>VYLE01000887.1_pt1 | contig 10598 bp, 8 predicted proteins | sample 5114391 | NCBI WGS metagenome assembly VYLE01 (sample SAMN12291771, study PRJNA351875) | freshwater metagenome | isolation source: freshwater lake | place: USA: Michigan, Kent Lake | collected 2013-08-15
GGCTACGGCGGCGGCGGCGGCGGTGGCGGCGGTGGCTTCTCGAAGGGTGGCTTCGGTGGCAAGGGCGGCGGTCGTGGCGATCGTCCGGCCAAGGGCGACCGTCGCACTCGCGAAGACGAGTGGTGATCCCACTCCTGACGCGGTTGCGCTCCCCGCTGCGATCACCGCTCCGGGACGCACCCTGAAGTCTCCCAACCGAATCGAGCGTCTCGACTGACGCAACGAACCCGTCTTCGGACGGGTTCTTTTCATTCCGCTCCGCTCCCGCTCGTCGGATCTCGTTTGATCTCGTTCAATCTCGTTCGACCTCGTTCGATCTCGTTCGATCATGGCGATCGCCAGCCGAATCTCGTATCGACTCGATGCAGAACCCGACCTCTGATGCTGATCGCCCCATGGGGCAGGTACCGCTCTCGCCGCTCCCGGTCGATGCGCAGCATGCTGGTAGACTCCCCGCCAACAGAATGGCATTCCTTGAGGTCAAGTCGCCGCACGGCAACAAGCGCGTGGAGCTCGAGTCCGACCCGGTCACCATTGGCCGGCTCCCGGACAATGTGCTTCAGATTCCCGATGAGGGGCTGAGCCGCAATCATGCCGTGATTGAGGCCTATGGCGACGGGTACCGCGTCCGGGATCTCGGCAGTCGAAATGGCACCAAGCTCAATGGCGGTCGCGTCGCCGAAGCTCGCCTGAAGCACGGCGACACGGTGAAGCTCGGGAGCGTCGAGATCCAATTCATCGATCCGCGCGAGCTCGACGCGCCGAAGCGTCAGACGCCCGACTTCGGCGCCATCGCCGAGATGCAGCGGCGAAAGGCCTACGACCAGAAGACGATCGATGTCGATCTCTCCGAGGTCGTCGCAGCGAGCGTCCAGACCGGCTACGAGAAGCGACTGCGCGAGATCATCGACGCCTCGAACGACAAGAGCTTCTCCGAGCATGACATCGCCCTGGTCGACTCGCGCGGCGTGACCGTCCACGCCTCCACGGCTGCCGGCGTCGAAGCCGGCAAGGACGAAGACGCCGCGGAGTCGATCCGCACCTTCCGACTCCTTTTGCTGGCCTGTTTCCGCTCCCGAGCGACGGATCTCCACCTCGAGCCCCGCGTCGATCGCGCCGTCGTGCGCCTGCGCGTCGACGGATTCATGGTGACGGCGGTCGATCTCGCCCCGCAGATCGCGAAGCGGGTTCTGGGTGTGATCAAGATCCTCTGTCAGATCGATACGACGCAGAAGGTCATCGTTCAGGACGGTCACTTCAGCGTCATGATCAAGGGTCGACGCGTCGACTATCGCGTCAGCCTGACGCCGAGCCTGAATGGACAGAAGCTCGTGATTCGCGTGCTCGACAGCGCGAATGCGCCGAGCCGACTGCACGAGCTCGGACTCGTGCCGTGGATGTATGAGCGGCTGCGGCTCATCGCGACGAAGGACGCCGGCATGCTCCTCGCATGCGGTCCGACCGGCTCGGGCAAGACCACCTCGCTCTACTCCTGCCTGCGCGAGATCGATGTCGAGCAGCGCAACGCGATCACGATCGAGGATCCCGTCGAGTACCACCTCGAGGGCTGCACGCAGATTCCGATCGACCACAAGCAGGGCAACACCTTCGCCACGATCCTCCGGTCGGTCCTGCGCCAGGATCCCGATGTGATCTTCGTCGGCGAGATTCGCGACATCGAAACCGCGAATGTCGCGATGCAGGCCGCGATGACCGGACACCTCGTCTACTCGACGGTGCACGCGAAGGACTCGATCGGCGCGATCTTCCGCCTGCTCGATCTCGGCGTCGAGAGCTATCTCGTCGGCAACGCGATCAATCTCATCATCGCCCAGCGCCTCGTGCGCCTGCTGTGCGACAACTGCAAGAAGGCCGTGACGCCGACCCCCGGACAGACCATGCGGATGGGCCGCGCGGTCGAGGGCATCAGCCGCATCTATGTGCCGCAGGCCTGCACGATCTGCCTCGGCACGGGCTTCATCGGCCGCCGCGCTCTCTTCGAGCTGCTCGAGTTCAACGACGGACTCCGCGATGTCGTCCTCAGGAAGCCCACGATCTCGGACATCCGTGCGGTGCTGGCGCAGGGGCTCTTCATGAGCCTCCAGGCCTACGGATGGCAGCTCGTCGCCCAGGGGCTCACCAATGTCGAGGAGATCGAGCGTGTCGCGACCAGCGACTGACGATCCCTTCGAACTGCTCGGTCTTCCTCCCTCGTTTCGTCTCGATGCGGCAGCAATCCGCGCCGCGCAGGTGCGTCGCATGACGCTCGTGCATCCTGACCGCGCCGCCGGCCCCGCCCAAGCCGCCGATTTCGCTCGTCTCGCCGCCGCGATCAACGACGCGGCGAGGCGTCTCGGCGATCCCATCACGCGCGGCGAGGCGCTTCTGCGACGGGTCCGCCTCGGGACGGCCGGGCAGACCGGCGGCGGCGAGCCGATCGCGCCCGATGCGATGTTCCTCATGGAGGCGATGGAGCTGCGTGAGGCCCTCGATGAGGCGATCGAATCGGGCGACGCCGAACGACTCGCGATCCTCCGTGCCGACGCCGAAGGGCGGTACGAGGAGGCCTGCGAAGCGGCCGCCGATGCGCTCGACGCGCTTGGGCACTCCATCCCATCGCCCTCGCCCGCTCCGTCGCGGGACGCCGAACAGGCGCTCGCCCGACTTCGCTACGCGACGCGGCTTCGCGATCGGGCCCGCCATCCGACCTCCCACGCCGACGGCGCTAGGGACGAGCGACCGGATGCGCGCCCGGACGAGCGTGTTGGCGGCGGGGGCTGACCCATGGAGATGGGTTTCGCCGAGTGGAGCCTTGCAGCGCTCATGCCGCCGCTCCTTGTCGTCAGCGCGTTCTGCTCTGCCTCCGAGACGGCCATCTTCGGCCTCTCTGCCGACGATCGTTCCGCCCTCCGCAACGGCGCTCCCACGGCGTCGCGGGCCGCCGAGGCGATGCTCGCCGAGCCCCGTCAACTGCTCATCACGGTCCTCCTCGCGAACATGAGCGTCAACACGCTCTACTTCGTCATCAGCTCCATGCTCATCGCCCGGGCGGGCTTCGGCGCGCTCGGCAATCTCCTCTTCGGCATCTTCACGCTGCTCTTCGTCGTCCTCTGCGGCGAAGTGATCCCGAAACTCGTGGCGAACGGACAGCGTCAGCGATCGACGCGATTGCTCGCGCCGCCGCTCTTTGCCGTGCATCGAGCGATCCGCCCGCTTCGCAGAATCCTCGACACCGGCATCATCGCTCCGCTCTCCCGGCTCACGGCGCCGCGCGAGGGCCCTCCGACGATCGACCCCGACGCCCTCGCGGTGATGCTCGAGCAGTCTGGCGAAGCGGGCGTCATCGATGCCGATGAACAGCGCGTGCTGCGCGGCGTCTTCGAGCTGCGGCGCCTTCGCGTCCGCGATGTGATGACCCCGCGCGTCGACATGGCGTGGATTGAGTCGACGGCGACCCGCGTCGAAGTCGTCGCTCTGGCCCGCGAGCATCGCCTGACGCGATTGCCGGTGATGGGGCAGGGGATCGACGATGTCATCGGCATCCTGCCCCTGAAGCGCTATCTCCTGGACCCGCGCGGCGACGCGACGCCGATCGTCGAGTATCTCCGTCGCGTTCGCTTCGTGCCCGAAGTCGCCTCGGTCGAGCAGCTTCTCGAGCACTTTCGGGCCTATCGGGGCGAGCTTGCGATCGTCGTGGACGAGTATGGCGGCACCGCCGGCGTCGTCGCGCTCGAGGACTGCGTCGAGGAGATCACCGGCGACATCGTCAGCCCCGAGGAGGAGCCGGAGCGCCCGCCGGAGGAGATCACGCCCGGCGTGTGGATCGTCCCGGGCGGAGCGAACCTGCATCGCTGGGGCGAAGCTTTCGGCGAGCGGTTCCTGGCGTCGCGAGCGAGCACGCTCGGCGGATTCGTCCTTGAGCGACTCGGGCGTCCTGCGGTCGTAGGAGACATCGTTCCGCTGGCGAACCTGCGGCTGGAGGTCGAGGCCGTGAGCGGTCATCGCGTGCGCCGGCTGCTCGTTCGAATCGCCGATCAGCGTCGGGATGCCCGCGCGGAGGCGTCGCCATGAACCTCGACCTCGTCTGGTACGCGGCTCTCGCGGTGATGGCGATCCTGCTCAGTGCCCTCTTCTCCGGCATCGAGACCGGCTGCTACACGCTCAATCGAATCAGCCTCGCGGTCCGGGTCGGTCGCCGCGAGCGCGCGGCCCGCATCCTCGACGGCGAGCTCGGTCGCCCCGATCGCCTCCTCGCGACGCTGCTCGTCGGCAACAACATCGCCAACTACCTCAGCGGTCTCGGCATCGCCGCGATTCTCGACCGCTTCGGATTCGGCCCATTCGAGAGCGTCGCCCTCAATCTCCTGGTGCTCCTCCCGATCACCTTCGTCTTCGCCGAGACGCTTCCGAAGGATCTCTTCCGAACCTACACCGACGCATGGACCTACCTGTTCGCCGCGTACATTCGCGTGTGGCGGGTCGGGCTCACGGTCGTTCCGCTCGTTCCGCTCGTCAGTCTGATCGGTTCGGGGGTTCGGCGATGGGTCGGCGGAAGCGACGCTGCGGCGTTGGCGGAGCCGCGTCAGCGGATGGCGAAGCTCATTCGCGAGGGGGTCCACGCCGGCGTGCTGAGCGAGGGACAGACGACGCTCGCCGATCGGGCACTGGCCCTGCGCGAGTTCACGGTGAGCGGCGAGATGACGCCATGGCATCGCGTCGCGGTGGTCGCCCTCAGCGCGACGGCGGCCGAACGGGCGAGCGCGATTGCCCGATCGGGGTCGAGTCGACTCCCGGTCGTCGATCGCGCCGGACGCGTTGTCGGCGTGCTCACCGCGCTCGACGCGATCCTCGATCCGACGCGCTCGACGGCGGAGCTCATGCGGCCGGCGACATGCATCGCCCCGACGGAGACGGCCCTCGCCGCGCTCCGATCGATGCGGGCCGATCGCGTCCGTCTCGCGATCGTCTGCGAGCCGGGCGGCCACCAGCCGCTCGGGGTGGTGGCGATCAAGGATCTTGTCGAGCCGGTGACGGGCTCGGTCGGACGATCGTGAGCGTCTGCGCGAGCCCGAGCCTGCGATCAGGACTTGGCTGGCGCCAGTCCGGCCTGCTCAAGGAAATGGCGCAGGGCGATGACCTCGTCGCGGCTCTTCACGGTGTGCTCGTGGTGGGGGATGCCGAAGGAGCGTTCGTGCCCCTTGAGCTTCACCTTGAGCTGTCCATGCTTGGTGTGGTCGACCTCGGCGCCGAGATGCTCGAAGAGGTGGACGACATCGCGCCAGGCGATGTTCATGTCCATCGGGTGGGCGAAGATCTTGGCGATGGTGTGTTCGTGCTTGTGGGACATGGCTGGCCTTGTGGGAGCGCGCCGCGTCGACGCGCTCGTCCGGGACTGGTGTCGCCCTTCCCGACGGCCGGGGTGTCTCCCAGAGTGTCGGTCGCGAGCGTGACTGGGTCAACCGCCTCCTCCGAGTCACGCGCCCGCCCGGTCCCTCCGTCCGATACGGCGCCTGGCCCGTGACGCCCGAGAGCGATCCCACGACATCCAGCGACCGCATCGCGCCCCGCCGCCTCATCCACCTCCCGGATTGGCGAACCGCCAGCACTCTGCTAGACTCTCCACCCCGCACGGGCGAATAGCTCAGCTGGCTAGAGCACACCCCTGATAAGGGTGAGGTCGGAGGTTCGAGTCCTCTTTCGCCCATTCCGTTTTCGCCCCGTTCGTCCAGGACGGGGCGATTTCGTTGGTACCGTCCGCGGCCGTGCGCCTCGCGGCTCGGCGTGGCGGTCGTGCCGGTGACACCTCTGGCATCGACCGTTGGACCGCCGGATGAAATCCGTCGATGAGGCTTCACCCCGGAGTAGACGATGGCTGATTCACCGCAAGTCCTGATGCAGCGTGCCGTCTCCGCATTCACCGTCGGCGACCTGTCGACTGCAGCGCGGATTTCGGACCAGCTCATCACATTGGCTCCGAACGATGTCAATGTCTGGCTCCTCCGCGGTCGTGTGGCCGCTCGCAGCAGCCGCTGGCGCCAGGCAGAGGACGCCCTTGACCGGGCAGCGCGGATCAATCCCAAGGAAGCCGAGGTTCCCTTCGCCCGCGCCATGATGCGCATGCGGCAGGGGCGCGTCGTCGAAGCGGCTGAGTTGCTGGCGACGGTCGAGCGGCTCAAGCCGAACCACAGCGAAGCCCGCAGCGCTCGTGCGGAATGCCTGCGCCAGTTGGGCCAGCCGCAGAAGGCCATCGAACTCCTCGGCCGCCATCCCGACTCCCCGTCGCAGGCCGTCACCGTCAGTGAGGCGCTCATCGATCTCGGTGACCTCGCCGCGGCCGAGAAGGTCCTTCGCGATGCGATGGGCTGGGAGCTCAACTCGAACTCGACCGCGAAGCAGCACATGATGCGCCGGCTCGGTCAGCTCAAGGAGATGCAGGGGAACTACGCCGAGGCCTTCGCCTGCTTCACGCGGGCACGACAGGGGCTTCGCGTCTCCTTTGTCCCGAGCGACGCGCAGCGGGAGATCGCCCGGGTGATGAGCTCGTTCAGCGCCGAGACGATCGCGAAGCTGCCGCAGCCGACCGTCCGTTCGCGACGCCCGATCTTCATCGTCGGCATGCCGCGATCGGGGACGACCCTGCTCGAGAAGATGATCGCCTCGCACCCGATGGGCGCTGGCGCAGGCGAGACGAACGCCTTCCGCAACCAGGTGCTTCCCTTCTCGCAGAAGGCCGCGGAGGGGCGAGCGTGGCCCGAGATGATCGCCGCGATCACCACCGAGGAACTTGACGCGATCGCCACCGGTTACCTCGCCGCTACCGAGGCCTATGTCATTCCCGGCGTGGAGCGCGTCGCCGACAAGCACCTCCAGAACTGGATCTTCGCCGGTCTCATCGCCGCCGCCTTCCCGGACGCGACGATCGTGCACATCGAGCGGGATCCGCTCGACACCGGTCTGAGCTGCTTCGAGCGTCTCGTTCCTGCGGCGATGCAGTGGTGCTGCGACGCCGAGAATGTCGGCTTCATGATCGCGATCAACGAATGGCTGATGGCCCATTGGCATGCGGTCATGCCTGGTCGGATGCTTCGGATTCGCTACGAGGACCTCGTGCGCGATCCGGCCGGAACGATCCGCCCGGTGCTCGACGCCGCGGGCCTTCCCTGGAACGAGGCCGTCCTGAAGCAGCATGAGCGAGCCAGCGCCGGACTCCGCGAGCCGCCGCCGACGCTCTCGGCCGATCAGGTGAAGCGACCGATCTATGACACATCCGTCGGTCGGGCAGCCCGGTTTGGTGCGATCCTCGATCCGATGCGGACATACTACGAGTCGACGCGGGCCCAGCTCGGTCTTCGCTGATCCGGCTCGTTTCGCTCCATCAATCGCCCGCATCGACGGGTGACAGCGGTCGTGCGTTCGGCCCGTGTCGGGGGAGTGCGCACGCGCAGCCGGCCGACGCGACGACGCACGCCGCGCTGATCCAGAGGCACATCACGAGTCCATCTCCGCCCAGTCCCGCCGCCTGGAACGCCCACCCCGAGAGGAGCGTGCCGACGAGGCGACCGGCGGCGTTTGACATGTAATAAAATCCGACATCGAGCGAGACGCCATCCTCGGTCGCATAGGAAACAATCAAATAGCTGTGGAGCGCGGAGTTGACGGCGAAGAGGACGCCGTAGCCAGCGAGCCCGGCGACGAGCGTCCATGCGAGCGTCGTCGTCGTCGCGTTCGCCTCTTCCGAACCGATCGCCCCGAGGGCCAGCGCAAGCCCCACCGGCGCGACCAGCAGGACCGCGGCCCAGCGGAGGGCGGTCCTCCCGTCAGGCAGTTCGTTCCCCCGAGCGGTCGCCTTCGTGATGCTCGGCGCGACCGACTGCACCGCGCCGTAGCCGATGATCCAGGCGGCCAGAAATCCGCCGACCTGCCAGAACGACCAGCCGAGCGTCTGCCCGAGATAGACCGGGAGGGCGATGACGAACCACGCGTCGCGCGACGCAAAGAGAAAGAAGCGCGCCGCGGAGAGCGCATTCACCGCTCGGCTCTTCGAGAGGAGCTCGGAGAACTTCGGCTTCGCCTTCGCCTTGCCCAGCTCGCCGGTGACGAGCAGGAGGCTGACGACCCAGACGACCGCCAGTGCGGCGGCCATCGCGAACAGCGCCCCCCGAAACGATATGGTCGTGAGGAGCAATCCTCCGAGAAAGAAACCGATTCCCTTCAGCGCGTTCTTCGAACCGGTCAGGATCGCTATCCATCGGTAGAGCCGAGCCTCACGCTGCGTCGAGCTCTCCCCGGTCGAGGGAGCGATGACCTTGATCGCGCCCTTCGCGCTCATTTTGTTCAGGTCCTTGGCGATGCCCGAGAGGGCTTGGGCGGCCATCACCCACGGCACGGTGAGCCACGCGTCGGGCACGGTCAGCGCCGCGAGTGCGACCACCTGAAGGGCGAGACCGGCGTGCATCGTGCGGTTGAGGCCGATCCGCGCCCCGAGATAGCCACCGACGAGATTCGTGACGACCCCGAAGATCTCATACAGAAGAAAGAGCGAGGCGATCGCCAGCGGGCCGTAGCCGAGCGCATGAAAATGAAGCACGACGAGCATGCGCAGCGCGCCGTCCGTCAGCGTGAAGGCCCAGTAGTTGGCGGTGATGACGAGATACTGACGCACGGCGCGAGAGGTCCTCAGTGTCCGTCGCTGCCGTTCGAGCCGCCGACGAGCGCCGCGAGCTCGACGGTGCGGTTCGAGTAGCCCCACTCATTGTCGTACCAGGCGTAGATTTTGACTTGGGTTCCGTTCACGACCATGGTCGAGAGGGCGTCGACGATCGATGAGCGTGGATCCGTTCGATAGTCGATCGAGACCAGCGGCCTCGTCTCGTAGCCGAGAATGCCCCGCAGTTCGCCTTCGCTTGCGGCGTGCAGGAGGGCGTTGACCTCCTCCGCCGTCGTGGGTCGCTCGACCTCGAACACGCAGTCCGTGAGCGACGCGTTGGCCAGCGGCACGCGGACGGCGTGACCGTTCAGGCGACCCTTCAGTTCGGGGAAGATCTCGGTGATCGCCGTCGCCGAGCCTGTCGTCGTCGGGATCAGGCTGAGATGGGACGCGCGGGCCCTCCGAAGGTCCTTGTGGGGCCGGTCGAGAATGCTCTGGGTGTTGGTGAGATCGTGGATCGTGGTGATCGATCCATGTCGGATGCCAAGGGCCCGATGCACCACCTGGACCACCGGGGCGAGGCAGTTCGTCGTGCAGCTCGCTGCCGTCACGATGCGATGCGTCGTCGGATCGAATCGGTGGTGATTTACGCCCATGACGACATTGAGCACGCTTCGGTCCTTCACCGGTGCGGTGACGACCACGCGGCGCACGCCGTGGGCGAAATAGGGTTCGAGCGCCGCGACGGTCTTCATCGTGCCGCTCGATTCGATGACGAGATCGCAATCGGACCAGGGCGTCTCGGCGATCGACTTGTGCGAGGTGACCGCGATGGCGTGCCCGTCGACGACGATCGCGTCGCCTGTGGCGCTGACGGGCCGATGCCAGCGTCCGTGCACCGAGTCGAAGGCGAGCAGGTGGGCGGCGGTCGGAGCATCGGCGGCGGGATCGTTGATCCGGACGATGCGCATGTCGCCCCGCTCGACGGCGCGCTCGGAGGCGATGCGCGTCGCCAATCGTCCAATGCGTCCAAACCCGTTGATGCCGACGCGGAGCGGGCGTGTCACGAGGGTGCTGGCGGACTCGATCGCGGGAACGGCAGGCGGTGCAGATGCTGGCATGGGGATGCAAGTATCGCCCGCCGGTTCCCGGCCGGGGAGCGTTCGAGAGGGAGGAGAGGGGAGCCTCACCGAATCTGAGCGCTGAAGCCCGTTGCCTGCCCGGTGCCCGCAAGAGCCACGTAGGAGCCAGATCGCGATGGCCAGATCGCAATGGCCAGATCCGCCGCGGTCAGGTCGCGGTCAGATCCCGACCGGTTCGGCTGACGGGGGCGGCTGACGGGGCGGTTGACGGGGGCCGTTGACGGCATCACGGAACCGTGTATCGTGATTCCCGTTCAATGCGACTGAGTCTCAACAGCGACAATCTGCCGCGTCCCTTCGAATTTGCATCGAATTTGGACAGCCACATTGTGGATCGCTCAGTGGATCCATCGTGGAACGAAGGGGGATGAAGGCCTTCGAATTTGGACAGCCACATTGTGGATCGCTCAGTGGATCCATCGTGGAACGAAGGGGGATGAAGGGGCTTTTGCGGGAGTTTGGACAGTCACATTGTGGATCACGCTGTGGACCCACCGTGGAACAGAAATGCGACTGAGTCTCAGCAGCCTTTGAACGCAATGCTCGCCCGGTGCTCATCGGGCGAGCCCAGGATGTCCGCCGACCCAGCTCCACGGACCCAACTCCACGACCCCAGCTCCACGGCTGGGGCCGGCTCTCCCGACCCCTCGCCCGCAAGCCGCCCGTCGGCCGTCCACCCCAGCCACGCGCCAGCCGTCCACGCCAGCCGCCCGCCAGCCGCCCACCCCAGCCGCCCACAGAGATCAGCCGAGCTTCCCGATGCCCACATCGCAACCCAGATCGCAACCCAGATCACACCCCTCGTGCCC
>VYLE01001225.1_pt1 | contig 10593 bp, 8 predicted proteins | sample 5114391 | NCBI WGS metagenome assembly VYLE01 (sample SAMN12291771, study PRJNA351875) | freshwater metagenome | isolation source: freshwater lake | place: USA: Michigan, Kent Lake | collected 2013-08-15
ATGCGTCGCAGCAGCGGCGGCACGCTGTCCGGCCATTGGCCACTCGCGGCGATGGCGCGCCGACGGATCCGCGGAGAAGCGGTCATGCCGGAACGTGGTCCGGGCGCACCGTATCCAGCCGTTGCCGGGGGCCGCGCCACAGGCGCCAGCGCTGCTCGCGTCGCAGCGAGAACAACGCGCCATCCTCGAAGTCGAGGTTCAGCGCATCGAGTTCGCGCTTGCGCAGCGCATCCAGCAACGGCCGCAAGGCGTCGCTGCAGAGCAGATCGAGATTGCGCAGATGCCGCAGGTCGATCAGTGCATCCACGCCGCCCTCGCCATTGGCATGGCCGGCCTCGACGCCGGCCACTTGTGCCAGTGATTGCAGCAGCACGTCGCTGCCCTTCACCTGGCGGAAGCCCGTGCGCACCGCATCCGGCAACACGCCACCACCCCAGAACCACAGCGAGTTCACCGGCGGCTTTCCCTGCGCCGCCCGCTGCGCGTTCCACGGATGGTTGTGCATCAGCACCTGCGCTTCGCTGAGCAGGGCGCGCCAGCGTCGGCCCGCGTCACCTTCGGGCAAATGGGCGAACAGGTCGTCGCCCAGCACGTCGCTGGCAGGCGCGAAGGCCGGCAACCTGGCCTCCACCGGCAGGCGCAGGTACCAGCGCGCCGGGTGCGGTGCATCGAGCAGCATGCCTGCATCGCCGAACAGCGGTTTCAGCGACGGCAGCAGGTGGGCGGTGTCCTCGTCGGTGAGCGCGAGCGCTTCGCCGTAAGCCAGCATGCGCGCGCCCGTCATGTCGGGCGACACACGCGCAGGATCCGCGCGGAGCCACAACGCGCCGGCGGCGTCGTGCGCGTCGTACTGACGTGTCAGCGCGGCGACAGGCCAGTGATCGGGGACCAGCTGGAACTGCCGTCGCAGCTGGGCACGTTCCCCGGCCTCGCCTTCCGTGCGGTCGGCGCGACCCAGGGCCTTCGCGATGTCGGGCGGCAGGACCTGCCCGACCAGCCGGGTACGCGCAGGCAACAGCAGCGTGGCCTGGGCCATCGGTCCGTCAGTCGACGTAGGAGACGCTGACGATTTCGTACTCGCGCTGGCCGGCCGGCGCATCGATGGTGACGCTGTCGCCCTCGTGCTTGCCGATCAGGGCGCGCGCCAGCGGCGAAGAGATCGCGATCAGGCCCAGCTTGATGTCGGCCTCCAGATCGCCCACCACCTGATAGCGCTTTTCTTCATCGGTTTCCACGTCGGCCAGCACCACCTTGGCGCCGAACACGATGCGCGAGCCGGCATTGAGCTTGCTGACATCGATGATCTCGGAATGCGAAAGCTCGCCTTCCAGCTGCTTGATGCGGCCTTCGATGAAGCCCTGCTGCTCGCGCGCGGCGTGGTACTCGGCGTTCTCCTTGAGATCGCCGTGCGCACGCGCTTCGGCGATGGCGGCGATCACTTCGGGACGCTTGACCGTCTTCAGCAGGTCAAGTTCCTGGCGCAGGCGCTGTGCGCCCTGCATGGTCAATGGGGCTCTCACCCTTGAAGCTCCTTGTGCAATTCCTGCAACGCCAGCACCGGGCCCGTGCCGCGGTATTCCAGCGAATGCACCAGCGCCTTGGCGCCGGCGACGGTGGTTGAATACGTGACGCGGTGCTGCAGGGCCTCGCGTCGGATCGAGAAGGAGTCGGCAATGGCCTGGCGTCCTTCGGTCGTGTTGACGATATACACGATTTCGCCGTTCTTGATCAGATCGACCACGTGCGGGCGGCCTTCCAGCACCTTGTTGATCTGGGTGCATTCGATACCGTGCTCGCGCAGCCAGCCGGCCGTGCCGGCGGTGGCGACGATGCTGTAGCCGCGGCCGACCAGTTCCTGCGCCACCGGCAGCACGCGCTTCTTGTCCGGGTCGCGCACCGAGATGAACACCTTGCCCACCGGCGGCGCCTTGATGCCACCGGCTTCCTGCGCACGCGCCATCGCCGCGCCGAAGCTGCGGCCGACGCCCATCACCTCACCGGTGGAACGCATTTCGGGACCGAGGATCGGGTCGACGCCCTGGAACTTGGCGAACGGGAAGATCGCTTCCTTGACCGAGTAGTAATCCGGCACGATTTCCTTCGTGGCGCCCTGCCCGGCCAGCGTATTGCCGGCCATGCAGCGGGCGGCGATCTTGGCCAGCGGCATGCCGGTGGCCTTGGACACGAACGGCACGGTGCGCGAGGCGCGCGGGTTCACTTCCAGCAGGTAGACGATGTCGTCGCTGCCGTCTTCGCTGGACTGGATGGCGAACTGGGTGTTCATCAGGCCGACCACCTTCAGCGCCTTGGCCAGTTCCACCACCTGGCGGCGCAGTTCATCCTGCGTCCTGGCCGACAGCGAGTACGGCGGCAGCGAGCACGACGAATCGCCCGAGTGCACGCCGGCCTCTTCGATGTGCTCCATCACGCCGCCGATCAGCACGTTGCCCTCGGCGTCGGCGATGATGTCCACGTCCACTTCCACCGCGTTGTCGAGGAAGCGGTCGAGCAGCACCGGCGAGTCGTTGGAGACCTTGACCGCGTCGCGCACGTAGCGCGCCAGGTCGGATTCGCCGTAGACGATTTCCATCGCGCGACCGCCCAGCACGTACGACGGACGCACGACCAGCGGATAGCCGATCTCGCGCGCCAGCAGCAGCGCTTCCTGGTCGTTGCGGGCGATGCGGTTCGGCGGCTGCTTCAGGCCCAGCTGGTCGACCAGCTGCTGGAAGCGCTCGCGGTCTTCGGCCAGGTCGATGGAATCCGGGCTGGTGCCTATGACCGGCACGCCATTGGCTTCCAGCGCGCGCGCCAGCTTCAGCGGGGTCTGGCCGCCGTATTGGACGATCACGCCCTTCGGCTGCTCCAGCTCGACGATCTCCAGCACGTCCTCCAGCGTCAGCGGCTCGAAGTACAGGCGGTCGGAGGTGTCGTAGTCGGTCGACACGGTTTCCGGGTTGCAGTTGACCATGATGGTCTCGAACCCGTCCTCGCGCAGCGCCAGCGCGGCATGCACGCAGCAGTAGTCGAACTCGATACCCTGGCCGATGCGGTTGGGACCGCCACCGAGGATCATGATCTTCTCGCGATCGGTCGGCTGCGCTTCGCACTCGTCCTCGTAGGTCGAGTACAGGTAGGCGGTGCTGGTGGCGAACTCGGCGGCGCAGGAGTCCACGCGCTTGTAGACCGGCTTCACGCCCAGCGCCTTGCGCAGCACGCGCACGGCGGTCTCATTGGTGTTCGCCAGTTGTGCCAGACGCGCGTCCGAGAAGCCCATGCGCTTGAGGTGGCGCATGCGCGCCTTGTCCAGCGAACCCAGCCCATCGGTGGCCAGCTGCTGTTCGGCCGCGATGATCTCTTCCATCTGGTCGAGGAACCACGGATCGATGAACGACAGCGCGTGCACCTGCTCCACCGTCATGCCGGCGCGGAACGCATCGGCCACATGGAACAGGCGCTCCGGGCCCGGCGCCTTCAGTTCGCGGCGCAGCTTGGCCAGATCGTCTTCGTCCGCCAGGTCCAGGCCAGTGGGATCGAGGCCGACCTTGCCGGTCTCCAGGCCACGCAGCGCCTTCTGCAGCGACTCCTGGAAGGTGCGGCCCATCGCCATGACCTCACCCACCGACTTCATCTGGGTGGTCAGGCGGGCGTCGGCCTGCGGGAACTTCTCGAACGCGAAGCGCGGGATCTTCGTGACCACATAATCGATGGCCGGCTCGAACGAGGCCGGGGTCAGGCCGCCGGTGATCTCGTTCTTCAGTTCGTCCAGCGTGTAGCCTACGGCCAGCTTCGCCGCGACCTTGGCGATCGGGAAGCCGGTGGCCTTCGACGCCAGCGCCGAAGAACGCGACACGCGCGGATTCATCTCGATGACGACCACGCGGCCCGTCTGCGCGTTGATGCCGAACTGCACGTTCGAGCCGCCGGTGTCCACGCCGATCTTGCGCAGCACGGCGATGGAGGCATCACGCAGGCGCTGGTATTCCTTGTCGGTCAGCGTCTGCGCCGGCGCGACGGTGATGCTGTCGCCGGTATGCACGCCCATCGGATCGAGGTTCTCGATCGAGCAGACGATGATGCAGTTGTCCGCGGTGTCGCGGACCACTTCCATCTCGAACTCCTTCCAGCCCAGCACCGATTCTTCGACCAGCACTTCGGTGGTCGGCGACAGTTCCAGGCCGCGTGTGACGATGTCGATCAGCTCTTCGCGGTTGTAGGCGATGCCGCCACCGCTACCGCCCAGCGTGAAGCTGGGACGGATGATGGTGGGATAGCCAACGCGGGTCTGGATCTCCAGCGCTTCTTCCAGCGTGTGGGCGACCGCCGCCTTCGGGCACTCCAGGCCGATCTCGCCCATCGCCACGCGGAACAGCTCGCGGTCCTCGGCCATGCGGATGGCCTCGCGCTTGGCGCCGATCAGTTCGACGCCGTACTTTTCCAGCACCCCGTTGTCGGCCAGGTCCAGTGCGCAGTTCAGCGCGGTCTGGCCGCCCATCGTCGGCAAAAGCGCATCGGGCTTTTCCTTGGCGATGGTCTTTTCGACCGTCTGCCAGTTGATCGGCTCGATGTACACCGCGTCCGCCATTTCCGGATCGGTCATGATGGTCGCGGGGTTGCTGTTGACCAGCACCACCCGGTATCCCTCTTCGCGCAACGCCTTGCAGGCCTGCGCGCCGGAGTAGTCGAACTCACAGGCCTGGCCGATGACGATCGGGCCTGCGCCGATGATGAGGATGGTCTTGAGGTCTTGACGCTTGGGCATGGTGCTCTACTTCTGGAAAAGGGGGACGTCGAAGCCTTCGCCGACGGTTACAGGAACGCGCCGGGCGACACGCCGCAAATTTTCATACCGTGGAACATGGCCTTCATGGCGATCATCTGGCCGGTGGCCTGGTTCTCGCTACTGGAGGTTTCGCCGTTCATCGCATCGCCGATCCCCGTGAGCTCGCGCAGGTTGCGGAACTTGGGGTCGCGCCCCAGCGACAGCATGGCCATCATCTGGTCGGCATCCGCATCCCGCATCAGGTCGGTCGGCTGCAGGTCCGTCTTCTTCTGTGCCGCATCCGCACCCGCCATCATGAGCTTCGACATCAGCGGCGCGGCCTGCCGCAGCACACGCAGTTCGCTCTTGAGGTCGCGGCTGTCGTTGTTCAGGTGCTCTACCACCTCGGTACGCTTGAAGCGGCGGTAACCCTCGGTCGACAGTTCGCTGCGCAGGCACGCCAACTGCTCGGCCGAGATGGCGCCGACCTTTCCCTGCACCGGCCATTCCGGATCGGCCGCAGCGGCGGCTTCCATGATCTGGCCCATCGGCAGCAGGCTGACCACGGCATCGGTCAGCTCGTCGATCTGCTGTTCAGTCGGCCCTGTCGCCTTGGCGCTACCGGCGGCGAGCAGGAGGGCCAGCGGCAACGCGACCAGGCGCATCAACGCCTCTCCATCGAGGCGACGAACCGGTCGAACAACGGCGCGACGTCATGCGGACCCGGCGATGCCTCCGGATGACCCTGGAACGAGAACGCCGGCGCGTCGGTCAGTTCGATGCCTTGATTGGTGCCGTCGAACAGCGAGCGGTGGATCACGCGCACGTTGGCCGGCAGCGAGGCCTCGTCCACGGCGAAGCCATGGTTCTGCGACGTGATCATCACGCGGCCGCTGTCGAGGTCCTGCACCGGATGGTTCGCACCATGGTGGCCGTGGCCCATCTTCATGGTCTGCGCGCCGGCGGCGAGCGCCAGCAGCTGGTGGCCCAGGCAGATGCCGAAGGTGGGGATCTTCTTGGCGATGAATTCGCGGATCGCGGTGATGGCGTAGTCGCACGGCGCCGGATCGCCCGGGCCGTTGGACAGGAACACACCGTCCGGCTGCAGCGCCAGCACATCGGCCGCGCTGGTCTGCGCCGGCACGACGGTCACGTCGCAGCCGCGTTCGGCCAGCATGCGCAGGATGTTGTGCTTCACGCCGAAGTCATAGGCCACGACCTTGAACTTGGCCGGCGCCTGTACGAAGGCATTGCGGTCCAGGTCCAGCTGGCCATCGCGCCACGGATAGGGCTTGTCGGTGGTGACCACCTTGGCCAGGTCCATGCCCTTCAGGCCGGGGAACTTGCGGGCGGCTTCCAGCGCCTTGTCGGCATCAAGACCGTCGCCCGCCATCAGCGCACCGTTCTGGGCGCCGCGCTCGCGCAGGATGCGGGTCAGTTTGCGGGTATCGATGCCGGCGATGGCGACGATGCCGCGCGTCGACAGCCATTCCGGCAATGCCTGCTGGTTGCGCCAGCTGCTGGGGCGACGCGGCACGTCGCGCACGATCAGGCCGGCGCACCAGACCTTGGCCGCTTCGTCGTCCTGGTCGGTGCAACCGGTGTTGCCGATATGGGGATAGGTCAGCGTGACCAGTTGGCGGGCGTAGGACGGGTCGGTCAGGATTTCCTGGTAACCGGTCATCGCGGTGTTGAACACCACTTCGCCGACCGACAGGCCATCTGCGCCTACGGATTCGCCCTCGAATACGGTGCCGTCTTCGAGTACGAGAATTGCGGGTCGTGTCACGGGGTTCGCCTTGGGGTGGAGGAACCCTGTCCCACCGGCTTGCGGCTGCAAGAAACCGCGAACGCGGCATTCATCCGGTCCGTGGCGATGGGTAACAGGCGAGGGCGAATTGTACGGAAACGGCCTGTTCAGCGCCACCGTTTTTTTGCCTGCCAGACCATTGGCAGACCGCCGACGGCTCGCGTGTTCAGGTTCACGTGCGGCGTTGCCGCCCTTCCCTGCCCTCAGTCGAGCAGATCGCGTACCCGGTAGTTTCCGGCGGGACGACCCGCGAGTTTCTGCGCCACATGCAGCGCACCGCGGGCAAACACGTCACGATGCGTGGCGCGATGGACCAGCTCGACGCGCTCGCCGAGACCGGTGAACTGCACGGTGTGCTCGCCGACGATGTCGCCCGCACGCAGGCTGGCGTAGTGCACCACCGCGCCGGCGCTGCCCGCGGCATGGCCGAGCGTCAGCGCGGTGCCGGATGGCGCGTCCTTCTTGTGCACGTGATGCGATTCCACGACATCCACGTCCCAGGCGGGCAACGCGGCCGCAGCCCGTTCGACGAGCTCGGCCAGCACCGCGACGCCGAGACTGAAGTTGGTCGCCCAGACCAGCGGGATACCCGCCGCGGCGGCGGACAACGCCGCCTGCTGCGCCTGCGAAATACCGGTCGTGCCCGATACGAGCGCCACGCGCCGTTCGACGCATAGCGCGAGTACCGGATCGAATCCCTCCGGCAAGCTGAAGTCGATGGCGACATCGAACGCAGGGACGCCAGCGAGCTCGCTGGCGGCGAAGTGCGGAATGCCGTCGACCACGCGGGGGGACGGCGTGCGGCGCGTCACCGCGGCAACAACCTGGTAACGCGCGGGTTCTGCGCCCGCAAGACGGAGCAAGGCCTGCCCCATCCGTCCGGAGGCGCCATGGATCAAAAGACGGGTCGGCGATGTGTTCATGCCCGCATGGTAGCCGTCGACCGCCGGCCTGGCGACCGGCGGCCCCTCCGTCGCTCAAGGCACCTCGGGATGACCGAGGTAGTAGCCTTGCGCATAGGGGACGCCGAGTTGCTTCAGCGTCTCGCACTGCTGTGCCGTCTCCACGCCCTCGGCCACGAGTTCGGCTTGGGTGCCACGGGCGAAGGTCAGCAACGCCCCGATCAGCCACCTCGCGCACCAGCGTGAAGTCGAGCTTGATGATGTCCGGCGCAAGTCGCAGCACGTGGCGCAGGCTGGAAAAGCCCGCGCCGGTATCGTCCACCGCGATGCGCAAGCCCTGCGCCTGCAGCGTGGAGAGGCAGGCATTGAGCTGGCTGTAGTCCTCGACCGGCGTGTGCTCGGTGATCTCCAGCACGAGACGATGCGGCTCGTGCCCGGCCAGCAGCATCCTCAACTCGTCGGTACAGACCGTTTCAGGCGAGACATTGATCGCCAGGTACGCATCGGCAGGAATCCGCGCCAGATGGCCGAGCGCGACACGCGCCGCCGCCAGTTCAAGCTGGGCACTCATCCCCAGGCGGGCCGCCTCCTCGAACCAGCGGCCGGTCGACATGTCGTACTCGACCGGAAAACGCGCAAGCGCTTCGTATCCCACGACATGGCCGTCAGCCAAGCGCACGATGGGCTGCAGCGCCGCCGTCAGCTGCGCGCCCTCCAGCACCGCTTCCAGCCGCGCACGACCTTCCATGGACTGCTGGCGCTCGCGATCGCCCTGCCCCTTCCTGTGCTCGAGCGCCGCGCGCATCTGCGCGTGCTCGATCGCCTTGTAGAGGCTGGCGGCCACCAGCGTGCTGAGCTGGTCGAGCGTGCGCTGCTCTGTGTCGCCATAGGCGCCGGGCAGCGGCGACACCACCTTGAGCACGCCGACCGCCTCCCGCCGGAAGTACAGCGGCGCGACCAGCATCGAACGCAACCCGACGTTGCGGCAGGCGTCGCGATTGACGCGCGGATCGGTCTCGCTGTCATCGCAGCGCATGACGCGGCCTTCTTCCAGGCAGCGTCCGGACAGGCTGCCCTTCACCGGCAGCGTCAGGCCGACCTGGTTGCCCGCGATGCCGCTCGCCGACCAGTAGCGCATGTTCTCGCCATCGCGGATCTCCAGCACCGCACCAGCCGATCGCGTCAGTTCCTGTGCGCGATAGGTGATCGCATCGACGACGTCCTGCGGATCCGGTCCGGCGGTGGCGATTTCGCTCTGCGCGGCCACGATCCGCGTCAGCAGCGCGACCGCATCCTCGTCGGTCATCGCCGGTACCGGTGGGCGTGCCGACGAGAGCGAAATCAGTTTGTGGTTGCGAGCCATCTCCGTCGCTCCCTGCGGATGATGATGGGATGCGCATGCTTGCGCGCATCCCGATGGGACCGATGCTAGGCCCCTCATCTCACAGTTGTCGAGTAAACAAATTTACTAGACGGCAGGTTGTCCAGAATCGCTAAACACGCCATTACGGCAGGACGCGACCGAGTCCTTGCGCCACGATGTCGGACACCGTTCTTTCCAAGGCAACCGGATCGACCTCATCGAACGCGATGCGGAAGTGCACCTCGCCACCCGGCGTACGCGAAGAATGGATCGACGACAGGCTGACGCCATGCCGTTCGAAGACATGCAACAGCGCGCGCAGCGATCCGGGACGATCCTCGGGCAGGTGCACGCTGATCGCGCGTCCCGCCGCGAGGTCGGCCAGCAGATAACCGATCCGCTCGTAGCTGTAGTTGCCGGCAGCGAGCGTGGCATCGCCGATCGCACGGCGATTGTCGTGAAGGAATTCATCTCGGAACGCCGCGCGCGCCGCATCACTGCCTTCGCCCACCAGGGCGGCCATGCGCGTGATCTGCGCACCGAGCGCCTGCAGGACCTCGCCGGCATGCGGATTGCCGAACTGGATGTCCTCGTAGATCGCGGGGTTCAACGACAGGATGCGCGCGACGATGGCGGCATCCATCTCGAAGGACGCGGAACGGAACGGCATCACCGCCGCCAGATCACCTACCCGTGACGCCTGCCCCTTCAGCACGCCGGCCTGTGCCAGATGCGTGGCATGCACCATGGCCTGCACCAGGGCCATCACGCGGTCGTGCTGCTCGGGCGACGCCTGCACGCACTCGGCTTCGAGCGCGTGCAGCAGGCCGCCAAGCCAGGGACGCCAGCGATGAAGGCGCACGTCACAGACGACCATCACCCTGCCCTTCAGCGTCGGCGCCTTGGGCGGCGCGGTCATCGGATGCAGGCCGACGACCTCGGCATGCGAGCGCAGCATCGCCTCCACCGGCACGGTCTTGATCGAAGTGACGTCGAGCCACAGCCTGCCTGCCTCGCTGCCGCCCGCCAGTGCGGCATACCGGGCGATCAGCGCGGCGGTGTGGCGAATCGGCGCGGAGAACACCAGCACGTCCGCGCGACGCACCAGGTCGGCCTCGCTGACGGAGGCTGCGTCGGCCGGATCATGGCCGATCACCTCCAGCCCCATCCTCGACTGGAAGAATTGCTGCAGCCAGCGCCCATACGCGCCTGCGCTGCCGACGATACCGATCAAAGGTCCTGACACGAAAAGGGCTCCACGAAGGAGCCCCATTCTAGAAGCATGACGGCGCCGCGGGACCTCAGGACGTCATGCGGTCCCAGAAGCCCTTGACGCCGTCGAGGAACGTCGCGGACTTCGGCGAATGCTTGCGTGCCTCCTCGCCACTGAAGGTGGCTTCGAACTTCTCCAGCAACTCCCGTTGTTCCGAGGTGAGGTTGACCGGCGTCTCGACCACCACGCGGCAGTACAGGTCTCCTTCGCTGCGGCTGCGCACGGACTTCACGCCCTTGCCGCGCAGGCGGAACAGCTTGCCGGTCTGGGTCTCGGCGGGAATGCGGATCTCGGCCTCGCCCTTAAGCGTCGGCACGCGCACGGTGTCGCCCAGTGCGGCCTGCGAGATGCGGATCGGCACCTCGCAGTGCAGGTCGTCGCCGTCGCGCTGGAAGATGTCGTGCTCGCGCACGCGCACCTCCACGTACAGGTCGCCCGGCGGCGTGCCAGGGGGCCCGGCTTCGCCTTCGCCGGTCAGGCGGA
>VYLE01000888.1_pt1 | contig 10588 bp, 7 predicted proteins | sample 5114391 | NCBI WGS metagenome assembly VYLE01 (sample SAMN12291771, study PRJNA351875) | freshwater metagenome | isolation source: freshwater lake | place: USA: Michigan, Kent Lake | collected 2013-08-15
ACCGCTCCCTTACTCTCTACCAGCAAACAAAAAACCACGAAAAGAAAAAATCCTCAATAACGAAGGCACTCATGCACTCATGCAAAAGGCAGCTTTGTTCTCCCCACACCCCACACCCCACTTCCCCATCACCCCATCCGCATCCGCATCTCCAATCCAGGCAATTCCGGAGATTATATAAAAAAACACCCAGAACAATCGAGGTGATGGACAATACTAAAGGTTGTGTAGGTCATCAGAAAAGCCCTTTCAGGGTAAAATACTATGAAACTAGCGTCACGAGTCAATCAAGTTACTCCCTCCCTTACCCTAGCTATCGACTCTCTGGCCAAGGAAATGAAGAAAAACGGCGAAGATGTCTGTAGTTTTAGCGCCGGGGAGCCAGATTTCGACACACCCACTCACATCAGAGCTGCCGCGAAAAAGGCCCTCGATGAGGGAAAAACTCGCTACGGACCGGCTGCCGGGGAAGCGGGGTTAAGAAAAGCCATCGCCGAGAAATTGCTGCGGGATAATCAATTAGCATACAATGCCGATAATGTCATCGTCACCAATGGCGGTAAACAGTCTCTCTACAATCTGATCATGGCGCTAATTGAAGCGGGGGACGAAGTAATTATTCCCGCACCCTACTGGTTGAGTTATCCTGAAATGGTAACGTTAGCGGGGGGAACATCGGTTATCGTCAACACTAGCCTAGAGAATCACTATAAAATCACCCCCGAACAGCTAGAAGCGGCAATTACACCGAAAACTAAATTATTTGTCCTCAATTCTCCCTCTAATCCCACCGGTATTGTCTATACTCCCGAAGAAATCGCAGCTTTAGCAAAAATTGTGGTTGAAAAGGATATTTTAGTCGTTTCTGATGAAATTTACGAGAAAATCCTCTACGATGGCGCAATTCACCGCAGTATCGCTTCTTTTGGTGCGGAAATCTTTCAGCGCAGTATTATTAGTAATGGTTTTGCTAAAGCTTTCTCGATGACGGGGTGGCGCGTCGGTTACATAGCAGGACCGGTGGAAATTGTCAAGGCCATGACTAAGATCCAAAGTCATAGTACCTCCAATGTCTGCACTTTTGCCCAATACGGTGCGATCGCTGCTTTAGAGAGTTCCCAAGATTGCATTGAGGAAATGGTCAAAGCTTTTAGCCAGCGCCGACAGTATATTTTAGAACGAGTGCGAGCCATTCCTGGACTCAATTGTCCTACTCCCAACGGTGCTTTTTATGTGTTTATCGATATTAGTCAAACTGGTTTAAAATCCCGGGATTTTTGTCAGAAACTCCTCGAAACCCAAAAAGTAGCTGCTATCCCCGGTATTGCTTTCGGTGCCGATGATTGTATTCGTCTTTCCTACGCTACAGACCTGAAGACGATTGAAAAAGGATTCGATCGCATTGATAAGTTTATCGGCACTTTGTAGGATGATTACTTTGTCTGTTAGGGTGAACAAAATTCGCCCTTTTTTTTCGGTTTTAACAGCTTAGGTGAGTTGCTCACCTAGAAGGTGATTCAGGCATATTTGAGTATAATTTTCTATCTCAATTGTTAAGCAAAAATCGACTAAATGTTAAGAGTTCGTAACTATTCTGATTGACTGGTATCACTGGAAATGCCCACGCAAACCACAAAATTGCACAATTGTCAATAGGGTTTGAGATGCGCTCACCCTGTAAATGAAACAGATCTACCCCTGAACGGTTACAAATTTTTGTTAACATATTATCCACCGAAGAACCATGAATGTTAGAATCGCTGGCAATTCCCGATCTGAATCTTTACTATATGAGACCAATACAACCCAGCCAAACAGAGCCTGTTATTGTCGCTCAATCTTCCTCTGAACCTTCCCGATCAAATCCACCGCCAGGTAACGGCAGTTTCCCTTTAGTGCCGATAGGAGTAACTGTTGTGCTTACTTTGATGCTGGTTGCTTTGTGGTCGCAAAAAGACAAAATTATTGGGGGTTTCAAGGCATGGACTGAACCAGAACCAGACTCAGACACGATTAGATCCCAAGAATTTGCTGTTGATATAGAAGTATCAAATATTCGTACTCAGGATTATTTACGAGCCAATGTACAAGCGACAATTTATGTCTATATTGCCGACACAAAAGAAGACAACCAAAAGGCTCAAAAATTTTTGGTAGAAGAAGACAGTATTTCAACCGTAGCCGTAGAGAAAGCTGTTAAAAAACGCGCCGAAACCGCCCTACGAGGAAGTGCCAGTAAACATACATTAGACTATCTCCATACAAATCGCACAGAGGTGGGAAAAGAAGCTACGACTATACTTGGTAACTGCCTAAATCCTCTAGGATTAACTGTTAGAGACCTAGTTATTGGTGAAATTGAAGAAAGTGCCAACTATACTGCTGATAACTATTTCGATGCTAAGGCAGTTGAGGCTCGAACAAAAGTGATTCAACCGGCAATTCTGGCAACTCGCACAGAAGAGTTAAAGACGGAAGAAGCAATACGAAAACAGGAATTAGATACGGAAGAAGCAATACGAAAACAGGAATTAGAGAAAGGCAGAGATATAAGGCTAAAGGAATTAGAGATAGGAATTGAACTGGAAAATCAAGAGCTTACACATCAAGAAACATCTTTGAAAAATTTAGAAACACTAGAAAAAGTCGAAAAAAGGAAGACTGATCATGAGCTAATTCTAGAAAAATACCAAAATGAGAAAGAAAAAGAACTACAGGAGGCGATTGAAACCTCTGAATTGGCTTTAAAGAAAAAGCTCGAAATTGCTGAGTTAAATGACAAAAAAGAACTAGAATCCCTCAAAAACAAAACAGAGATTGAAATTCAACTTGAAAAAATCTCACAAGACACAGACTTAATTGAGAAAAATAAAACGTTTCGCTTAAAACAAGCAACAGTCAATCAAGAAATAGAAACGGGAGAAATTGCTGCAACCATCTCGATTATTAGTAAAGAAAAAGAACGGCTGGAAACAGAAATAGAACGCGCCGAAGCAGAAGAAGCTGTTACTACAGCAATTGAAAAAGCCCAAGCCGAACGCCAGAAGCTGCAAGCGGAAATAGCCGCAGAGTCAGTGGAGAACGAAGCAAAAACTATCGAACGTTTGGCAGAAGCAGAAGGTAAGCGTTACCATCTCATACCGGCTACGGATGCCGAGCGCACGGCTAAAATGGTTCGGGAGTTAGCACCTCAATTAATAGAAAATTTACCCCAGGTTGTTGAAATTGCTAAAGCATTAGCTCCCCAAGCGGGGATTTTGGGAGACTCCAATATCTATAATTTTCCCAATGGAAATGGAGAAGAGATTAACAAGTTGATGCTTTCCACCAGTGGTATGTTACTGATTCAATCTTTACTATAGCGGTGTGCAGTCGTATGAGGTACAGTGTCACGAGCTATAAACCATGCTAGGCAAAGCTTGGTTTGTATCTCACTCAAGCGCTTACCGCTATAAATGGTAAGTTAGGAGATTTATTAGGTAAATCGCTCCGCTCTTTGAATAACGATAGCAACAGCGGACAGGATAATTCTGACGGATAAGTAACAGCGAGATTGAGTCATCTAAGCCCATTAATCCCTGCCAATTAAAATAATTTTTCAACAGTAAACAAACTGAGTTTTGGATTTAAGTTCATGAACAAAGCAAAACAAAAACCTCCCCTAACATTTCCTCCCATTCCCAAGACTATTAATTTCATCCTTACTTTTTTATTAGGACTTGGTATGAGTCTGGGCTTTGCTAAGTTAATCAGTTTTACAAGTTCTGCGAGTAACAATGCCGCCAAAATTAGCGGTTTGCAAGGTTACTTACAATGGTTCAATGGCATAAATAATATCTATCTAAGTCTGGTATTGGCTGGGGGATTAGGCGGGTTACTTTACTCCATATTGCTTGACGGCGAGTTAGAATTGCCGTCTTGGAGTAAGAAAAATCCCAATAATCTCAACCCCGGCTTTTTGGGAGAAATTTTTGTTGGCATAGGTGGGTCACTTATTGCCTATCAGTTCTTACCCCAGGAACTTAGACAAACTTATGATACAGGCGTGGAAATCACGATTTTTGTCACTGGATTGGTGGGCGGCTACGGTGGTAAAGCCATCCTAGATGCGGCATTAAAGAAGGTAATTAACCGTATAGACACGGCTGACCTAGCCAAAGAGAAAGCAGAATCTCAGGCAAAAGAACTCGAAGAAAAAACATACATCCGCAATCTAGTCAACCAGCAGATTCAAGAAGGGCTAAATCAGTCCGAATTATCAGAAATGCAAGAGAAACTTGAATCTGCTACTGATGATGTTAAAGAACGTGCTTTTAATCTTGCCCATGATGCCCGTAGCTTGGGAAGGAGAACTCTAACATTTAAAGATCGGGTCAATAGAACAATTCCGATTTTTGAGGCTCTGGTAGCCAGTGATAACAATAATGCCTCGTATAATGCAGAGTTAGGTTATGCTTATATCAGTTCACAGCCTCCTGATTTAGACAAAGCCATCTCCTATCTCGATCGCGCCATCGAACTACGAATACCGGGGGCATCAACGGAGGGAGATAGCTGGAAGTACGAAATGAATCGGGCGATCGCCCGAATTGGCCTTGGCAATTCTCAATCAAGGGATGATATCCTAAAGGATTTGTTTGCTGTTGAGCAGAGGAAAGGACTAGCGCAAGCTATTGACGAGTATGAAAGGGATGGAGTAGATGGGGGAAATAATTCCATAAAAAACTGGCTGATCCAAAATCAAGATTGGGTGAGTCAACAGACTAACGGGAAAGCCTTACTTGATAAAATTCAACTTTCTGCGGTGGCGAAACCTGTCACCTCAACCTTATCAGTAACCCAGAATCGGGCAGATTTGGTCGCTGCTCCCCCCAATACAAAGATTAAAGCAACCATTAAAACCTATCTGAAAAAGCAGCCCATTGATTCATCACAACTCGGTGAAAACGAGAAAAAAGAAGTTCCTGTGGGTACAGAGTATAAAATCCTCAAGCATTCACAAGAATCTGATGGACATTGCCTCGTTGAATTAGACTACGGCCAGGGAATTTGGTATATTTGGTCAGATCACTGGTACTTACCTTGGGAACACAAGATACTATCATCTGTTCCCCAGTCCAGTAAAAATGGTTCAGCGCGGGAAGCCATTGACCAATTATCAAGAATTTCTGCCATCTCCCTAACAAATAGAGGAACCCTCAAAGCCGCAGCCACCCGCTCAATTCAAAGATCAGCTACAACCACAAAGGTAGAACCCGAAAATTGGGTCATTGCGCCCCCCAATACCATCATCAAGGCAACTACTAAAACCTATCTGAAAAAGCAGCCTATTGATTCATCAGACCTCGGTGAAAACGAGAAAAAAGAAGTTCCTGTGGGCAGAGAGTACAAAGTCCTCAAGTATTCAGAAGAAATTGACGGACATTGCCTAGTGGAGTTAGACTACGGTGCTGGCACTTGGTATCTTTGGTCGGATCATTGGCATTTACCTTGGCAACAATCTAGCAGAAACAATAGCCTATCATCTGTATCCGCGCCAGAATCAAGTCAGCATCAAGGCGTTAATCTTGTAACTCGTCAGCAAGCTGAGTCTGTCTATGGACGTAAAATGAGTGATAAACAATTCAATGACTTAAACTCTTGTTTACAGCGATTTGAAATTAATACAGTGCCACGAATTAGACATTTTCTCAGCCAAACAGCCCATGAAAGTGGAGGTTTGCAATACATGACGGAAATTTGGAGGCCGAGCCAAGTAGCTGCTCAACGAACATATGATCCCCCCTATCCTAAAGCAAAAGAGCTAGGTAATACGAAAATTGGTGAAGGGAAAAAGTATCGCGGAGCAGGTGCAATTCAATTGACTGGTAAGTATAATTATCAAGCTTTTTCTCGTTTTATTAATGATCCCAAGGTGATGGATGGCGCAGATTACGTTGGTGCCAATTATCCTTTTACCAGTGCTGGATTTTGGTGGAAGAATAATAACATGAATGCTCTTTGCGATCGGGGAGCAACCTGTCGTCAGATTTCAGCCAGAGTCAATGGACGCGATCCAGCAAATCACTTACAGGAGCGTCAACGTTATTACGACAAGGCTTGTCAAGTTATCAAACAATTACCTTCTACACCTTTACATACGGAAGAGTTAGCCGCAAAGCCTGAAACAGGCAAGGCAGCGACAGAATCTAGCGATCAGGTTAGCAAAGTCGAAGTGGTTAGGGAAATGCCCAAAATTTTGACTCCGAAAGATGTAGATTGGAGTGATATGTCCACCCATTTAACCCCCCATTTCACTCTAGGAGAAAACTTACGAAACGACCCCCGACGCATTCCGCACGACACCACTTTGCAAAATAACATACTCACGATTATGCGAGAGTTGGAGAAGATTCGCACTGACTACGGTAAGCCCATTATCATCACTTCTGGGTATCGCCCTGAGCAAATCAATCGTGCTGTGGGAGGGTTAAGTAACTCGCAGCATATCCGAGGAACTGCGGTCGATATTTGCCCTGCTCATGGAGATGTGTTTGAATTTCAAAAGTGGGTAGATCAACACTGGTATGGTGCCTTGGGTTGGGGGGCGAAAAAGGGCTTCGTTCATATTGATTGTCGCAATGGAAAGGGATGGAAAACGGGAGGCGAAAAAGGTGTCAGATGGAACTATTGATGCCATGTAAAACTTTTAAATACACACTTAGGAGGATTCCTCATAATCACACTCACAACCATCGGCAGGGTACCGATTACTGGGAGATAGACAGCGTGAGAAAGTTGTTTAATAAGCGGTGCGAGAAACAGGAAAATTAATCTTTTTATTTCTAAGAGACTTAAATGTCTTCTTTCCTTGCTATACAATGGAATCATGGCACCACCACCGCTAACGATAACCGCAAAAGTAGGAAAGGGTTTTTGGATAAAAATTGCTCGGATGCCACTAGACCTCATTTGATAAATATAAGTAGGTGGTTTCAATTAAATTGAAGATAGATTTTGTCTTTGATCCCTCCTGCTCACCTTGATAAGGGGGGTGCCGATCCCCCCTTAGTCCCCCCTTTAATCCCCCCTTAATAAGGGGGGCATCTGACAATTTTTAACAGCCAGTTATCTGTAGTCTCTAGAGGTATTAAGATGAGTGGGATCAAGTTAGAAGATATTAGGGAAATTACCAAGAATCCTCAAGGAAAAGGATATTTAATTATCTTTAATGATAACAGAGTAATTATTTTATATAAAAAAAGAACTATTGCTGCTTTGCTAACTCTGATTAGGTATGGAGAAGGTTGTGAGAGCGATCTAACTAATGCGACCAATAATTTACAAGAGATAAAAACTATACTCAAGGGTAAAATTCCTGAAAATTTAATTCAAGACTCCTATGCTGATGCTAATAAACCTTTTAGCGAACTTTGGAATGAAGAGGGATTTAATTTTATTTATGCTCCCCCAGGACAAAAAAGATTAGGCAGTCAAAAATATATTTTAGATAGTTCCGATCATCAACAACTTTTTACCACTACTAAACCACCGATTAGAACACCTCCCTCATCCCTAATTCAGAGAAATATCTTAGAACAACAAAAAAATAAATGTAATTTTTCTGGCTCAATTCTTAAAAAGAAAGAAAATATCAATCAAAATACCTATGCTAGGGATCGAGTGCGTTTAGTTTGGGATCATCGGATTCCCGTAGAAAAAGGTGGAAATAGTGCCGATGACAATTTTCAAGCTCTCTGCTTCTATTGTAATAAATGCAAATGGCAAATCTGTAATCTTTGTAACTATGCTCCTGATAAATGTTCAGAATGCGTCTTAGCTTTTCCTGAAGTAACTAAGATGATTTTCCCCAGTCAAGAAAATATTGAAGACCGGCTAAATCGAGCTAATTAAGTGATTTAGTAATATTTCTACCAATATGTTTAATGACTGGGGGACAGACAGCGTTAGAAAGTTGTTTAATAGCAGCGGTGCGAGAAACAGGAAAATAATAATCATCGGCAAATCCCATTAATCTTTTTATTTCTAAGAGACTTAAATGTCTTCTTTCCTTGCTATACACTGGAATCATGGCACCACCACCGCTAACACTAACCGCAAAAGTAGGAAAGGGTTTTTGGATAGAAATTGCTCGGATGCCACTAGATCTCATTTGATAAATACAATTATCATAATCTACATTAACACTTGCCCTTTCAATACTTATTCTTGTTTTTGGCAGTTGAAAAGATAATTGTTCGGCAGTAATTCTGCCAGCATAATAATCAATATACTGCTGCCATTTTTCCGATATGGGAATTGAATAATCCCCCGGAACAATAATTTTTTCAATACCCACTTCTGCATGGCAAGGTTGGGGAAATTGAAAGTTTTTAATTCCTAAATCCTTGCGGAAAGCCAATAAAAAAAAGCGAGGTCTTGATTGAGGAATTTGGAAATATTTACTATCGATAACTGCATAAAAAGCCAGATAATTTATTTCTTTTAACTGGATTAATATATCTTTTAATATCTGCCCTTGATTTAAGCGCACGATATTACTAACATTTTCAAGAAAGATAACTTTAGGCTTTTTTTCATGGCAAATTCTGAGAATTTCCTGAATGGCTAGTCCGCGACTGTCTTGCCAACCTTTTTGTTGTCCTGCTCTGGAAAATGGCTGACAGGGAAATCCTCCACAAAAAACCTCAAAATCGGGAAGTAAGCTAGGAATTAAAGCTTCAACATCTTGCGGTTTTATGGATTCATGAAAATTGTGATTGTAGGTTTTCACACAATCTGGGTTATTTTCGTTGCTAAAAACACATTGCCAACCGATTTGTTCAAGACCGAGACGAAAGCCACCAATTCCCGCATAAAAATCGGCAAAAGTCAAGCAACTATGGGTAAAATTTTTGTTAGCTGGACGAATAGGTAACTCGTTCATAATGTTGATTGAATAACCGAGAGTCTTATCTATTTTCTCAGATATTATTGTACTAGATGTCCAAGGGGACAGATGGACAGACAGGGGGAGAATGTGATTGACTTTCCCTAGGGGCTTTTGTTAAGTTACATTAAGCCCTACAATATAATTCTGGTGAGTTAGACGAAATTCGCTCGATCGCTCGGTCTTATCTGCTCCTAGCTGAGATAGAGAAAAGATAGCGCATCGAGAAACAGAAAAGTTTAGTTCTCAAGCTTTCGTCAATACTGCCCTTGTCATCTACCTTGAGTTATAACCTAGTGTCCCAAACCCTACCTAAACCCTCCCTAAAAAGAGAATTTTTGCCATTTACCCTACAGGATGTCCGTCTAGCTATCCCGGCCCGTTGCTTCCAATCAAGCGTTTTTCGCTCTTTAGCTTACTTTTTTTTTGATATTGGCATTATTACCCTACTTTACTGGATAACTTACCAGATTAATCAAGCATGGTTCTTCCCCCTTTTTTGGTTTATGCAGGGAACCATGTTTTGGTCCTTATTTGTCGTCGGTCACGATTGCGGTCACGGTTCCTTTTCCCGTTATCGTTGGTTAAATAACTTAATCGGTCATCTCAGTCATACTCCCATTCTCGTACCTTTCCACGGTTGGCGCATCAGTCATCGCACCCATCACGCTAATACTGGCAATATCGACACCGATGAAAGTTGGTATCCCGTCACGGAAACCCAGTATAACAATATGGCTTGGTACGAAAAATTAGCTCGTTTTCAGCTAATTTTATTTGTTTATCCCCTTTATCTTTTCCGTCGTTCCCCTAATAAACAGGGGTCCCATTTTATGCCCGAAAGCCCCCTCTTTCGCCCCTCGGAACGGTGGCAGGTACTGACTAGCACCGTTTGCTGTACCTTTATGTTAGGTCTATTAATCGGGGTGGGTATTAGCCAAGGCTTTTGGTTTCTGTTTAACTACTACATCATGCCCTATATCGTCTTTGTGGTTTGGTTAGACTTGGTGACATTCCTACACCACACCGAAGATGATATTCCCTGGTATCGCGGTCAAGATTGGTACTTTCTTAAAGGGGCGCTTTCTACCATCGATCGCGATTATGGCATCTTTAATCCCATCCATCACCAAATTGGTACTCACGTCGCCCATCATATTTTTATCACTATTCCCCACTATCATCTCCAAGAAGCAACCGAGGCCATCCGTCCCGTCTTAGGAGACTATTATCGCGTCTCGAAAGAACCGATTTTCAAATCTCTCTGGCGGTCCTACCGCAATTGTCATTTTGTCAGTGACCAAGGCAGTAAGATTTTTTACCGCAAAAACTGATCCTATCTTAGCTATCAGGAGGAAACGGCAGCAAAATCTGCCTCCTCCTCTCACACCGAGAAGAGTTGCCAAAACTGGGGGTAAAGTCTTTGTCTTTATTTGGTTCAGTGGCAAGGGATGAAGCTGATGCAGTGAAATTGGCTAATGATTCGGTAGTAGTGCCGTAGCCCTCTTGCTTACCTGGTATGAATTGTGTAAAATATTTAGGGTCTGCTGAATAATGGTAAAACCCTTTTAAAATAAGGCTTTTGACCTGTTAAAATCCGATGTTCATGCTGCGAAAATCCGATTGGGACTCTCAAAAACCTTGCATTATCCCTCTCGT
>VYLE01001681.1_pt1 | contig 10573 bp, 8 predicted proteins | sample 5114391 | NCBI WGS metagenome assembly VYLE01 (sample SAMN12291771, study PRJNA351875) | freshwater metagenome | isolation source: freshwater lake | place: USA: Michigan, Kent Lake | collected 2013-08-15
ACGCGCCAGCGCCTGCCGGTTGGCGCGACCCGGCGGCGTGATCGTGCATGCCGGGCTGCTTCCCGGCGCCGAGGGCCTGGACGTGCGCCGCCTGACGCTGCACGAGATCACCTTCACCGGCACCTACTGCTACACGCCGCAGGAGTTCCAGACCGTGGTCGGGCTGCTCGCCTCCGGCCGCCTCGGCACTCTGGACTGGCTGGAGGCACGGCCGCTGTTCGAGGGCGCGCGGGCGGTGGCCGATATCGATGCAGGCGACGTCGCCGCCGCCAAGCTCGTGCTGCTGCCATGACGGTGTGCGCGTTGCGCAAGCCGGTTCAGGTCAGTCGGGATGGGAAGGCGCTGTATGACGGTGCAGCTGTGGCTGCATGACGACGGCGATTCCGCCGGTACCGCAGGACCAGGGCCGGTCAGGCGCTGAGCGGATGGGTGATGGACCAGGACCGCAAGAGCACCTTCGCGGCGCGATTGGCATTCTGATCGGGCACAGGCCGGTGATTCACGACATTGCCGCGGGCAGGACGAGCCGTAAGTGGGGCGCTGAGATCGGCCATGCTGTTGCTGCCGTGGGCGCGGGCGACGACCTGCCCGTGCACAACGTGTAAGGCCAAGTGCTGGGAAGGATGACAAGATCACGGGCAGTCCGCGCATCAAGGGATACCGGCGCGAAAACTGGCGCATGGGCCTGCGCAACCACGTCGTCATCCTGCCGGTCGATGACCGTTCCAACGCCGCGCGCAAGTGTTGGCAAGCGCCATCAAGGCCCACTCGCGAGTCCGCTTTTCCATGATCCGCCGAGGTTTGGCGCCGACCAGGAACTGCATGGCCGCGTCCAGATCGACAAGGCCGGGATGCCGATGCCTCCTGGCCCGAACGCCTGTCGTCGCTCGTATTCTCCCGTCAGGCGGGCTCGCAGATGTCGGCGATGACCAGCATGTAGATGCGGACCATGTCCAGGAAGTCGGCAATGTCCACGCGCTCGTCCGGCATGGTGTTGTAGCGGCCGCCCGGGCCGCACACGACGCCCTCCATGCCCAACTCGGCATAGAAGTGGCCGGCATCGGTGCCATAGAAGCCGGGCGGGGTGATCGGACCGGTGGGCTGGTCCTCGCCGCGCACCGCCTTGTAGGCGGCGTTGAGGCTGTGCACGATGCGCGCGTTCCGATCAACCCGGAACGCTGGCATGGTGGGTCGCCCATCCCGGCTTTCGGGGCGCACGCTGGCCTTCAGGCCAGGAAAGCGTGCTTCCAGCTCATCCAGCACCCGCCGGAGGTCGGTGATCGCGTGGGCCTCGGTCTGGTCGGGGCCGTAGCGGCCCGACCCCTTGATGCGCACGAAGTCGGCGACCTGGGGCGGACGCCATTCATGCAGGTCGCGCCCCAGGGCGCCATGCACCACGCCGACATGCACGCGGTTGATAGCGCGGTGGTCATCGTCCGGCGCGTCGGAGAACTTCATGTCGTGCAGCCGCGGTATGAGATCGCAGGCGGCCACGATGGCATCGACCGCGGCCTCGCGCTTGCTCATGTGCCGGGTGATTCCTTCTAGCTCGATGATGAAGGTGAAGGCCGCCGCGTGCATGGTGATGGCCTGCAGGTCCGACGGCTCGCTGTTGACGAAGTAGTCGGCGCGTACGCCTTGGCGAATGGCTGCCAGCGTGCCCACCCCGCCCTGCAATTCACCGACCACGAAGGTCAGGATCACGTCGCCCTTCAGGCGCACGCCGGCATCGATCAGCGTTTTGACCGCGCAGAAGTAGGCGGCATCGCCCGCCTTCATGTTCGACACGCCGATGCCATAGATGAAATTGTCGTCGACCACGCCGCCCCACGGATCGACCGTCCAGCCCTCGCTGACCGGGTTGGTGTCCACATGGCCGTTGAACAGCAGGCTCTTGCCGCCACCGGTACCCTTCCAGGTGCCCACGGCGTTCACACGGGTGCCTTCCACCGGCAGCAGCGCCGTCTCGAGGCCTAGCGCCTGCATCTCATTCGCCATGTGCTCGGCCAGGGCGCGTTCGCCCGGGGTCTCGCTGTAGCTCTTGTGGCGCACCATGGCGGCCAGGATGTCCAGGCACGCCCTCTCATCAAGCTTGCGGGCAAGCGCGAGCACATCGGTCATGGCGAAACTCCGTTCTCGATCCGGGCCAGGATGGGCACCGCGTCCAGCAGCGTGCGCGTGTAGGGCGCGCGATCGGGGCTGCTGCAATCCGCCGTGTCGAACAGGTCCACAATCTCGCCGTGCTGCATCACCGCGATGCGGTGTGCCAGCTGGCGCACAAGGTTGAGGTCGTGCGTGATGAACACGCAGGCCGTGCCGGTCTCACGCTGCAGATCCACCAGCAGCCGCGCCACCGAGGCCTGCACCGAGACATCGAGCGAGGAGGTGATTTCGTCGCAGATCACCAGCTGGGGTTCGGCGGCGAAGGCGCGCGCGATCGCCACGCGCTGCTTCTCGCCGCCCGAGAGCTGGTGCGGATAGCGCGAGGCAAAGTTTTCCGGCAGGCGGACCTGGGCAAGCAATTCGGCGATGCGGGCAGGAATCCGCTGGGGCGGCACGATGCCGTACAGCCTCAGCGGGCGCGACAGGATGGTCGCCACCGTCTGGCGCGGGTTCAGCGAGGCATCGGGGTTCTGGAACACGATCTGCACGGCGCGCCGATAGCCACGGTCGAAGCCGCGCCGGCTCGGAAAGCCGCGCCCGGCGAAGGTCACGGTGCCGGCGAAGTCCTGCAGGCCGGCGAGCACCTTCGCGATGGTCGACTTGCCCGAGCCGGACTCACCGACCACCCCCAAGGTCTCGCCTGGCCGCACGGAGAACGAGACGTTGCGGGCTCCCTGAACCACCGGCTGGCCGGGGCGCAGCAAGCGCAGCAGCCAGGGCTGCTCGCCGTAGCGTACGGTGATGTCCTGCAGTGCCAGCAGCGCGGGCGTGGCTGGCGCGGGCGGTGGCGTGCCGATGCGATGCGTGGGGTCCGGCACGGCGCCCAGCAGTTCGCGCGTGTAGGCGCGCTTGGGCACGCGGAAGACCTCGTTTGCGGTGCCATGCTCGACGATCGCGCCCTGATGGATCACCGCCACCTCGTGCGCGATGCGCGAGACCAGGCCGAGGTCGTGCGAGATGTACAGGGCCGCCACGCCGGTTTCCTCGCGCAGCTTGGTGAACAGGTCGAGGATCTGCCGCGCGGTGACGATGTCGAGCGCGGTGGTCGGCTCGTCGAAAATGATGAGGTCGGGGTTGCAGGCGATGGCGGTGGCGATCACCACGCGCTGCTTCTCGCCACCCGACGCCTGATGCGGGTAGCGGCGCATCATCTCCTGCGGCCGGCCGATGCCGGTGCGTGCCAGCAGCGCGGTGCCAGCCTCGAACGCGGCGCGGGGCTCCAGGCCGCGGTGGCGGATCAGCACCTCCGCCAGCTGGTCGCCCAGCCGCATCGTCGGGTTGAGCGAGGTCGAGGGGTCCTGGAACACCATGCTGACCCGTGCGCCGCGGATCGCCAGGACCTGGCGCGGTGTCTTGGCGCGCAGGTCCTCGCCCGCCAGCAGCAGCGCGCCGGCAACCTCCTGCGCGTTGGCCGGCAGATAGCGCATGATCGCCCAGGCCAGCGACGTCTTGCCGGAGCCTGATTCGCCCACCAGCCCCAGGGTGCGGCCACGCGGGATCGCAAGATCGACCGACCTCAGCGCATCGAACGGGCCCTCGGCGGTGCGGTAGCGCAGCGAATAGCCGCGCACCTCCAGGGCGGGTGTCGCTCCGTTCACCGTGGGCTTCGGCGCGGATCGAAGCTGTCGCGCAGGGCGTCGCCGAACAGGTTGAAGCCCAGGGCGGCGATCGCGATCGCCACCCCGGGAACCGCGACGCACCAGGGGCTGCGGAACATGAACTGCCGCGCCTCGGCCACCATCAAACCCCACTCCGTGCTGGGTGGCTGGGCGCCCAGGCCCAGGAACCCCAGCGTGGCGCCGATCATGATCGCGAAGGAAACGCGGATGGTCGCCTCGACGATGATCGGCCCGATGGCGTTCGGCAGAACCTCGCGCCCGATGATCCAGGCCCAGGACTCGCCGCGCGCGATCGCGGCCAGCACGTATTCGCGGGTGCGGATCGACAGCACCGCGCTGCGCGCGATGCGCGCCATGCCGGGCGTGAAGGCGACCGCGACCGCCAGCATGGCGTGCCCCATGCCGGCGCCCAGCACGGTAACGATCAGCAGGGTGAACAGCAGGTCGGGCACCGCCAGCAACCCGTCCAGGATGCGCATGATGACGCTGTCGATCCAGCCGCCGATCACGCCGGCGGTCACGCCGATGAGGCTGCCGGCGATCACGCCCAGCGCGGTGGCGCCCAGGCCGAAGCTGATGGTGTTGCGCGCGCCGTGCAGCACCCGCGAAAGCAGGTCGCGGCCGAACTGGTCCGTGCCAAGGAGATGCGCGAGCGAGGGACCCTGCAGCCGCACGCGCGGGTGGAAGCTTTGCGGGTCGTAGGGCGCCAGCAGGGGGCCGAGAATCATCGCCGCGCCGACCAGCAGAAGCAGGAAGGTGCCGGCGGCGCCTGTCGGGCTGCGCAGCAATTCACGCATAGCGCACGCGCGGGTCGATCGCCGCGATCACCAGGTCGGAGACCAGGTTCGACAGGGCATAGACCATCGCCAGCACCAGCGTGACGCCCTGGATCACCGGCAGGTCGCGGTTTTCCAGCGCGTAGATCAGCAGGCGGCCCAGGCCTGGCCAGGCAAAGATCTCCTCGACCACGATGATGCCGCCGAGCAGGTAGCCGACATCCAGCGAGATCACGGCCACGGTGGGGGCCAGCGCCCGCGCGGCGCGCACGTAGTCGCTGGCCAGCACGTCGGCCATTTCGCTGCGGGTCTGCCGTGCGATATGCGCCGTCAGCACCAGGCTGAGCGTGCCCGCCGGCAGGATCACGTGCCCGACGAAGCCCCAGAAATCCTCCAGCGGCGGCACGAAACCACCGGCCGGGAAGATGCCGCTGTCGGGGCCGGCCAGGAACACGATCAGCAGCGTGGCGGTGACGAATTCCGGCATCGCGGTGCCGACATAGGCCAGCAGCCCGATGGCGAGGTCGACCAGCGTGCCGCGCTTCACCGCCGCCGCGATGCCGAGCGGTATGGCGATCACGGTCACCGTCACCAGCGCGGTCGCCGCCAGCATCGCCGAGTTGGCGAAGGCCGACGCGATCAGCCCCGCCACCGGCTGCGACAGGCGCAGCGACATGCCCCAGTCGCCGTGCAGCAGGCTGCCCAGCCAGTCCAGATACTGCACGCTCCATGGCCGGTCGAGGCCGAGCCGCTGCTCGACCGCGGCCAGCTGGTCGGGCGTTGCGTATTCGCCCAGGATCATCACCGCGGCGTTGCCGGGCAGGATCATGGTGACGGCAAACACGGCGAACGACACCACCAGCAGCACCAGCAGAACGGCCGCCAGCCGCCGCGCCAGGTAGCCTGGAGTCATCCCGCCCGCGCCGCGGCGCCGCTAGCGTCGGTCAAGCCAAACGCTTTCGACGAAGAAGGTGCGCGACAGCGGGTGCACCTGCCAGCCCTTCACCCAGTCGCGGCTGGCGGTCAGCACGTCCTGGAAGAAGGGGTAGATGTTGGGCACGTCGCGCACGATCAGCTGCTGCGCCTGGGCATAAAGCCGCGCCCGCTCGGCGTCGTCCAGCGTGCTGCGGCCGCGTGCCACCAGCTCGTCGAACTCCTTGTTCTTCCAGGCGCTGTCCTCGAACGCGGCGTCGCTGGTCAGCAGCAGGGTGAAGGCCGCGTCCTCGGTCGGCTGCATGCCCCAATAGCCCATGTAGAAATTGCCCTTGCGCCACACGTTGGCCAGGAACGTGTCGTGCGGCATCGTCTCGACCTCGATGTCGAAACCGGCGGGCCGTGCCATTTCTTTGATCGCGATCGCCACCTGCGCGCGGATCGCCGGGCGGTTGGAGGCAATGAGCTTGACCTTGATGCCCTGCGGATACCCAGCCTCGGCCAGCAGGCGCTTCGCCGCGGCAGGATCGAAGGCAACCTTCGGCGTGTCGATGCGGAAGCGGTACTCGGGCGACAGCACGTTGTCGTGGGCGGCACGCCCGAGCCCCTCCAGCACGATATCGACCAGCAAGTCGCGATCGACCGCCATGGCCAGCGCGCGGCGCACGCGGATGTCGTCGAACGGCTTCTGGTCCTGGCGCATCACCACGTTGATGTAGCGGCCCGAGGCAACACGCAGCGCGTTCACGCCGCGTGAACCGGCAATGCGCTTGAAGTTGGCCTGCTGCACTTCCAGCATCACGTCGATCGCGCCGGACAGGAAGTTGGTGGATTCCGCCGCCAGGTCGGGGAACAGGTACAGCTCGACCGCGTCGAGATGGGGCTTGGACTGGTCGTAATAGCGCTCGTTGCGCACCAGGCGCGTCAGCCGCGCGCTGTCGTAGGTTTCCAGCCTGAAGGGGCCAGTACCGTTCGGCTTGGTGTCGATCTCGGTCAGGGGCCCGGCCAGTGCCTTGGCCGAAACGATGCGGGCATTCGCGTGCGCGACCGAGATCGGGAAGTCGGCGTAGGAGATGTTCAGCGTGAAGCGCACGGTGCGGGGATCCAACGCGGTGACGTCGCTGATCATGTTCAGCACCGGCCGCGCGGGCGAGCCGGTGGCGGGCACGAGGATGGCCTTGAAGGTCGCCACCACGTCCTCGGCCGTGCAGGGCGAGCCGTCGTGGAAGGTGAGGCCAGGGCGCAGCGTGAAGGTGAAGACCCGGGCCGCGGCATCGCCCTGCCAGCTCTCGGCCAGGTCGGGCAGCGGCTGCATGTTCGCCCCCATGCGGGTCAGGCCCGAATAGAGCATGTCGACCGCCAGGTACTCGGCGGGGCCCGAAAGCTGCAGCACGTTCAGCGTCGCAATGCGGTTGCTGTGGCTCACCTTCAGCACGCCGCCCCTGCGCGGCGTGGCGGTGGCCTGGGCATGGCCGGCGGCAGGAGCAACCCCCGCCATGGCCAGCGCCAGCAGCATGGCGCGGCGTTCGATTGCTGGGTCGGTCATGGGAGCCTCTCCTTGTTGCTTGTTGCCCGGGTTGCTGGTCACCCGGTGTCGGCGGGACGGATCATTTCACGACGGTGAGCTCGCTGGGCAAGCTGGTCAGAACCTCCGGCGCGCCGTCGGTGACCAGCAGCGTGTGGCCCACGCCCATGCCGAAGCCGGTGTCGCTGTCGCCCAGCATGACGTGGTAGAACAGCGTCATCCCCGGCGCGCAGCGCGTGGGGTTGCCGGCATAGATCATGGGCGGCACGTCCATGCTGGTGGGTGCGAAGGTGCAGCCCACCGAATAGCCGGTGGCGCCATAGCGATGTGCGCGATAGCCCGCCTCGTCCAGCCCGGCAGCGTGGGTGTCGAAAATCTCGCCCAGCGTGGTGCCGGGGCGCGCGATTTCCGTCATGCGGTCCAGCGTGCGCCGGCACGTATCGTACATGTGCAGCTGGCGCGGGTCGGGCGTGCCGAACAGGATGGTCCATTCGGTCTTCACGTTGTAGCGGCGGTAGGCCACCGGGTATTCGACGACGAACTGGTCCTGCGCTTCCAGCCGGCGCGGCAACGAAACGCCGCGCCCATACACCGCGCGCGGGCCGGAATTGAACAGCGGCGCGTTGGGCGGCATGTCGGCGCCGTCGTTCATGATGCTGGTGAGATAGGCCGCCTTCACCGCGGAATCGAGCACGCCTGGTTTCGACGCCGAGATGACCGCCTCCAGCGAGCGATCGAGGATTTCCGCGGCCTTGCGCACATACACCAGCTCGGCGGGCGACTTGATCAGCCGCAGCTTCCTGATCATGTGGTCGTCGTTGTCCAGGGTGCAGAAACCATCCAGCGTCTTCTGCAGGCGCCAGAGGTTCCATCCGGTCAGGCCATGGGTGTTGAGCTCGACCGCCAGGCGTTTGTCGCCCAGCCCAAGCTCCTCGAGAATCGCCTTGAGGTCGCGCGCCGGGTTCGCCTCCTCGGCGTCCCACCAAATGCGGATGTCCTCGATGGTGCTGGTCTGGCGTGCCTGCAGCAGGTCGGGGCGGCGGGTCAGCAGCACGAAGGGGCGGTCATCGGCGGTGACCACCAGGCACTGGAAGAACACGAAGCCACCCGTGTCGTAGCCGGTCAGCCAGAACATGCTTTCCTGGGCGAAAACCAGCATCGCATCGAAGCCCTCGGCGCGCAGTTCGGCGCGCAGGCGGGCCTGGCGCTCCTGGTGCTCGGCGCGTGGGAAGGGCAGGTTGGGTGCGTGGCTCTGTTGCATTGCAGAAAGCCTAGCGCCGCATCGGCCCGGCGGGTAGCCATGTTGTGACGGGCGGCCTGGCTGATACACTGAACTCTGTTTTCTTTGCCGGAGCGCAACCCGCGTGAGCACGCCCCGCCTGCTTTACCTCGCCAATGGACCCAAGAGGCAGTCCATCGCCCGGCTGGACGACCGGTTCGAGGCCTGGGGCCTGGCGGTCGACCGCCGCTGGGCCTTCAACGGCGACTTCCCCGAGACGCTGGACGGCTACGACGGCATCTTCCTGTCCGGCAGCCCGCACGGCGCTTACGAGGACATTCCCTTCATCCATCGCGAGCACGACCTGATTCAGGAAGCCGCCCAGCGTGGTGTGCCGATGCTGGGCATCTGCTTCGGCAGCCAGATCCTCGCCAGCGCGCTGTGCGGGCGTGACCAGGTGTTCCGCCGGCCCGACTGCGAGATCGGCTACCGGACCCTGAAGCTGACCGATGCCGCCGGGCAGGACCCGCTGTGCGGCGAACTCGATGGCAGCGTGCACATGTTTGTCTGGCATAACGACGAGGTTCGCGCGGCGCATCCGGACATGACCATCCTCGCGCACTCCGACGACTGCCCCAACCATATCTGGCGGTACCGCGACGCCCAGGCCTGGGGTGTGCAGGGGCATCCCGAGATCACCGCCGACCAGGCCATGATCTGGTTCGAGGACAACCGCGAGCGCATGACCCGGGACGGCGCCGACGTGGACGCGCTGAAGGCCAGTGCCGCCGAAGCCGCCGAGGCCAAGACCCTGCTGACCCGCTTCGCGGCCCTGCTCCGGAGCTGATCCAAATGGTCGAGGCAGCGCACTGGTTCGAAAAGCCGGAATTCGAGGCGCGGCTCGCCCGGGTTCAGGCGGCACTGCGGCAGGCCGGGCACGATGCGCTGCTGGCCTTCATGCCGGAGTCGGTGACCTGGCTGACCGGCTTCTTCACCCGCGGCTACACGACCTTCCAGTTTGCCATCGTGCCGGCCAACGGCCTTCCGACCGTGATCTGTCGCGATGTCGAGGCCTACTACCTCGACGCGACATGCGTGTTCCCTGGCCGGGTCCTGTGGAGCGACAGCGACGATCGCGTGGCGGTTGGCGCGGCCGCCATCCGCGCCGCACTCGGCGAGCGCCCGCGGCTCGCGGTCGAGCTGGCCGCATGGCCGCTTTCGGCCGCGCGGCATGAGGCCTTGCGCGCCCTGCTGCCGGGTGCCGCATGGCACGACGCCAGCCGGCTGGTCACCGAAATGCGCTTCGTGAAGTCGCCGGCCGAGGTTGCCTACCAAAGGCGTGCCGCCCGCGCCGCTGAAGCGGGCATGTCGGCGGCGGTTGCCTCGGCCCGGGCCGGCAACAGCGAGCGCGAGATGGCCGCGGAGATCTGCGCCGCCATGATCCGCGCGGGCAGCGACCTGCCCGGTCCTGGCGTGCTGTCTTCGGGCGAACGCGCCTTCCACCTGCATGGCGGCTACACCGACCGCGTCCTGGCGCACGGCGACATCGTCCAGGTCGAAACCACGCCGAACGTGCGCCACTACCACGCCCGCTTCATGCGCCCCATACGTGTCGGCGCCGCCAGCGCCGCGGACCTTGGCATCGTGTCGAACCTGATCGCGATTCAGGACAAGGCCCTGGCCGAGGTGGCACCTGGCGTCCTGGCCGCCGTGCCCGACCGGATTTACCGCGAGGGGGTGCTCGGGGCTGGCCTCGGTGAGACCTACACCAACAAGACCTTCTACTCGGTCGGCCTGATGCTGCAGCCCGTCGGCGGCGAGCCGCTGGAGGCGGCGCCCGGCTGCACCTGGACCTTCGAGCCGGGCATGGTGTTCCACACCTATGTCCTGGCGCGCGGCTTTGGCATGTCCGAGACCATTCTGGTCACCGAGACCGGGCACGAACGACTGACCACCTTTCCCCGGCAGCTTTTCGTCAGCTGATTCGCCCCGCGATCCTCCCCTGCGGGGGTGGATGGACGGCTTGCGCCGGGTCCCCCCACGACGTTTGGGCGGGTGGTGTCGCGCCGCCAGCCAGGCGGTGCCCCGAGGGCCGTGATCAGTCCAACTTCACCCCACTTCTGGCCGCGCGGGTGGCGATCTCGTGCAGCAGCGCGGTGGCATCGCGGTCCTGGGGATCGAGATCCAGCGCGGCCCGGGCGTGCCGGTGGGCCTCCACCAAGCGGCCACGGTCGCGTTCGAAGGTGGCGCGCGCAATCAGGCTGTCACGGTGGCGCGGGTTGCGCGCCAGCACCTCCACCGCCTCGTCCACGCGCCCCAGGCGGTGCAGCGCCAGCGC
>VYLE01000890.1_pt1 | contig 10560 bp, 11 predicted proteins | sample 5114391 | NCBI WGS metagenome assembly VYLE01 (sample SAMN12291771, study PRJNA351875) | freshwater metagenome | isolation source: freshwater lake | place: USA: Michigan, Kent Lake | collected 2013-08-15
GTGGGGCCGCACGCCCTGCAGCACGGCGGCGACCGTGGCGGGGTCGGTGGCGTCGCCGCAGGCCAGGCGGTGCCGGCCCAGCTGCCACACGTCGCCGGCGCGCGAGACCGGCACGGCGGGCGGTGCGGGAATGTCGTCAGGGTCGGTCAACCCGCCGGTCGGCTCGGTCAGCAGCGCGGCCAGCTCGTCGTCGCCGAAGCCGGTGAGGCTGAGGTCAAACCCCTCGGCCAGCAGGTCGCCGAGTTCGATGCGCAGCATGTCCTCGTCCCAGCCGGCGTCGAGCGCGAGGCGGTTGTCGGCCAGCACGTAGGCGCGCTTCTGCGCCGCGGTGAGGTGTGCCAGCTCGATCACCGGCACCTCCGTCATGCCCAGCTGGCGCGCGGCCAGCAGCCGGCCGTGGCCGGCGATCACGCCGCGCTCGGCGTCGACCAGGATCGGGTTGGTGAAGCCGAACTCGCGGATCGATGCCGCAATCTGCGCGACCTGCGCGGGGCTGTGCGTGCGCGCGTTCCGGGCGAAGGGCACCAGCTCGGCGACCGCCGCCTTTTTGTACGCGGGCAATGGGGGGGCCAGCGCCGTCATTGAGCTCTCCTTTCCATAGGTGTCTGCACTGCTGGCTGAGGCCGCTGCGACACCAGCGACAGATGCGACGCGTTTTCCCGTTGATCGCTACACGCGCGCGTGCGTGTAGAGAGAAACTGGGGAATCTGTCGCATGCGTCGCTGCGTCGCAGGCGAACCCAACATCACGTTCCATCCTGCCAGTGTGGAGCGACTGCTTCGGGCCTTAGGCGCAGCCCCATGAAACCTCGCCCGCGGAAGAGCGCGCAGTCTTTGGCGCGCTGAAAGCCGTGGCGTTCAAGCATGGTGCTGAACCATTTCGTGTTCCGGGTGTCTTCCCCGCGATTGGAGGCGAAGCTGCGCCATGACGCGAACAAGCGCGATGCGGTCTCGCCGTATTCCTTGTCCTTGTCGCAGCATTCCTCCAGCCACTGCGTCAGCATGTCCTGCTCGGCGAAGTACTCAGCGGTCGCCTGCTGGACCGCAGCCGGTGGCATCAAGCCGTGCGTCTGCCAGGCCAGACAGCCGTCGATCAGCCAGCGCAGGATCGCAGGCCATTCGGCCTTGAGCTTGGAGACCAGCTCTCGATCCGGATTGGGAGGCTTGTGCAGGAAAGGCACAACGTTGAAGCGGCGCCGCGCAGCGTCATCAACGTTCCGCAGTGCAGGCTTGTGGTTGCCGCTGATGGTCAGCTTGAAGGCCGGCATGAAGGTGAAGAAGTCCTGCCGCATGAAGCGGGCCGTGATGGGATCACCACCGGTCAGAGCCTTGATGCGTGCCTCGGCCCAGGCGCGCCCTTCCTCGGTTTCGGTTGTCATGACAAGGCGTGCGCCGTGCAGCATCGCCAAATCCGTCGGGTGCCTGTCGCCGGGGCTCGCCGCGAAGGTGTCCATGGCGGCTGTCGCCGCGTAGGTGTCCAGGATGCCTGCGAGCGTGACCAGCAAAACACCCTTCCCGTTGCCGCCCGGCCCATAGACGAACAGCAGGGCGTGCTCCCGGGTGTCGCCAGTGAGGCAATATCCGGCCCAGCGTTGCAGGAAAGCGATCAGTTCGGCGTCCGACCCTGTCGCTTCGTCGAGGAAGCGCAGCCAGAGCGGACAATCGGACGAGGCCGCTGGTGTGATGGCGGTGCTCCGGGTGATGTAATCCCCGCGCTGTGCGGGGCGCAGAGCCCCGGTTCTAAGGTCGACGGTGCCGCCGGGTGTGCCCAACAGCCAAGCATCCTGATCCCAGTGGCTGGCCGAGACGGCGAACACGCGGTCGGCCTGGGCAAACCTTTCGACACCCGCCACAAAGGCGGCCCGCTCCGCTGCACGCCTGACTTTTCCATCACCAGATGCAGACGCCACCTCGCAGGTGGTTCGGCGAATGGCATCGAACGCGTAGCGGGTTTCCTCCCGCTGCCAGATCGCACCCGTCCAGCGATACCACCGGCCAGCATGGTGGCAGTAGCGAAGTTCACCTTTAAACCGCCCGCGGAATACCGCTGCGACGGCTGCCTCGGTGACCTCGTCGCCCTTGGATATGACGTCGTCCACCTCAGGGTTGGCCACGATTTCCTGAAGGAACTCCGGGTCGGTGAGGTCAGCGACGGTGAGCGATCCCTGCTCGAGCATGCGGCGGACGAACAACAGCCGATCCTTCCCGACGCAGTGCGCGTGGCAGCAATGAACCACGGAGCCCTTGTTGCGGCTCTGGCTGGCGTTGATGACGATGGTGGCGTGGTCAGGGCTTGGGTCCGTGTGGGAGTCGGCGTTCGGGCAGTGGATGTGGTGCTTGCAGCCCTCGGCCACCTTGCCGACGAAGGCTTCTGGCCGGCGAGCCTTGAGCGCTGCAACGACTTCGAACCGCCCACCGTAGCTACGGGCCCAGGCCGCCAGGTCGAGTACCTCGCCCGACGCCGGGTCGACGTGCTCCGTGGTGGTGTCATCGCCCCGGCGGCGTGGCTTCGATCTGGCAACGTCAGCTGATACCTGGACCGCAGGCAGCGCGAACAGGTCACACGGCGCGCCATCCAGCACGGCCGTTTCAGGCGGCGGTCCGTCCGCCGGTCGCCGTGGCAGGTAGAACAGCCGCGACGTATCGGTGCAGGCCTGGTCGTGCTGCAGCCGAAGGGCCGCGGCCAGTGCTTCGATCCGCTCCTTCCAGGCAGCGTTGGCCGCGTCCTGGCTGGCGTAGTTCGACGCACGCCATGCCTGGAGCAGCGGAATCACCACCCGGAATTTCGGGCATGGATTGTGTTCCAGGGTGACGTAATCGTCGTCCTTCTCGACGACTTTGGCGCCGACGGTAACCCGCGGCTGGTAGCCCTTCTCCCGTAAGTAGGCGGCAGCAGCATCAACCTCGTGGCTACCGGCGGCGACAAAGGTCTCGAAGTGCGTCCGCTTGACCTTAGTGCGAGTCGTGCCGTGCGAATGCGTCGAGCTGATGATTGCGGCCAAGCCCATCGTGGTCAGCGCTTGCGTAATCTCCTGCGCCGTATGCCCGGTGTCGCAGTCGAGGACCGCGATGTCGATCTGCGCGGCGTCTGCCTTGCTACGATTCACGCCACGGAACACCGCGGGGACAATGCCGGTGCCCTCCTTCAGGCCGACCTCGTGCGTCGTTAACTGACGCGCCAGCTCGGGCCACGACAACGTCCGAACATCCGTCCAGGGGCCGGTCTGCGTGTAGTGGCCGATGGTCAGGCGGTACTTGGCCTTTGAGGCCACCGCCGGTGCCGGACGCGCTAAGCCAGCTAACCCGCCTGCAATCGCAGGGTGCCGGTCGGGCTGTAGGTCACCGTCGATATCGATCTCGTCCACGACACGCCTCTTGGCTCGCAAGTAGCAGGGCCAAGAAAAGCGATAATTCTCCCATGATCAAACGGCACAATGCCACAATGGCACAACTTCAATTGTGCTATTTGATCATGGCTTCAGTCGAGCGTAGTCCGATCGCAACGCATTCTCGATGCTAGCTGCGGTGGGTGTTTGATGCGACCGAACTTTGTCTTGGATCCATCTCTCCAGAAATTTGCACTCGGGGGCAAGTCGGGTGAGCATTTCTCCGCTCGCTGCCCGCTGCTCCATTTTTCTTCGGATGATGGGCATGACGGAGATCTTGCCTGGTGCAATCAGCTTGGCGTCCGCACTCTCGACAACGCGACGGGCATGTTCCTCCAGGAGGGCAAGCACCATCTCGTCGCTAAGCGCCGGCAAATCCTCGACCCGAAACTCATGCTGAGCCGACCCCACCGGGTCGGTCGAGTTTGGTCGAGCGTCCAATCGACCGGTTGTGCAACGTACCGAGACCCACCGGCGGGTGCCGCGATGGGCACTGCCAACCACAAAATCAAACTCGAGATCAGCAGCAAACGCGTTTGGGATGAGCTCGCGCTCTGCCTCCCCTTGTGCCGCTCCCGGAACTCCATAGAGAAACAACTGCTCGCGATCGATCTTGCGCGAAAACTCGCCGACGAGCTCACGCCACGCCGTGTCGAGCAGAGCGCTTTCGGTCCGCATGTGGTCGGCTGCCACATACCTGCCCGGGGTGTGTTCGGCCCGGGCACCACCAAGGTGCAGGCGCCCTCTCGCCTTCAAGCTCTCGGGCGAAAAAGGGCGCTCCGCGCGAACAACATTCGCCAAAAGCTGACCGTCGGACCATTCGGTAAGTGCCTCATCAAGAGGAAGCAACTTGACTACAGCTCCTTGGGACATGCCGGCCTCCTCAGGCGGCCCAAGCCTGTGCTTGGTCCGATTCTCAGTGAGGCAGTCTATCCACTGTTGGCGGGCGGTTCGCCATGACCGCACGCTCCCCTCGGCTGCACCATGACGGCTTATCCCCCCACCTGCGTGAGGTTTGCGACCTGCTGGCGCGAGCGATGCTGCGGCTGCGCAGCCGCACATCCGAGGGATTCGCCCGCGACGGCGCCCGCGGAGGAGAGGTTTCGCTACGTCCTGCCGCCGAGCCGAGCGGTCATGCGAACCCGTCCACACGGAGAGCCGCATGACCACCGCCAGGAAGCCCAAGCCTGCCGCGCCGCCGGCCTTCACCGCGCCCGCCATCCCCAAGGCCGACGTGCTGGGGCGCCTGGCCGCGCTCAAGACCGAACCTACGCCTGCGCTGAAACAGCAGTGGCGCGACCTGTTCGGGGCCGAGCCGCCCCCATACAACCGGCGCTTCCTGGAGAGCCGCCTGGCCTACCGCATCCAGGAACTGGCCTATGGCGGCTTGAAGCCCGAGACGCTGGCCCGCCTCGAGGCCCTGGGTGAGCAGTTGGATGGCGGCAAGGTCACGGTCCGAAAAACCCGCCCCGACGACAGGCCGATCGCCGGCACGCAGCTCATCCGCGAATACCAGGGCGTTGAGCATGTGGTGACCTTGACGCGGGATGGCTTCGAATATCAGGGCCGGCCCTACCAGTCGCTCTCTGCCATCGCGCGCGCCATCACCGGCACACGCTGGAACGGCTGGATGTTCTTCGGCCTACGCCAGCGCCGGAGCGCCGCATGAAGCGGGACGCCACGGCCGCCATGCCAGCCACGGTGCGCAAGCTGCGTTGTGCCGTCTACACCCGGAAGTCGAGCGAGGAGGGGCTCGACATGGAGTTCAACTCTCTGGACGCTCAGCGCGAGGCCTGCGAGGCCTATGTCGCCAGCCAGCGCGCCGAGGGCTGGGTCCTGCTGCACGACCGCTACGACGATGGCGGCATTTCCGGCGGCACGCTGGAACGCCCCGCCCTGAAGCGGCTGCTGACGGACATCCAGGAAGGCCTGGTCGACGTCGTGGTGGTCTACAAGATCGACCGCCTCAGCCGGGCGCTGCTCGATTTCTCCAAGCTGGTCGAGGTGTTCGATGCCAACAACGTCACCTTCGTCTCGGTAACGCAGTCCTTCAACACCACCACCTCGATGGGCAGGCTGATGCTGAACGTCCTGCTGTCCTTCGCCCAGTTCGAGCGCGAGGTCATCGGCGAGCGCATCCGCGACAAGTTCGCCGCCTCCCGCAAGCGCGGCATGTGGATGGGCGGCTTTGTGCCGCTCGGCTACGACGTGCGCGAGCGCAAGCTGGTGGTGAACGAGGCTGAGGCGAAGCTGGTGCGGCGCATCTACCGCGGGTTCGTTGAGCTGGAGTCCGCCACCAAGTTGGTGCAGGCCCTGCGCGCCGAGGGCGCCACAACGAAACGTGGGAAGCCGCTGTCCAAGAGCGACGTCTACCGCATCCTCAGCAACCGGGTGTATCTCGGCGACGCGGTGCACAAGGGCACGGCCTATCCGGGTGAGCAGGCCGCCATCGTCACCCAGGCGCAGTGGGACGCGGTGCACGCCGTCCTGCAGGTCAGCCCACGGGTGCGGACCAACCGCACGCGCAACACCACCGCGCCGCTGCTGCGCGGCCTGATCTACGACAGTGACGGGCGCGCCATGTCGCCCAGCCACAGCCGCGGCCGGAGGGGGCAGATGTATCGCTACTACGTCAGCCAGGCGGTGCTGAAGGGCGGCGCAACGGAGCGGCCTGCGGTGGCGCGCATTGCGGCCGGCATGATCGAAGGGGCGGTCGTCGCCCAGGTCCGCGCCCTGCTGTGCCAGCCGGAGATCGTGGTGGGCACCTGGCGGGCCGCGCGCACCTCAGCGCCGGATGTGACGGAGCACGAGGTGCGGCAGGCCCTGGAACAGCTGGAGCCGCTGTGGGATGCGCTGTTCCCCGCCGAGCGGGCACGCATTGTGCGGCTGCTGGTGGACCGCGTGGATGTTCGCGCCGACGGCGCCGCGGTGCGGCTGCGGCTGGACGGTCTCGGAAGCCTCGCCCGTGACCTCGCTGGGCGGGTGGGAGACGTGGAGAGGGAAGCGGCGTGAGCGAGGCCGGGCACACGCTCACCGTCATCATCCCGCTCGCTGTGAAGATCCGCGGTGGGCGGAAGGCGATGGTCACGCCGGGCATGCTGATCCTGGACGCGCGGCAGGACGTAACGCTGATCAAGGCCGTCGCCCGCGCCTTCCGCTGGCGACGCATGCTCGAGGACGGGCAGTTCGCCACTGTCCAGGAACTGGCCGCCGCGGAGAAGATCAACGCGTCCTACGTCTCGCGCGTGCTGCGGCTCACGCTGCTGGCGCCGGACATCGTCGAGGCGATCCTGGATGGGCGGCAGCCCGAGGGGATAACGCTGCCGGGGCTGATGGAAGGGGTGGCAGTGGAGTGGGAGAGGCAGCGCCGCCTCGTCGGCATCCTGTGCTCCGTTGAGAATCCTTCAGCCTCCGACGTCAGCGGAGCGCCCATTCCAGTCATTCGGCCACATCAGAGGGATGCTCGAAAGCAGACGTGAGAGAGCATGGCCGGATCGCAGAGATGGGAGGTATCCGGACTGTCGAAATCCTCGCCGCCGGCGAACTTCACGCCGCCCCGCAGCGTGAAGCGCCAGCGCGCTAGGTCCAGCTGCTGCCAAGCGGTGGCGAGGCCGGTGTGCACGCGCAGGTCATCGCCGCGATGCCTCAGGCTCCCAAAGAACTGGCTGACGATGAGGAGGGTAGCGCAAACTTCATATTTGCGGCCGACCACTTACCATAGCCTCTATCAGCGCTGAAGTCTCGAAGAGGGGAGGCGGTGGAAGTGATGTGTTCACCCCAGGAGCCCGGCCACCATTGCAGGGCGCTCGGTCGGCGTCGATGGCTCACGCATTTTGCCGCGGCGACGGTTCTTCTCCAGCTTCTCAGTCCACCCGCACAGGCCTGGACACCCGAGCGTCCCATCCTGCTGGTGACTGGATTCGCGCCGGGCGGCGCGACCGATGTCGCCGCGCGGCTGATTCAGGACCGGATGGCCAGCGCCCTCGGGCCGGGGACGCGTTTCGTCATCGAAGGGCGCCCGGGCGCGTCCGGTGCCATCGCGACGGAGTGGCTGAAGGGCCGCCCGGCCGATGGTTACACCATCATGCTGCAGGAGTTCGGCGCCGGAATGGTCACCCCGCTCGCGACGGCGGGCGGCGCGCGCTACGACCCGATCGCCGACTTCACCCATCTCGGCCTCATCTCCTTCGCGCAGAACGTACTGATCGCGAACCTGGATTTCGCGCCGCGCAATGTCCCGACGGACGCTTTCCTGGCGCGGCTGCGGACGGCGCCGCCCGAAAGCCTAGCTTACGCCTCTTCCGGCTACGGTGGCGGCAATCATTTCCGCGGAGAGCTACTCGCCAGGGCACTGGGCACCCGCTTCGTGCACGTGCCCTATCGGAGCGGTGGATTGATGGTGACCTCGGTACTGAACGGCGAAACGCCGTTCGGCTTCGCCTCGGGCGCGAGCGCCGTGCCCCTCGTCCAGGACGGGCGGCTGCGGGCTCTGGGCGTCAGCGGCCCGCGGCGCTTCCCTGTCCTGCCCGATGTGCCGACCATGTCGGAACTCGGCGTGCCGGGGCTCGAATTGATGGGGTATTATGCGCTGGTCGGTCCCGCCGGCATGCCTCAGCCTGTCGCTCAGGCGCTCAACGACGCCCTGAACGCCGCGCTGCGTGACCCAGGGGTGCGCGAAAGGCTCCTGGTCGCCGGCCACATCCCCGCAGATGGGCCGAATGGCCTGGAGGATGTGCGGGCTTACATGGACCTGCAGCTGATCGAAACCAGGGCAATGGTAACGCTGACGGGTATCCAGCTGCAGCCCTAACTCAACGGGACGGGTGGTCCTTCGCACCGCGATGGATCGTGGGCCGGCGCGGCGCAAGCCGTTCGTGATCACACGTACTAATCGACGGCCTTGTGCGCGACCTCACCGCCATCGCGCTCAGTGCGCTCGAGGTGGCAGCATGACGACCACGACCAGCATCACGGTCCGGGTGCCGCTGGCGGTCCGGAAGCTGCGTGGTGGTCGGAAGCTGGTGCTCACGCCGGGCGGCACCACGAACCGCGGCGCCTCGGCTGCAGACACCACACTGGTGAAGGCGCTGGCCCGGGCGTTCCGTTGTTGGCGGATGATGGAAACAAGCCGCGTCGTCACGGTCAACGACTTGGCAGCGGCCTGGAAGATCAACTCGTTCTATGTCTCGCGCATACTCCGCATCAAGCTGGTGGCGCCGGATACCGTGGAGGCGATCCTGGACGGGCGACAGCCGGAGGCGATGACGCTGCCGCAACTCCTGAAAGGCGTCGAGGTCGAGTGGTCTCTATAAGGGGGCCAGTGATGCCTAAATGCTCAAGCCACGTTTCGCGAGAATCAGCCAGACGTCCGAATAGCGGCTATCATGCATACATAACTGCAGCCGGCGCCTGAAAGTGACCCAAGGGCGCGGGTCTAACACTACGCACTCGGGAACTAGATCGAGGAACGCTGCTAAAAGTACGGGCATATTTGGTGCTGTCCACACGTACGAATTCGCTTCGACAGCTTCAACCACTAACTCAACGCTCCTTTCATGCCTGACCACCGGAGCAAGTGGCGCTACTCCTCCCCGAAATGCCACCTCGGCACATTCATGGCTGCCGGCACTTCGGAGATGCTGAAGTCCGTCCCATAAAAATACAATATGCGGAAATCTCGATACTATCCTGGCCTGCGCCTCGATATCAAGTTGAGAAAATACACTCAGAATTCTATCGCTAAAGAGATCCATATGTGCGCACGCGAATATTCCATCGAGACCTTCATCGTAAAAATCGTCCAGATTTATGAAGCTAAGCAAAATATCAACTGTGCCTTGATCTAAAAATTTGATCACATTACCAAATTCACGCATGATGATAAAGGTGTTACTGATATTAAAGTGCCAGTCTTCACTGATAATCATCAGCGCAAGAGGGCAAATCTTGTTTCTCCAGAGTTCTGGGTAGTATTTTTGAATTGCATTAAGTGCGTGCAAAACTGAGCCGTTGTACGATCTCCAATCAGGAACATCTTGGCGAAAATACCTACGGATGAGTATTTCTGCGAATTTTTCCAGTTCGTTCGCCTGGAGATGGACGAGGTAATGCTCATTCACGTAGGGCAACGCCAGTGCGCGTTCACGTGGGAAATTTCGGTCGGCCAGATTTGCAGCAAAGGCCGAAGTTATGGGGTTCATGTACACAATTTAGCTGACAACGAAGACAAAGGCTTTGCAACGACGGTCTTGGCCATGCGGCTTTAGAATCGTCATGCCAGTTGTACCCCCCAAAAGCATGAGTTCTTTCAGCGGTGAATGACCCAGTTCGCGCCCTGCTGCGCCAGCCGGAGATCGTGGTGGGCACCAGGCGGGCCGCGCGCACCATGGCGCCAGACGTGACGGAGCACGAGGTGCGGCAGGCGCTAACGCAGCTTGAGCCGCTGTGGGAGGAGCTCTTCCCGGCCGAGCGGGCGCGCATCTTGCGGCTGCTGGTGGACCGCGTGGACGTCCACGCCAACGGCGCCGCGGTGCGGCTGCGGCTGGACTGGCTCGGCAGCCTGGTGCGGGACCTGGCCGGCCGCACGGGTGATGTGGAGAGGGCTGCTGCGTGAGCGAGGCCGGGCACACGCTCACCGTTGTCATCCCGCTCGCCGTGAAGATCCGCGGTGGGCGGAAGGCCATGGTCACGCCCGGCGTGCTGGTGCTGGACGCACGGCAGGACATCACGCTGATCAAGGCGATGGCGCGCGCGTTCCGCTCGCGGCGCATGCTGGAGACGGGCCAGTTCGCCACTGTCCAGGAACTCGCCGCCGCGGAGAAGATCAACGCGTCCTACGTTTCGCGCGTGCTGCGGATCACGCTGCTAGCGCCGGACATCGTCGAAGCGATCCTCGATGGGCGCCAGCCAGAGGGGATGACGCTGCCGGGGCTGATGCAGCCGCTTCCGGTGGAGTGGGAGGCACAGCGCGACATCGTCGACTGGACCTTTACCGTCGCTGCGCTCTGCGGCGGCCACCAGGGGCTGGCTACGAGCGGTTGGCGGGACGCCGCGAGAGCCTGATTAACCGGCGGTTCCACATCGAGGCCAAGCAGATCGCGGGCCTGATCACCAACCGACAGGACCCGAATGAACGGCGCCGCCGGGCTTCGACGTCGCGCGCAGCGCCGCGGCGG
>VYLE01000891.1_pt1 | contig 10543 bp, 9 predicted proteins | sample 5114391 | NCBI WGS metagenome assembly VYLE01 (sample SAMN12291771, study PRJNA351875) | freshwater metagenome | isolation source: freshwater lake | place: USA: Michigan, Kent Lake | collected 2013-08-15
ATCGTCGGCAAATGGGCCGAGAAGAACCGCATTGCCTTCACCACCTACAGTGACCTGGCCGCCCGCCCCGAGGTGACCGAGCTGCTCCGGCGCGAGGTCGAGACGGTGAACGCGAGCCTGCCCGAATTCCAGCGCATCAAGAAATTCCTGCTGCTCTACAAGGAGCTGGACGCCGACGACGACGAGCTGACCCGCACCCGCAAGGTGCGCCGCAGCGTGATCAACCAGAAGTACGGAACCATCATCGATGCGCTTTATGGCGGCGTGGCGGACATTCCCGTCGATACCACGGTGAAGCTGCAGGACGGCGGCACGCAGCGCATCCGCACCGTGCTGCGCGTCATCGACCTTATCTCCGACAACGGCATGGCCCGCGCCGCATGAACCTCGAACTGCTGTTCCAGCTGGTGCTGAATGGGCTGATCGTGGGCACCCTGTACGGCGTGGTCGCGATGAGTTTTGTGCTGATCTACAAGGCGTCGCAGGTCGTCAATTTCGCGCAAGGCGAATTCCTGCTGATCGGTGCCTGGGTGTGCTGGTGGTTCCTGACCACCTGGCAGATCCCGTTCATTTGGGGCTTCCTGTTCACGCTCTTGTTCATGACGCTGTTCGGCGTGCTGCTGCAGCTGGTGGTGCTGCGCCCGCTGATCGGTGAACCCGTGATCTCGGTCATCATGGTGACGATCGGGTTGTCCATCTTCTTCCAGGCCCTGATGAAGTGGATGTTCGGCGTGTTCGCCCAGCCCTTCCCGGAGATCTTCCCGGTGGCCCGGGTGAACGTGCTGGGCCTGCAGGTGCAGACCGCCTACCTGATGAGCCTGGGGATCAGCCTGGCGATCATGGCGGGCTTCGGCCTGTTCTTTCAGTACTCCAAGTATGGCCTGGCCATGCGCGCCACCGCCTTCAACCAGCAGGTGGCGCAGTCGCTGGGCATTTCGGTGCGCCAAGTCTTCGCCATGAGCTGGGCGATCAGCGCCATGGTCTCGGCCGTGGCGGGCGTGGTGGTGGGCGTGGTCAACGGTGTGTCGAGCGCGCTGTCGTTCTACGGAATCAAGGTGTTCCCGGCCGTGATCCTGGGCGGGCTCGACAGCATCATCGGCGCGGTGGTGGGCGGCATCATCGTGGGCGTGCTGGAGAACGTGGCGCACTTTGTCGATGCCGAGTACCTGAACTGGGGCAACATGTTCGCCATCGCGCCCTTCTACGTGCTGGTGCTGATACTCTTGGTCAAGCCGTACGGCTTGTTCGGCACCAAGGACATCGAGCGGGTATGAGCGTAGCCCTCACCCCCGCCGGTGATTTCCGCGAAAGCTACGCCGCGGACACGCGGCTGTTCCCCACGCGCAATTCCTTCATCGCATTGCTGATCGGGCTGGCGCTGGTGGCGGCTGCGCCGCTTTACGTCGATCGCTACTGGCAGACGCTGCTGATCCAGATCGGCTATTACGGCATCGCAGCCCTTGGCCTGAACATCCTGGTGGGCTTCACCGGGCAGATCAGCATCGGCCATGCCGCGTTCTTCGGCGTGGGCGCCTTCGCCAGCGCCTGGTTCACCAAGCATGGCGTGCCGGTGGTGCTTGCCATCCCGCTGGCCGGCCTGGCCACCACCGCGGTCGGCATGGTGTTCGGCCTGCCGGCGGCGCGGCTGAAGGGGTTGTACCTCGCCATCGCCACGCTGGCCTCGCAGTTCATCATCGAGGATTTTTTCGCCCGCGCGCGCTGGCTGACGGGCGGCGTGGCCGGCAGCCTGACCGAACCCTTCAGCCTGTTCGGCCTGCGCTTCGACCAGAGCGAGACCTATCTTTACGTCGTGCTGGCCTATGTGGTGGTCATGTACGTCATGGCCGCCAACCTGATGCGCTCGCGCGACGGGCGCGCGCTGGTGGCGGTGCGCGACCACTACCTCAGCGCCGAGATGATGGGCATCAACCTCACCAAGTACCGCACGCTCAGCTTCGGCATTTCCAGTTTCTATGCCGGCATTGGCGGCGCGCTCTACGCGCACCATCTGCTGTTCGTCTCGGTCGAGGCGTTCAACATCCTGGTCTCCATCCAGTTCCTGGGCATGGTGATCATCGGTGGCCTGGGCAGCGTGATGGGGTCACTGATGGGCACCGCCTTCATGGTGCTGCTGCCCGAGGTGGTGCAGGCGGGTGCCGACCTGCTTTCGGGCAGCCCGATCGATCGGGCGCTGAAACTGGGCGCGAGCATCGCCTTCCTGCGCGAAATGGCAGTGGGCGCGGCGATCATCCTGTTCCTGATCTTCGAGCCCGATGGCCTGGCGCACCGCTGGAAGTTGATCAAGGCCTACTGGAAGCTCTATCCGTTCAGTCACTAAGGGGAGGAAACCAACCAATGAAGCACATGCTGATCGCCGCCACAGCCGCCGCGGCGCTGGCTTTTCCCGCCGCCGCGCAGCGCATCCCGGTGGGCCACCTGCAGGACTATTCCGGCGCCACCAGCGACGTGGGCGTGCCCTACGGCCAGGGCGTGCAGGACACGCTGGCCTGGGTGAACGCCACGCGCAACGGCGTGGCCGGCCGCCAGCTCGCCGTTTCGGGCTTCGACTACGGCTACCAGGCGCCGCGCGCCATCGCGCAGTACCAGGCCTGGACCAGCCGCGAACGCGTGGTGGCGATCCAGGGCTGGGGCACGGCCGACACGGAAGCGCTGATCGGCTTCGTCACGCGCGACCGCATTCCCTACATTTCCGGCAGCTATTCGGCGGCACTGACCGACCCGAACGGCAAGGCGCGCCCCGACAGCAAGGCCGCGCCCTTCAACTTCTTCTATGGCCCCAGCTACAGCGATGCCGCCCGAGCCCTGGTGCAGTGGGCGGCCGAGGACTGGAAGGCCAAGGGCGGGCAGGGCCGTCCGAAATACGTGCACATGGGTGCCAACCACCCGTACCCGAACAGCCCGAAGGAAGCCGCCGAAACCCTCGCCCGCGAGATGGGCTTCGAGGTGCTGCCGGCGATCGTGTTCGCGCTGACGCCCGGCGACTACACCGCGCAGTGCCTGACGCTGAAGAACCAGGGCGCCAACTACGCCTATCTGGGCAACACGGCGGGGTCGAACATCTCGGTGCTGCGCGCCTGCCAGGCCGCCGGCGTGCAGGTGCAGTTCCTGGGCAATGTGTGGGGCATGGACGAGAACGCCATGAAGGCGGCCGGCACCGCGGCGCACGGCGTGGTCTTCCCGGTGCGCACCGCCGCTGTGTGGGGTGATGCAGGCGCCGGCATGGAAACGATCCGCGCCATCAGCCGCACCAGCGACGCGGCCGGCACCGCCTATCGCCCGGTGCATTACCTGGCCGGCGCCTGCGCCGCGATGCTGATGGTCGAGGCCATGGAAACCGCCGCCGCCAATGGCGCCGCTGTCACCGGCGAGCGCATCCGCGACGGCTTCTACGCGCGGCAGAACTGGGTGCCCAGCGGCTTCGCCGGCGTGTGCAACCCCAGCACCTTCACCGCCACCGACCACCGCGGCACCATGCAGGTGGCGCTCTATCGCAGCAGCGTCACCGGGCCGACCGCCGAGGGCTCGGTCGAGGCGCTGATCCGTGCCGGCACGATGAAGATCGAGAAGATCGCCGACATCACGCTGCCGCGCCGCGCCGATTGGCTGGGCTGGTAGCGTGGGGCAGGGCGGGATAGGGCCGTGATGGACGGCGCGCTCGATCCCGCCCGCGCGCGTGGCGCGGCCCCGCAGGCCGCGCCGCTGCTCAGCGTCAACAACATCGAGGTCGTCTACAGCGACGTCATCCTGGTGCTGCGCGGCCTCAGCCTTGTCGTGCCCAAGGGCGAGATCGTGGCGCTGCTGGGCGCCAACGGCGCCGGGAAAAGCACCACGCTGAAGGCGATCAGCGGCCTGCTGAAGACCGAGGAAGGCCAGGTCACGCGCGGCGACATCACCTTCGAAGGTGCCCGCATCGATGGCCAGGACCCCGACCGCATCGTGCGCCGCGGCATTTTCCAGGTCATGGAGGGGCGTCGCATCATCGCCGACATGACCGCGCACGAGAACCTGCGGCTGGGCGCCTTCACCCGAACCGATGGGGATGTGCGCCGCGATATCGACATGGTCTATGCCTACTTCCCGCGCCTGAAGGAACGCACGGGTCTCGCCGGCTACCTCTCGGGTGGCGAGCAGCAGATGCTGGCGATCGGCCGCGCGCTGATGGCCAGGCCCAGGCTGATCCTGATGGACGAGCCCTCGATGGGCCTGTCGCCGCTGCTGGTGAAGGAAGTCTTCGGCATCATCCGCAAGATCAACCGTGAGCTCGGCGTCACCATCCTGCTGGTCGAGCAGAACGCGCGCATGGCGCTTTCGGTCGCGTCCTATGGCTACATCATGGAACAGGGCAAGGTGGTGCTGGACGGCACCGCGGAGGCGCTTTCCAGCAACGAGGACGTGAAGGAATTCTACCTTGGCGGTCACGGCGCCGACCGCAAGAGCTTCAAGAACCTGAAGTCGTACAAACGCCGGAAACGATGGCTGTGAACCCCATGCCCCAACGCGGCCCGAATGTTCCCGAGAACCACTTCGACGCGCTTGAATCGCGCCGCCCCGCCGCGCGCGAGGCAGCCCTGATGGCCGAGCTGGCCGTGCACGTGGCGCACGCGAAAAGCGTGGCGCCGCACTACGCGCGCACCCTGGCCGAGATCGATGCACCAGCCATCAGCGACCGCGCAGCACTTTCCCGCCTGCCGCTGACCCGCAAGTCGGACCTGGCGGCGCAGCAGGGGGCCGAGCGGCCCTTTGGCGGCCTGGCGCCGCTGGGCGGCCAGGCGCGGCTTTACGTCTCGCCCGGCCCAATATTCGAGCCCGAGGGTTTTGCGCCGGACGATTTCCGCTTTGCGCGCGCGCTGTACGCCAGCGGGCTGCGTCGCGGCGACGTGCTGCTGAACTGCTTCGCCTACCACTTCACGCCGGCCGGCCGCATGCTGGAAGGCGGCGCGCACGCCATCGGCTGCCCGGTGATTCCCGCCGGCCCTGGCAACACCGAGTTGCAGACCCTGGCGGTCGGTCAGTTCCGCGCCACCGCCTATGCCGGTACGCCGGAATTCCTGCGCATCATCCTGGAAAAGGCCGACGAGACGGGGCGCGACGTGTCCTCGCTGCGGCTGGGGCATGTCTCGGGCGGGGCGTTCACGCCATCGCTGCGCGCCTTCTACGCCGAGCGCGGGCTGACCGTGCGGCAAAGCTACGCCACCGCCGATATCGGCGCGATCGCCTACGAGACCGAGGCCGGCGACGGGCTGGTGGTGGACGAGCACGTGATCGTCGAGATCGTGCGCCCCGGCACCGGCGAGCCCGTGCCCGCCGGCGAGGTCGGCGAGGTGGTGGTGACCCCGCTGCGCGCCAGCTACCCGCTGGTGCGCTTCGCCACCGGGGATCTCTCCGCCGTACTGCCGGGCGTGTCGCCCTGCGGGCGCACCAACATGCGCATCCGCGGCTGGCTGGGTCGCGCCGACCAGGCCGCCAAGGTGAAGGGCATGTTCGTGCGCCCCGAACAGATCGCCGAGATCCTGCGCCGCCACCCGGAGGTGACGCGCGCGCGCCTGGTGGTGGGCCGCGACCGCGACACCGACACCATGACCCTGCACGCCGAGGGCCCGGCCGCGCTGGGCTTCGCGCTGTCCGAGACGATGAGCGCCATCACCAAGCTGCGCGGCGATGTTGCCATGGTGCCCACAGGCACGCTGCCGAACGACGGCAAGGTCATCGAGGACACGCGCCCGGTTTGAGCGCGCCTCAGCGCACGCGCCAGGCCTGCGTGGCGCGGTCCACCAGGCCACCGCCGGCCACCTGAAAAATCTTCACCGCGGCAGTGGCCGCCAGGATGGTGCAGGCCATCGCGGCCGCCGCACTCGACTGCCCGGCCTCGTCCATGTGCACCACGGCCACGCTCGCCGGCTTGGTGTCGGGCCCGTACAGGAAGATCACCGCGCTCACCGTCGTCATGGCGTTGACGAACATGTAGACCGCGATGTCCAGGATGGCGGGCAGGCAGATCGGCACGCTGACGATGCCGAAGGTGCGCCAGACCGGCACCTTCAGGCTGGCCGACACGCTTTCGAACTCCGGGTCGAGCTGGCGGATCGCGGTGGTCGCGGTGAGGTGGCAGACGGTCCAGAAGTGCACGATGCTGTTCAGCACCAGGATGCCCAGCGTGCCGTAGAAGAACCCCAGCGGGTTGCCCGGCGCGTTGAAGAACATGATGTAGGCCAGGCCCAGCACCAGGCCCGGCACCGCCAGCGGCAGCGTCACCGCCGCGCGCACGGCACCGGCCAGCGGCGAGTTCTTCGGCGCGCGCTGCAGCAGGTAGCTGACCACGAAGATCAGGCTGGTGCCGATCACTGCAGCCAGCCCCGCCATCAGCGCGGAGGTGCCGAAGCTGCCCCAGCCGGAACTGTCGAAGCGGCCGAAATCGTAGTTGTCGAGCGTGAGCGTCAGGTTGTAGGGCCAGAACTTGATCAGCGAGCCCCAGACCGCGATCGCCACCACGCCCACCAGCACGCACGCCACCGCGCAGCAGCCGATGAGCAGCGGCAGGTCGCGCGCCACGCGGGGCCGGGGCACGTAGGGCACAGCCCGGCCGGTCAGCGTTGAGCTCTGCTTGGTCTGCGCCCAGCGCTCCAGGCCGAAGGCCAGCACCGCGGGGATCAGCAACACGATGCCGACCACCGCGCCCATGTTGAAGTTCTGCTGGCCGACGACCTGCTTGTACACGTCGGTCGCCAGCACGTTGAACTGCCCGCCGATCACCTTCGGGATGCCGAAATCCGTCACCACCATGGTGAACACCACGACCGCCGCCGAGACGAGGCCATAGGTGGCGCCGGGCAGGGTGACCGTGCCGAAGGTGCGCCAGCGCCCGGCGCGCAGCACGGCGGCGGCCTCGTAAAGCCGCGCATCCGCGCCGGAAAGCGCCACGGTCAGGATCAGCACCGCGTGCGGGAAAGTGTAGAATACCTGGGCCGCGACGATGCCGCCGGCGCCGTAGATCGGCTGGCCGCCCAGCATGAACCGCAGGAAACCCTGGTTGCCGAACAGGTAGATCAACGCCAGCGCCGGCAGGAGCGAGGGTGCCAGCACCGGAATGAGTGCCACGGCGCGGAACAGGCCCTTGAACGGCAGGCACGACCGCGTCAACGCGTAGGCGTACAGGAACGCGATCGGCACGACGATCACGGTGGTCAGGGCCGCGGTCCAAACGCTGTTCCAGGCGCTGACGAACAGGCTCGGGTTGGTGACGTATTCCGCGAAGTTGGCCAGGCCAACCCAGGCGCCGTCGGCGTTCTGGAAGGCGCGGGCGAACAGCGTGCCAAGCGGCAGGACCAGCGCCAGCGCCATGAACAGCCCGGCCAGCGCGATGCCGACCTGGCCGATCCGCTGGTCGGTGGACTGGACCAACCTGACCGGCGTCGACGCCACGGATGCCATGGCTGTCAGGCCGCCGGGAAGACCAGCACGCGGTCCGGCGCGATCGCGGCGGGCACGCGGGCACCTTCCTGCCAGCCGGCCTGGCTGGCCGTATCGGTCGGCAGGTCCGCCTCCAGGCGCAGCGTGCCGGCTTCCAGCGAGACGCGGCAGACCGCGCCGATGAAGCCCAGCGAGGTGATGGTCGCCTCGAACCCGTGCGGCGTACCGCGCGCGGCGTCGCCCAGGCGCACGTCCTCGGGGCGGACGAAAACGCGCAGGGGCTGGCCCCTTGGCATGGGTCCCGCGGCGGTCGCGTGGATGCTGGTGCCGCCGGCGGTGCGGATCGCCTCGCCATCCTCGGCGGTCGCATCGAAGGCCTGGCTGTGGCCGACAAAGCCCGCCACGAAGGCCGATGCCGGGCGGCGGTAGATCTCGTTCGGCCGTCCCACCTGCTCGATCCGGCCGCGGCTCATCACCACGATGCGGTCGCTGACCGCCATCGCCTCCTCCTGGTCGTGTGTGACCATGATGGTGGTGACGCCCAGCCGGCGCTGGAGCGACCGCAGCTCGCCGCGCAGGTGCAGGCGCACGATCGCGTCCAGCGCGGAAAGCGGCTCGTCCAGCAGCAGCAGGCCGGGCTCGTTGGCCAGGGCGCGGGCCAGCGCCACGCGCTGCTGCTGCCCGCCCGAAAGCTGCGAGGGATACTTCCGCGCGTGCTCGGAAAGCCCCACCAGGTGCAGCAATTCTCTCACGCGCTGTTCCGTGCGCGGCTTCGGCCATGCCGGTCCGCGCAGGCCGTAGCCGATGTTGCTGGCCACGCTCAGGTTCGGGAACAGCGCGTAGCTTTGGAACACGATGCCGAAGTCGCGCTGGCTGGGCGGCAGGCCCGTGATGTCGCGCCCGGCCTGGGTGACGCGCCCGGCGGTGGGCGGGTCAAGCCCGGCGATGGCGCGCAGCAGCGTGGTCTTGCCGCAACCGGACGGGCCGAGGAACGAGACGAATTCGCCCTCGCCCACGTCCAGCTGGATGTCGGACAGCGCGGCGACGCTGCCGAACAACTTCTGCACGCCCTCGCAGCGCAGGTAGACCGGGGCGAGCCTGCCCGACTCATGCACCGCGGGTGCGACCGCGGCGGAGGTCATCTGGATCATGGCGCGGCCCCCATTTGCCCCAGGCTAGCGCGGCGCGGACTTGCCGTCGAAGCGCTCGGCCCAGGTCTTCAGGATGCGCTCGCGCTCGGCGGCCAGCGCCACGAAGTCCTGGCTGACCAGGCGCTGCGCGAAGTCACCCGGGTAGTTCTGCACGCTGGGCGAAACGCCCGCCATGGCGACCAGCGCGTAGTAGCGGCCGTACAGCTCGTTGGCCGCGCGCGACACGGTGAAGTCCATCAGCTTCCTGGCGGCTTCGGCGTTGCGCCCGCCGCGCAGCAGGGCGGCTGCCTCCAGGTCGAAGCCGACGCCGTCGGTCGGCACGATGATGTCGATCGGCGCGCCCTGGTTCTTCAGCGTCACGCTGCGCATGTCGAAGCTGAGGCCGACGCCGTATTCGCCGCGCGCCGCGTTGTTGCAGGGCGCGCTGCCGGAATGCGTGTAGGTCTGCACGTTCTCATGCAGGCGCTGCATGAAGGTCCAGGCGTTCGCCTCGCCCATGGCGCCGATCCAGCCGGCGATGGTCAGGAAGCCGGTGCCCGACGAGTTCGGGTTGGGCATCACCACCTGGCCCTTGAATTCCGGGCGCAGCAGGTCGGCCCAGGTGGTCGGGCGGGGCAGGTTGCGCTGCTGTGCCACGATCGTGTTGAAGCAGATCGCTGAGACGAACGCGTCCATGCCCACCCAGGTCATCGGGCTGCGCGGGCTGCGGAAATTCGGGCGCAGCGCCTCGGCACCGCGCGGCGTGTAGGGTTCCAGCATGTCCTGCTGTTCCAGCACCAGCAGGCTGAACACCGAAAGGCCCCAGATCACGTCGGCGCGCGGGTTGGCCTTCTCGGCCAGCAGGCGGGCGGTGATGACGCCGGTGCTGTCGCGCACCCAGGCGATCTCGATGTCGCGCACCGCGGCCTCGGCGGCCTGCTTGAACGGCTGCAGCTGCTCGTTCTCAAGCGCGGTGTAGACCGTAAGGCGCGTGCGCTGGGCCTCGGCGGTGGTGCTGGTGGCCAGCGCGACAAGCCCCGCGGCGGCGGCAAGCAGGTAACGGCGCATTCGAAGGTCCCCCTGGATTGTTCGGCCGCAACCTGCGTGATCGCCGGCCCTGAAGCACATGAAGCTTGTGTTGCATCCGCCGCGTGCCCTGGCCTGCCCGTGCGGGCCGTTCCGGTTGCCGCCGGCGGGGTGGCAGCCCTAGGTTGGCACGACGATGCAGACGGTCAATCCAAGGATGGCATGCGCGTGAACATCAAGGACCATATCCGGCAGATCCCGGACTTCCCGAAGCCCGGGATCAACTTCTACGACATCAGCACGCTGCTGGCGCATGCCGATGCCTGGCAGGTCGCCATGGGGCGCCTGGCGCGCGCCGTGGCGCCCGCGGTGCCGGACCTGCTGGCGGGGGTCGAATCGCGCGGCTTCCTGGTGGCGGCGCCGCTGGCGCTGAAGCTGGGCTGCGGCTTCCTGATGCTGCGCAAGAAGGGCAAGCTGCCGGGGCGGTTGGTCGGGCTGGACTATGGGCTGGAATACGGCACCGACCGCATCGAGATGCAGGAGGATGCCATCGTGCCAGGCCAGCGCGTGGTGGTGGTGGATGACCTGCTGGCCACGGGCGGCACGCTGGCCGCGGGCATTGCTCTGCTGCGCCAGCAGGGTGCGGTGGTGCCGGCTGCGGCGGCGCTGATCGAATTGTCGTTCCTGAACGGGCGCGCCAAGCTGGACGTGCCGTTCAGCGCGCTCGTTGCCTACGACTCCTAGGCGGCAGGACGCGGCCCGAAGGCCGCGCCGTCAGGCTCAGTTGGTGCCGGCGGTCGAGGTGACGCTGGCGGTGCTGCCACCGCCGCCGCCACCACCACTCGCCGCGGCCACGACGCCGCCGATGGCGGCAAGCCCGGCCAGCGGCCAAAGGAAGATGCCGATCTCGCCGCGCGAGGTCTCACGGGCCTGCTGACCGGCGGCCTGGCCGGCCTGCG
>VYLE01000893.1_pt1 | contig 10537 bp, 12 predicted proteins | sample 5114391 | NCBI WGS metagenome assembly VYLE01 (sample SAMN12291771, study PRJNA351875) | freshwater metagenome | isolation source: freshwater lake | place: USA: Michigan, Kent Lake | collected 2013-08-15
CGCGTGCCCGCCAGGGTTCCTCCCCGCGCCACACCGAGAGCCCCAGCGTCACCAGTGGCATGGTGGCGACCACCAGCGCCACGGGCGCCGACGGCAGGTGGGTGAGCGCCGCGCTGAAGCTCCACGGGAACACGCCAAAGAAGAGCACGCCGAGCAGTGTCACCTGCACCCGGTCGCGCCAGGGCATGGCGGGAAAGGCGGCGCCCCGCAACAACAGCAGCAAACACGCCGTGGCCAGGACGTACCGCAGAAAGGCAAGCCCCACCGGGGGGATTTCCAGTACCACGTAGCGCGTGACCACCACCGAGGCCCCGAACAGGACGCTCGCCAGCGCCGCGGCCCACGCAGCGTGCCGCCGCGATTCCCCCGCGAGTGACTGCTGGTCGCTCACCGCGGCACGGACGCCAGTGGCCGGACCTCGTCCAGCAACACCTGCAGGAAACGTCCCGGCTCCTCGAGAAACGGCACGTGCGCCGACCAGTCGAGCGTCACGAACCGCTTGCGTGGTGCCGTGATGCGGTCGACGTAATCGCGCGCCGGTTCGTACGGGGTGTGCAGATCGTGCTTTCCCTGCACGATCACCACCGGCACGGCAAACGTCGTCGGCAGCGGGGCGGCCCCCCGCCCCACGAGGGTGCGCGTGGTCCACTGCGTGGCGGCGCGCTGCTCCGCCACCTCGGCGGCCGTGTATTCCGGTGCCCACTCGGGAAGGCTGAACAGCAGGTCGAAGGTGGGCTTGCCGTACCAGCCGCCGGTGAAGTGGCGCGCCCATTTCCGGGTGAGCAGCACGCTGCTCACCGGCGCGCCCGGCCGCGGATAGGGGGCAATGGAGTCGAGTTCGCGCAGCGCGTCACGGTTGCCGCTTTCCGTCGCCAGCGCCCGCAACTTCCGGTACAGGTAGTCGTCGCCGCTGCCGCTCACCTGCCCCACCCCCACGTACGCGTGCACCCACTCGGGGCGCCGCTGCACGAGCGCCATCCCCAGCATGGTGCCGTACGAGTAGCCCATCACGATCACCTTCTCCACTCCCAGCCGCTCACGCACCCAGGCCACCATGGCCTCGGCATCACGCACGAGCCGGTCAAAGGTCAGCGTCGGGGCGAGGGCGTCCCGATCGGCGCTCACGGCATTCTTGCCCACGCCGCGCTGGTCGTAGTGCACCACCGTGAAGAAGTCTTCCCAGGGCGCCTGATACGCCCACGCCGAGGAGAGCATGGGCGTACCGTCGGGGGTGTGAATGCGCCGCAGGTCGGCGAGGCGCGCCACCAGCGAATCGCGCGTGATGGTGGAGGCTGCGGGCGGGAGCGCGCCTTGCGCCGCGAGGGCGCGCAGAACCGGGGCGGCCAGAGTAAGCAGCAGCGCCAGCAAGGCCACGTGGAAAGAGGGCATGCCCGGATTCTACGAGCGGGAGCCCCTTCCCGTGTCTCCCCGCGCCACGGTCGCGAGCGATATGAGCCGTGACACCACCAGCGCGATGTACAGCACGCCCGTGAATGACGCGAGCATGACCAGCGCGCGCGCCATCGGCGTTACCGGCAGGATGTCACTGAGCCCCACGCTCGACAGCACGGCCACGCTGCAGTAGAGCAGCTCGGTCCAGCTGCGTGGGCCCAGCGTGCCGTCCGGCTGCAGACTGCTACCGAAGGCCCCCGGCTGCAGCGCCTGACACACCACGAACGTGTGGGCGAACGCCCACGCCAGCAGGGTGAAGGTGGCGCCCGCGGCGAACAGATCGTCGGTGGCCACGCGGGTATCCTGCAGCATGTACGCGATGAGGCTGCCTGCCGCATACAGGTAGAACGCCGCGTACAGCGCCGCCGACGCCGTGTTTATGACCGGGTTCGGCGTGAATACGCCCACGATCGTCAGGACCACGATCGGCGCGGCCAGGGCGACACCGATCCAGGTGAGCCAGGGGCCACTGCGTACCACGCGCAGCGCGAAGCCCAGCACGAGCACGCCGAAGAGGGCGAAGAGCGCGCGCCCGCGTGGCGAGGTTTCCATGAGGGCATAGAGCACCACCCCCAGCAACTGGACCCCAACCAGGGCCGCCGAGGGCGTTCGGCGAACGAATGCGAGCAGGCTCACGGTGCAGGTGCCTCGGGCGCAAGAGTCATCGAGTGGATACCGAATGGTGACGAAACCGGGCGACGAACCGCCGGTCGATGCGATCTCTCAGCTGCCACGCCCACCGGACGCGCAGCGCCAACGGCCCCCACGAGGCCATCGCGGTCCCGTCACCGACAGTGATCAGCGACAGACACCGACGCTGCGAACGATACACGGGAGGCGCCGTTCGCTGTCCCAGCGCGTGACGCCGGCGCTCGACCAGATGCGGTCCCCTGCGCACGGCATACACACCGTTTCCCGCACTGAGGCGCTGGATCATCGACGGCGGGATCGTGGAGCGCGCGCAGGCCTTCGCGCGCTGCGGCACGGCCGATGCGCTCCGCTTCGGGCTCGACGGCATCGGGCGCACCATCCATCCGTATCCCACGCAGGCCGAGGTCTTTCGTCGGGCGGCAGACGCCCGGCGCCGTGCGCGCTTCACGCCGCGCGCGCGCCGCATCATGGCCGCCTGGTTTCGCCGGTTTCGCTGACCGCCCGCGTGAGCAGGGGCCGCGGCCCTGTGGGTCGCGCCTGACCGGCGCGGGGGTACGCGTCGGGTGTGGGCACCGACGGGCGGCTCGGCGGGTTCACTTGCCGTCCCCTTTCTGACCGAATCGCATGTTTGATGGCTTGCCCTCATGCTCGACACCGTGACGCTGGGCTGGCGCCAGCAGCCCGGATGGCGCTTCTGGTATGGCGCCGGAGCCAGCGTCACGTTGCTGTGGCTGGTCGTGCGTACCATGCCCGCGGCGCGGCGCTTCTTCCGTGAGACCCAGTGGACGCCACCGGCGATGCTCATGGGGTTGATCGTCCTGACCGTTGGACCAACCACCGCGCTCGCGGCCTGCACGTTGGTGTGGCCGCTGGTGTTGCTCTGGCTGGTGTCGGTGAGCCGCCGGAGGTCATGAGTACGCGCTCGCCGGCGCCGCAGGCCGCGGCGCCCAGGGGCGTGTCGCCTACAACCGGCCATGAGTGGTACCCGAGCATGTACCAACGCAACGCGGCGCCCTGACCAGGTCAGGGCGCCGCGTTGTTTTGTGCAGTGGCTTGGGACGGAATCGAACCGCCGACACGCGGATTTTCAGGTCTCGTGCCACTTGGGCGTACCGAGGCGTACTCCAGAGGAGTACACCCTGCATGAGACGGCACGGTTCCTCAGTCTGACGTGCAAAGTTCCTCAGTGACGCGGTTGCCGCTTGATCGTACGAGATCGGCGGTCGGTTACGTTGGCCGCCGAACGCATTGTTTTCCGTGTAAGCCAATATCCTTCGTGTCTATGGGCGCCTTTTACGGATCGATGCTGATCACCGGTGCGGCCGCGCCGCTGGCCGGTGACTTTCTGCAGCGCGTGAAGCGGACCGCGTACGTGTTGCCCCTCTCCGACTCCCACGCGATGGTCTGGGACAAGGAGGTCCAGGGATTCGATGGCGTGGACGATCTGCACCGGGTGGCCAGCGTGTTGTCGGTGCCCGAGCAGACGACCGTCATTGGCGCGCTCAACTTCGACGACGATGTGCTCGGGTTGAGCCTCTACCGTGGCGGCGAAGAGATCGACTTCTACCTGTCGCGGCCGGAGATGCTGGATGAGCCGGAGGAGCGCGTGGGCGATGCAGACGTGTGGTGCGACACCCTCAACGTCCCGTGGCTCAAGGCCGAGGTGCGCGCACTGTTCGCGTCGGACGACGTGACGTTCGAGCACGAGCGGCATACCGCGATTGCGGCGGCGTTCGGCTGGCCAGCGTGGGTGGCCGGCGTGTCGTACGAAACCATTGCGTCGGCCGACACGCCGGACGAGTTCCCCCGCGACCAGCTCGTGCACATCACGCCGGCGTAGTGGTCCCGCCGCTCTCGGCTGCCCGCTGTGCGGCCTTGGCCGCGCGCGTGGCCCAGTACGGCGGCAGCGGCACCAACACTGGCTGCAGAAACTGCTCGAGCGCGAGCAGCCCCGTCTGCATGGCGGGCGTGGTGATCGGCTCCGGCTCCGGTGTCAGCTGCAGGTAGAGCGCACCGTCGCCGAAAGGTTCAACCAGGTGCACCGGGGCTTCGCGTGTGATGCGTTCGGCGCCGCCCAGTTCGTCAACCATCTCGCGGCCGAGGAAGGTGCCCCAGTAGGTGCCGCGCAGGCGCGGACCGACTTGTGAGCGCACTTCCGCAACCGCCCGAACCCGCTCATTCGTGTCCTCCTCGTGCTTCCACATCAACCAAGCGCGCGCTACGTCAGGATCCCATGTACCATCTGGTCGCGAAGGGGGCTCTGGTCGAGTGGGCGAGACAGCAACGAAGCCGGTTTCGCTCACTGCGAACGTCCATTCACTTGTGGCGTGCACGTATCCACTGGGAGCGTTCAGCAGGGAAAACACGCTCTGCAGCGCAGTGATGTATCGACGCGTCTCGTGCGATCGCAGCGTTCGATTGAACGAAACCCTCTGCAACGGCCGGTTTACGTTCTTCTCGTCGTTCGGCACAGCATGTCGCTCAAGATCCACCGCTGCGTATGCGTCCCTCTGAACTGGTGTGTCTGGATTTTGGGTGAGAAGAGCCAATGTCGCGGTGGTACGTCGGTACAGCTGGGAATGAGTCTGTTTCGTGTCCTGGAGTGGGGTCCCTCGTCCAACGCTACCGCTCGTGGTGAGCGTGTAGCTGTGTGTCAATCACATTGGTGCGACTGCAGCACTAATCGCATCCAAGAGCGTCGTGAATGTTGCGAAGTCCGAAGACGGAGGATGTCCGAATTTGAGCGAGGTACTCACAAACAATGGTTGCTCAGACACGGCAACGTTCCCTCAAGTAGTTAGGACAATCCAAGTCGTTCGCCCGATTCCAGCTGCGTGATGAGATCGAGTAGGCCTGCCGCTTCCCACCATCGGTTGCGCTGGCCGCTCGATAGCGGGATCAGCACGCCGGTCTCAGTCAGCTGCTGGATGGCTTCATAGACGCGACTCTTGGAGCGATTCGTGACAGCGGTGGCGACCGGCGCCGAGATCATGGGGTGCGCCGGCAGGTGGTCGATGATTGCCCACGCCGCTGCATCGGCACGTGGGACCGATGATTGCGCACGGAGCATCGTACGCCAGTCCTCCTGCAGCCAGCGCACCTTGGCGATGTACGCACGGGCGAGTTGCGACGCGCGAAGCGTTGCCATGGCAAAGTGTTCGAGCCAGGCGAGCACGCCGTCGTCACCGTCGTTTCGGAAGCGCGTAAGCCCGTCGATGTACTTCGCTCGGGCGCCGGCAAACACGACACTGATCGGTGGCACAAACTCGCGGGCGATCCCGCGTCGCTTGAACACGACATGTACGAGGGCTCGCCCCGTTCGGCCATTGCCATCGTCGAACGGATGGATGGTCTCGAATTGTGCATGCGCCAGCGCCGCCTGCACGAGCGGCGACAGCAGGTCGGTGTTGATCGTCTCGCACAGATCGCGCAGCAGTGGCGCCACGAGCTCGGGCGGCGGCGGGACGAAATCCGCGCCACATGGCGTGTAGTCATTGCCGCCGATCCAGTTCTGCGCATTGCGAAAGCGTCCCGCGATGTGCTGGTGCGCGGTGCGCTCGAGCAGGCGGCGGTGGATGGCACGAATCCCGTCTTCGTCGAAGTGCGCGCGCTCCGCTGCGCTCTCTACGGCCAGGACCATGGCGTCGATGTTGGCCAACACCTCCAGTGCGGTAGCCCCCGGTGACGAACCCGATTCGGCCTTGGCCTCGGCGCGCGCGAGCTCGCGGACTCCCAGCTGCAGTCCTTCGACTTTCGAGGACGCGATGGACTCCGTTCGCAGAAGGAGCCGTGCCAGCGGGGCGAGCGCGGGACCGCCTTCGGAGTTCAGCGTGATCAGCGCCTGCTCGGCTTCAGAGACCAGTGCGGCGAGGGCACCGTCGAGGCGAATCTCCAGACCGCTGAGCGGCGCGGGGAGATGCACGTCGTATCGGCAGGCCCGCCGGTGGCGGGGCGGCGCGTCACGGGTGGAATCGGAAGGCCAAATCCGCGACTCGTATCGGCCAGGCATGGGTTCGGGGCGGAAGTGAAACTTGGCGACAGCTGTAGTTTCACTTGTACGTTAAGTGAAACTATGGACTAACGCTATTCCCGGTTGTTCTCCGTCCCCGCGTCCCCCCTCGACGCAAAACAGCGCCCCGACCAGGTCAGGGCGCCGCGTTGTTTTGTGCAGTGGCTTGGGACGGAATCGAACCGCCGACACGCGGATTTTCAGTCCGCTGCTCTACCAACTGAGCTACCAAGCCAATCCAGGTGCGCGGCACGCCGCCGCACCAGAGTCCCGGAATATAGCCGTCGGGTGGGCAAAGGGAACCCGGGCCCCGGCCGATCCCGCCTGCTCCCTACCGGTCGTAGCGCGCGGTGATGATGCTCTTGAGCCCACCACGCACGTTGAAATCCCCCACCACCGTCATCGCATGCGGCCGGCAGGCAGCAACCAAATCATCGAGGATGTGGTTCACCGCCCGCTCATAAAAGATGCCGTCGTTGCGGTAGCTCCAGAAATAGAGCTTCAGGCTCTTCAGCTCGAGACACTGCTCGGCCGGCCAGTAGGTGATCTTGATGGTCGCGAAGTCGGGCGCGCCGCCTTCCAGCAGCTTGAGTTCCACCGCGTCGGTCTCAACGCCGCCGAGGGGGCAGAGCGACGTGAACTCGTCGGTCTCCATGTAGATCTCGTACTTCCGATCCGCATACGGATTCGGAAACGTTTCCAGCAGTTGTGGCTTGGGCATGGGCGAAACGTAAATGACACGGAATGAAAACGGGCGCCGCGTGGGCGCCCGCTCAGGCAATCAACGAGCAGCGACTCACGTCAGTTCACGCAGCCGCTTCGACCACTCGTCCAGCAGCAGCCGCTCGGCCGCCGTGAGACTCTCCATCCCGGTGGCCGCAATCTTGTCCAGCACCGCATCGAGCGCCGCACTCGCCGCCGGCACCACTGCCGGCGTGGGTACCACCGGCTGCTCCTTGGGCTGCGGCTTGGGCGCCGGACGCACCCGTGCCATGGCCGCCTTGCTCTGCGCCACGATGTCGTCGGTCTCGCGCTCCCGCTCGCGCGGGCGGCTGCTCTTGGGGACGGCGCGCGGCGGCTCGTCGCCGTAGTCGGGCGCCGGCGCAATGCGGCTGCGGAAGCGGTCGAGACTCCCCACGTTGGGGGCGCGCAGGTAGATCCAGCCGGCCAGCATGCCGCCGATGTGCGCCGCGTAGGCCGTGCCGCCGGTGCTGCCACTGTCGATCACCGTCATGGTGATGTTGATGAGCGCCATGAACACCACCAGCCACTTCACCTTCATGGGCACCACGCCGAAGAACAGGACTTCGTCGTCGGGCCAGCGACTCGCATACGCCACCGCCACGCCCAGAATGGCCGCCGAAGCACCCACCAGAATACCGGCATTGGGCTGCAACATGGCGTGGAACGCCCACCCCCCCAGCCCGCACCACAGGTAGTACCAGGTGAAGGTGCTGGCCCCCCACGACCGCTCCACACGCGGCCCGAAGAGCCAGAGTGTCCACATGTTGAGCAGCAGATGCACCAACCCACCGTGCACGAACATGTAGGTCACCAGCGTCCACAGCGTGCGTGACTGCAGATCGCCGGAGGCGTAGCCCAGCCAGTTGGCCATGTTCGCGTCGCCCACGAGCGTGGCCTGCACGAAATACACGGCCACGCACAACCCGATCAGCCAATACACGGCGCTCGGGGTGCGCGCAGACTCGAACTCGTCGTAGGTGACGTAACTCATTTCAGATCAACGAGGGCGACGCGTTCTTCGATCCCGTGGTCAGCGATCCCGCGACGCCGCGAGGGCAAGCTGCACGATGCGTTCACACAGGTCGGGAAACAAGACACCGGCCGCCGCGGCGGCCTGCGGAATGAGACTCGTGGGCGTCATCCCGGGCAACGTGTTCGCTTCCAGACACCACGGCTGCCCCGCGGGGTCCAGCCGGAAATCGATCCGGGCATACCCGCCCAGCTTGAGCGCCGAAAAGGCCCGCTGGGCCTGATCGGCCAGCGTGGCCTGAATCTCGGCGGGTAGTTCGGCTACGAACTCCTGCGCCATGCCGGGCGTGTACTTGCACTCGTAGTCGTACAGCTCCTTCGCCGGCTGTATCTCGATCGTGGGCAGCACCGCGTCCCCCAGAATGCCCACGGTGAGCTCCCGCCCCGGCACGAACCGCTCGATCATGACCTCATCGTCGTACCGGAACGCCTCCACCACGGCGGCGTGCAGCGCGCCCGGCTCCCGCACGATGTTGAGCCCCACCGTACTCCCCTGCTTGGAGGGCTTCACCACGACCGGCCAGTCGAGCGCGCGCCCCACCTGCGCCGCATCCAGGCGGCGCACATCGCGCGGCGCCATGATCCAGTCGGCCGTGGACACGCCGGCGGCTCGCAGCACCACCTTGCTCAGGTGCTTGTCCATGGCCAGCGCACTCGCCAGGTGGCCGCTGCCGGTGTACGGCACCCCCACCATGTCCAGCAGCGCCTGCACCGTGCCGTCTTCCCCCTGGCCGCCGTGCAGCGCGAGAAACACCACGTCAGCCCCGGTGACCTCGGGGAGCGTGCCCAGCGTGGGCGACAACGACTGCGACGCCATGCCGGCCAGGGCTTCGAGCGACGGCGGCGCACTGCCCACCCCCGCCGCCAGCAACCGATGCTCCGTTTCGCGCGTCAGCACGCCCTCGGCCGGATCGAGGCAGATGACCGCGTGCCCCTTCTCGCGCAGCGCGGCCGCGATGCGCAAACCGCTCGACAGGGAGACATCGCGTTCGGCGGAGGTGCCGCCGAGGAGGACGGTGATGGCATGGCGCATCCTGCAAAGTAGAGACCGCAGACGGTGGGGACCACAGCCGACAGTGTGCAAGGTAGGGCCGAGACGATCAGCGGCGCATCGCGGCGAACCGGTCCCCACCCCTAACCTCCCGCGCCCGTGACGGGGGACCTGCACCGCGGGTACAGCCGGGCATATCCTCCGATCTCCCCCAACGTCCCGATCCATGTCCCCGATTTCCATGCACACCGCCCCGCGTGGCCGCCGCGCCCCCACCGTTCGCGTGTTGGCGTTCCTCGCCTGCGTCGTGAGCGCCTGGGCCATGACCGCCTGCGCCGCCGCGCCCACCGCCAGCGACACCGACCAGACCCCCTCCACCAATCGGGGCATCGTGAGCGGCACCCTCGAGGTAACGGCCAACCCCGCCGACCGGGTGCTCACGCTCCGCAACACCACCGCCGCCGACGTGGGCTACCTGGTCGTCGAACGGGACATGATCACCGTTGCCCTCTTCCCGCCCTGCGGCCAGCGGTGCCCCATTCTTGCGCCCGGCGCCTCCGTTACCGTCCCCTACACGGCCATTGCCGGCTATACACCGCAAGCGCGCGAGGCGCGCGTGCTCTGGTGGAGCTACCGCCGCAACGCCGACGGCACGCGCTCGGCGCAGGGTGCCACGCAAACCACCAGCATCACCCTCTGACCCGGGCATGGACGCCGCTCACCTGCTCCTCGTGCTCCGTCAGGCGCGCGGCGGCGACTCGGTCGCCTTCGCGCAGCTTGTGGACCACTACTATCCACGGGCGCTGCGCTTCGCGATGCAGATGCTGCGCCGCCGCGAGGACGCCGAGGAGGCGGTGCAGGACACCTTCCTGCGGGTGCACGACAACCTGTCGCGCTTTCGTGAGGAGGCACCCTTTGATCCCTGGTTCTTCCGCATCCTGGGCAACCGGTGCCGCACCATGCTCGCACGCCAAAAGCGTCACCACGATCTGATCGCCTACGGCGAGCTGCCCCACGACGCCGTGGGCAACGAACTGGCCGATGTCCCCGACGAGCACTTCGCGCGCGCGGTGCATCACGCGCTGGCCACCCTCCCGCCCGAACAGCGCGAAGCGTTCTTGCTGCGCCATGTCAACGATATGGACTACGAAGAGATGACCCTCGTGACCGGAGCCAGGGGCTCCACCCTCCGCATGCGCGTGAAGCGCGCGGTCGATGCGCTCCGTCGAAGCCTGCAGCCCACCCTGAGCGCGGGAGTGTCCCGTGAGTGAGCGGCATCGTGACCCGCTGCATGAGGTGTCGCCCGACGACGAGCTCCTCCTGTCCCGCGTGAGGGCCGTGCTGTCGCCCATGCCCGCCGTCGATCGGCGACACGTGGCGCAAGTGCTCGCGGCCGTGCACAACCGACGGCGCACCCCGTGGCAGCGTCTCACTGCGCCGTGGGACACGCGGCGCGGGCCGTGGCATCTGGCCACCTCGCCCATCGTGCGGGGCGCGACCCTGGCCGCCGCCGCACTCGTCGTGGGCTTCGTCAGCCGCGGCTTCGTCATGCAGCCAACCACCACGGCGCCGCCACGTGCCGCTGCTGCGCCCACCGCTGCTGCGCCCACCGCCGCGCCGATGCAGCCGGTGGACGCCGCCGCCGATGCCGCCACCCGCCC
>VYLE01001223.1_pt1 | contig 10516 bp, 4 predicted proteins | sample 5114391 | NCBI WGS metagenome assembly VYLE01 (sample SAMN12291771, study PRJNA351875) | freshwater metagenome | isolation source: freshwater lake | place: USA: Michigan, Kent Lake | collected 2013-08-15
ATGTCGACCTTGTTCATGAACACCACCAGCGCCGGCACGCCGACCTGGCGCGCCAGCAGGATGTGCTCGCGCGTCTGCGGCATCGGCCCGTCGGCGGCGCTCACCACCAGGATCGCGCCGTCCATCTGCGCCGCACCCGTGATCATGTTCTTCACGTAGTCGGCGTGGCCGGGGCAATCCACGTGCGCGTAGTGGCGGTTCTTCGTCTCGTATTCCACGTGCGCGGTCGAGATCGTGATGCCGCGGGCGCGCTCCTCCGGCGCCTTGTCGATCTGGTCATACGCCGTGAACGTGGCGCCACCAGACTTCGCAAGCACCTTCGTGATCGCCGCCGTCAGCGACGTCTTGCCATGGTCAACATGGCCAATCGTGCCAATGTTGCAGTGCGGCTTGTTCCGCTCAAACTTCGCCTTCGCCATCGTTCTCTCTCCGCGCTCGCGGTCGTCTCAGGGGTTGATCAGGCTACCAACGGTAATGGCTGAAGGCCTTGTTGGCCTCGGCCATCCGGTGGGTGTCCTCACGCTTCTTCACCGCGCTGCCGCGGTTGTTCGCGGCGTCGAGCAGCTCGTTGCTCAGCCGGTCTTCCATCGTGTGTTCGCCCCGCTTGCGCGCGGCGTCGATGATCCAGCGGATCGCCAGCGCCTGGCGGCGTTCCGTGCGAACCTCGACCGGCACCTGGTAGGTGGCACCACCGACGCGGCGGCTGCGCACCTCAACGGCGGGCTTCACGTTGTCCAGCGCCTCGTGGAAGGCGCGGATGCCGTCGCCGCCGGCCTTGCGCTTCAGCGTGTCCAGCGCGGCGTAGACGATGCCCTCGGCGGCCGACTTCTTGCCGTCGTACATCAGGGCGTTCATGAAGCGGCTCAGCACGACGTCGCCGAACTTGGGGTCCGGCAGGACTTCGCGCTTCACGGCGGAATGGCGACGCGACATGGGCTATTCCCTCCCGCTCACTTCGGCCGCTTGGCGCCATAGAGCGACCGGCGCTTGCGGCGCTTCGGCAGCCCCTGCGTGTCCAGCACGCCGCGCAGGATGTGGTAGCGCACGCCGGGCAGGTCCTTCACGCGACCGCCGCGGATCATCACCACCGAGTGTTCTTGCAGGTTGTGGCCTTCGCCGGGAATGTAGGACACCACCTCGTAGCCGTTGGTCAGGCGCACCTTCGCGACCTTGCGCAGCGCCGAGTTCGGCTTCTTGGGCGTGGTCGTGTAGACGCGCGTGCACACGCCGCGCTTCTGCGGGCAGCCCTGAAGGGCCGGCACCTTGTTGCGCTTGGCAAGCGGCTCCCGCGCATTGCGGATCAGCTGGTTGATGGTCGGCATCGCGCCCTTTTCCGCCTTCTTCACCCACGGGGCCGAAGCCCCACAAACAACACCCGCGAACCGGGATGGCTCCCTTGTCCGCGGGTTCCGCATAAAAGCCCGGCACCTCGGCTCGCAGCGAGCGGTATGCCAGGCCATCACGTGTCAAAACCAAATCGGTCCGCCAAGCCGAAGCCCGGGACCGAGGGGGGCGTCTTAGCGAAGCCACCCTGCCGCGTCAACCGTGTGACAGAAGCCCAGGCCCAGGAAAGCGCCGGCACATGGCCGGAAAGTTAAGGGCCGACCCGCTTTGCGGGCCGGCCCTGCAATCATCGCATGGCTAGACGGCCAGCTACTCGGCCGCGGTCGCGCCTTCCGGCAGCGCCGGCTGGTCGCCACGCACCGCGCGCGAACGGTCCTTCTGGGCCGCCACCGCACGCAGCCGGTTCATCACGCTGCCCGTGCCCGCGGGGATCAGGCGCCCCACGATCACGTTCTCCTTCAGCCCGTTCAGCGTATCGACCTTGCCCGCGGTCGCGGCCTCGGTCAGCACGCGGGTGGTTTCCTGGAACGACGCGGCGCTGATGAAGCTGTGCGTCTGCAGCGAGGCCTTGGTGATGCCCTGCAGCACGGGGTGTGCCGTGGCCGGGCGTTCGCCTTCCGCGATCCGCTTGTCGTTCTCGATGTCGAACTCGATGCGGTCCACGTTCTCGCCCACCAGGAAGGTGGTGTCGCCGGGCTCGTCGATCTCGACTTTCTGCAGCATCTGGCGAACGATCACCTCGATGTGCTTGTCGTTGATCTTCACGCCCTGCAGCCGGTACACGTCCTGGATCTCGTTCACCAGGTAGTTGGCCAGCGCTTCCACGCCCAGCACCTTGAGGATGTCGTGCGGCACGCGCGGGCCGTCGACCAGCGGGTCGCCGGCGCGCACGTAGTCGCCTTCCTGCACCGACACGTGCTTGCCCTTCGGGATCAGGTATTCGCGCTCCTCGGTGGTCTCGTCGTTCTTTACCACCACGCGACGCTTGGCCTTGTAGTCCTTGCCGAACTCCACGCGCCCATCGATGTCGCTGATGATGGCGTGGTCCTTCGGGCGGCGGGCTTCGAACAGTTCCGCCACGCGCGGCAGACCGCCGGTGATGTCGCGGGTCTTGGACGATTCGCGGGGAATGCGCGCCAGCACGTCGCCGGCATGCACGCGCCCGCCGTTTTCCACCGACAGGATCGAATCGACGCTGAGGAAGTAGCGCGCCTCGGCCCCGTTGGGCAGCTTCACCACGCCGCCCTTGTCGTCCTTCAGGATGATGCGCGGGCGCAGGTCCACGCCCTTGGCCTGCATCTTCCAGTCCACCACCACCTTGCTGGTCAGGCCCGTCGCCTCGTCCATCCGCTCGACGACGGTGATGCCCTCGATCAGGTCGACGAACTCGATGATGCCCGAGCGCTCGGTGATGACCGGCAGCGTGTAGGGGTCCCACTCGGCCAGCTTCTGGCCGCGGATCACCTCGGCGCCCTCGTCGGCCACCAGGCGCGCGCCGTACGGCACGCGGAAGCGCGCGCGTTCGCGGCCCTGCATGTCAACCTTGCCGTCGTGGCTGGCTTCCACGGCCGACTGCTCGGCGCCGCGCTGGGCGGCGCCGCCGATGTGGAAGGTGCGCATGGTCAGCTGCGTGCCCGGCTCGCCGATCGACTGCGCCGCGATCACGCCCACGGCCTCGCCGGTGTTCACCGGCGTGCCGCGCGCCAGGTCGCGCCCGTAGCAGCAGGCGCACACGCCCACCCGCGCCTCGCAGGTCAGCACCGAGCGGATCTTCACCGCCTCGACGCCGGCGGTCTCGATCGCTTCCGCGTCGCGTTCCTCGATCAGCGCGGCGCGGGGCACGATGACGGCGCCCGAGATCGGGTGCAGCACGTTCTCGGCCGCCGAACGGCCCAGGATGCGCTCGGTGAGGGAGGCCACCACCTCGCCGCCGTCGAGCACGGCGCGCACGGTGATGCCGGCATCGGTGCCGCAATCATCCTCGGCGATGATGCAGTCCTGCGCCACGTCCACCAGGCGACGCGTGAGATACCCCGAGTTGGCGGTCTTCAGCGCGGTGTCGGCCAGACCCTTGCGGGCGCCGTGGGTGGAGTTGAAATACTCCAGCACGGTCAGGCCTTCCTTGAAGTTCGCCTTGATCGGGTTCTCGATGATCTCGCCCGAGGGCTTGGCCATCAGCCCGCGCATGCCGGCCAGCTGGCGCATCTGCGCCGGCGAGCCGCGCGCACCGGAATGGCTCATCATCCACACGCTGTTGGTGGGGCGGCCGATCTCCTGCTTGGAGATCTCCTTCATCATCGCCTTGGCCACGTCCTCGCTGCACTGCGACCAGGCATCGACCACCTTGTTGTAGCGTTCGCCGTTGGTGATCAGGCCGTCCAAGTACTGCTGCTCGAACTCCTTCACCTTCTCCTCGGTTTCGCGGATCAGCTGATCCTTCTCGACCGGGATGATCAGGTCGTTCTTGCCGAAGCTGATGCCGGCCTTGCAGGCATGCGCAAAGCCCAGGCCCATCAGCCGGTCGGCGAAGATCACGCTCTCCTTCTGGCCGCAGTGGCGGTACACCGCGTCGATCACGTCGCTGATCGACTTCTTGGTCAGCTGGCGGTTCACCAGGTCGTACGGCAGCAGATGCGACTTCGGCAGCAGCTGCGCGATATAGGCGCGGCCCGGCGTGGTGATGACCGGCTGCACCAGGCGAGCACCCTTGGCGTCCACCGTCTCGAAGCGGATGCGGATCTTGCTGTGCAGGTTGATCGACTTGGCGGCCAGCGCCTGCTCGATCTCGCCCATGCTGATGAAGGCGGGCGGGCCCTGCTTCACCACCTTGTCGTTCTCGACCACGGCCTTGTCGGGCGCGACCTTGAACTCGGGCGTTTCGAGCGAGAGGTAGTAGAGGCCCAGCACGATGTCCTGGCTCGGCACGATGATGGGCTTGCCGTTCGCCGGGCTCAGGATGTTGTTCGTGCTCATCATCAGCACGCGGGCTTCCAGCTGGGCTTCCAGCGAAAGCGGCACGTGCACGGCCATCTGGTCGCCGTCGAAGTCGGCGTTGAAGGCGGTGCACACGAGGGGATGAAGCTGGATGGCCTTGCCCTCGATCAGCACCGGCTCGAAGGCCTGGATGCCCAGGCGGTGCAGCGTGGGGGCGCGGTTCAGCAGCACCGGGTGCTCGCGGATGACCTCCTCAAGGATGTCCCACACCTCGGGGCGTTCCTTTTCCACCATCCGCTTGGCGGCCTTGATGGTGGTGGCCAGCGCGTAGCGCTCCAGCTTGGCGTAGATGAAGGGCTTGAACAGCTCCAGCGCCATCTTCTTCGGCAGGCCGCACTGGTGCAGCTTCAGCTCCGGGCCCACCACGATGACCGAGCGGCCGGAATAGTCGACGCGCTTGCCCAGCAGGTTCTGGCGAAAGCGGCCCTGCTTGCCCTTCAGCATGTCACTCAGCGACTTCAGCGGGCGCTTGTTGGCACCCGTGATGGCGCGGCCGCGTCGGCCGTTGTCGAACAGCGCGTCCACGCTTTCCTGCAGCATGCGCTTTTCGTTGCGCACGATGATGTCGGGCGCGCGCAGCTCGATCAGCCGCTTCAGGCGGTTGTTGCGGTTGATGACGCGGCGATAGAGGTCGTTCAGGTCGCTGGTGGCGAAGCGGCCGCCATCCAGCGGGACCAGCGGGCGCAGTTCGGGCGGGATCACCGGCACCACGTCCAGGATCATCCACTCGGGACGCGCGCCGGATTCCGAGAAGTTCTCGATCAGCTTCAGGCGCTTCACCAGCTTCTTGCGCTTGGCCTCGCTGGTGGTGGCGCGCAGCTCGTCGCGCAGCTTGGTCTTTTCCGGACCCAGGGCCACGCCGGCCAGGATCTGCTTCACGGCTTCGGCGCCGATGCCGACGGTGAAGGCGTCCTCGCCCAGCTCGTCGACCTTGGCCATGTACTGATCTTCGGTCAGCAGCTGGTTCAGCTTCAGGTCGGTAAGGCCAGGTTCGAGCACCACGTAGCTCTCGAAATACAGGACCTTCTCCAGCTCCTTCAGCGTCAGGTCCACCATCAGGCCGATGCGCGACGGCAGCGACTTCAGGAACCAAATGTGCGCCACCGGCGAGGCGAGCTCGATATGCCCCATGCGCTCGCGCCGCACCTTGGCGAGCGTGACTTCCACGCCGCACTTCTCGCAGATGATGCCGCGGAACTTCATGCGCTTGTACTTGCCGCACAGGCACTCATAGTCCTTCACGGGGCCGAAGATGCGGGCGCAGAACAGCCCGTCGCGCTCCGGCTTGAAGGTGCGGTAGTTGATGGTCTCGGGCTTCTTGATCTCGCCATACGACCACGACCGGATCTGCTCCGGCGAGGCGATGGCGATGCGGATCTGGTCGAACGTGAGGGCCGGGCCGGTCTGGCCAAGAATCTTCATCAGTTCGTTCATGCGTCACCCATCATCTTGAGCGCGCCCGGGGGCGCGAGGCGGCGGGCGCGCGCCCGCCGCAAAGGCACGGTATGCAGGCCCTGGCTCAGGGCTCGCGGGTTTCCAGATCGACGTTCAGGCCAAGCGACTTCAGTTCCTTGACCAGCACGTTGAAGCTTTCGGGAATGCCCGCCTCGAACCCGTCCTGCTCGCGCACGATGGCCTCGTACACCTTGGTGCGGCCCGAAACGTCATCGGACTTCACCGTCAGCATTTCCTGCAGCGTGTAGGCGGCGCCGTAGGCTTCCAGCGCCCAGACTTCCATTTCACCGAAGCGCTGGCCGCCGAACTGCGCCTTGCCACCCAGCGGCTGCTGCGTGACCAGCGAGTACGGCCCGATGCTGCGGGCGTGTATCTTGTCGTCCACCAGGTGGTGCAGCTTCAGCATGTAGATGTAGCCCACCGTGACGCGGCGTTCGAACGGCTCGCCGGTGCGGCCATCGACCAGCACCACCTGGCCGGAGCTGTCGAGCCCGGCCTTCTCCAGCATGCCCTCGATATCGGCCATGCGGGCGCCGTCGAACACGGGCGTGGCGATCGGCACGCCGGGCTTCAGGTTCTCGCACAGCTCGATCAGCTCGGCGTCGGTGCGGTTGGCGATCTCCTCGTTGAAGGTGCGGTCGCCGTACACATCCAGCAGCTTGGCGTTCAGCATCTGCTTCGCCTCGGCCACGCCGGTGCGGCGGTACTCATCGACCAGCGCGCCGATCTGCCGGCCCAGCGCGTTGCAGGCCCAGCCCAGGTGGGTTTCGAGAATCTGGCCCACGTTCATGCGGCTGGGCACGCCCAGCGGGTTCAGCACGATGTCCACCGCGGTGCCGTCCGCCAGGAACGGCATGTCCTCCATGGGCACCACGCGTGAGCACACGCCCTTGTTGCCGTGGCGGCCGGCCATCTTGTCGCCGGGCTGCAGCTTGCGCTTCACCGCGACGAACACCTTGACCATCTTCATCACGCCCGGCGGCAGCTCGTCGCCGCGCTGCAGCTTCTCGACCTTCTGCTCGAAGCGTTCGTTGAGGCGCTTCACCGCCTCGTCGAACTCGCGCTTGAGAATTTCGATCTCGGCCTGGGTGGAATCCTCGGCCACCGGAATCTGGCGCCAGGTGACCTTGGCGTAGGCGTCCAGCACCTCCTCGGTCAGCTCGGTGCCGGCCTTGATCGGCTTGAAGCCCGAACCGGCCTTGCGGCCCAGCAGCTTCTCGCGCAGGCGGGCGTGGAAGCTGCGCTCCTGGATCGCCTTCTCGTCGTCGCGGTCCTTGGCCAGGCGCTCGATCTCCGAACGCTCGATCGCCATGGCGCGTTCGTCCTTGTCCACGCCACGACGGCTGAACACGCGCACATCCACGATCGTGCCCGACACGCCCGGAGGCAGCCGGAGGCTGGTATCGCGCACGTCAGAAGCCTTCTCGCCGAAGATCGCGCGCAGCAGCTTTTCCTCGGGCGTCATCGGGCTTTCGCCCTTCGGCGTCACCTTGCCGACCAGGATGTCGCCCGGGTTCACCTCGGCACCGATATAGACGATGCCGGCCTCGTCCATGTTCTTCAGCGCTTCTTCGCCCACGTTCGGGATGTCGCGGGTGATCTCCTCCTGGCCCAGCTTGGTGTCGCGGGCCATCACCTCGAATTCCTCGATGTGGATGGACGTGAACACGTCGTCGCGCGCGATGCGCTCGCTGATCAGGATCGAGTCTTCGAAGTTGTAGCCGTTCCACGGCATGAAGGCGCACAGCACGTTGCGGCCCAGCGCCAGCTCACCGAGCTGCGTGCTGGGGCCGTCGGCGATGATGTCGCCCTTCCGGACGGTGTCACCAACCTTCACCAGCGGCCGCTGGTTGATGCAGGTGCTCTGGTTGCTGCGCATGAACTTGCGCAGCCGGTAGATGTCGACGCCCTTGATCGAGCCATCGGCCTCGGTCGCGCGCACCACGATGCGGGCACCGTCGATCTGGTCGACCACGCCCTCGCGGCGCGCCACGATGGCGGCACCCGAGTCATGCGCCACGGCGGCTTCCATGCCGGTGCCGACCAGCGGCGCATCCGCCTGCACCAGCGGCACGGCCTGGCGCTGCATGTTCGAGCCCATCAGCGCGCGGTTGGCGTCGTCGTTCTCCAGGAACGGGATCAGCGCCGCGGCCACCGAGACCAGCTGCTTCGGCGAGACGTCGAGCGCGGTCACGGCATCGGGGCGCACCAGCAGGTAGTCGCTGCCCTTGCGCACCGAAACGCGCTCGTCGCTGATCGTGCCGGTCTTAAGGTCGACATTGGTGTTGGCCTGGCCGACCACCAGCTTGTCTTCCTCCATCGCCGAGAGGTAGCGCACCTCGCCGGTCACCTTGCCGTCCTTGATCAGGCGGTAGGGGGTTTCGATGAAGCCGTACTTGTTCACCTGGGCGTAGGTCGCCAGGCTGTTGATCAGGCCGATGTTCGGGCCTTCCGGCGTTTCGATCGGGCAGATGCGGCCGTAATGCGTGGGGTGCACGTCGCGCACCTCGAAGCCGGCGCGCTCGCGCGTCAGGCCGCCCGGGCCAAGCGCCGAAAGGCGGCGCTTGTGCGTCACCTCGCTCAGCGGGTTGGTCTGGTCCATGAACTGCGACAGCTGGCTGCTGCCGAAGAACTCGCGCACCGCGGCCGCCGCGGGCTTGGCGTTGATCAGGTCGTGCGGCATGACCGTGTCGATGTCGACGCTGCCCATGCGCTCGCGGATCGCGCGCTCCATGCGCAGCAGGCCGACGCGGTACTGGTTCTCCATGAGTTCGCCGACCGAGCGCACGCGGCGGTTGCCCAAATTGTCGATGTCGTCGATCTGGCCGCGGCCGTCCTTCAGCTCGTGCAGCGTGCGCACGACCGACAGGATGTCGATCTTGCGCAGCGTGCGCAGCGTGTCGGGCGCGTCGTCCTTGTTGAAGCCAAGGCGCATGTTCATCTTGACGCGGCCGACGGCGGAAAGGTCGTAGCGCTCGCTGTCGAAGAACAGGCCCTTGAACAGGTTCTCGGCCGTGTCGGGCGTCGGCGGCTCGCCGGGGCGCATGACGCGGTAGATGTCGAGGATCGCCTCGTCGCGGTTGCTGTTCTTGTCGATCGCCAGCGTGTTGCGCAGCCAGGGGCCGTGGTTCTGGTCGATCTCCAGCGTCGGCAGCACCTCGATGCCGGCATCCTCGATCGCGGCCAGCTTCGGCTCGGTCAGTTCCTCGCCGGCCTCGGCGAAGATCTCGCCGGTCTCGACGTTCACCAGGTCCTCGGCGACGAAGCAGCCCAGCAGGTCGGTGCGGCCCACGAGAACCTCGGTGGTGCCTTCCTCAAAGATCTTCTTGGCGGTGCGCGGCGTGAGCTTTGCGCCGGCCTCGGCCACGACCTTGCCGGTCTTGGCATCGACCAGGGCTTCCAGCAGCTTCACGTTGCGGAAGGCGGTGGGGTCGAACGGGCGAGCCCAGCCCTTGGGGCTGCGCTTGAACACGACCTGGCCGTAGAACACGGCCAGGATCTCCTCGGCGTCCATGCCGCGGATCTCGCCGGGTTCCACGGTTTCGCCGCGGCCGGCGCGCTCGGCACGCAGCTTGTCGGTGGCCGCGCTGTCCAGCGAATAGAGCAGCGTGGTGACCGGCAGCTTGCGGCGGCGGTCGATGCGCACGTACAGGTGGTCCTTGGCGTCGAACTCGAAGTCGAGCCAGCTGCCGCGGTACGGGATGACCCGCGCGGCGAACAGGTACTTGCCGCTGCTGTGCGTCTTGCCGCGGTCATGGTCGAAGAACACGCCGGGGCTGCGGTGCATCTGCGAGACGATGACGCGCTCGGTGCCGTTGACGATGAAGGTGCCGTTGTCGGTCATGAGCGGCATGTCGCCCATGTAGACATCCTGCTCCTTGATGTCGCGGATGCTGCGCGCACCAGTGTCCTCATCGAGGTCCCACACGATCAGGCGCAGGCGCACCTTCAGTGGTGCCGCATAGGTCAGGCCGCGCTGGATGCATTCCTCGACGTCGTATTTCGGGTCCTCGAGTTCGTACTGCACGAATTCCAGCCGGCCACGGCCGCCGAAATCGTCGATCGGGAAGACGCCCTTGAACACTTCCTGCAGCCCAGTGTGGATGCGCGCATCCGGCTGCACGTGCATCTGCAGGAAGGTCTCGTAGGACGAGCGCTGCACCTCGATCAGGTTCGGCATGGGCGCAACCTCGGGGATCCGCCCGAAGGACTTGCGGATGCGCTTCTTGCCGGTGAAGGATTTGGTGATCGCGTTCATGCCATGGTTCCCGCTACGCTGCCGTCGTGGTGCCGAAACTCGCCCCGCACCGGGAGCCAGGCGCCACAGCCGGGCGCCTGAAACGGCCAGACCCCCAACCGCAAGGTGCGGTTACGGGGCCCGAAAAAGCCTGTGCGGGCAGGGGCAAGGGCCCCCGCCCGCAGGTCAAGTCATCATGCCGTCAGGGTGACGTATGCCGGGATCACTTGATCTCGACAGAAGCGCCATTCTCCTCGAGCACCTTCTTGATCTTCTCGGCCTCGTCCTTGTTCACGCCTTCCTTCACGGTCTTCGGCGCCGCCTCGACCAGGTCCTTGGCTTCCTTCAGCCCCAGGCCCGTGATGGTGCGGATTTCCTTGATCACGTTGATCTTCTTCTCGCCGGCCTTGGCGAGGATCACGGTGAACTCGGTCTGCACTTCGGCGGGCGCGGCAGCGGCGGCGGGGCCGGCGGCAGCAGCCACGG
>VYLE01000894.1_pt1 | contig 10501 bp, 5 predicted proteins | sample 5114391 | NCBI WGS metagenome assembly VYLE01 (sample SAMN12291771, study PRJNA351875) | freshwater metagenome | isolation source: freshwater lake | place: USA: Michigan, Kent Lake | collected 2013-08-15
TGGCGGAGTTGCGCTACGAGCAATCGCTGAAAGCCGACCCGAGGCTGTACCAGAACTCCTGGATGCTCGCGGGCGTGCGCACCCAGACGGCGGGTTCCAACCATGTCGATCGCCTGCGCCTGCAGCTCACGCAAGCCAGTCCTGGCAAGGAGGGCGAGGCCTACCTGAGCTACGGCCTGCACAAGGAACTGCACGACCTGGGCGACTACGCGGGCGCCTGGTCCGCGCTGGCGCGCGGTTGCCGGGTCAAGCGCGCGCACGTGGCCTATTCGCCGGCCGAGGACGTGGCGCTGGTGGACCAGGCCACGTCCGTTTTCACCGCGGAGTTCTTTCGCGGCCAAGCCGAGGAGACGCTGCCCTCCGTACCGATCTTCATCCTCGGCATGCATCGGTCGGGGACCACGCTGCTCGAACGCATGCTGTCGGGTCATTCGAACGTCGCGGATGCAGGCGAAACCGGCGCCTTCGACGCGCAGGTGCAGCTCGCCGCTGACCACTACTACGCCAACCACTTCGATGCCGCCGTACTGGATGCCGTGCCGGACATGGATTTCTCCGCGATCGCCCGCGGCTACGGCGAGTCCGCGCACTGGCTGAGCCGTGGCAAGCCGTTCTTCACCGAGAAGCTGCCGATGAACTTCTGGAACATCGGGCTGATCGCCAGGGCGCTACCGCAGGCGAAGATCATCAACCTCGTGCGCGATCCCATGGATACCTGCTTCTCGAACCTGCGCACGCTGTTCGCCGGGGTGGCGACGTACTCGTACGACCAGTCCGAGTTGGCGCAGTTCTACCTCCAGTACCGCCGCCTGATGCAGCACTGGCTGGACGTGTTGCCCGGCCGCATCCTGCAGGTCAGCTACGACGAGCTCGTCACTGCACCGGACGTCGTCGGCCAGCGCGTGGCGGAGTACTGCGGCCTCCAGTACCAGGCGTCGATCTCGGACGTGGGGCGCAGCACGGGACGCGTGGCCACGGCCAGTGCCGCGCTGGCACGACAGGGCATCCGGCGCGATCGCGGGATGGTATGGCGCAACTACGAGACCTATCTGGGACCGTTGCAGGCGGGACTGTCCGGCCTGTCGTCCTGATCAGCCGGGGCGTTTGGTACCGAACCAGCAGTTGAACGCCACCGTGATGCGTGGACGTTCGCCGTAGTAGGGCAGCACTTCGTGCTGCAGCCAGGAAGGGAACAGCACCAGCTGGCCGGCCTGCAATGCCATGGACCAGCTGCCGTGGTGGTACGGCGGTTTGAAGTGCGCGTTGCCCGGGTCCATGAAGGTGTTGCTGTAGCCGTGGGGATTGTGGAAGCGCAGCACACCGGACTCGGGTCGGTCTTCGGGGGTGTCGCCGGGACTGACGCAGTAGACGCCTGACCACGACGCCATCGGATGCGTATGCAGGATGGTGAAGCCCCCCTGGCGGGTCACGTGGAACCAGGTATGCGAAAAGATCTCCAGTCGCTGGAGTTCTTCCTTCGAGTAGCCGTTGGCCTGCTGGATCATGTCGCCCAGCATCGACCAGCAGAAGGCGCGCAGTTGCCTGATGCAGGGATCCGGCCAGGCGAACAGATCGAACTCGCTTTCGAATACCCCTTGTTGCTGCCTGAGGGATGGATTCGCATTGCGGAAACGGCCCTGGGGATCGGCTTCGCGTGCCAGCAGCAAGGTTTCCAGCTCACGGTTCAGCGCATCGGCATCCGGCAGGTGGCTCTGGCCGAAGGGGACCGCGAAGATCGAGGCGAGTTGAACGGACATGGCGGAATCCGGAGGCGGGGTCGCAGAAAAGACTACGGCCCCGAAGGGCCGTAGTCGTGTAGCGCTTGGACCAGATCAGAACTTCTGGTTGTACTGCATGTAGATGAAACGACCGTTGATGTCGTACGACGGGTCGAACGTGTTGGCGAACGTCACGTACGAGGTCGGCGGGGTCTTGTCGAACGCATTGTTCACGCCGAGCGTGATCTTCGCGTTCCACGGTGCCTTCCAGTACACGCTGATGTCGTGGTACGTCGCTGCGCCAATCTTGTTCTGCGAGCCGGCCTGCACCACGTCCACGCCACCGTCTTCGCCAGGGCCGAGGATCGCATCGCTGCAGAGATCGCCGAAGCCGTAGTCGTTGTAGTAGAACGGGCACTGCTCTTCCTGACGCGAGTAGTACCGGGCAGCGTACGTCGCACCCCAGTCACCCAGCTCCCAGCGGGCCAGCAGGTTGGAGCGGATACGCCAGTTGTTGCTTCCATCGAAGTACTCGCCGACCAGGTTGTCGCCATTCCGGTCTTCTTCGTAGCTGGCGTAGTAGGTGTTGTCCCAGTTGAACGAGAACGAGCCCCACTTGGTGTTCGGCAGGCGATAGTTCAACGCCAGGTCGTAGCCTTCGGCTTCGATCTCGGCGGAGTTCAAGCCCGACGACAGCAGCGTGTCGATGTTGCCGCCCGCACTGCGGGTATACAGCGAGCAGGCCTGCGCATTGCCTTCCTCGATGCACGAGTCCAGGATGAACTGACCCGAGCGCGTGATGACACCGTTCTCAATGCGGATGTTCCACCAGTCCAGCGAGACGTCGAAACCGGAGATGAAGGACGGGCTCCACACCAGGCCGAAGGTCTTGCTGGTCGAGGTTTCCGGCAGCAGGTTCGGGTTGCCGCCGACGCTGATGCGGATCTGCGAGTTGCCTTGGTCATAGCCACCCACCGGCACGCCCTGCGCATGGCAGCGTGCGCGCTGATCGGCGTTCAGACTGCCGTAGGTGCCACCGAACGTGGTGGAGCAGGGATCAGCGATGGAGGCGAACGAGTCGGCGACGCCCGAGTACAGCTCGGCGATGGACGGGGCGCGGAAGCCCTCGGCCCAGCTGCCGCGGACCAGCAGGTCGTCGATCGGCTTCCACTTGAAGCCGAACTTGCTGTTCAGCGTGTCACCGAAGGTGTCGTAGTCCGAATAACGGGTCGCGACGCTCAGCTCCAGCTCGCGTGCCAGGAAGACGTCACGCAGCAGCGGAGCGGACAGTTCGAGGTAGGCTTCGTCCAGCTTGTAGCTGCCGGCGGTGGCGGTACGCGCATTGCCGGTGGTGTTGCCGGAGTTGATCAGCGCATCCGGGGAGTCGTAGCCCGACTCGCTGCGGTGCTCGAGGCCCGCCGCGAACGCCAGCATGCCGCCCGGCAGTTCCACGATCTCGCCCGACACGTTGGCGAACCACTGCTTCATCGTGTACTGGTACTCGTCGTGCGCGACGAAGGTGGAGTAGGCCAGCATTTCCGGCGTGATCGACCCCACACCACCCAGCAGGTTGAGCGGCACGCAGCCTTCGATCACATTGCCGACGGTGCCGCAGCGTGCAACGCCAGCGGTGTCGCGGAACGACGGGCCCAGGGCATTGCGCAGCGCGAGGATGTTGAACAGGCCGTTGGTGGTGTCGTTCTGGTCGTTGCGGCCGTAGCTGTAGCCGACGTCCCACGCGAAGTAACGGTCCGCGAACTCGAAGTTGCCTTCCAGTGCGCCCACGAAACCGAACGTATCGACATTCTGGTTGAAGCTGCGGCCGCCGGTTTCGACGGCACGGCGCTGGATGCGCGACACCGTCTGGCCGAACGGGTTGTAGATGCTGTTCGGGCTGATGGAAATGGTGCGGGCCTGCACGCCTGCGCCCGGGCCGGTGCCGAGCACGATCGGCATGGCAGCCAGCAGCTGCTCGGAACGACGGTTGTTGTAGGTGGCCGTGGTCGTGAAGCGGACGTTGTCGGTGATCTCGAACGAGGCCTGGCCGAAGATCGACTTGCGCTCCTGCGGCGTCACCAGGTAGTTGTCGGGCGCGAAGTTGTATAGGTCGTTGACGCCCGCACCCCACGGACGCCACTGCGCCGGGGTCTGGCCTTCGTCGTAGCCGAACTGGCCGGCGACACCGTTGGGACGGGTCTCACCCACGGAGCAGCGACCCGGGCTGAAGGTGCCCGAGCAGAGCGCGAAACGACCGTTCGGGCTGGTGCTGCTGCCGAAAGCAACGCCGGTGCCGAACACGGGCACCGCCGAGATTTCACGGTCACCGGCCATGACCGGATCTTCCTTCACATAGCCCGCACCGAACATGGCGCTGAAGCGCTCACCGCTGCTGCCGATGGTGATGTCGTAGGATTCCTTAGCGCCGTCGCCCTGGCTGAACTGGCCGTAGTAGGCATTGGCTTCGGCACCGTCGAAGTCGGTACGCAGGATGACGTTGACCACGCCCGCGATCGCATCGGAACCGTAGATCGCGGAGGCGCCGTCCTTCAGCACTTCGATGCGCTCGACGGCGGCGGTCGGGATGGTGTTCAGGTCGGTGGCGCCGCCCAGGCCGGTACCGGCCACCCAGCGACGGCCATTGACCAGCACCAGCGTGCGGTTGGAACCCAGGTTACGCAGGCTGACGCGGGTCTCGCCGTTGCCACCGTTGTTGTACGTGGTGTTGAGGGCGGTGCCGTTCGAGGTCAGGTTCTGGATCACGTCGCCGATGGACGTCAGGCCCTGGGCCTGGATGTCCTCACGGCTCAGGCTGAACACCGGCTGGGAGGTTTCCACGTCGGTGCGCTTGATGCGCGAGCCGGTCACTTGCACCTTGTCGAGGGTGGTCGTGGCTTCCTGGGCGAACGCGGCGCCCGTGGTGGATGCACTGACGACGAGCGCGAGGCTAATCGCGTCGCGCAGCTTGCTGGTTTTGCACTTCATTCTCTCTCTCTCCAAAGTGAGGTCGCTAGAGCCCTAGGGTTCCCGGTGGGCAGGCCAAGATCGGCCGCCAAGACGCCGGGGTGGCCCGATCATAGTCGGCCCGTTTCAAGAATTAAAGTGTTGTTAAGTGGCGCAGGGTCGGCAAACCGTCAGGTGCGAAGGCGCAAACAGGAGCCTGAATGGGGAAGGGCACCATTCAGGCTCAGGGATTCGCCGCTCGCAACCCTCGTTGCACCAGGATGGTGCCAGGGGGATCTCTGTCTCGCAGAAAAAAAACACGGCCCCTTTCGGGGCCGTGCTGGTCTTGCCTGGAGTGTCTATCAGAACTTCTGGGTGTACTTCATGTACACGAAGCGGCCGATGTCGAAGTTGCCGTAGTACGACACGTTCGCGCTCGGCTGGGTGTACATCACCGGGCCCACCTTCTCGAACACGTTGTTCGCGCCGATGGCGATGGTCGCATTCCACGGCGCATCCCAGCGGACCTGCACGTCGTTGAACGTGTTGGAGCCGACGCGGTTACGACGCGAAATGGCGCTGGCCGGGGTACCGTCCGCGCGGAAGGCACCGGTCGGTGCATAGACGATCTCGTTGCATTCCAAGTTGGCTTCGGTCGAACCCGTGGTGAAGTAGGTGCAGCCTTCCTTCATCGACGAGTAGTAGCGAGCCGTCCAGCTGACACCCCACGCGCCCATTTCCCAGTTCAGGCCCAGGTTGGAGCGGACGCGGAACGCGCTGGTGAAGCCGACGCCGGACGTGGCATAGGTCGGGTCGTTGGTGTTGACGAAGTAATCCTTCGACGTATACGTCGTGTTGGACGACACGTTGAAGTTGCCGAAGTTCTCCGTCGTCCAGCGATAGGCCACGTCGAAGTCGAAGCCTTCCACCTTGCGGAAACCGGCGTTGCGGTTGCCGAAGGACATGAAGTTGACGTAGCCCAGCGCAGCGTCACGCGTGAACAGCGTCGGCGAGCAACGGCTGGTGATGCCCTGAATGTAGCAGTCGTTGAGGATCGCCGTCGGCGAGTCGGTCACGATGGTGTCGCCGATGCGGACCTTCCACCAGTCCAGCGAGATGTTCAGGCCTTCGATGAAGCTCGGGCTCCACACGGCGCCGATCGTCTGCGACTCCGACAGCTCGGGGGTCAGCAGCGGGTTGGAGCCAGAGGTGAACGCGACGGGGGTCTGCGTGTTCGGCGAACCCGCCGGCACGAAGCCCTGCGCCAGCTGGCGGTACGTATTGGCAATGTTGCCCATCGCCGCGACGCAGTTGGCGCGGGTGGTGGCATTGCCGTTCGAGCTGCCGAAGTTGGTGTCGCAGGGATCGGTGAAGAACGAGAACGTCTGCGAGCCGCCGCCGTACAGGTCGGAGATGGTCGGGGCACGGAAACCGTCGGCATACGTCGCACGCAACAGCAGCGAGTCGATCGGCTTCCACTTCAGGCCGAACTTGTTGTTGACCGTGTCGCCGAAGGTGTCGTAGTCCGAATAGCGGCTGGCGATGTTCAGGCTCAGCTCGCGCGCACCCGGCAGGTCGGCCAGGATCGGCACCTGCAGTTCCAGGTAGATTTCATCGACCGAGTATTCGCCACCGGTCGGGCCCGCCGACAGATTGGTCGAACCACCGGTCTGTGCCAGCGCGTCTGGGACGAACGAACCTTCTTCCTTGCGGTTCTCGACGCCGATCGCGAAGCCCAGGTCGCCCGCCGGCAGCGCCAGGATGGTGCCCGCCAGGTTGGCGGCGATGACGGTGGTCTTGGTCTCGCCGGTGGAGTGCTCTTCCTGAAACAGGTAGTTCTGCAGCGCCTGGTTGTTGGTCAGGCTGCCCTGGCCGACTGCACCGTAGGGCAGCAGGGGATTCCACGCCACGCAACCCACGATCGGATTGGCAGCCGTACCGCAGCGCACCTGGCCACTGGCGGCATCGAGGTAGGACGGGCCCACCGCACGTGCCACATTCGCCAGGTTGAGGTTGCCGAAGGCCTTCTGGACCTGGGTGTTCTTGTTGTTGAGGTAGGCCACGTCCCAGTCGAAAAGACGGTCAGCCAGCTCGAAGCTGCCTTCGAACGCAGCGGAGAAGCGGTGCGTGGTCAGGTCGCTGGTGCTGACGCGCGGCACTTCCCAGGTACGGCGCCACCACGTGGTGATCGGCACGCCGACCGGGTTGAAGTAGCTGGTCGCGGACAGCGGCACGCCGGTGCCGCCGTTGCTGCTGGCGAACGACGCCGCCTGCATCGGATAGCCGGCCACGGTGCGGTCGGTGATGCGGTTGGCATACAGCATGTTGGTGCGGAAGCGGACGTTGTCGGTGATGTCGAAGACACCATCGACATACAGGCCCTTGCGCTCGACGGGCGTACGCAGGTCGGTCTGCTCGTTGGTATTGCTCTTGTGGAGCGTGCTACCGGGCGTGCAGCCTGCGGCCGTGCAGCCGCCGACATTGATGTCCTGACGGATGTAATCGGCCGGGTTACGCGGATTGCCACCGTCGCGCAGCACGATGCGGGTGGATGGATTGGTGGTGGTGCCGGACGGTGCCGTGAAGACGACATTCGGATAGCGGGCGCGATTCGCCCAGGTTTCCGTGAAGCCGCCCACTTGACCGGCGGTGGTCCATTGGTCGGTGGGGTGGTTGCTGGAGCGCGGGAACGCGCTGTACGGACGGTCGGAGGCCTTGACCACGTCCTCTTCGCCCCATTCGGCGGCAACGGTCAGGGAGCCGCGGTCACCGGTGAAGCCCATGACGAAATCGCCCTTCGTGATCGCGCCATCGCCTTCGCCGTACTGGCCGTAGTACGCGCTGGCTGCAGCACCTTCGAAGTTGCTCCGGGTGATGATGTTGATCACGCCGGCGATCGCGTCGGAGCCGTAGGTCGACGAGGCGCCGTCCTTCAGGACTTCGATGCGCTCCACGGCGACGGCGGGGATCAGCGACACGTCGGCGAAGCCGCTGGTCGAGATGCCGAGGCGCTTGCCATTGACCAGCACCAGCGTGCGCTGCGCACCCAGGTTACGCATGCTGATGTAGGTGCCGCCAGCGATTTCGCCAGCCGACAGCGGCGAGGCGCGGCTGATGCTCGGCGGGCCCATGGCCGAAATGTTCTGCAGGATGTCCGCGACGGACTGGAAGCCCTGCTTTTCGATATCGGCGCGATTCAGCGTGAAGACTGGCTGGGCAGTTTCGGTATCGACCTGGCGGATGCGGGTGCCGGTGACTTCGATGCGATCCAGCGTGGTGGCTTCGCCTTGCGCTTGCTGCGCGAATGCGGTGCCGGTGCCGATGGCCGACACTGCACCTGCCGCGAGCGCGAACGAGATCGCGTCACGGAGCTTCGTGGTCTTGCGGTTCATTCTCTCTCTCCCGTAAGGGGTATCCCAAGGTGTCCCTCGAGGCGGTCAAAAAAGGCGACCACGAAACGAGGGGGTGACCGGATACTAGTCGGCTTTTAACAAGAATTAAACCCGCGTGAAGATTGAAGACAAATTATGTAAGTCGAATTACACCGGCATCATGTAGGGCAGGCATCAGGGCTGCCGGCGACCGCGTCGTGCGACGAAAGAGGAGTGCCGAGCACGCGGCATCTACCGCACCGTAGGTAGCGCGGAGGCGGCGTAACGCGGAGGGGAATAGGACTTAGAGGTCCTGCTCGTACCGCACGTAAGGCACGGTGCCTTCGTCGGCGTTCTCGTTGGTAAGCGAGAAGGGGTTCTTGCCGCGGGTGATGACGTTTTCGGCTCCCACGGTGAGCTGTCCGCTCCACGGGGTGCGCCAGGTCAGGCCCAGCCCCAGGCCTTCGAACTTGCCGGGCTGGCCCGGCACGTCGATCACGCGGCCGACGATGTTCGCGCTGAAGGGGCCATAGCCGCCGCCCACGGTCAGGCTGCGGCTGTTCCAGCGGTCGGCCAGTGCGGGCAGGTCGGAGGCGGGCACCAGCGTGGCCTTCGCCACGGCACCGCCAATCGACACGAAGCCCTCGCGCCCGATGTTCTTTTGTCCGAAGACGGCCAGATCATTCTGTTCGACGCGGCCGGTGCCGCGACCGGACGACAGCCACGCGGGCAGCGTGTCGCGCCCGGTGCCCGCCGAAAGGCCCAACTTGCCGCCCGGGCGGCTCAGGACCGCGGAGGCACTGACCCGCTGGCTGGCATTGGTGTCGTCTTCGTCGCCGAGCGTCGCCAGCATGCAGTGGCTTGCAAGGTTGCCGATATTGCCGACCACGCCCGCCTTTCGGTTGCATACCAGGCCCAACGCATCGCCGCTGTCCAGCCCGAAGGCGGTGGTCAGCGAATTGCGGCCCAGGCGCCAGCGGGCGCCGGCTTCGGCCTGGCCAGTCGGCTCCAGTAGGAGCACCGCTTCCACTTTGCCGTCGTTATTCCAGATCGGCAGGGCGGTGGGCTGGGGCTCCGAAGCGGGTTTGCGCGTCGTCTTCTGGGCATGCGCGTCCGCTGCCACGCCGGAGGCGAGCAGCAGGGCAAGCGACAGTGACAGGCTACGCAGTTTCATGGCTCGCTTCAGACTCCTGGGTCGACCCGGAGTTCCCCTCCCGAAGGGGAACCGATGCTATGCCGTTTATGTTTCTTTAACAAGTCCCCGCGGGTACCAACCGACTGCCGGATCACTGCAGGCGGCTGGGCGCGTCCACATCGACCTTGGGCTGGCTGAAAAGTTCCGCGACCTGGTGTGGCGAAAACCGGTACTCCTGCCCACAGAACTCGCAACGGACTTCGGCCACCCCATCGGCCAGTGCGGCCGTTGCTTCTTCTTCCCCCAACGATTGCAGCATGCTCTCCACTCGCTCGCGCGAACAAGAGCAGCCGAACCGAATTGGGCGCTGGGTCAGGATTTCCAGCGACTCCTCGTGGAACAGCCGGTGCAGCAGCGCCGGGACATCGGTGGCCAGCAGTTCCACCTCGCCGAGGGTGTCGAACAAGGCGCCGGCCCGGTTCCAGCCGTCGTCATCGCCTTCATCGCCGGGCAGCTTCTGCAGCATCAGGCCGCAGGCGCGCTCGCCGTCCGCGGACAGCAGCAGCCGGGTGGGCAGCTGCTCGGATTGGCGGAAGTAGTCCTCGAACGCCTCGGCCAGGCGACTGGCCTCCAGGCCGACCAGGCTCTGGTAGCGCTGGGGTTCGCGCGGGTCCAAGCCGGGGTTTTCGATGGTGATGGCGAGCAGGGCGTCGGCGCCCAGATCGCGGAGGTCGCGGGGAGCGTCGTGCCCTTGGGAGAGCTGCGCGATGCCGCGCACGGTGCCCGCCGCGGTGCATTCGGCGAACAGGCTACGCAGGTTACCCTGGCTGCGTAGCTGGATCGAAAGACGGCCGTCGACCTTGGTGTGGCCGGTGAACAACACGGCGGCCGCGCTGGCTTCCCCGAGCAGTTCGCGTGCAGCAGGAGGATAGTCGCTGCGTCCGGCCACGGTCCGCCACGTGTTGTCCAGCCGGACGGCCACACCGCGCACGCCGGCGGCGGGAAGCAGGAAGCGGGTCAGGGCGTCGGTGACGGTATCGGTAGTCATGGAAATCCGTGCGAGGGAATGCGGGGCGGACGGGCGTCTCGGCATAATGCCGCCGACGACAATGTCCGAAGGGGGAAACGCAACGATGGGGGCGACCAACACCATCCTCAAGATCCGGCTGTCCCGATGAGCGCAGCGCCTGTCGCAAAGACGTCGCGAGGCCGCCGCTGGTTCCGCTGGCTGCTGGCCCTGCCGTTCCTGTTCGCAGCGGCCAGCATCCTGCAGGTCGTCGTGCTCCGCTTCGTGGACCCGCAGGATGCTGGCCGCTGCGAACAGGAACGGCAGGGCC
>VYLE01001046.1_pt1 | contig 10477 bp, 8 predicted proteins | sample 5114391 | NCBI WGS metagenome assembly VYLE01 (sample SAMN12291771, study PRJNA351875) | freshwater metagenome | isolation source: freshwater lake | place: USA: Michigan, Kent Lake | collected 2013-08-15
ACCGGCCCGATCCACCTCGTAGGCACGCGCCCTGCGGCTGGCCCGCTCCACGATCAGGAGCACGGCGGCCGTCACCACCAGAGGAAGCCCCAGCAGAGCCGCCGACGCGGGCGAGCCGTTGATCGACCAGGCCCGCACCACGCCCGTGGTCAGGGTCTGGACACTCAGAAAGCTGACCGCGCCGTAGTCCGCCATGGTCTCCATCAGCGTCAGGGCCAGACCTGCCGCCAAGGCGGGACGCGCCGTGGGAAGGGTCACGCTCCAGAACACCTTCACAGGTCCTGCCCCCAGCGTCCGCGCCGCCTCGACGGCGCCGGCGGATCGGTTCAGCAGCGCCTCGCGCATCGCCAGATAGACGTACGGATAGAAGGCCAGCGACAGGATCACCACCGCGCCGGGGAGACTGCGCACCGTGCCGGGCAACTCCAGCGCGTGGGCTTGTCTGAGCCAGGTTCGAACCGGCCCCGCCACGTCGAGCAGATCGGCGTAGCCATACGCCAGGGCGAAGGTCGGGGCCGCGAGCGGCAGCACCAGAAGCCAGGAAAAGGCTCGGCTCCCGGGAAACGTCCAGCGGACGGTCAGCCACGCCGCGGCCGTTCCGATGCAGCCGGCGAGGACGCCGACCCCGAGCGCGAGGGCCGCCGAGGTCGCCGCGTAATCGATCAGGGTGGCGGCCGGAAGCCCGACCCAAGGGCCGCGCAGAGCGACGAGGAGAACCCCCGCGAGCGGAGCCAGGACGACCAGCGCTGCGAGGCCGGAGCCCAGCGCCAGAGCGGACGGGAGCTTCAGCCCCCGCCCATTGGCGACGAAGGCGTGTCGGCTCAGCGCCAACCCGCCGCCGTCATGATCTCCAGCGCCTGAGCCGTGCGCGGGCCATAGGCGGCGACCGACATGGGATGGGCGGTGAAGTCGGCGATGGCGTCCACAGGCGACGGAACGGGCACCGAGGGACTGGCCGGATACTCGCCGTTCGAAGCGGCGACCATGGTCTGGGCTTCTGGCGAAGCGAGGAATTCGACGAGGCGGATCGCGTTTTCGCGGTTCGGGGCGCCGGCCACGACGCCGCCGCCCGAGACATTTACGTGCGTTCCCTGCCCGTCCAGCGAAGGGAAGGCGAGCTTGATCCGCTCGACCAGGGCGCGGTCGGCGGCGTCCTCGCCCTGACCGAGCAGGACGTAGTAATAGGTGTTGGTCAGGGCGATCTCGCAGACGCCGGCCCCCACCGCGCGGATCTGATCGCGGTCGCCTCCCTCGGGCGGGCGGGCCAGGTTGGCGGCGATGCCGCGCGCCCATTCGGCGGTCTTCTCAGGCCCCCAGGCCTCGATCAGAGCGCCGACCAGGGACAGGTTGTAGGGGTTGTCGGCCGAGCGGACGCAGAGCTTGCCGCGGAACCGGGGCGAAGCGATCTCCTCATAGGTGTCGACTTCTTCCGGCCGGACCTTGGCCGGATCGTAGGCGACGACGCGCGCGCGGCGGGTGAAGCCGAACCAGCGACCCTCGGGGTCGCGCAGATTGGCCGGGATGGCGGCGTTCAGCGTCTCGCTTTGGACTGGCTGGAACAGGCCGCCACGAACACGTCCGCCGGGCTGGCCGCGCCCTCGGCCTGCATGCGGGCGATGAGCTGGTCGGCATTGCCCTCGATCCGGTTGACCCGGATGCCCGTGAGCTCCGTGAAGCGTTCATAGAGTTTCAGATCCGCGTCGTAGTGGCGCGCGGTGTAGAGGTTGACCACGCCCGCGTCGGCCGCGTCGGTCTTCGTCTCGGATTGCTGGCCGCAGCTCGCGAGCACGAGGGCGCTGGCCACCGCCAGCATCAGGGTTCGACGAAGGCTCATGGGACCGTTCCAAGAAGGGGGCCGCCCGACGGCGGCGTTGCTGTCGCCTCGCTATAGTGAACTTGCGAAGCACTCGCAACGCAGAAGATCGGACGGCCCGCGACGTATTTGCCGCAGGCCGTCCAGAGCCAATCAGCCGATCCGTTCAGCGATGCCGTTCAGCGTCTCGGTCAGGCCCCGAAGCCGACGTGCCGTGTGATCGCTGCCCGAGGCCGTAATGCCTCCGGCCGCCGTACGCAGCTGCCGTGCCACGGCGGCATCGCGCCCGCCCGACTCGACCAGAGGCGAGGCCATGTCGAGCGCGGCGTTGATGCTGGCTATCGCCTCGGACGAGAGGCCGCCGTCACGGGTCAGCTGGTCCAGGTAGGCGCGGGCCACCACCGGGTGGGCCGGCCAGGTTACCTTGAACTGCTGCTGCGGGTTCACGGTCTCGCCCTGCTGGGCCATGCGGGCCGCCGCGATCTCGTTGGCGGTCAGGTGTTCGCTCGGGGTGAGCTCCAGCACGTCCAGACCGCGCGCGATCTCCGTGCCGTAGATGCGGCCGTCGTACCAGTACACCGACCAGAAGCCGCCCAGCAGATCATGCTGGTCGCTGAGCGGTCCGCGGTCGAAGTAGGCGATCTCGCGCGGGTTCGACGAGTCGGTGAAATCGCTGATGGACAGACCGCCCTGATACCAGGCCTGCACGAACAGATCGCGGCCGGGCACGGGGATGAGCGAGCCGTTGTGGGCCACGCAGTTCTCGCGCGCCGTCTGGGGCGCGGGCAGCTTGTAATAGCTGCGGAACACCAGCTGGTTGTCGACGATGTCGTAGATGGCGTTAGCGCCCCAGGTCCGGGGGTCCTGGACGCGGCAGCGCGGACGCCCGCCCCCGCCCCACTCGTCGGTGAAGACCACCTTGGTGCCGTCGTTGTTGAACGTCGCCGAGTGCCAGTAGGCGAAACCCGGATCGTTCACCGCCGCGATCCGGCGCGGGGCGGTCGGGTTGGAGATGTCCATCAGGATGCCGTTGCCGGAGCAGGCGCCGCCCGCCAGGTTGCCGTCCGGGAACAGGGTGATGTCGTGGCACTGGTCCGTGCGGCTGGTGGTCTGCGTACCCTCGCCGTGGTCGCCGCCGCGCCACAGGCCCGCGACGGCGCCGGTCTCGTCGTCGGCGAAGACGCGCGGGCTGTCCACGATGCGCGCGCGGGACGGATCGGCCAGCGGGATCTCGATCACATCGATGCTGAACAGGGCGGTGTCGTCGTCGCCCGGCAGGCCGACGACGCAGCCCTCCAACTCCTCGTCGTCGCGCACGCCGGCGGTGCCGGAGTTGTAGACGATCAGGCGGCGCTCATCGGCGGCCACGATCGAGTGGGTGTGCGATCCCCGACAGGTCTGAACCTGACCGACCTGGACCGGATTGGCGCGGTCGGAGATGTCGAAGATGCGCAGGCCCCGGAATCGGTCGGCCTGCGGCCCCTCGCCAACGCCCTGACGGCCGCAGTCGACGCGGCCGTTGTTGGACTCGACCGACATCAGCAACAGGTCGCCGTGGATCGAAACGTCGCCCTGACCGCCCGGACATACGACCGAGCTGATCAGTTGCGGCTCCGGCGAGGCGTCGCTGAGCCGGTACAGATTGAAGCCATGATAGTTGCCGACCGCCAGGAGATCGCCCGAGAACGCCATGTCGGTATTGGCGAAGCTGAGGAACGGCGCACGACGGCCGAATTGACCCGACGGCGATGCCGCGGTCTCGTCAGCGTCGCTGGCGGAGGGAACGGGCGGAGGCAGGCCCTCGGGATTGGCGGGGTCGAAGAAGCCCGTGGGCTTGGGCAGGCTGGCGACCAGCGTCAGGTTGCCGGCCGCCTGACCGGCGTCCCGGAAGCCGGCCGCCAAGGTGCTGCGCGGATCGCCGACCTGTTCGCGGAGCAGCAGAGACATGCGGTTGATCTCCGCCGTCTGCTCGTTGGTGATGTCGTTGGTGAAGCGGAACAGGACGGGGTCGTAGGCGGAACCCGAACGCTCCAGCAGATCCGTCACCATGGTCAAAGCACCCTCGTGATGCGCGATCATGAGATTCAGGAACTGACGGTCGAACTCCGGCCCAGAGGCCGCGCGCAGGGCCGCGAGCTGCTCGGGCGTGGCCATGCCGGCCATCTGCCCGTGACCCGCGCCGTGGGCCGAGTGATCCATTCCAGCGTGCGCCGAATGGTCCATGGCCGCCATGGAGTGACCCGCCGCGGGGTCGGGCGCGGTCTGGCCGCGCTCTGTCAGCCAGTCGCGCATGAACTCGATCTCGTCGCCCTGCGACGCCTTGATCCGGCCAGCGATGTCACGGATCGCCTGGGTGTTGGTGCGCTCATCGACCAGGTTGGCCATCTCGACGGCCTGGGCGTGATGCAGGATCATGCCCTGCATGAACGCCACATCGTCGTCCGAGTAGCGGTTGTCGGCGATGCGCGACGCCTCGGCGCCCTGCAAAGTGCGGCTGGCCTGGCCCGGGGCGCCAGGCTGAACGATCGGGGCCTGCTGGGCCAGGGCGCCCGAGGCGAACAGCAGGACGGCGGCGGCGGCCGAGGCCCCCAGGCGATGACGGACGGACGGCGCGAACTTCTGCAAAGACAACTCTCCCGGTCGTGGGTCGGCGACCCCTCGCCGTCTTTTGAACACGGTCAGCGCGCGGGGCCAAGCCGCCTTTCGTAGCCGAACCATCGCACGCGGATCGCGAGGCGTTAACGCGACATCCACGGGGCGTGTGCAAGGTGGGTCCATGACCACGGCATTGGATCTGACGCGCGGCGGGGACGCGCGACTGGACGCCTCCGCGCTGCAGGCGCTGGCGTTTCGGACGCTGGTACCCTCCTCCGGAGATGACAAGGCACGACGCGGGCCGTTTCGGCCTGACGTCTGGCTGAACGTGCGCCAGCGGCACGCCTCGCGTCTGGCCGTCCACTGGTTCCGCGTCGCCGACGTCGCGATCGTCTGCGCCCTGACCCTGGCGGCGCTCGTCCTCGCGTCGCGGGGCGCGCCCCTGTCGCTATCGCTGGCTCAATCCCTGCCGTTGATTTTGGGGGCGATGACCGTGCTCGGCGCCCTGCGGTCGCTGGGGCTTTATCGGTTCGAGCGGGGTCAGCGGCCGACGCTGCATCTGGCGGCGGTGGCGGGTGTCGCGGTTCTTGGCGGAACCGCCGCGATCGCGTTCGACATGGCGTTGTCGCCCCGGTCGATCGACCTGTCGACGGCGATCCTGTGGACGGCCTTCGTGATGACCGCGCTCTACGGCTCCCATCTCGCCTGGAACCTGATGGTCGCCGACTGGCGCGCGAAAGGGATCTTGACGCCCAACATAGTGGTTGTCGGCGCGACCCGCCACGCCGAACGCCTGATCCGCGACGCCCTTCACCGCCGCGACCTCAATATTCTGGGCGTTTTCGACGACCGTCTGGCCCGCTCGCCCGACAGCGTGGCCGGGGTGCCCGTTCTGGGAGACGCCCAGGCCCTGACGACCCACCGCATGACGCCTTATGTCGACAAGATCGTTCTGGCGCTGGACCCCAAGGCCGAAGCGCGAGTGCGCGAGCTGACCGCGCGCCTGTCGACCCTGCCCAACGAAGTGACGCTGCTGGTCGATCCCATCGACGCCTCCGAACGCGGCGCGGCGCTGGACCGGCTGGCCCGCGCGCCGCTAGCCTCACTCGACGGCCCCGTCGACGACGATCGTCGGGCGTTCAACAAGCGCATCCAGGACCTGGCCATCGGCGCGGTCGCGCTTGTCCTGCTTGCTCCCGTCATCGCCCTGACGGCGCTGGCGATCCGTCTCGACAGCCCTGGCCCGATCTTCTTCCGCCAGCGCCGCCACGGCTTCAATCACGAGGAGATCGTGGTCTGGAAGTTCCGCTCGATGCGCCACGAGGCCGCCGACGCGACCGCCAGCCGTCAGGTCACCGCCGACGACGACCGCGTCACCCGCGTGGGCCGCTTCATCCGCAAAACCAGCCTCGACGAGCTGCCCCAGCTATTCAACGTGCTGAAGGGCGAGATGTCGCTGGTCGGGCCTCGCCCCCACGCCATCGGCATGAAGACGGGCGCGGTCGAAAGCGCTCGCCTGGTCGCCGAATACGCCCACCGCCACCGCATGAAGCCCGGCATGACCGGCTGGGCCGCCATCAGGGGGTCTCGCGGACCCCTGCACACCGCCGCCGAGGTCCGCACCCGCGTGCGGCTGGATATCGAATACATCGAGCGGCAGTCGCTGTGGCTCGACCTCTGGATCATGCTGGTTACCGTGCCCGTCCTGCTCGGTGACCGGGCGGCCCAGCGGTGACCGGGGTCCTCTGATGTTCTGGCGCGGGGTTTGGGGCTATCTGCCCGCCAATATCGTCCAGGGACTGGTCGGCTTCGGCTCCATCGTCGTGTTCACGCGGCTGCTGACGCCCGAGGACTTCGGGCGCTACGCCATCGCCTTTTCGGTGATGACCCTGTTCCACGTCGCCACATTCAGCTGGCTGGAGGCCTCGATGGCCCGCTTCTGGGCCGCCGAAAAGGGCCAGTCGCTCGCGGACCACTTCCTGACACTCTATCGCACGGCCGCTGTCGTCACCGCTGCCGCCCTGCCGATCATGGGAATGCTTTTGTGGCTGGCCCCGATCGGACCCGGCATGAAGCTGACCCTCGGCGTGGCGCTCGCCGGGATCCCGATCCGCTGTCTGTCCAAGCTGGCGCAGGAGCGGTTCCGCGCGGCCGGAGAGGTGACGAAATCCGCGACCATGGACATCTTCGTAAGCCTGGGCGGCTTCGGCTTCGGCGTGGCGGCCGCGCTCGCCGGGCTGGGATCGGCGTCACCTTTCATCGGCCTGGCTGTCGCTCCGCTGCTGACCCTGCCCTTTGTCCTGCCGGGCGAACTTCGGCGCGCCAAGGGCGGCGTCCTGTATCGCGACCGGCTGTGGGCTTATGCGCGCTACGGTTATCCGATCGCGGCGGGGCTGAGCCTGACGCTGGTCATGGCCTCGACCGATCGCTTGCTGCTGGAGGTGTTTCAGGGCCCGGCGGCGGTCGGCGCCTATCACGCGGGCTACAGCCTGGCGAGCCGGACGCTGGACGTGCTGTTCATCTGGCTGGGAGCCGCCGGCACTCCCGCCCTCATCATGGCCTGGGAGCGGTCCAGCCGTGAAGGCTTCATGGCCGCCGCCCGAGAACAGGCCTCGACTTTCACGCTGATCGGGCTGCCCGCCGCCGTGGGTCTGGCGCTGGTCGCCCGACCGCTGGCGGACGTCATGATCGGCGAGGACCTGCGCGTGGCCGCCGCCTCGGTGACCCCGTTGATCGCGATCTCCGCCCTGCTGTCGGGCGTGACCTCCTACTACCTCAGCCAGAGCTTCGTGCTGGGGCGCCGCACCGACAGGCTGCTGCTGACGCTGTGCATTCCGGCGGCGTCCAACGTCCTGCTGAACCTCGCGCTCGTGCCGAGCATGGGCGTCATGGGTGCGGCGATCGCCACGACGATCAGCTTCGGCATCGGCGTTCTCGCCTCCATCGCCATGGGTCGTCGGATCGGCGTGGCCATGCCCATTCCGTGGGAGACGCTGGGCCGCTGCGCTCTCGCCTGCCTGGCCATGACCGGAGGCGTGCTGCTCGTCCCCGCCTGGGGCGGCTTGTCGGAGTTGCTCGCCAAGGCGGCGGTCGGAGCCGCAGTCTATGGCGGCATGGCATGGGCGCTGAACGCGGCCGGCGTGCGTGACCTGGCCGGCCGTCTGCTCGGCTCCCGGCTTGGGCGGAGGGCCGCCGCATGAGCGGCTCCCCCACCATTCAGAACACCCACTGGGCCAAGGCGCGGCCGAGCCTGTCGGTGCTGATCCCCTTCCTGCGGGATGACCCATCCGAGCTACTGGGCCTTCTGGATCGCGAAGCGAAAGCACTGGGCGGCGCGGTCGAGATCGTGGTCATGGACGACGGCACCGGCGACGCGGCCCTGACCAGCCGTCTGACGGCGCAGGTCGAGGCGATCAACCTGCCGGTCCGCCTGGTTACCCTGCTGACCAATGAAGGCCGCTCGAAAGGGCGGAACCGGCTGGCGGGAGCCGCGCGCGGCACATCACTGCTGTTCCTCGACAGCGACATGCGGCCCGACAGCGACCGCTTCCTCCAGACTTGGGTCGAGTTGGTCCGCGAGCAGGCTCCGGCCGTGGCGTTCGGCGGCTTCTCCCTGCTGCAGGCCCCGGACGAGCCTCGCTTCTCGGTGCATCGCGCCATGGCGACGCGGGGCGAGTGCGTCGAGGTCGCCGAGCGGGCCAAGGCCCCCGAGAAATACGTCTACACCTCCAACCTCCTTGTCCGGCGCGATGTGTTCGAGGCCGAAGCCTTCGACGGCGCTTTCACCGGCTGGGGCTGGGAGGATGTGGAGTGGGCCATGCGCGTCTCGCGCCGCTGGCCGGTGCTGCACATCGACAATCCCGCGACCCACATGGGCCTCGACACGGTCGAGCAGTTGGCCGGCAAGTACGAGCAGTCCGCCGGCAACTTCGCACGCGTCGTGGCCCGGCATCCGGACGTCGTCAGCACCTACCCCAGCTATCGCGCGGCCAGAATCCTGAAGCGGCTGCCGGCGCTGCGGCACGTGCGGCCCCTGATCAAGCAGGTGGCGCTCGCGGCCTGGGCCCCGACGAAGGCGCGGGCGTTTTCGTTGCGGCTCTATCGCGCGGCTCTCTACGCGGAGGCGGTGTGATGCAGGCGGTCTGCGTCCTGATCCCGACGATGCGGCGGCCCGAGAGCCTGGCGCGGGCGCTCAGGTCCGTGTTCGCGCAGGAGGGTCTGAACGGTCGGCCAGTGAGCATCGTCGTGGTGGACAACGACCCGGCCGGGACGGCGCGGGCGACCGTGGACGCCGTGCGGCCGGACTGCCCCTTCCCCCTCATATATCGCCATGAGCCGCGCCCCGGCGTGGCCACAGCGCGCAACGCCGGTCTGGCCGAGACGGACGCGCCCCTGATCGCCTTCCTGGACGACGACGAGGCCGCCTCGGCGTGCTGGCTGAAGGCCCTATTGCGCGCGCGAGAGGCCACCGGCGCCGACGCCGTCTTCGGCCCCATCGTCGGACGCATTGCAGACGAGAGCGGCTGGGCGGCCGCTTATCTGCAGCGCTTCTTCGGGCGCGAGGGACCTGCGTCCACGGGCCTGATCGATCATGGATACGGCTGTGGAAACTCCCTGATGGTGCGGGCGACCTCGCTGCCCGGCTCCGCCCCCTTCGACGCATCGGCCGACCAGACCGGCGGCGAGGACGATGCCCTGTTCGCGGCGCTGAAGGCGCGCGGCGGGCGATTCGGCTGGGCGCACGACGCCTGGGTCGAGGAGTTCGCACCGCCGCACCGCGCGACCATGCGTTACGCCCTGTCGCGCGCCTTCGCCTATGGCCAGGGGCCGAGCCAGACCGCCGCCAAGGCCCGCGACTGGCCGGGCGTGATCCGCTGGATGCTGATCGGCGCGGCGCAGACAGCCGTCTGGGGCGCGGCGTCGCTGGCTCTGACGCTCGTCGCTCATCCCCGCCGGGCGGACATGCTGGACCGCACCGCGCGCGGTCTCGGAAAAGTGTTCTGGATGAGGGGCTTCGAGCCCCAACTCTACGGCGCGCGCGAACTGCGCCGGCTGGATGCCGTCAGCCCGTCAGCCGCCTGAGGAAAGGCGGCGGGGCATAGGTCGAGCGGTTCACCACCACGCCCGCGATGCGGCCGCCCACGGCCTCGATCTCGTCCCTGAGGATCACCGGCTCGGCCGCCGAGGTCGCCTCGCTCGCCACCACCAGCACCGTCGCATCGACGAAGGGCGCTAGCGTGATCGCCGTATCCGACCGGTCGGCGGCGGGCGCGTCGATGACCACCGTGTCGGCGAACTTCCTCATCGCGTCCCAATAGCGGGGATCTGCCAGCGGCTCGGCCCTCTGTCCCGAGCGTAGCAGTTCGGCGCGGAAGCGTGTGATCCACAGCCGCCCGCCCAGGCACGGTCGCGCGGTCATCAGACGGGCGTGGGCGACGCTCTTGCGATCGCGACCCACGACAGGCGGGGTGACGGCGAAAAAGCTGGCGCCGTTCGGAGAGGACGCCGCAGGCGCCCCCAGGCGGCCGTAGCGTTCCGGCTCTGCCGCGGCCGCTTCCTGTTGGCCGGGCTGGGCCAGGTCGGCGTCGATCAGCCAGACGGGTTTCCTGGCTCGCACCGCCGCCAGGCGGGCGAACTCTCGCGCGACGGTGGAGGCCCCCTCCCCCGTCGTGGCGCAGGCGATCTGGACGACCCGTCCGCGATGGGCGGGAGCCGGGCCCAGGGCGGCCCAGAGACCCGCCATCTCGCTCGTGAGAACGACCATCGAATCGGTTACGCGCTGACTGACGCCGAGAAGCCTAGCACGTCATGCGGCCTTGACCGGCGCAACCGCGAGGACGGGCATCTCCAGCGTTCGTCCGACCATGCCCGGCGTCGACAGGCCCCGGCGGGTAAACACTCGCAAGAGCCCGACGCACAGGGCCGTGAACCCCGCGAACAGGATGACCAGCGCCATCAGCGGCATCTTGAGGCTGGTTCCCCGCGTCGGGGCGGCGGCGCGCTCGATGACCCGCACATTGTCGGCGCCGGCGCGCACCAAGCCATTGTCGGCGCGGCTCTGGGTCTCGC
>VYLE01000896.1_pt1 | contig 10471 bp, 8 predicted proteins | sample 5114391 | NCBI WGS metagenome assembly VYLE01 (sample SAMN12291771, study PRJNA351875) | freshwater metagenome | isolation source: freshwater lake | place: USA: Michigan, Kent Lake | collected 2013-08-15
CTCCCTGCACCCTGCACCCTGCCTCCTGCTCCCCGCCCCCCGCCTCCTGCCCACCACCCCGTCCGCCCCCCATGCCCCGCCGCGCCGCATCCGTCCTGCTCGTCACCGCCTTCACCCTGCCGCTGTTCGCCGGGTGCCGGGCCCCCGCGCTGGCGCACGACGGTGACGCGCGCGGCGCGCAGCGGCATTTCGACGGCCTGGTGGGGGCATTCGAGTCGCGCTTCACCAATGTGACGCGACAGCCCAAAGTGCAGCACGGGCGCATGCGCATCGCGCGCTATGCCTTCGCGCCGTCGAAGCTGGCCGAGGACACCGCGATCTGGACGGCCATGCGCACCACGCGCACGGGAGCCGACCGCGCCGCCGAGTGGCAGGGGAGTCTGGTGAACAACCAGTTCCAGTTCGTGGCGCGCCACGAAACACCGCTCCCCACGCGGCTGGGAGAGCAGCGTCACCACATTGCGGTGACGCAACGTCGGGAGAACGACTGGATCTGGCACACCGTGGTGGAGCACCACGTGGGTACCATGCCGCCGCGCCGCCTGAACGATGTGGCGCGCGCGTTTTTCGCGAGCGCCGAACGCCCCGGCAGCGCCATGCGCGTCGACTATCGCGACGCGTTTCCGCGCACCGTGGGGGCGCTCGGCCGACTGCTCACCATCGACAGCATCTTTGCCACCTCGCAGCTCGACGGCTCCACGCTGGTGGCCATGCAGATCCGCATCGACGCGCGCGACATCGCCCCCAGCTTTCCCACCTTCGCGCGGTACCTGCAGAAGTACGTGGAGCCCGCACGCTACCGGTACCGGCTCAGCGATCGGCTTGGGGGCGACTACTTCGATGCGCAGGCGGTGAACCGCGTGCTTAGCGTGCGCTTCCGCACGCGCAACGGCGCGCTGCAACCCATAGTGGGGACGGCGCGCCCCATGCCCGACACCCTCGTGCTCACCGTGGACGCCATGGCCAAGCTGGGGCTCTTCTCGGTGGGGGTGTCGAATCTCGTGGGCGAGTTCGTGCACGTGGACACACCGCGCGAGCGTGCGTGGCAGCTGCGCTTCACCCGCGAGCCCAAGTGGCACTTGCCGCTCATTGCCGAACGCCTGTTGAGCAGCGCCATCCGCCACCCGTTCGAGGGGAATGGCGTCTACTTCAAGCTGGGGCTGCGCACCGGCCCCGCCGGCCAGACGATCAGCGAACGCATTGTGGATGTGGCGGTCAAGGAGAGCGCCATCATGCGCTGGCTGGGGAACCTGGGCTTTACCGCCATGAGCGACTTCGCCGGCAGCGTGGAGGAGGAGGAGCACCGGTTCCTGGTGGAACTGTTCGGGGCGATGCGGGGAGATATGGCCGCCCTCACTCGGTGACCGTCTGGATGGTCCGAATGGTCGGGATGGTTCGGATGGTCGGACGATCGGATGGTCGGACGATCGGATGGTCGGACATCGGATGCATGCCGGATGTCGGAGGCCGGATACGGCGGTCGGATGTCCGAGGTCGGAGTGGACGCGTCCGGCATTCCCTCCGACCTCCGGCGTCCGGGCAGGCAAATCCGACCTCCGATTTCCGACCGCCGTTTCGCACCTCCGAATTCCGGCATTCGTCCGACATCCGACCTCGGAGCAATCCGACCAATCCGACCACTCCGAACTCCCCGGTGTCGGAAAGCAAAGAACCCCGAACAGCTGAGCTGTCGGGGTTCAAAAACTGCCACGCGCGCCGTCATTGGAACTCTCCGTCCTACCGAACGGCGGCGGGCTTGTCTTGCGTACACTGGACGATGCAGGGTGTTCCATCGTCACACCAGTGCCGAAATCGTCACGACCAGGTCTCCTTTCCGTAAACCAGAACCCCAGAAAGGTTCCGGCAAGTGGAGCTGAGGGGGCTCGAACCCCTGACCTCTGCAATGCGAATGCAGCGCTCTCCCAGCTGAGCTACAGCCCCAAGTGACCCGGACAACAAAGGCCCCGCTCCTGTGGCGCGGGGCCCATCGGGTAACGGAGGGAAGGTAGCAGCTGGCAGGGGGAAGTCAAGCGGAACGGCACAAGCCGAGGCCGCCGGTGGCAACTCCCGGAGCGCTGGGGGCGTTCACCGGCACCATGAACCGCGCCCATCCTTCCTTGCCCTACGGGGCGAACGCCGCGGGCGCGCACGCCCTCGAGTCGGAGTACGTGCGCGACCAGCTGGTGCCGCGCACCCTCGATGTGAACGGCAAGACGTATCACCCCGACGGGGAGTACGTGCTGTACTGGATGCAGTCCACGCACCGCCTCGATGAAAACTGGGCGCTGCGGGCGGCCATCCGCACCGCCAATCGCGTCCAGCGGCCGCTGGTCATTCATCAGGGACTCGACCCCACCTATCCGCACGCCAGCGACCGCCACCACACCTTCATCCTGCACGGCGCGCGCGACACGGCGCGTCACGCGGAGCAGCTGGGGCTGTACTACCAGTTCGTGCTGCGGGCGCGGCGCGACGACGACCGCCGCGTGCTGGATCGGCTCGCGGCGCGTGCGTATGCCGTGATCACCGACCTCTACCCCACGGCTGGCGTGCGCGAACGCACCGAGCGCTTCGGCGAGCGGGTGAATTGCCGGGTGCTGGCCATCGACAGCGTGTGCACGGTGCCCAGCGGCACCTTCACCAAACCGGAGTTTGCCGCACGCACCATTCGGCCCAAGATCGCGAAGCTGCTCGACCAGATGCTCGAACCGGTGGCGGAGGGGATGCCGCAGGTGCCCGTGAGCGAGTCGTTGCGGGCCTCGTTGCGCGACACGGTGGCCGCGGGCGGCGGGCTCACGGTGCTCCCGCTGGCCACCATGACCGACGACGACATCGCGCGCGTCGTGGCCGCGTGCGAGATCGACCACACAGTGGCCGCAGTCACGCAGCCGGGGGGCAGCGTGGCGGCGCAGGCGCGTTTTGCGCAGTTCCTGCAGCGCGGCCTCATGCACTACGACACCCAGCGCAACGAGGCCGGCAACAGCGAGGGCACCTCGCGGCTCTCGCCCTACCTGCACTACGGCCACATCGCGTCGGCGCGCGTGATTCGTGAGGCGCGCGCCGCCCGCGCCGAGGTGGGCGCGACCGCCGCTGACCTGGAGGCATTCGTGCAGCAGGTCACCACCTGGCGCGAGTTGAGCTACAACTGGTGCGTACGCACGCGCCAGTTCGACCAGCTGACGGCGCTCCCCGAATGGGTGCAGCGCACCATGGCCGAACACGCCAACGACCCGCGGCCGCAGCAGTACGACCTCGAGACGCTCGAGGGGGCACACACCGGCGATCGCCTGTGGAACGCCGCGCAGCACGAGCTCGTGACGCAGGGGATCATCCACAACTACCCGCGCATGCTGTGGGGCAAGACCATCCTGCTCTGGACCGAGAGCTACGAGCAGGCGCGCGCCTGGATGTTTCACCTCAACGACAAGTACGCGCTGGACGGGCGAGATCCCAACAGTGTGGGCGGCATCATGTGGTGCCTCGGACTCTGGGATCGCCCCTGGGGGAACAAGCCGGTGTGGGGCGGGCTGCGTCCCATGGTCACGCACCGTGCGAAGATGAAGTTCGATGTGGAGGGGTACATCGCCCGCGTGCAGGGGACACGGTTGCTGTAAGTGGACGCATCGCGTGGCGGGCACCGTTACAATTCCTGCATGCTCCCACTCGATCCGACCATCGTTCCCGCAGTCTCGGCGGTGCGCTCTGCCGCCGAACGGCTGCGCTCGTTTCTGCCACCCAGCCGGCTCGTGCGGCACGACGGGCTGTCACAGACGCTCGGCGTGGACGTCTGGTTCAAGCTCGAGTTGGAGAATCCCACCGGCTCGTTCAAGGTGCGTGGCGCGTACAACGTGCTGGCCGGCCTGTCGGCGGAGGAGCGCGCCAGGGGTGTGGTGGCCTCGAGCGCCGGCAACCACGGACTGGGCGTGGCGTATGCCGCGCACGCTTTCGGCGCGCCGGCCATGCTGTACGTGCCGGTCAACGCGCCGCAGGTCAAGAAGGACGGCATTCGGGCGCTCGGCACGACGGTGAACGACGAGGCCGCCGATTACGACGTGGCCATGGTGATGGCCGAGGCGCACGCCGCGCGCGAGGGTATCCGCTTCATCAACCCGTGCCTGGGGCTCGACCTGCTCGCCGGGCAGGGCACGGTGGCACTGGAGCTGCTGGAGCAGCTGCCGGCCATGCAGACGGTGCTGATTTGCACCGGGGGTGGTGGCCTGCTGGGCGGCATGGGTGGCGTGCTGCGACAGCTCGCGCCGCACGTGCGCGTGATTGGCGTGCAGAGTGAGGAGACCGCCGCCATGACACGCAGTGTGCGCGCCGGACGGGTGGTGGACACCCCTGTCACCCCCACGCTGGCCGATGGGCTCGCGGGGCAGATCGATAACGAGGCCTTGCACATTGGCCAGGCGTGCGCCGACGATCTCCTGCTCGTGACCGAGGAGCAGTTGGGAGACACGATCGCGTGGCTGCACCACACCACCGGCATGGCCGTCGAGGGGGCCGGTGCGGTCACCGTGGCCGCCCTCCGTCACGGGTACCTGACCGCGCCCGCCGGCCCGCTGGTGGCGGTGGTGAGCGGTCGCAACATCGACCGGTCCCGCCTCGAAGCACTGACCACGCGCTACCCGAGGTAGCCACTCGGCGGAGCTGCCCCCGGATGTACAACGGGCCGGGCCCACCGTGCGGTGGCCCGGCCCTGTCTCGCGAGTGGAGAGAGCGCGAGGGTCATGCCCCGCGACGAGTCGTCAGCGCGCCGTCGACTCGTCGACGTGGATGATGCTGGTGCGCGGACGGTCGGACGCCAGACGCGGCGCCCCGCCTTCTCGCGCCACCTGCAACGGAATTTCGCGATCTCCTGCCCGCGCGACGCGCGCCTGACGCGCCGCCGCACTGCGGGATTCGCCTCCCTCACGGCCGATGGTTGCCATGTGGACCCGGTCGCGACTGACGGTCACGCCGCCCTTGCGCCCGGCTTTCCGCGCTTCGTCAGACGACCACTCGTGCGCCGTCCCCTTTTCGTGGGCCGCTCGCCCACCCTTGCTGGCGATCTCGCGCTGCCGCGCGGGATCCATTGACGCAAACCCGCGTCGGCTCTTCCCGGTCATATGCCCCCCGGCCTCCGGAAGTGAATGTCAGTGGTGGAAGGGGGCCGCCCGGTCACCCCGAATCGGGCGCCGTCACACGGCCAGCACTTCCCCGTGAACACAGCCAGCTTGTACTGCAAACCCCGGGCCGTCGTCACACCCGGAGGCCGGCACGTCAGGTTACGCAAACCCGGGGCCGCCGGGACACTGTCACGCCACCGGCATCCTGCCGGAATTCGCGGGGCACCGGTCTATATTCGACCCATGCCGCTGCTCGTCCGTTTTCTCGGAACCGCCGCTTCCCGCCCCACCGCGGAACGGGGGGTGCCGTCGCTCGCGCTCATTCGCGATGGGCAAACCCTGCTGTTCGACTGCGGCGAAGGCACGCAGCGCCAGATGATGCGCTACGGCGTGTCCTTCTCGCTCGAAGACCTGTTCTTCACGCACACGCACTCCGACCACATTCTGGGGATTACCGGACTCATCCGTACGATGGCGCTGCAGGGGCGCACCGAACGGCTACGACTTTGGGCCCCCCGTGGCGCGGGGAAAACGTTGCGTCAATGCATCAGTCTTGGTGGCGAGCGTACCACGTTTCCGGTGGACATTACGGAACTGGACGCCGGCGCCTCGCTCGCCCGCGGTGAGTATCGCATCGACACCTTCGCCGTGGATCACGGCCCCTCCACCTCCCTGGGCTACGCGCTGGTGGAGGAGGAACGGAAGGGCCGCTTCAACCCCGACCTGGCCCGGGCGCTGGGCATCCCCGAGGGGCCGCTGTGGGGGCGCATTCACCGGGGCGAACAGATCACCCTCGACGACGGGCGCGTGATTGATTCGGCGATGCTCGTGGGCGAGCGGCGACGTGGTCGGCGCGTGGTCATTACCGGAGATACGCGCCCCTGCGCCGCCACCATCGAGGCGGCGCGCGACGCCGACCTGCTCGTGCACGAGGCCACCTTCGCCGACGACGAAGCGGCGCGCGCGGTGGAAACGGGGCACTGCACGGCGCGCGAAGCGGCCGAAGTGGCCAAGGCCGCGGGAGCGCGGCGGCTCGCGCTCACCCATATCTCGGCGCGCTACTCGCAGAACGCGCGCGAACTCGAGCGCGAGGCGAAGGCAGTGTTCGCCAATACGACGGTGGCGAAGGATGGGTACGAGGTGGAGCTGGCGTTGACGGAGGAGGAGGCGGGGCTCGGATAAGGTCGGATTGGTCGGATTGGTCAGAGATCGGAAGTCGGATGAATACCGGAGATCGGAGGCGGGAAACGGCGTTCGGAAATCGGAGGCCGGAGCGTGTGGGGCTGGGGCGCGATCGACGCTCCCTGCCACCCCTCCGATTTCGGACCTCCGAACGCCGTTTCCGGGCTCCGATTTCGGGCATTCAATCCGACCTCCGACCTCCGACACATCTGACATCCGACGTCCGAACGTCGGCCTGCTCAGTGCCCCTTCAGATTCTTCAGCCTGCATAGCGCGGGCACCCTCCACGCCACCGTGGCCGCCACGCCCAGAGTAGCCACGCCACCAACCACCACGGCCGTCACCGCGCCCCACCAGCGAGCGGTGATGCCACTCTCGAACGCACCGATTTCGTTCGAGCTGCCAATGAAGATCTGATTCACGCTGGAGACGCGCCCCAGGAGCGCCTCGGGAGTGCGCATCTGCAGCATGAGACTGCGAATGACCACGCTCACCATGTCACTTGCTCCGCCCAGCGCAAGGAAGGCAATGGAGAGCGGCAGGCTCCGACTGAGCCCGAAGCCGATCGTGCACAGCCCGAAGCCGGTGACGGCGAGCAGCAGGTTGCGCCCCGAATGCGCAAAGGGCGGGAAGCGCGTGAGCATAATGCTCGACACGACGGCCCCCGCCGCAGGGGCCGCGCGCAGCAAGCCGAGCCCCGTGGGGCCGGCCTGCAGAATCTCGCCGGCGAAGACCGGCAACAGCGCCACGGCACCACCGAAGAGGACCGAAAACAGGTCGAGTGACAGGGCGCTCAGCAACAGCGGATCGCGGAAGACGAAACGCAACCCGCCAAGGATGGCCACGCGCATCGGTTCATCGTGCCGCTCGCGCAGGGGCGAGCGATGACGCACGGAGAAGAGCACCAGCACCGCAAACACCATGAGCACGGCGTCCACGGCGTAGCCGAGCGTGATGCCGCCTACGGCGTACAGCAGGCCGCCCAGCGCCGGCCCCAGCACGGCGGCCAGCTGCCAGCTGCCGCTGCGCCACGTGATGGCATTGCTGAACAGCGTCCGTGGCACCAACTCGGCGCTGAGCGCCTGACGTGCCGGCTGCAGAAAGGCGCGCGCCACGCCACTCACCACGATCACGGCGTAGATGGATCGCACGCGCGCAGGCGCCGTGAGCGACGTGTCGCCCGTGGGCGTGGGGAGCCCCAGCCACCAGAGCGCGATCGAGCACGCCACCAGCACCGAGAGCGCCGCCAACGCGATGCGGCGCCGGTCGTGCGTATCGGCGACATGTCCGGCGAACAGCGACATGCTCAGCGCCGGCAGCGCCTCCGCCAACCCGACAAGGCCGAGGGCCAGCGGATCCTTCGTGAGATCGTAGATCTGCCAGCCGACGACCGTCCCCTGGATTTGTATGCCCAGGGTGAGCGTGAACAGCGCGAGGATGTAGCGACGGAAGTTGGGCAGGCGGAGCGCGGCGAAGGTATCGCGCGCCTCGCCGATCTGGTCAGCGGACATGCGGCAACTTAGCCGCCTGTCGCGAACCTTTCAGCGTGGACGTTGGGGGTGGGCGACGCGATCAGCGCCGTACCACGAGCCCGACGCCGGCAAAGTAGTCGCGCTTGGCGGCCACCGGTCCGAGCCCGCCGCGCACATCGAGCTGCACGTCGGGGCTGAACAGATAGGTGAAGCCGCTGTTCACGAACTTGCTCACCACCCTTGAGCCATCCTGCGGCGCGAAGGCGTACGCCTCGGCATACAGGCCAACCCGTCCCGTTGCGGCGAATCCGAACGACCCGCTGGCGGCGTACTCGGTGAAGCTGCGTACGCCGTCGTAGGGGCGCGCCACGTTGAAGTTGCTGGAGAAACCCAGCCGGTCGCTCAGGGACCACGCCGAGAGCACCTTCACTTCGGGCTGCGCACGCTGCGAACGATAGAAGCGGGAGCCACTGGGCACGGTGGCATGCGTGATGACCGACAGCGCCGGCCTCCATGACCGCGACTCGGGCGCGTCGAAGAGACGGAACTTGAAGCCCACCGTGGCGTCTTCCATGCCCGTGGTGATCGCCGCGCCGGTGCGTTCCCGCACGAAGGAGTTGCCGGCCACGCGCAGCTCCAGGCGTGGCGTGAGCCCCGCGCGCACCAGCACTTCACCAATGGCGGTCGCCTGGGTTTCGCCTTCGCGACTGGTGGTGCTGCCACTCTCGACCTGCACATGGCCGGGATCAACGAGCACGGTGGCTTCGGTGAAGTCGGGACGATCAGAAACGAGCGCATCTCGGGTGCCCATGGAGGCGCAGGCACCGCAGCACAGCGTCGCGGCGGCGACGGTCAGGAATCGAATCATCGGAGGAACCAAATGGAGGACAACGTATCCCCAGCGACAGCGCCCGGGTCCCCATTGATTTCGGTTTGTCCCTGCCATCGCTTGAGCAGACCGTCACAATTTCACTGCGCCCTGTCACACACGACTCCGTCGCCGCAACGGGCGGGGGGCGTCCCTCCGGTGCGCTCGGTACCCCGAATCGTACCGTGCTCTGGGGGCTACGGTGTTGCGCGCGCCTCGTCCTGGCGCTCCTCGAGGCGACGACGACGGCGGGCCTGCGCGGCGTCGTAGCGCCGCTGCTGCTCCTCGGTTTCCGGCATCACCTTGGCAATGGGCACCGGGCGGCCGTTGCGGTCGATGGCCACGAACGTGAGGTAGCAGGTATTGGTGTGCCGCCGAGTACCGTTGATGAGGTCCTCGGCCTCCACCCGCACCCCGATCTCCATGGACGTGGTGCCCACGAAGTTCACCGACGCCTTGCACGTCACGAGATCGCCCACGTGAATGGGCTCGCGGAAGTCGACGCGGTCGATGGAGGCCGTCACGCAGGCGGTGCGGGCATGGCGGAACGCCGAGACCGCCGCGGCCTTGTCCACCATGGCCATGATGGCGCCGCCGAAGGCATGGCCAAGGATGTTGGCATCCTGCGGCATGATGAGTTCACTCGTCTCGTGCTGCGAGTGGGCGACGGGACGGGCGGGGCGGTCGGTCACGGCTGGGCGGAGAAGGTGGCGTGCCGCACGGACACGCGCACGGCATCGTGACGGCGGGGAGGGCGGCGATGCGAGGCCCGCTGCACCAGGCCATCGAGCGCCGTGGACCGGTCGAAGGCCCGGGCGAGCGCCGCGCGGCCGGCGCTGTCGAGCGGCGGCTTTTCGAGGGCAATGAGCTGGTACGCCGGTGCGGCCACAGTAGCCACCGGCCACTCGCGCCGCGAGGTTGTCACGCCATGCGCACTGAGCGACAGCCCCAGCAGTTCCCCGTCCTGCGCGGGCACGGCAGTCACATCGTAGCCCCTACGCTCCCAGCGCGCCCGCGACGAATCGGTGCTCCACTCGGGCAACGTGCTCCGCACCGACGTCCACCAGCGGGGCGCGCGCACGCCGATGGGCGGCAGATACAGCGCCAGCGCCTCGCCATCGGTGGCCTGCCCCGGCACCATGAAGGCGATGGCCGGTTCGCGGGCCAGGTCGGTGATGCCGAAGCTGCTGCTGTCGAAGACGAAACTGTCGAGGGTTTCCACCGCGGCCTGCGCCCGGTCGTCGCCGGCGGCACCCGCCTGCCGAATGCTGTCGGTGAGCTGCGCCAGCGACGCCTGCGCGACCGATACCACCCGCCGCGCCTCCTCGGCACCCAGCAGTTCACCCAGGCTGTTCACATGTCCACTGCGCACATCCACCACGAAGCGGCGCCCGCGATGCTGGTGCGGCGGGCCACCGTCAATGTCGGCGTCCAGCAGATGTTCGAAGGTGAGATACGGGCCGTGCACATCAATGATCTCGATGCCATCGTGCACAACGGTGCGCGGGTCATCGGGTGCGTCGTCATCGTTGGGATCGATCTCGAGCTCGCGCGGGTTGACCTTGCGCCACGCGGTCAGCTCGCGCATGACCGTGCTGTCGGCAAAGAGCAGCGTGCTGTCGCGCGACTGCAGGGCGCGCGCCCACAACCGCGTGGTGGCGAACGAGGCGCTGGGATACTCCGCGCCATCGTCGGAGAGGAACACCTCGATGAGGCGACCATCCACGTCGGTGAGCAGGATGGGAGCGCTGCGCACCCGCATGCCTTCTCCGCCGCTGCGCACCCAGTAGGTGGAGTCACCCGCCGCAAAGAGAAACTCGGCCGCGGGCAGCGCCTGGCCG
>VYLE01001431.1_pt1 | contig 10462 bp, 8 predicted proteins | sample 5114391 | NCBI WGS metagenome assembly VYLE01 (sample SAMN12291771, study PRJNA351875) | freshwater metagenome | isolation source: freshwater lake | place: USA: Michigan, Kent Lake | collected 2013-08-15
ACGGCAATGCCAGTTTGAATAAATTTTTTCATGATCGGTCTCTTCTGTAATAAGCGAAATGGCATTTAGTTGTTCTTAGTGATTTGGACTTCGTCGATATTTGGCAGTATCTCGCCATCTACAACTCGATTGATTGATTGCATCGTACACGTGTCATCATCGATATAGGTGATGACATTGACCGCCGATGATTTTCGACCGTCAGGAAGCACTCCCACCTGATGGATGTGCCATTGGTTTCCCTGTTTCTTCCAACTTCCTTCTGCAAATCCGCCATCGGAGTCAAAAACCCATGATCTAATTCTTTTCTCTAAAGGATCCCAACCGATGATTTGCATGCCAGCCATTTGGATCTGCTCGCCAACTTGAATGGTAAACGAACGAGTCATAAAGTTATTGTTGCGAGTCCAGTTGCATTCCGTTGTTACTGTCGTGTCTTCATCTTGATCGACCCATTTCCCGATCATCCATTCTAGGTCTTTCAATCGCTCGTAATGGGAAATAACGATGGGAATGCTCTCTTCGGTCATGCGATCGAGCAACCATTCGTCGCCTCGTTTTACATAGACGGCTGAATACTGCATCAACTCAGGAGTTTCCTCAGGAACTACTACTTTTGCAGTTCCTTGTTCAATGGCGACGTTGGGAGACACAAAGTTAATCGTTTGAGTATTGACCTCGAGCTTTGCTTGCTTTAGTTCGAGAAACAGCTCTATAAACTGTTTCTCGATGGCTTCTCGGCCTACGACTTCCTCTCCACTTACAGGGTTAGTGTAGACTGCTTCAGGTGACCACAACGCGGCCAACGCTTTCGCGTTTCGTGAGTTAAATGCGTCAACGTAAGCCTCAACAGCTTTCCGAACCGGCGCTTCGCGTTCGTCCTGTCGCTCCACTTCTGACGCGTGAAGCATCCCAAAGCTGATCGAAAGCGTGGCTACCGCGAAGAAGATTTTTTTTATAAACACAATAAATTCTCCTGAAAGGACGGAAGTGTCGTAGGAACCAATTCAGGCATTCCCGTAATAGGTCGATCTCATATTTTTTAAAAATCAACCGTAATAGCACGGTTGCATTCAGCGATCTTTACATTCGAAACGGGACGCGTCACGAGACTTATCAGTGTATCCCGAATTCAACGAGCAGACGTTCTCGATTTTCTGTTTTCCTAATTTACCAGCCTGAATCGTATGGGGGTTTTCCACAGAGGTGACAACGACATTCGATACATGTGTAGCAAAGAGAGTCGATAATCCCCCTTTTTGAGTGTTGACGGCGATTCAAGGAATCGATCGTTCTCACAATCCTTGCATGGCGACTCGATCAGTGTCCTTAACGGGGAGCGTACTCATTTATCTTTCGACAAAGCATTTACTGAAAATCGGGCAGATTATGTGATTGGCATCGATGTTTCGAGTAATGCGTATCCAGAGTTCGCAATGGATTAAGGGCGTGCGTTACTTCGATTCGATCTTGGAGAGTCTCATCAACTCGTTACCGTCTGCATCAAAAAGGAAGAGGAATCCACTTTCATCAAGACGGAAGCGACGAATTTGTGTGAGCGCGACGACAAATCGAGACTCCTGATCCATGAGAGCATCTGGTCCCGCGCGACGAGTCGTCGCTAAGGGGCCCATTTTCAGAGTCGTTCCATCATACTCAAGTTTGCCGTTAAATCGGTTCACGCACGTGTCACCTGAAACCGTATCATCGGCAGAAAATTCGATCGTGGATTGAGCGGAGTCCACGACACCATGTCCTCCTATGTCTTCGACTAGCCATTTACCCAAAGGAACGCCTGAGGCAGACGCGGATTCGTTCCAAACCTTTTCCCAGTCCCGCTTCATATTTACTACGCTCCAACCATATATCGGGGCACCTTGAAGGGCGGTTACCAACTTTCCGCTACTTGGGGGAGCAGCATCGTATGCGTACTCACGCTCGCCGTCGGTGTGATGAACGATTAGTCCAAAGCTGGGACGCGGATTGTGAATCGTCGTGTATTTTAGCATAGCGAGATCGCCATCGCTATTGCCAAAGCATGCGATAGGCCGACGACCTATGTGCTGATGTATGGCAACCGGTTTGCCCTCCTTGTCGTTGACGAATACGTAATCAAGCGTCTTGATCAGAACTGGCTTTCCATCTCTGATCTCAAACTTGGTTTGTCCTGTTGAGCCGATCACGTTTTCCGGAGGAATTCCGTAAACTTGCTCTGACCAAACGCGAATGAAGTCGGCTCCGCCTCCAGAAACGATAAAGGTTTTGAAGCCATTCGCGCGAAGGTATTTTAAGAGCTCCACCATTGGCTGGTAGACAAGATCCGAGTAGGGCTTGTTGAAACGAGGATGGCGAGCGGTAGAAAACCAATTTCTAACTCGTTCTTCAAATTCCGTGGTCGTGATACCAGCATGGGTTAACGCTAGTATCTTGAGCAACCCATCGTGATGTTCGCCTTCTAGAAGCTTGGCTATATCTCCTGACAAGGCCGCCTGGACCATCGGGTCTTCTTTTAGTTTTGGCTCAATAACAGATAACCTTTTGACCTCATCAAATGCATAAGTTGCTTGTATGGGTATTGGCGCTTCGCAACAAAGAGTCCCATCATTATCGAACACGGCAATTCGGTCTGTAATGGGAACAAAATCTGGCGTTCCCTTCGTAGTGACTCTTTCGACGAATTGGATGATTTGCCTCTTGGAGGCAGATTCACGCCATGATGGCAATGGATCATCAGCGTGCGCAACGAGGAAATGACAACAAAGTACACTCAAAGCGATGGCAAATATCTTCATAACAGTATGGACTGCTCACTAGTTGTTGCAATTAATAGATGAAACCCTAAATGAAATGTCAGGCCAGTCCATGACAGGACTGAGGGGCGGGGCTTTTCGATTCTAGCAATTCCCATCCACTTCTTGTCGTTATCCCTGGAACTACCTACAAAAAAAGGTGCCATCATGTTTGATGACACCTTGCTTCGCACACCAAAATCTACAACTGTTTGGTGATTAATTCTTCCGATTACTCGCCAGCCGTGGTCATTCGCTTCACCTGCTTCTCCAGGGAATCCAAGCTCCAATCACCTGGCTTCTGACTAGGTGGGAACTCTTGAAGGGTCATGAGAAACTTACTTGCTACCGCTTGTAATGGAACCAATACAAACGCTCGATCGATCATCCAGTCATGGTAAGTATTAGAGTTGTGCTGGGACTTTTCAAACGGATCGCGACGAAGGTTGAACAGCAAAGGCAATCGGAGATGGACGAAAGGCTCTCGCCAAACATCCAGTTTTTCAGCACGGTTCTCAAGGTACGTTGCCTTCCAGTCACCCACGCGAATAGCGACAATCTCGGCACTATCGTTTAGATAAATGAATTCTTTGCGTGGCGACTCTTCGGTCTTGCCGCTGAGGTAATCCAGCAAATTGTAACCATCAATATGATTCTTGTAGGTTCGTCCGTTCAGGGCGACACCACCTTTCAACAGTTTTTCTTTGATGTCCGGGGCACCAGCAACTGCGGCGAAAGTTGGGAGCCAGTCTTCATGGGATACGATTCCATTGAGTGTTATCCCAGCAGGAAATTTACCTGGCCACTTCACGAAGCATGGAACTCGGAAAGCACCTTCCCAGTTGGAGTTCTTTTCACCACGGAACGGAGTTGTGCCTGCATCGGGCCATGTATTGTAATGAGGACCGTTATCTGTGGAGTACTGCACGATTGTATTGTCAGTCAATCCAAGGTCATCGATCAGTTTAAGCAACTCGCCGACGTGCATGTCGTGCTCAACCATTCCGTCTCCATATTCATCTTGTCCGGAGAGACCGATATGCTCCGATTTGACGTGTGTTCGGAAGTGCATTCTGGTGCCGTTCCACCAACAGAAAAAGGGTTTACCCTCTTTGTCTTGGCGAATGATAAAGTCCTTGGCCGCTGCTAGCGACTCTTCATCAATGGTTTCCATTCGCTTTTTGGTGAGTGGTCCTAGGTTTTCAATTGTTTGGCCACCCTTACCGTCGGCTTTGCACTTAAGAACACCTCGAGGGCCGAATTGCTCGCGAAAGGTCTTGCCGTTAGCTAGTACCATGTCATTCGGGTAGTCGCGATTTTCGGGCTCCTCTTCGGCATTGAGGTGGTATAGGCTCCCCAAAAACTCATCGAATCCATGCATTGTTGGTAAGTGTTCATCGCGGTCTCCCTGATGGTTCTTGCCGAATTGACCAGTCGAGTAACCCTGGCTTTTTAGAATGGTTGCCATGGTAACGTCCGTTTTTTGCCAACCTTCTTTGGCGCCTGGCATACCAACCTTGGTCATACCGCTGCGAATGGGAGCCGAGCCGCTAATAAATGCGGCTCGACCAGCGGTACATGATTGCTGTGCGTAGTAGTCGGTGAACGAAACACCCTCTCGAGCAATGCGATCGATGTTGGGTGTTTTGTAGCCCATCATCCCACGATTATTGTGACTGATGTTCCATGTACCAATATCATCGCCCCAAATGACGAGGATGTTCGGTTTTTTCTGTTGCGCAATTGCATCCGAACCAAAGATTGTCGAAGCGACTAAGATCGCCAGACAACAACACCTTGTAAAACTCATTTAATCCTACCTTTACAAATTCACCAAAGCACGACACATCATTCGGTACGAGCACAGCAAGTAACTTAGAAATTCGTTGAGTTTTAACGCTCGCCCACAATCGTCAAGCGATCCAATTACAACCCGAATCCAAGACGCTAGCTGTACCTATGCCAACTTGTCAAGCTACTTTAGCCGCTTGCTACAGCCAAGAGTCCCTTTAGGGACGGTTGGTGTATTGTGAAACCCATTGGAATGCCCGAGATTTGCGGGCTTAGTTTCGTAAAAGCCAGATGCGTGGGCGAGGTGAGTCAATTCCGCCACAGAACCAACCTGTAATTTCGTCATCAGATTGGTTCTGTGACGTTTTACCGAACGCTCATCTATTCCAAGAATCGCCGCGATAGCTTTGTTTGGTTCCCCCTTTAGGACATGTGTTAGAACCTCCAACTCTCGAGGGGTTAACAGCTTGAATGGTGCCTGCAACTCATGCAGGCGCGCTCGTTCCTCGTGTTGCTTCGCGTCACGTTTTATTGCGCGTTCAATCGCTCCAATCAATTCATGCTTGGATGCCGACTTGCAAAGAAAATCTTCTGCACCAAGTCTCATAGCGAGTACGGAAGAGGGAATATCACCGAATGCTGTTAGAAAAATCACCGGCAGTGCAATGTTCGCTGACTTCAAAGCCGTCTGGAAGGCAAACCCATCGATATTCGGCATGCGAAGGTCGGTAATAATGCAGCCACGTAACTCTTGGTTGACTTCTGATAAAAAGTCAGAAACCGAATCGAAAACGAGAACATCGAACCCACTAGCGCGGAGCAATCTCGATACCGCCTTTAAGAATGAGGCGTCATCGTCAACGATGTAGACTTTTGGTTTCTCGGAACTCATAGGTCACAAATCGCTTCCATCGGACAAAGCGTAAACACAAATGTTGCCCCATACTCTGCAGTTTCTTTCAGCCATAACTTTCCGCTATGTGATTCGATTATAGTTCGTGAAACGGCCAGCCCCATCCCCATACCACCTTCCTTGCTTGTGACAAACGGTTCAAAAATATGATCGCGGCTGGATGGAGGGACGCCCGGCCCGGAATCTCGAACGGATACTTCGATCATGTTTGCATCATTCAAGCCGGCTTGGACCGTAATGCTCCTGTCGGATGAAAGGGGTATGCTATCGATCGCATCCATCGCATCCATCGCATTCATGATCAAATTCAGTAGAACCTGCTGCAATTGCACTCGATCTCCCGACGCAGGCGGTAGATTCGGTGCTACATTGATCTGTAGCACGATGTGTCTAGCAATCACATCATACCTGACCAACGAAGCAACTTCATTCAGCAACGGTGCGACCTCAATCGTCGATACCTCCAAAGTGCGTCGTTCTAGTAGCGAGCGCAAACGACTAATGACATCACATGCCCGCTGGTCGTCACGACATATATCGGAAATAATCTCACGGAGTTCCACTAGGTCAGGTGATGGTTTTTGCAATAGCATCTCGGCGGCTTCTGCGTTTCGAAGAATGGCCCCGAGTGGCTGTCCTAGCTCATGGGCTAACGACGATGCGAATTGCCCCAGCATATTGACTCGACCCGCGTGGGTAAGTTCGTCTTTTAATTCTTGTCTTTCAATCTCCAATCGCCTTCTTTCTGAGATGTCAATCGACACGCCGCGAACCTGAGTTGTAGCTCCGTCCGTCCCGAGGACGACTTTACCACGAGAAACGATCCATCGGACCTTACCATTGGGCAGAATGATGCGATACTCAAGTTCGAAGTCCTCGGCATGGTTGATGGCAGTGGCGAATACTTGATTGTAGAGCGGACGATCGTCTGGGTGGAGGCGTTGTAAAACCACATTGAGGTTTATGGGCTCATGCTTATCGAATCCGAATAAGTCACGCCATCTTTCACTAGCCCATATTTTATCTTGCTTAACATCTCTAATCCAAATTCCTGCGTTCGCGGCTTCCGTTGCCATTAACAATCTCTGCTCACTTTCTTGTAGTTCAGATCCAATCTGCGCCGCGCGATGCAATTGGGAGCTTAGCTCGTACGCCATAGCCAAAAGCACTGCTAGAAATGGCATGCTGACAATCACTGGGGCACGGATAAGACCGATTGTCGCTAATCCAGGATATGTCGCTGAATTTCCACCAAAGATTGCCGACCTGCGACGAGCGTCACGAAAACCTGTATTCCACAATCGAATCGACGCATCCATGACATAGCAAACCTGGATCAAAGTCGCAAACTGACCGACTATGACCCATGGATTCGATTCCCATACTCCCAATACAGCAACCTGCTGCCCCAAGAACGGGACATGAACTAAACTCTCGATCGATCCAATATGCAGGCTCAGGCCTGTTGAGAAGTTTACTATGACGGCAATCAAACGAGTTCCAATCGCAAACGAGTACAGCCATTTTCTGCCAGTGCCAAAGTAAACGTGAACAAACGAAAGACTTGCCAAGACAACTATGCCATAGATTAAGTGCGACCAACGGAACGCGTCGGCATAATCGTTCGGCGAAGCAGCAAACATCGTAGAAACCTCGCCAACCACGAGACCAATGACACTCAGTGCCATAATAGCGAACCAAAGGTTCGCCCAAACTCGTCGGTCCCAGCACCAGATAACTCCATGCAATCCGGCCACCGTTAAACACGCTGCCGCAACCATGGACCAGATGACCGAGATCCAATTCATTTACAAATAGACCCCTTAGACCGTCCCCAAAAAACGTTGTTCTATCCTTTCTCAGATACCTTAACTCCACGTTACCTGAAAAAGCTTAGGTTGCCAGCCTGGATTTATTTTTCTTGTTTAGAGTTTGCCGCATAAGATCTGGGGTATCTCGCCCCTCGCCATCGAACTTTGGTAAAAAAGCTAGGCTAAGACCGGTAATACCTGGTCCTTCTTACGGTTGGCCTGAATCGCCTTTTCTTGAAGAACGGGGTCCACCAGGCGATAGAAAACGTCTCGCTGGCGTGCCTCGAATCCGTACTCTTCAATCGCTCCACGCATTTGATCGAGCGTAAGAAAGTGAACCGTTCCTGCTTCGGCAACGACGTTCTCTTCCAACATGAGGGACCCCATGTCATTGGCTCCGTAGCTCAACGCCAACTGACCAATTTTGAGCCCCTGGGTTACCCAAGAACTTTGGATATTAGGGACGTTGTCCAAGTAGAGTCGCGCGACCGCCTGTGTTTTAAGGTACTCGTGAGATCCCGTAGGTGGGATATGAGACATAGCAGTATGGTCAGGCTGGAACGTCCAGCAGATAAAGGCAGTAAAGCCACCCGTTTCATCTTGAAGATCGCGAACACGACGTAGATGCTCGATTCGTTCTTGCAATGTCTCGACATGGCCAAACATCATGGTTGCTGTACTGTTGCCTCCCAGATTGTGCCAAACTCGCATGACATTGAGCCAATCATCTGACATAACCTTGCCGCGAGTGATCGCCGAACGAACTCGATCAACCAATATTTCCGCACCACCACCTGGGATACTCCCTAATCCCGATGCCTTGAGCCGTTCGAGAACGGTCTCAATGGATAGCTTGTTCACCTTGGTAAAGTGATGTAATTCAGGGGGACTAAAACCATGGATGTTGACGTCCGGAAAATTAGTTTTTATGTCTCGAAGGAGATCTTCATACCAATCCAAAGTGAACTTGGGGTGCAAACCTCCTTGCATTAAGATTTGGTTGCCACCCAGTTCAACGGTTTCTCTTACTTTGTCGAGCAGTTCCGCTCGAGGGAGAACGTAGCCCTCTTCGCTTTTGGGGGTTCGATAAAAGGCGCAGAAATCGCAAACCGCTGTGCAGATGTTGGTGTAATTCAACTGATTGCTCGTAAGTAAAACGAGTGCATCATCGTCACTGAGGCGTTCACCACCAAGGACTCGCTCCAAAATACGATCGACTTGTTGAATTGAGCTCATGATTTCCTCTGTAATGGCGATTGGAATTGTACTCGCGATGGGAGTTTGTCAGTTGTATGCAAAAGGTTTGTTTACGTGTTTAATTGCTCAGCGTTGGAGCTAACCGCGTTTGGCTCAATTAAGCCCGCCCGTTGGCAGCGACGTCGAAACTCTTCTAATCCACGAACGGCGTCTTGGTTAAGATCAAAAAAAATATAATTGGTGAGATAGTCTAAGCATTTATCGACGGTCAATCCATAACTTTCACAGCAGTCTCTACTAATCTTCTGAACATCGCGTCGTCCTCGCACCTTGGCTCCATCCAGAATTCGTCCTAAACGCGACTCATCGATGCTAGATTCACGCGTTACCCAGCCCGCGAAAACAAAAGGTAGACCCGTCCATTGAAACCATTTCTCTCCCAGGTCCCACGAGAGTTGAAACGATCTCTCGTAGTTCTCGGGGTGCATCGCACGATCACCGATCAGAAGTACAGCGTCTGCATCGACATTCTCTGGATCTTCCTGCATGGGGAGCATTTGTGTCTCGGGACGGATTCCAAGCGTCTCATGCATCAACAATTTCGATAAAGCGGCGCTCGTTCGTGATCCCTCGTCGAGCGCCACTCGCTTTACCTTTGCGGGTTCGGTGCGAAAGAACAGACGAACGGACCAAACCGGCCCTCGCGACACTATCGCTGAACTCGAAACGAGACGTAGGCCCGGTGTTTTCAAATACTCAAACGCAGGAATGAGACCCACATCAATGACTCCCGCTTTGATCTGGTCAGCAAGCCGACTCGGAAGATCAGTAGTCAAGCACCCGATGCCAGCCAAGTCATCCGCCAAGCCGTAAATAAGTGGTTTCGAGTTGAGATAGGATACTGCCCCAACACGAACAAATTGGTTCGACGATGACAACGGTTTATTTGCACCTTTCTCGGACTCTCCCGTCCCGGATTCTCTCGTATTCCACTCTGTAGACTCGGTCCACGCTTCAGGCTTTGCGAGTAAGCTACACAGATTGGAGTTTGTTGTCACCATGATTTTGTCGGGTGCTGTTGGGAAAGGAGTTGCAAGGGGCGTTAAGCCTCATGAAAAGGTGCTGCTTTGGTAGTCAACACTCTCCGAAAGGGGCTACTGCGGACAAGCGTTTAAAGCGATACGACTTAACCGAGAACCTATTCGGATTCATAACTCGTGGATCTTGGAAGGCGGTTTTGGGGACTTACAATGACGTCATGACAAATAACTACCCCAAACCATTGGTCCAAAAGCTGGCTTCCTCGCTCACCCCAGAGGTCGTTTTTCGTGCTTTGAAACATAAACCTTACGTTTGTTGGCTGGATTCAGCCCTAAAAGGTGGCCAGCGGGGGCGATATTCCTTTTTATGTGCCGACCCTTTGGAGATCTGGGAACTAAATCAGCCCGTTGCCGATCCACTTTCCAGGGTCCAGGGGTGGCTGGATCGATGCCCCGCAACCACAGTTCGCGATCTGCCTCCATTCCAAGGAGGAGTTGCGGGCTATCTAGGATATGAATTTGGCCGGTGCCTAGAGCGGATCCCAGCAGCCAAGCACGATGAGTTTTCAACTCCGGTAGCCGTGCTTGGGCTGTACGACGTGGTTTTTGCCTGGGATCACGAAGTTGACCAAGGCTGGGTTTTCTCCCAAGGCTTCTCGATCAAAGAATCGGATAAAAAACGCGATACACGAGCGGTAGATCGATTGAATCTGTTTATGGATTGCGTCGAAAACCTCGGCAGGGCTGAAGCAACGCACCCACAACCTAATTTGCACGCTATGGCGCACGGTCTAACTGCAGAGCAATTTGAAACACGTTTGGGTGGGGGATGGCTTGGGAACTTTGATAGCTTAGGGTATCAGGCCGTTGTCCAAAAGGCTCGCGACTACATCTATGCAGGTGACATATTTCAGGTAAATC
>VYLE01000899.1_pt1 | contig 10428 bp, 5 predicted proteins | sample 5114391 | NCBI WGS metagenome assembly VYLE01 (sample SAMN12291771, study PRJNA351875) | freshwater metagenome | isolation source: freshwater lake | place: USA: Michigan, Kent Lake | collected 2013-08-15
CACGCGCCGTGATTTTGCCGGCGACGACTTGATCTTCACCCTCAACGCGCGCGCACAGAAGCGCGCCGCCGAGGGGGCGGCGGTCATCAACGCCACCATCGGTGCGCTGTATGACGACGCGGGGAAGCTCGTGGTGCTGGACACGGTCATGGGGCAGTGGCAGCAGCTCACGAGCGCCGAGGTGGCGCCCTACGCGCCGATTGGTGGCGACCCGGCGTACCTGCTCAATCTCGTGCAGCGGCACTGGCCGACGCTCACGAGCATCGGCGTGGGGGTGGCCACGCCTGGCGGCTCGGGCGCGCTGGCGCTCACGCTCAAGAACTTCCTCGATCGCGGCCACACGGTGCTCACCGCGGCGCCCTACTGGGGGCCGTACAGCACGCTCGCCGCCGAGGTGGGGATGCAGCTCCACACGGTGCCGTATCCTGACGTGAAGACGGGCCTCGACATTGGGGCGTGGGAGGCGGCGTGCCGCGACACGCTCGACGCCCAGGGGCGCCTGGTGCTCTGGCTCAACGATCCATGCCACAATCCCACCGGGCGCAGCTTCACGCGCGCCGATCGCGCGGCGTTGCTGGAGATGCTGCGCGATGTGTCCAGCCAGGGGCCGGTGACGCTCATTCTCGACCTGGCATACCTGGACTATGCGCGCGATCCGCAGCAGGTGCGCGAGGCACTCGACGACTACGCCGCCTTCGCGGCCGAGGGGAATGTGCTGGTGGGCGCGTGCCTGAGTCTCAGCAAGGCGTACACCCTGTACGGCGCGCGCGCCGGCGCGCTGGTGTTTCCGTGGGCAACCGATGCGGCGCTGCACGGTGCGCTCATCACGAGCTGCCGCGGCACCTGGAGCAACTGCGCGCGGGCGCCCATGAGCGTGCTCAATCGCATCAGCCGCGACGCCGCCCTGCAGGCGAAGCTGGAGGGCGAGCATGCGCACTGGCGTACGCTGCTCGCCCAGCGGGCCGTGGCGCTCGACGCCTCGCTCAAGGCCGAAGGGCTGCCGGGGTGCGCCTACGACGGCGGCTTCTTCGTCACGCTCGACGGCGGGGCCGACCCGTTCGCGACGTGCGAGAAGATGCAGGGACACAACGTATTCGTCATCCCGCTCCCGGAAGGGTTGCGCGTGGGGATCTGCGCCATGCGGCAGAGTGATACGGGCGTGTTCGCGGCGGCGTACAGGGCGTCACTCTGAGATCTGAGAGCTGAGATCTCAGAGTCGAGAGTCGAGACGAAGAATTGAGAGGGTGAGAGTTGAGCCCGGATAGCGGTGAGAGTTGAGCTGGCCAGCGGTGAGAGTTGAGCGTTGCCCTCCTCAACTCTCACTGCGAGAACACTCAACTCTCACCGCTATCCGAGCTCAAGTCTCGTGCTCACCCCTCAACTCTTCCTCTCACCTCTCACCTCTGACGCCGCCCAGCTCACCGCACCGCGATCTCGGTCTGCCGGTTCTTCGCCGTGTACAGTGCCAGCGTGAACGTCCCCGCTGCCAGCGCAGACCGGTCCGCGTAGGTGAGCGTGAGGGTGCCCGAGGCTGTTCGCATCTCCGGCCCGAGCAGGCGAGCCACGACCCGCTGCGCACTGTCTGGTACGACGAGGCGCTGCGCCGGTACCTTGGCGGTGGCCACCGAGGTGAAGACTCGGCCTCCGCGGCGGCGGAAGACGAGCGCCGACACGTTGGGCGCACCCGCGACCACGCGCGCCTGCCAGCGCAGTTCGTTGCGGACGGCGTCGAGTTCCAGGCGTGCCTGCACCACCGTGCCGGCGTCGGTCACGGTGAGCGTCTTGACCGTGGGACGCGGCGCACGGCCGGCGATGAGCGCGGGCGTCGTGGTAGGCGCGCGGCGGCGCGGCGCGGCGGCCTCGTACGACGACGCGAGCGCCACAAGACGCACGTCGGCGAAGCGCCTGCCGAGCAGTTCGATGCCTACCGGCAGTCCATCCTGCAGAAACCCGGCGGGCATGCTGATGGCCGGCAGCCCCGACTGCGCTGCCACCTGACACGTGCTCCCCGGCTGTGCCTCGCCGATCAGCACCGGGCGCTGACGTATCGTGGGATACACCATCGCGTCCAGCTGCAGGCTGTCGAAGATGGCTTCGATACGCGCGCGCAGCACCGCCTGACGCGCGACCACGTCCTGATGGTCGGGTGTATCGGGTCCGGAGACCGTATCCGCCGCGACGTAGCGCGGCTCCTGGAACTTGTCGTACAACCCGCGGTCGAGAATCTCGCGCAGCGATTTCACCGGCGCGTTCGGCACCGTCTTCATGTAATTGATGAAGTCGTACTTGAACTCGTTGGCACTGGTGCGCACGATGAGTGAGTCGAAGTCGGCCACGGCCACGTCCACCACCGTGGCGCCACGCTGCTTCATCACCTCGATGGCGGCGCGTACGGTGTCGGCAATCTCGGCGTCGGTGTCGCGGAAGTACGGGGTGAATACGCCGATGCGCGCGCCCTTGAGTGCGTTCACATCGAGGGCCGCCTGAAAGCGCATGGTGCGCGACTGCATGGGCTGGGTGGCTGCGTCGGCGCTGTCGTAGCCCGCCGTGAGATCCATGGCGATGGCGAGGTCGGCGACGGAGCGCGTGAGTGGCCCGCCGGTATCCTGCGTATGCGACAGTGGCACCACACCACTGCGGCTCACCACGCCCGTGGACGGACGCAGGCCGAACAGGCTGCCGAACGCACTCGGAATACGAATGCTGCCGCAGGTGTCTGAGCCCCAGCCAATCGCGGCGTAACTTGCCGCCACCGCCGCCCCGGTGCCGCCGCTCGAGCCGCCGGGACAGCGCGTGAGATCGTACGGATTGCGCGTCTGACCGCCGAAGGCACTGACGCTGGTGATGCCGGCGGCGAGTTCGTGCATGTTGGCTTTCGCAATGAGCACCGCGCCCGCCTCACGCACGCGGCGCACCACTTCCGCGTCACGCGCCGGCTAACTGTTGGCCAGGGCCAGTGACCCCGCGGTGGTGGGCATGTCCCCCGTATCGAAGTTGTCCTTCATCAGCACGGGGATGCCGTGCAGTGGGCCGCGTACCTTGCCCGCCTTGCGCTCCGCGTCGCGGGCCGCGGCTTCCTGCAGCGCCCGCGGGTTCACGCGGATGATCGCATTGAGCTGCGGCCCGGCGTGATCGTACGCGGCGATGCGGGCGAGATACGCTTTGGTGATGTCTACGCTGCTGGCCTTGCCCGTGGTCATGGCCCGCTGCAGGTCGGCCACGGTGGCTTCGGTGACTTCGATGCGGGGCGCAGGTTGCGCATGCGCGGCACGTGCGGTGAGTGCGACGCCAAGGATGGCGAGAAGGAACGGAGCAGTTCCCTCAGTCGGGAAAGTGGACTGCCGTGTACTTCACGTTCGTGCGCGGCGCGGCCATCATGGGCTCCACGGTGTCGCGCCAGCGCGCGTAGTGGGGTGTGGCCTTGTGGGCCGCGGGGGCGTCGTCGGTGCGATACGCCTCGACGAGCGTGAAGCGGGTGGGATCGTCGTGCTGCTGCAGCACGTCGAAGCGCGCGATGCCTGGCTCCTGAACGCTGTGGGTGGCATTATCGAGCGTAGCGGCCATGAAGGCCTCCACGTACTCGGGCTTCACGTGCACGAAGACCTGGACGATGAGCATGAGGTGCGGGGTGAGGTGTGTCCCTCAAGCTACGCCGCGCGCGGATGGCCCGCATATTTCACGCATGCGCCTCTGCTCCCTGCTCTCCGCCGCCTGCTTCCTGCTCCCCGTTGCGGGAGTCGCCGCACAAACCGCCCAACCGGCCGAGGCGGTGTACGTGAACGCCCGTGTCTGGACAGGTGATTCGCTCGCCCCCGCCGCCACGGCGCTCGCGGTGCGCGACGGGCGCCTGCTGCACGTGGGGAGCGACACCGCGGTACGCGCGCTGGTGGGCGAGGGGACCCGGGTGGTGGACCTCGGTGGAAGGCGCGTCGTGCCCGGCTTCATCGACGCGCATTGGCACCTCCCCACGCAGTCGCGCGCCGATCTCGTGGGCGCGGGGAGTGTGCAGGAAATCGTGAAGCGGCTGCAGGCATGGGCTGCGGCGCTGCCCCGTAATGCCTGGGTGGTGGGGCGTGGCTGGACGCCGAGTGACTTTCCGGAGAACGCGGCGCACAAGCAGTATCTGGATGCCGCGTTTCCCGATCGGCCGGTGTTCATCACCGATCGCGACGGACATCAGGCGCTGGCCAACAGTGTGGCGTTGCGGCTGGCGAGGGTGACGGCGGCCACGAAGGATCCCGCGCAGGGGGTGATCGAGCGTGGCGCCGGTGGGGTGCCCACGGGGCTGCTCAAGGAGAGTGCGAGCGGGCTCGTCTCGCGGCTGGTTCCGCCGCCATCGCGCGCCGCCATTGCGCGCCGCATCGATGAGGAATCCCGCGCCGCGGCCCGCTTCGGCATCACCATGGTGCAGGAGGCGTCGCGGCGGCCGCCACGCGGCGACGTGTTCGAGGTACTTGCCGAGGCAGCCGGCGCGGACACCATGCGGGTGCGCTGGTACGTGTCGGTGCCCTTCGACCCGGGTGTCACGCGGGCGCAGCTCGCGCAGTACGTGGCGCTCCGGGCGCGTCATCGCGGTCCGTGGCTGCGTTATGGCATTGCCAAGGGAATGCTCGACGGTACGGTGGACGCGCAAACCGCGGCCATGCTGGAGCCGTATGCCGGGACCGATGCCACGGGGTTGCCATTCTGGCCGGCGGCCACCCTCAACCGGGGCGTGGCGCGCTACGACAGTGCGGGGTTGCAGGTGGAGCTGCACGCCATCGGCGACCGGGCGATACGCATGGCGCTCGACGCGTATGCGCACGCGCGGCGGGTGAACGGGGCGCGCGACAGCCGTCATCGGGTGGAGCATGTGGAGGTGCCCCATCCGCGTGACCTGCCCCGCTTCAAGGCGCTCGGCGTGATTGCCAGCACGCAGGCGATCTTCGCTACCCCCGACGCCAACACCCTCACGAACTACGCGCCGTTGCTGGGACCGCGGCGCGCGGCGTCGAGCAACAGCTTCCGGCAGTTCGACGACGCGGGCGCCCTGCAGGCGTTCGGCAGCGACTATCCCGTATTCCCCATGGATGTCATTCGCGGCATGTACACGGCGGTGACGCGCATGACCCCCGAGGGGACACCCAAGGGCGGCTGGTATCCCGCGGGACGCATTGGTGTGGAGGCAGCGTTGCGACACTACACCCGCGATGCCGCCTACGCCGCGTTCATGGAGCAGGAGGTGGGCATGCTGCGCGCGGGCATGCTGGCCGATTTCGTGGTGCTGAGCGAGGACCTGCTGAGCGTGCCGCCGGAGCAATTGCTGCGCGTGCAGGTGGTGCGCACGGTGGTGGGGGGGCGGGAGTCGTTCGTTGCCCCGTAGCGTCAGGTGGAACCGCGTCGTCGAGCACGATGTCATTGTCGATCGCCCGTCCCACGCGGACGCACGACTCGAAGCGGCGCGGCTCGGTTTCCCCGGCAAGCAGCACGTGCCGTTCAGGCGTCATGGACGGGAGAGCTTGGCACGCGGGCGGCGCGGGGGCAAGGGTGCGGCCGGTCAACGCCAGAGGGCGGTGCCCCCGTTGGCTGCTTGCCAACGTTGGTGGCAGGTGGTTGCGTAGGAGGGTGAAGGCTTTCCGACCATCCTCCCCACCTCCCGTGCGACTTTCCTCCCGCAATTCCCTCGCGGCGGCGTCTGCGTCCGCGGCCGCGCTGCTGGCGCTTGGCCTCACCGGCACAATGGCACAGGCCCAGCGCGGCCAGGGCGGCCGCCCCGCCGCCAGCGCCGACACGTCGTTCGACGTGAAGTGGCGCAACATCGGCCCCAACCAGGCTGGCCGCATGGTGGCGGTGGCCGGCAGTACGGCGCGCCCCGACGAGTACTACATGGGCACCACCGGCGGTGGCGTCTGGAAGACCACCGATGGCGGCAAGACGGTGCTGCCGGTGACCGACGCGTACTTCGGCGGCACCATTGGCAGCATCGCGGTACAGCAGAGTAACCCCGACGTGGTGTGGGTGGGCGGTGGCGAAACGCCCATTCGCGGCAACGTGAGCCATGGCGACGGCGTGTGGAAGAGCACCGATGCCGGCAAGACGTGGCAGTACATGGGGCTCAAGGAAACGCAGTACATCGCGCGCGTGCGCATTCATCCGGACAACCCGGACATCGTATACGTGGGTGCACTGGGGCACGTGTTCGGCCCCAACAGGGAACGCGGCGTGTTCCGCACCACCGACGGTGGCAAGACGTGGAAGAACATTCTCTTCCGCAACGACAGCACCGGCGTGGCGGACATGATCATGGATCCGTCGAACCCCCGAATCATCTACGTCTCGTTCTGGCAGGCGGGGCGCAAGCCGTGGCAGCTGGTGAGCGGTGGCATGGGGAGCGGCATCTTCAAGACCACCGACGGTGGTGACACGTGGACGGAGATCACGCGCAACCCGGGGCTGCCGCAGAGCGGGCCGTTGGGCGCAATCGGCATCACGGTGAGCCCGGCCAAGCCGAGCCGCCTGTGGGCCATCGTGGAGCACGAGCCCAATGGTGGCGTGTATCGCAGCGATGACGCGGGCGCCACGTGGACGTTCATGACGGGCGACCGCAATCTCCGGCAGCGCGCGTGGTACTACAGCAAGCTGTACGCGGACCCGAAGGACACGAACGTGGTGTACGGCCCGCAGGTGAGCCCGCTCATCTCGAAGGATGGCGGCAAGACGTTCACGCGCGGCTTCGGTGGTGGCGACAACCACGACATCTGGATCGATCCCACCGATCCGCTGCGTGTGGCGGTGGCGCACGACAACGGCCTCATCGTCACCAAGGATGGTGGCAAGACGAGCGTGCGGGTGGCGGCGCCCACCGGGCAGTACTACCACGTGCATCTCACGAACCACTTCCCGTATCACGTGTGCGGCGCCAAGCAGGACGCCGGCTCGAGCTGCGGCCCGGTGCGGGCGGCGGCGCTCGGCGGGCGTGAGGCGATGATGGCGCAGATGATGGGTGGTGGTGCGGCCCCGGCGCAGCCGATGAGCCCGTTCAGCACCTTCTACAGTGTGGCGGGCGGCGAAAGCGGCTACATCAGCAGCGATCCGCGCGACCCGGACATCACGTATGGCGCGAACTACGGTGGCAGCATGGACATGCTGAACCGTCGCACGGGCAAGTCGCTCTCCATCGATCCGTGGCCGCTCAACCCCATGGGTCACGACGCGAAGGACAGCAAGTATCGCTTCCAGTGGACGTACCCCATCGTGCATTCGCCGCACGATCCCAACACCATCTATGTGGGTTCGAACGTGGTGTTCCGCTCGAAGGATCGCGGCATGACGTGGACGCCGATCTCGAAGGATCTCACGCGCAACGATCCGCGCACCCTGGGGGCGTCGGGCGGGCCGATCACCAAGGACCAGACCAGCGTGGAGTACTACGGTACGGTGTTCACGCTGGCCGAGTCGAAGCTGGTGAAGGGGCTCATCTGGACCGGCAGTGATGACGGGCTGCTGCACGTGAGCCGCGACAACGGCCTGACGTGGAAGAACGTGACCCCCAAGGGGCTCCCCGAGTGGATGCGGTGGAGCATCATCGAGGCCGGGCAGCATGCGCCGGGCACGGCGTACGTGGCGGGGAACCGGTATCAGATGGACGACTTCACGCCGTATCTGTACAAGACGACGGACTATGGTGTGACGTGGACCAAAATCACGAGTGGCATCACCGCCGATCACTTCACGCGTGCGATTCGAGAAGATCTGCATCGCCCCGGCATGCTGTACGCGGCCACGGAGCGTGGTGTGTGGGTGAGCTACGACGCCGGTGACAGCTGGCAGAGCCTGCAGAAGAACCTGCCGCCGGTGCCGGTGCACGACATGATGCTGCGCGACGACGATCTGGCCATCAGCACGCATGGTCGCGCGTTCTGGGTGATGGAGAATCTCACGAGTCTGCGCTGGGCCGATGACGTGGCCAAGGCTGCGGGTGCGGCGCCGTATCTGTACAAGCCGGTGCCGGTGTATCGGCTGAACGGGCAAACGCAGCCCGCGTTCACGTATCGTCTGCCCGCCGACAGCATGGTGGTGAAGTTCGAGTTCTATGATGCGGCCGGGAAGCTGGTGGGGACGGCGGCGAGCAACGACACGACCAAGCCACCGGTGGATCCGCGCTTCGCTGAGATGGGCTTCACGCCGCCGGCGCCGCCCAAGCCGGGTACACGCAAGGGCGTGAACCGCTTCACGTACACCATGAAGCACGACGATGCGGTGACCTTCCGCGGCATGATCACCTGGGCGGGGCGGGGCACCGGTCCGGCGATGGCGCCGGGCACGTATCGCGTGCGCATGACGGCAGGGAATTCGGCGCCGGTGAGCTACGACTTCCGGGTACTGCCCGACCCGCGCAGCGAGGCCACCGAGGCGGATCTCAAGGAACAGGTGCGCTTCGCGCTGCAGGTGCGGGACAAGATCACGGCGGCCAACCAGGGGGTGATCGAGTCGCGGCACATCAAGCGTGAGCTGAACGACCGGCTGCCCAAGATGACCGGCACGGCGGCGTTCGCGCCGCTGGCGAAGAGCCTTGCCGGGTCGCTGAGCGTGGTGGAGGATTCACTCTACCAGACGAAGAACCAGAGCGGGCAGGACCCGCTCAACTTCCCCATTCGTCTCAACGATCAGCTGGCGGGGCTCATGAGCTTCGTCGCGAGCGGCGAGCGGCGTCCGGCGAAGCAGTCGTACGATGTGTGGAACGTGCTGGCGCCCAAGACCGATGGCGAGCTGACGAACCTCGAGCGGGTGATCACCACGAACCTGCCCAAGGTGAACGCGTTGCTCAAGGCGGCGGGTCAGCCGGAGATTACGCGCAGCAAGGTGGAGGGTGCGGCGCCGCGGCCGATCACGCCGTAGAAGGTTGTTGACCGATCACTGACAACTTGCACTACGAACTTCGAACTCCTCGCCTCCCGCGGGGAGTTTGTCGTTTCCGGCGGCTTCCCGGCTCGCGACGCACCCCGCCTGCTTTCAGTGCCCCGCGATTGCCGTGGATTGGTACTGCTCGCGAGAAATTGATGCGACATCCGCGCCGGATTCCGGATAGGCTGTCGCCCATGGCTCGTCCTCGGCTGTTGGTGTCGCTGCGCGAGCGCGCGGCGGTTCGTCGGTTCAGTCCCCGCACCGTCGATGCCTACGCGCGGTGGGTGGTGGCGTACGTGCAGTTCCACGGTCGCCGGCATCCGGCCGAACTGCCACCGTCGGCCGTGCGAGACTTTCTGACGCACCTCGCGCACGAGAAGGGTGTGGCGGCATCCACCCAGAACCAGGCGCTTGCCGCCTTGCAGTTTCTCTATCGCGACGTGCTCGAGCAGCCGTTGCCCGCGATGGTCGGCATCACGCCGGCGAAGCGCCCGCACACGCTTCCCAACGTGCTCTCGCGTGCGGCGGTGGCGCAGGTCCTCGATGCGATGGCCGGCACCTGCTGGCTCATGGCGTCGCTGCTGTACGGCTCCGGATTACGCCTCATGGAGTGCTGTACGCTGCGGGTGAAGGACGTGGATGTCGATCGCGGTGAGATCCGCGTGCGACGCGGCAAGGGTGCGCGCGACCGTGTCACCATGCTGCCCGCGGCGTTGGTCGACCCGCTTCGTGCGCACCTGGCCGAGGTGCACACGGAAATGCAGCGTCGCGCCGGTCGCGGCGGCGGGTATGTGGCCTTGCCCATCGCGCCAGGCGCCAAGGCCATGGGGGCCGTGCGCAACCGCGGCTGGCACTGGGTGTTCCCGGCCTCGCGCGAGTACTGGGACGCCGAGGCGCAGCAGCGCCGCACGCACCACGTGCACCCCACGGTGCTGCAGCGGGCGGTCAGCGCTGCCGCTCGGCGCGCCGGTATCGCACACCGGGTGGGCTGTCACACATTTCGGCACTCGTTTGCGACGCACCTGCTGGAAGCTGGGTACGACATTCGTACCGTGCAGGAGTTGCTGGGGCATCGTGACGTGTCGACCACGATGCTGTACACGCATGTGCTCAACCGCGGCGGCCTGGGGGTACGCAGCCCGCTCGATCAGCCGCCGCCCGTGCGGCGCCCGGTGGGGTGACTGTGCTGCGGTGTTGCGCCACGCGCCGCAGCGGCGTGGCTCCCTCCCTTGCGCGTCTCTCGGCCTGACTGAACATTAGACTGCATTATCTGCAGTCTAACGCAAAATGGCCTGTCCCCTGCGCGCACGGGCAAGTGGCTTGGCCAAAAGCACTTACGCTGCTCGCGCGGCCGTTCTGCCGAACGGATTAGACTGCAGAAAGTTGCAGTCTAATCCGTGCTCTGCAGTGATTGCCTGCAGTCCAATACTTGTTCGGCAGCTACTCTCGTGAAGGAGGTGAGATCACAATGTCGAGTTTCGTCGTATTAACCGTGGTACTTTGCAGCCTCATACTGGCGCCAATCGGACTCGTGCGCGGTGGGCG
>VYLE01000900.1_pt1 | contig 10421 bp, 6 predicted proteins | sample 5114391 | NCBI WGS metagenome assembly VYLE01 (sample SAMN12291771, study PRJNA351875) | freshwater metagenome | isolation source: freshwater lake | place: USA: Michigan, Kent Lake | collected 2013-08-15
CTGGTCGAACGCCCCGTCGACGGCGGCCCGTGCATCGTCGTGCCGGACACGCAGAAGGCGCTGGAGGCCCTGGGGGCCGCCGCCCGCGATCGCGCGCCCCACATCCGGCGCGGGGCCGTCACCGGCAGCGTCGGCAAGACCAGCGTGACCCAGGCGATCAAGGCCGGCCTCGATCTGGCCGGACCCGCCCACGCCTCGATCAAGAGCTACAACAACCACATCGGCGTACCCCTGACGCTGGCGCGCATGCCGGCCTCGGTCGAGCGCGCCGTCTTCGAGATCGGCATGAATGCGCCCGGCGAGATCGCGCCCCTGTCCCGCCAGGTCCAGCCCCATGCCGCCTGCGTCACCACCGTCGGCCCGGTGCACATCGAGGCCTTCGCCGATGGCGAGGCGGGCGTGGCGAAGGAAAAGGCCTCGATCTTCCAGGGCCTCGGCCCCGGCGGCCTGGCGGTCGTCAACGGCGACAATCCCTGGTTCGAGACGCTGCATCAGGCTGCGCTCCACGTCGGCGCGCGGGTGGCGACCTTCGGGTCGGAGACCTTCCACGACGCCCGCCTGATCGACTTCGCCCCCTTCGACGGCGGCGCGCGCGTGACGGCCGAGGTGTGGGGCCGGACACACGTCTTCCCGCTCCGCCAGACCGGCTTCCACTGGGGCCTGAACAGCCTGGCGGTGATCCTGATGCTGGATGCGCTGGATGTGCCGGTCGAGACGGCGCTGGCCGCGCTCGGCGAGTTCGAGCCGCTGAAGGGCCGGGGCGAGACCCGCATCGTCCACATCCCCGGCGGCGCCTTCACCCTGATAGACGAGAGCTACAACGCCAATCCGCTGTCGATGAAGGCGGGCTTCCTGTCGCTGGGGGCCAAACCGATCCAGCGCGGCGGGCGTCGCGTCGTCGTCCTGACCGACATGCTGGAGCTGGGCGACCAGTCCCAGGCGCTCCACGCCGGTCTGTCCGAACCGATCGAGGCCGCCGCCATCGACGTGGTCCATGCCGCAGGACCGGAGATGCGCCACCTCTACGACGCCGTCGCGCCCGAACGGCGGGGGGTCTGGGCCTCCACCGCGGCCGATCTGGCCGACCAGGCCGAGGACCTCGTCGGGCCGAACGACATCGTCATGGTCAAGGGCTCGAACGGATCCAAGGCGTCGCTTGTCGCGGCGGCGCTCCTGCGGCTAGAGCGAAACGAAGTTCCGGGGGCCTGATGTTCTACCTGCTCTACCTCTACTACGCCGACGTGGCGCAGGATTATCCGCTCCTGAACCTGATCCAGTATCAGACGGTGCGGGTGGCACTCGCAATGGCCACGGCCATGATCGTCGCGGTGGCCATGGGCAGCCGCTTCATTTCCTGGATGCGGGTCAAGCAGGGCAAGGGCCAGCCGATCCGCGCCGACGGCCCCGTCAGCCACCTGTCCAAGGTCGGCACACCCACTATGGGCGGATTGATGATCCTCGCCGGCATCGGCGTGGCGGTCTTCCTGTGGGGCGACCTGACCAACCCCTACATCTGGATCGTGTCGGGGGTGACGGCCGCCTTCGGCGTGCTCGGCTTCGTCGACGACTACGCCAAGGTCACCAAGCAGACCTCGGCGGGCCTGACGTCGAAGCAGAAGCTGGCGGCCCAGATCGCCGTGTCGGTGGTCGCGGGCGTTCTGGTCGTTCTCTGGATGACGCGGTCGCCGACCTCGCCGGGGCTGGAGACCTCGATCGCCTTTCCCTTCTTCAAGGACGTGCTTCTGAACATCGGCTGGTTCTACGTCGCCTTCGCCGCCTTCACCCTTGTGGGCTTTTCCAACGCGGTGAACCTGACCGACGGGCTGGACGGCCTGGCCATCGTGCCAGTGATGATAGCGGCCGCCGCCTTCGGCATCATCGCCTACCTGGTCGGCAACTTCATCTTCTCGGACTATCTCGGCGTCCACCATGTGCCGGGCTCGGGCGAACTGGCCATCTTCTGCGCCGCCATCATCGGCGGGGGCACGGGCTTCCTCTGGTACAACGCCCCGCCGGCCAAGATCTTCATGGGCGACACGGGGTCGCTGGCGCTCGGCGGCGCGCTGGGCGCCATCGCGGTCGCCACCAAGCACGAACTGGTGCTCGGCATCATAGGCGGCCTGTTCGTGGTCGAGGCCGCCTCGGTCATGATCCAGGTCGCCTACTTCAAGGCCACCCAGAAGCGCATCTTCCTCATGGCCCCGATCCACCACCATTTCGAAAAGCTCGGCTGGCCGGAATCGACGGTGGTCATCCGTTTCTGGATCGTGGCGGCAATGCTGGCGCTGATCGGCCTGTCGACGCTGAAGCTGCGGTGATCCCGGTCCCCGGCTTCGAGGGGCGCCGCGTCGCCGTCTTCGGCCTGGGGCGCTCAGGCCTGACCGCCGCCCGCGCGCTGAAGGCCGGGGCCGCCCAGCCGGTTCTGTGGGACGACAGCGTCTCCAGCCGCATGCAGGCCGAGGCCGAAGGCTTCGCCGTCGAGGACCTGACCGCCGCCGACTGGTCCGGGTTCGCCGCGCTCGTGCTATCGCCCGGCGCGCCTCTGACCCACCCCAAGCCGCACTGGACCGTGGACAAGGCCAAGGCCGCGAACGTCCCTGTCATCGGCGACATCGAGCTCTTCGCCCGCGCCCTCGCCGCCCTGCCTGAGAGCCAGCGTCCCAAGGTCGTCGCCATCACCGGCACCAACGGCAAGTCCACGACCACGGCCCTGATCGGCTGGGTGCTCAAGCAGGCCGGCCTGACCGTCCACGTCGGCGGCAACATCGGCATCGGCGTGCTGGCCCTGCCGTCGCCGACGCCCGACGCCGTCTACGTCATCGAGGTCTCCAGCTACCAGCTCGACCTGACCACCAGCTTCGCTCCCGACGTCGCCATCCTGACCAACATCAGCCCCGACCATCTCGACCGTCACGGCGGCATGGAGGGCTATGTCGCGGCCAAGGCGCGGCTGTTCCAGGCGCTGGCGCCGGAAGCTGTGGCGCTGATCGGCGTCGATGAGGCGGAAGGGCAGGGGATCGCAGACGCGCTGTCCGAGGGCGGCGTCAAGGTCGACGCCGTCCGTACCTTTCCGTCTCCCCTTGCGGGAGAAGGTGGCCCGTCAGGGCCGGATGAGGGGTACGCGGACGCACAGAGGACTTCTCCGTCAGCCCACTCTTCCGACACCAGGTTTCACCCCTCATCCGTCTCGCTTCGCGAGCCACCTTCTCCCGCAAGGGGAGAAGTGATTTGGGCGTGGCCCGGCCTCCTGCATGCCGACGGCCAGGATATCGACCTCACCCCCGCCCGTTCGCTCCCCGGCCGCCACAACGCCCAGAACGCCGCCTTCGCCTATGCCGCCGCTCGCGCGCTGGGCATCCCGCACGAGGCCGCCGTGCAGGGTCTCATGACCTTCCCCGGCCTCGCCCACCGAATGGAGGAGGTCGGCCGTCTGGGGGCCGTGCGCTTCATCAACGACTCCAAGGCCACCAACGCCGACGCCGCGCGTCAGGCTCTGTCCAGCTACAGCTCCGTCTTCTGGATCGCCGGCGGTCGCGCCAAGGACGGGGGGATCGAGGACCTGACCGACCTCTTCCCCCGGGTGGCCCATGCCTATCTGATCGGAGAGGCGGCCGAGGATTTCGCCCGCACCCTGTCTTCCACACCCCACACGATCTGCCGCGACATGGCCATCGCCGTGCGCCAGGCCGCCGCCGATGCCGCAGAGGCCGCCGAGACAGAAGGGCCCCAGGTCGTCCTCCTGTCGCCCGCCTGCGCCAGCTTCGACCAGTTCCCCGATTTCGAGGCGCGGGGAGAGGCGTTCCGCGCTGCCGTTCTTAACCTTGGTGCTACGCCTTTCGTTCAGGGTTGAGAAACCATGACCGAGGCGACCGCCACAGCTTACGTCCCGCCATTCAGCCGCAACGACCCCAGCCCCATCGCCAAATGGTTCTGGACGGTCGACCGCCCGCTGCTGGGCGCGGCGCTGGCGCTGATGTTCCTCGGCGTCGCCCTCAGCTTCGCCTCCTCGCCCGCCGCCATCCTGGCCGACGAGTCGATCACCGACCCGTTCCACTACTCCTGGCGCATGATCGTGTTCGCCACGGGTGGTCTGGTCGGCATGTTGATGATGTCGCTGCTGTCGCCGCGCGGGGTCCGGCGCATCGCCGTCCTGGCGCTGCTGGGGGCCATCGTCGTCATGGCCCTGTTGCCCGTGATCGGCGACACGGTGAAGGGCGCCGCGCGGTGGGTCGATCTGGGGCCGTTCAGCCTGCAACCCAGCGAGTTCGCCAAGCCCGCCCTGATCGTCTTCGCCGCCTGGATGTTCGCCGAAGGCCAGAAGGGGCAAGGCGTGCCCGGCGTCTCCATCGCGTTCGGGACCTATGCGATCGTCGTCGCGCTGCTGCTGATTCAGCCTGACATCGGCCAGACGTTGCTGATCACCACCACCTTCATGGCCGTATTCTTCATGGCCGGGGTACCGCTGCGCTGGGTCGCGGTGCTGGGCGGGATGGGGGCGGCGGGCATGGCGGCCATCTATCTGCTGTTCCCCCACGTCCAGTCGCGCGTGGCCAAGTTCATGTCGCCGGGCGCCGAGGACACCCACCAGATCGACCGGGCGTCCGAGGCCATCCGCGCCGGCGGACTGGTCGGACGCGGCATCGGCGAGGGGGTGATGAAGCGCTCGGTGCCCGACCTGCACACCGACTTCATCTATTCCGTCGGCGCCGAGGAGTTCGGCCTGGTCCTGAGCCTCATCATGATCGGCCTCTACGCCTTCATCGTCGTGCGCGGCATGAGGAAGGCGCGGATGCTGAACGACCCCTTCGAACAGACGGCGGCGGCAGGGTTGTTCATGCTGATCGGGCTCCAGGCCTGCATCAACATCGCGGTCAACCTGAACCTGATCCCGACCAAAGGCATGACGCTTCCCTTCATCAGCTACGGCGGCTCGTCGATGCTGGCGATGGGGCTGACCATGGGCTTCGCGCTCGCTCTGACGCGACGTCGGCCGGGAGCCTATGAGCCGGGGGCGAGCCTGTATCGCCCCCGCCGGATGCTGATGCCCTGACGTCCGAATCTGACGCAGGCGTCGCCTAGAATGATGACGAGACGGGGCAGACGTCTCGGCATTACGAGCCGGATTTCAGACTATTCAGACGCTTCGCACTGTGTTTCTGACACGGGCCGAACATCGGGCCGGTAGGGGTGGGATAGCATGAGCCGCGTCTGTGTCGTCGCCGCCGGAGGCACCGGGGGCCACATGTTCCCCGCCGAGGCGATGGCCCGCGAGATGGCCGCTCGCGGCTGGCGCGTGGTGCTCGCCACCGACCGGCGCGGCGAGCAGTACGCCCACGCCTTCCCCGCCGAGGAGCGGCTGGCGCTCGACGCCGCCACCGGCTCCGGCCCCATAGGCTTGGCCAAGGCCGGCCTCGCCATCGTGCGCGGCGTCGCCCAGGCTCAGGCTGCGTTCAGGCGGTTGGATGCTAGGGTCGTCGTCGGCTTCGGCGGCTATCCGTCGGCCCCGGCCCTGGTCGCCGCCATCCTCCAGCGCCGCGCGACGGTCATCCACGAGCAGAACGCCGTGCTCGGCCGCACCAATCGGATCCTCGCCCCTTATGCTGGGATGGTAGCTTCTTCCTTTCCCACGCTGGAGCAGGCCAGCGCCTCGGTGAAGGCCCGCGCCCAGGTCGTCGGCGCCCCCGTCCGCGCCGACATTCGCGCCCTCTACGACCGCTCCTATGCCGCGCCGCAAGACGGCCCGATCCGCGTCCTCGTCACCGGCGGCAGCCAGGGCGCCCGCATCCTGTCCGAGACCACGCCACGCGCCCTGGCCCAGTTGCCCGAGGCGATCCGCAGCCGCCTGAAGGTCCAGCAGCAGTCCCGGCCGGAGACGCTGGAGGCCGCCCGCCAGATCTACCTCGACGCCGGCATCGACGCCGAGGTGGCCCCCTTCTTCCGCGACATGGCCAGCCGACTGTCGCAGGCCCATCTCGTCATCGGTCGCGCCGGAGCCTCGACCTGCGCCGAGCTCGCCGTCGCCGCCATGCCGTCGGTTCTGATCCCGCTGAAGATCGCCACCGACGATCACCAGCGGCTCAACGCCAAGCTCCTGACCGACGTCTCCGCCGCCGAGATGATCCTGGAGGACGACCTCACCGTCGACGTCCTGACCGACGTCGTCGCAGGCGTGCTCTCCCGCCCCGACCGCCTGGCGGAGATGAGCGCCGCCGCCCGCTCCGTCGCCATCCCGGACGCCGCCCGACGCCTGGCCGATCTCGCGGAGGAGGCCACGCGGTGACGGTCCCGGCGGGAACCGAAGACGCCGCCGACACGCTGTTCGCGGCGATGCCCCCCGAAATCAACGACCTGACGCGCCAGATCATAGCGGTTTGGCGCCGCTTCGACTGGCTGCCGGAATGGGCGGTGGTGGCCCTGGTCATGGCCGCTTTCGTCGGTGCCGGCTGGCTGGCTCATCTCGCCGTGTTCGCCCTGCTGCGCCGCGTCGTGAAGAACCGCGACCTCTTCTGGCGCGGGGTGGTCGAGCGGGCGCGGGCCAAGCTGCGCATCCTCATCATCCTGATCGCGGTCGGCTTCTCGGTGACCGTCTCGCCGCTCGACCCCGAGCCGTCCCAGATGGTGCGGGCGGTGATCCTGTTCCTGACGATCCTGGTGCTCGGCTGGATCGTCATGGGCGCGATCGAGATGTGGGCGGTCGTCTATCTGCGGAAGTTCAACCTGGAGGCCGAGGACAACCTCGCGGCCAGGAAGCACGTCACCCAGACCCGCATCCTGCAACGCGCCGCCGTCATCCTGACCGGCCTTGTCACCGTCGCCCTGGCCCTCATGACCATCGGCGCGGTGCGCCAGTGGGGCGTGTCGCTGCTGGCGTCGGCCGGGGTGGTCGGCATCATCGCGGGCCTAGCGCTCCAGCCCTTCCTCAAGAACCTGATCGCCGGCATCCAGATCGCGACAGCCCAGCCCATCCGTATCGACGACGCCGTGATCGTGGAAGGGGAGTGGGGCCAGGTCGAGGAGATCACCTCCACCTATGTCGTGGTCCGGCTGTGGGACTGGCGGCGCATGATCCTGCCGCTCAGCTACTTCATCGAGCAGCCGTTCCAGAACTGGACGCGGGAGACCGCGCGTCTGATCGGCACGGCCTTCCTCTATGTCGACTACGAGGCCCCGATGGACCGGCTCCGCGCCGAGCTGGAGCGCATCTGCCGCGACAGTCCGCTCTGGGACGGCGACGTGGTCAATCTCCAGGTCACCGAGATCACCGATCGTGTCGCCCAGGTTCGCTGTCTGGCCAGCGCCCGGAACGCGCCGACCGCCTTCGACCTTCGCTGTGAGATCCGCGAGAAGATGCTGGCCTTCATGCGCGATGAGTGTCCAGAGGCGTTGCCGCGTGATCGCCTGAGCCTCCCCCGGCCGGAGGAGACGGGCTTTACCGCCCAGGAGCCGTAAGGGCCCGGCCACGCGAGGCGTCAAGCTGTCGCCTGTTCCTTATGCGGCCCTTATGCCGCCGGCCCGATCCCGCATCGCGGCCTTACGTCGGGCGGTGCTTCCCTCCAGGCTCAATCGAACCGGAGGCGATCGGCATGGCCGATGTGATTTTCTTGGCCGTGGGCGGCGGGGCGTTCGTGCTCTTCGCCGCCCTCGTCGCTGGACTGAAGCGGATCTGACGATGGCGCTCGGTCTGCTCTGGGGCGCCGGCGCGGTCGTCGTCGCCGTCTACATGGTCGCGGCGCTGCTGCGGCCCGAGCGGTTCTAGGAGAGCCGCATCGTGAACATTCAGGGATGGGCGGAAATCGCCCTGACGCTCGGTCTGGCCTGCCTGCTCGGCTGGCCGATCGGCATCTATATGTCGCGCGTCTGGAACGGCGAACGCACCTGGCTCGATCCGGTGCTGAAGCCGGTCGAGGGCGTCTTCTATCGCGCCGCAGGGGTCGATGCGACGCGCAGCCAGGGGTGGCTGGGCTATGCCGGAGCGCTGCTGGCCTTCAACGCGGCGGGCTTACTGCTGCTGTTCGGCATGCTGCGCCTCCAGGGCCTGCTGCCACTGAACCCGCAGGGGTTCGACGGCCTGACGCCGCATCTGGCCTTCAACACGGCCGTGAGTTTCGTCACCAACACCAACTGGCAGAGCTATGGCGGCGAGACGACGATGTCGACGCTCAGCCAGATGCTGGGCCTGACCACCCAGAACTTCGTCTCGGCCGCGACCGGCGCGACGATCGCGGCGGCGCTGGCCCGCGCCTTTGTCGCCGATCGGGGCCAGGGCGTCGGCAACTTCTGGGCCGACCTGACGCGGACGACCCTCTATGTCCTGCTGCCCGCGTCCTTCCTGCTGGCGCTCGTGCTGGCGGGGCTGGGCGTGGTGCAGTCGCTGCAGCCGTCCGTGGTCGCCACGACGATGGAGGGCGGTCAGCAGACCATCAGCCTGTTCCCGACCGCCAGCCAGCTGGCCATCAAGCAGCTCGGGATCAACGGCGGCGGCATCTTCAACGTCAACTCCGCCCATCCGCTGGAGAACCCCAGCCCCCTGACCAATCTGATCACGGCGGTGGCGATCAACGTCATGGGCTGGGCGGCCTTCTTCGCCTTCGGCCGGACGGTGTTGGCCAGGCGTGAGGTGCGCGCCCTCGCCATCGCGGCCCTGATCCTGCTGGGAACCCTGACCGCCGCCATGTACGTGGCCGAGAGCCAGCCCGCGCCCGCCCTCGTCGCGGCTTCGGTCGAACAGCCGGTGAACCTGGAGGGCAAGGAGGTCCGCTTCGGCGTGCCGTCGTCCGTCGCCTGGGCCGGGCCGACGACCGGGGCCTCCAACGGCTCGGTCAACGCCATGCACGCCAGCTTCATGCCGCTCAGTGGGGGCATCCAGATGTTTCTGATGCAGCTGGGCGAGATCCTGCCCGGCGGCGTCGGATCGGGCATCGCCGTCATGGTGCTGATGGCCGTGCTGGCGGTGTTCGTGGCCGGGCTGATGGTCGGGCGCACGCCGGAATATCTCGGCAAGAAGATCGAGGCGCGCGAGATCCAGTACGCCATGATCGCCGTGCTGGTGCTGCCACTGGCCATCCTCGGCTTCGCGGCGACGGCGGCGGTGTTGCCCACCGCGCTGGAGGGTCTGCTGAACGACGGGCCGCACGGCCTGTCGGAGATCCTCTACGCCTACACCTCGGCGGCGGCGAACAACGGCTCGGCCTTCGCCGGCCTGACCGCGAACGCGCCTTGGTGGAACACGACGCTGGGGATCGCCATGCTGATGGGGCGCTTCGTCCCCGCGGTGGCGGTGCTGGCCGTCGCCGGCAGCCTGGTGGTCAAGCCCAAGCTCGCGCCCTCCGCAGGCACTCTGCCGACCCACGGGCCGCTGTTCATCGGCCTGTTGATCGGCGTGATCCTCATCCTGGGGGGACTGCAGTTCTTTCCCGCCCTCGCGCTCGGCCCGATCGTGGAGCATTTCGACATGCTCCAGGTCGTGGCCCGCTTCTGACCCGAACGGACCCAAAGACATGACGGACATGTCCCTCCACGCCCCGCGCTCGCCGATCGCCGGCGGGCTGTCGGGGGCCATGCTGGGCCGGGCGCTGACGGATGCCATCGTCAAGCTGAACCCGGTCAAGCTGCTCAAGAACCCGGTGATCTTCACCACCTGGATCGTGGCCTTGCTGGCCACCGTGTCCGCAGCGGCGGAGATCGCGTCTGGCGACGGCTTCGGCTTCGCGCTGCAGATCGCGCTCTGGCTCTGGGCCACGGTGCTGTTCGCCAATGTCGCCGAGAGCGTCGCCGAAGGCCGCGGCAAGGCGGCGGCCGACAGTCTGCGCGCCACCCGCGTCACGACCAAGGCCAAGCTGATCGTCGATCCGGCGACCGGCACGGTGGTCCCGACCCCGGCGCACGAGCTGGAGATCGGCTCCATCATCCTGGTCGAGGCCGGCGACGTCATCGCCTCGGACGGTGAGATCATCGAGGGCGTCGCCTCGGTCAACGAGGCCGCCATCACCGGCGAGAGCGCGCCGGTGATCCGTGAATCGGGCGGCGACCGCTCGGCCGTGACCGGCGGCACCACCGTGGTGTCGGACTGGATCAAGGTGCGCATCACCGCCAAGCCGGGCTCGACCTTCCTGGATCGCATGATCGCCATGGTCGAGGGCGCGGATCGGAGGAAGACGCCGAACGAGCTGGCGCTGGCCGTGCTGCTGGCCGGGCTGACGCTGGTGTTCCTGATCGCCGTGGTGACGCTGTTGGGGCTCGGCGCCTATTCGGGCGTGGACCTGGATCCCATCGTGCTGGGCGCCCTGTTCATCACCCTGATCCCGACGACGATCGGCGGGCTGCTGTCGGCCGTCGGCATCGCGGGCATGGACCGTCTGCTGAAGGTCAATGTGCTGGCGACCTCCGGCCGGGCGGTCGAGGCGGCGGGCGACGTCGACACC
>VYLE01000901.1_pt1 | contig 10409 bp, 9 predicted proteins | sample 5114391 | NCBI WGS metagenome assembly VYLE01 (sample SAMN12291771, study PRJNA351875) | freshwater metagenome | isolation source: freshwater lake | place: USA: Michigan, Kent Lake | collected 2013-08-15
GGCTTCGGGCAATACTCGGGATGACTTCGGCGCCGCCAGGCCGTGACCACTTACCTGATATCCAGACCCTCCCCCGAAAGGGGGCGGGCGGGCCAGACGGGATTCTCCACCGGCTTTTCGGTCCGGCTTGCCTGGTTCGGCGTCCCTAGGACGCGGCAGGGCCGTTACCCCCTGCCGCCTCCGCATCCGGGACGGTCTGCCTGGCCAACCGAACGGTACCGGTGCGGCCCCTGCCTAGCAGATGCAGAAGAGAATAACCCCGCTGCGGACCCGGTCGGATTCGAAAGCTGTGAAAAAATGCAGTTGGCCGTCCTCCCGGTTTCGCTGCAGGCGAAGACCGGAAGCCAGACTGCCTTGTTCTACGGGGCTTTCTGGGTCCCGGACATTTGCTGCGCAAATTCCGGGATGACGACACTTGGAGGGCGCGATTTGGGCTGGTTTCGTTGCGTAGCGCCGGACTTGTGCAACCAAATGCGCCTTGTCTGGAGGGCTCTGCGGAGAGCTCGGCGCTAGCCCCGCGTCAGCACCAGTTCGCAGCGCTCATTCAGGCTGGGCCTCGCGATGGCGACGCGGGCGAGGCCGGGCAGGTGCGGCTTGAGGTCTGCGGCGGCCCAGAGGCAGAGGCGCTCAAGGGTCGGGATGTCGAGGCCCTCGATCTCGTTGAGGAGGCGGTGGTCGAGCTTGGCGGCAGTCGCCTCGAGGCAGCTTGTGAGGTGAGCGAAGTCTTCGACCCACTGCTCGCCGGGCTGGACGGTGCCGGCGACGGTGGCTTCGAGGCGGAAGGAGTGGCCGTGGATCGAGCGGTAGGGATGGCCTTCCGGCTTGCCGCCCATGTAATGCGCGGCCTCGAAGGTGACGGCCTTCGTGATCTCGAAAACCTGACCTTCCGCACTCATGGCAGACCGGTCAGTTTGTGGGTTTGCAAGCTCAGTCGCCATTTCGGGTGCTTCAGGCAGTAATCCGCTGTGGCCGCGACGTGGGAGACGCCCGGGCCGTCGTCCCTCGGTTGGAGGAAAAAGTGCTGGAAGTCCAGCGCAGCGAAGCGTTCCGGCTGCGCTTCGGGCTCGGCCTGGGGGTAGACAAGCTTCAGCTCATGACCGCGGATCTGGGCGAGCGGGGCGTTGGCCTTCGGGCTGACGCAGACCCAGTCGATGGAGGCCGGCGCCGGCAGCGTGCCATTGGTCTCGATAGCAATTTCGAACCCAGCCTCGTGGAGGGCGTCTATCAGCGGCTCGTCCAGCTGCAGGAGAGGTTCGCCGCCGGTGCAGACGACATATGGCTTGCCGGCGGAGGCGGCGTTGGCGGACCAGATGCCGGAGACGTGGGCGGCGAGGCTGGCGGGTTCGCGGTACTTGCCGCCGCCCTCGCCGTCCGTGCCGACGAAATCAGTGTCGCAGAAGCGGCAGACGGCCGAGGCGCGGTCACGCTCGAGGCCGCTCCAGAGGTTGCAGCCGGCAAAGCGGAGGAAGACAGCGGCGCGGCCCGTGTGGGCGCCCTCCCCTTGCAGCGTGTAGAAGGCTTCTTTCACCGAGTAGGTCATCTTGCGGCCTGCCAGCGGTCCCAGCCATTCGCCCTCAGTTCGCAGGCCGGGCATATGCCGCAGCCATAGCCCCAGGCATGGCGGTGGGTGCGGTCGCCGAGATAACAGGTGTGGGTGTCTTCTATGATCAGGTCGACGAGCGGCTGGCCGCCGAGGGACGCGGCCATCGCCCAGGTGCCGGCCTTGTCGACATGCATGAGGGGCGCCTCGATGACGATGTCTGCCTCGAGGCCGAGCTGGAGCGTCTTTTCCTGGGCCTTGAGTGTCACGGCGCGGCAGTCGGGATATCCGGAATAGTCGGTCTCGCACATGCCGCCGACGAGGACACCTATGCCGCGGCGAACGGCGAGGGCGCCGGCGAGGGTGAAGAAGAGGAGGTTGCGGCCGGGCACGAAGGTGGAGGGCAGGCCGCTGGCGAGCATTTCGATCTCGACGTCTTCGGTCATCGCGGTCTGGCCGAGGGACTTCAGGACGCCGGCATCAAGCAGGTGATCGGGGCCGAGGCGCGGCGCCCAGGCGGGGAATGCGGTGGTTAACCGCTCACGGATGCGGGCACGGCACGCAAGTTCGATCCGGTGGCGCTGGCCATAGTCGAATCCGATCGTTTCGACCCGGCCGAACCGGTCGAGCGCCCAGGCGAGGCAGGTGGCCGAATCCTGGCCTCCGGAAAAGAGGACAAGCGCGGATCGGGAGGAGGCTGTCATCCGCGCGCCTTTAACAGGCCCAGCCCCAGCGGCCAAGCAGGCCGGGGACGCGACGGAAAGCGCCGTCACATTTTTGACACCCCCGCAAAGTCTTTCAGCCCTCACGCCGCGAGACCAATTGACACGGGCAGGTTACTGGATTTGTGATGGTGTCGAAGTGGTCCCGCCAAAGAGGATCGCTCGAAAATCAGCAACAAATTCGGTGCTTTGCTTGTGCGGCCCGAGGGGAGGAAAATTCGAATGACCCGGATTACAGACTCGAAATACGTCTTGCTCGCAGGTGCCTCCGCACTTGCCCTGAGCCTGTTCGCCCCAGTGGCGTTCGCTCAGGAAGAGGACGCGCCGGATGATGCGCGCCGCCTCGGGACGGTTACCGTTACCACCCAGAAGGTCGAGCAATCGATCCAGGACGTTCCGATCGCCGTTTCGGCCTTCGATGAAGACGCCCTCGACAAGATGCAGCTGACCGGCGGTCCTGACCTCCTGAAAGCCATCCCGAACTCCGCCTTCACGGCCGGCAACTTCGGCGGCTTCAACTTCCGTATCCGCGGTATCGGCGTTGACGCTGTCGCCCAGTCGAGCGACGCGGGCGTCGGTATCCACCAGAACGACGTGCCGCTGGGCGCCAACCGCCTCCTCGAAGCCGAGTTCTTCGACATGGAGCGCGTCGAGGTGCTGCGCGGTCCGCAGGGTACGCTCTATGGCCGTAACGCCACCGGCGGCGTGTTCAACGCAATTACCGCCAAGCCGGTGCTCGAAGAGTATTCGGGCAACGCGACCATCACGCTCGGCAACTATGACACGATGAAATACAAGGGCATGCTGAACGTGCCGATCGGCGACAAGATCGCTGTTCGCGTGGCCGGCAGCTACCTCGAGCGTTCGGGCTATGCCACCAACACGGTGACCGGCCAGTCGATCGACGGCCGCGAATTGTTCGGCGTGCGCGGCTCGATCCTGTTCGAACCGACGGATAATTTCCGCACCACCTTCATCGTAGAGCACTTCGAAGAAGAAGATGACCGCCTCCGCGCCGGCAAGCAGCTCTGCACGAAGGACCCGCTGAAAACCTCGTTCAACGGCGTGGCCATCGGCGCGCTCGACCAGCTGGTCACCTCGCTCGGCTGCCGCGCAGACTCGCTGGAAGACATGAACGACCGTGTGAACTCGGTCGCAACACTGGGCGGCGGTCTGGCCATCATCGCCGGCCTTCTGAACGGCGACGCCTTCACGGCGCCGGTCGATCAGAACCTGCGCAACATCGAATCGGCTTTCGACCCGACCTATTATGCCGACCAGACGCTTTACACATTGAAAGGCGAGTATGACCTGACCGACTCGCTCAAGCTGACCTACCTTGGCAGCTTCAGCGAAACGTCCCTCGAATCGCTTGAGGACTACAACAAGATCGCCCCGACGATCACCTTCAACTCGACGGCTGGCGCATTTGCAGGTGCCCTCGCCCCGCTCTACGGAATTCTCTTCCCGGGCGGCGTTGTGAACGACCCGCAACTCGGCGCGTCCAACCGCTTCCGCACGTTCGATATTGCTGGCGGCAGCAGCGAGCAGACGACCCACGAAGTCCGCCTGCAGTCTTCCTATGATGGCCCGTTCAACTTCAACCTCGGCGCCATCAAGGTCGACTTCGAATCGATCGACCCGCAAACGCCGACGGACGGTTACGCGGTTCTGTCGAACTCGCTGACAGCCCTGACGCAGATCAACAACGCCGCTGGCGGCGCTCTGTTCGGCGGTGTTGTTCCGGTTGATACCGGTGTCGGCGGCGTGCCGGTGTTCGGCGGCGCCATCACCGGTACCGGCGGCAACTACTTCCGCTCGCTGTCGCCCTACACGCTCGATTCCTATGCCGTGTTTGGCGAGGGCTACTATGACGTTACCGATGACCTGAAACTGACGCTCGGCCTGCGCTACACGAGCGACAAGAAGGAACAGGACGTCATCCCGACCTTCCTGTTCACGCCGGCAGCAGCCATTCCGGGCGGCGACCCGCTGGCTCCGCGTCCGATCGTCGGCGCAGACAATGATGATGGCGGCGACGGCACGATCAACGCTGACTTCAAGGAAACCACGGGCCGCTTCGGTTTCGACTGGACACCGGACCTCGGCTTCTCCGAAGACACGCTGATCTACGGCTTCTACTCGCGCGGCTATAAAGGCGGCGGTATCAACCCGCCCCAACCGGCAGGTGCAAGCCTCTTCCCGCAGGTCTTCGATCCGGAGTTCATCAACTCCTACGAACTCGGCACGAAGAACACCCTCGCGGGCGGCGCTCTCCAGGCCAACCTGACGGGCTTCATGTATGACTATGAAGGCTATCAGATCACGCAGATCGTGAACCGGACCTCGGCGAACTTCAACATCGACACCAAGATCCAAGGTCTCGAAGTCGAGACGATCTGGAACCCGGTGTCGACGCTGATCGTCAACGCCAACCTTGGCTTCCTGAACACGGAAATCCAGGACACCTGGGGCATCGATACGCTTGACCGCACGAATGGCCGCTCTGACCTCGTGACCCTGAAAAACGCCTCGACGTTCGCGAACTGCGTCGTCTCGGCTCAAGGCTACGCTGCAGTGCTTCGCGCAATCCAGGCAAGTGCCCTGCCCGCCGGCGCAACCCGGGGTATCTGCTCCGGCGCTCTGGCCGGCCTGACGACCACGCTTGCTCCGTTCAACGGGGGCAACCCGATCCAGAGCGTTACCGTCACGAACGTGGACGGCACGACCTCGGTCATCGGCGGCCTGACGCCGTTCGACGGCGATGCGAAGAGCCTTGATGGCAACTCGCAACCGGGCGCTCCGGAATCGACCTTCAACATCGGTGTGGAGTACACTTGGGAACCGGGCTCGTTCGGCAACTGGGGCCTCACCGGCCGCGTCGACTACTACCGTCAGTCGGACAGCTTCAGCCGCGTCTACAATACCGAGCGCGACAAGCTGCCGAGCTGGGACAACCTGAACGTTGCCCTGTCGCTCTTCAACGACGAGAACGGCATCCGGGTCGATGTATTCGGCAAGAACGTCAGCGATGAGGAAGTCATCACCGGTGCCTACCTCACCGACGACTCCTCGGGCCTGTTCACCAACATCTTCCTGACTGAGCCGCGCACTTACGGCGTGTCCGTCACGAAGAGCTGGTAAGCCTCCCGCCGCAAGGCAGGACACTAGATGAGGGGGCGGCCTTTCGGGGCCGCCCCTTTTTCATTGGCGCGGAGCGCGCGAGGCCTTATGTCTGCTGCCATATCCCTCGGCCGAACCGGAGCTGCTCATGAACACCCCTGCCCGCCTCAGCGCGCTTGCGCTTGTCCTTGCTGCTGCCGCCTGTTCCGAACCTGCGACGACGCCTGCCGTTGAAGTGGCGCCGAGCAGCACGACCGTGACCCTGGAGCCGGTGGTCGCCGCCGAGCAGCCCTGGGGCATGGCCTTCCTGCCGGATGGCAGCCTGCTGTTCACCGAGAAAGCCGGCGGCCTGAAATTCTGGGCGCCGGGCGCAGAGGCCGCTTCGCCCGTGACAGGACTTCCGGAGGCGCTGACCGAAGGCCAGGCGGGCTATCTCGGCATCGCGCTCGACCCGGCCTTCGAGGACAACCGGCTGGTCTACGTCTCACTGTCTTCCGGAACCGAGGCGGCAAACTCGACTCTCGTGGTGCGCGGGCGCCTCAGCGAGACCGGCTCGACGCTGAACGGCGTCGAGGAGCTTTTCCGCGGCGACCTGCGCGAGACCGCCTATCACTATGGCTCGCGCCTTGTCTTCGCGAATGACGGCACGCTGTTTGTGACGATCGGCGAGGGCTACAAGTACATGGACCTCGCGCAGGATCCGAAGACGACGCATGGCAAGGTGATCCGGATCAATCCGGATGGCTCGATCCCGGCGGATAATCCGTTTGCGGATGGTGCAGCCGGCAACCCGGCGGTCTGGTCATATGGCCACCGAAACATGCAGGGCCTCTATTATGACAAGACGTCGGGTACGCTGTGGGAAACCGAGCACGGGCCGAAGGGCGGCGACGAGCTGAACATCATCACCAAGGGCGCCAATTATGGCTGGCCGAAAATCACCTATGGCGTGAACTATGATGGCACGGTGATCACCGAGGCGACCGAAGCGGACGGCATGCAGCAGCCGCAGACCTATTGGGTGCCGTCGATTGCGCCATCGGGTCTCGCGATGGTGACCAGCGATGTCTATCCCGGCTGGAAAGGCGACCTGTTCGTGGGCGGCATGAATGGCCCGGCCGGACTCGTCCTTGTACGGATCGATCTGGAAGGCGGCAAGATTGTCGGCAAGGAAGACCTGCTGCGCGACGCGCAATATTCCTTCCGAGATGTCGTGCAGGGGCCGGACGGCTATCTGTATGTCGCCACGAAAGACTTCGACGGCATCTTCAAGCTGGTGCCGGGGGAATAACCCCGGCGCTCAGTCGCCGTCCTTGATCGGGATGCCGTAGAGTTCCAGGCGATGGTCGACGAGCTTGAAGCCGAGCTTGCGGGCGATTTCTTCCTGCAGCTTCTCGATTTCTGCCGAGTGGAACTCGACGACTTCACCTGACTTCACATTGATCAAGTGGTCGTGGTGCTCTTCCGGCACTTCCTCGTAGCGGGCCCGGCCGTCACGGAAATCATGCGCCTGGATGATGCCGGCATCCTCGAACAGCTTCACCGTGCGATAAACCGTGGCGAGCGAGATCGAGGCATCGAGCGAATTGGCGCGGCGATGCAGCTCCTCGGCGTCCGGGTGATCGTCTGCGACGGAGAGAACGCGCGCAATGACGCGGCGCGGCTCGGTCATCCGCAGGCCTTTTTCGATACAGAGTTTTTCCAAACGGTCCATGGCGGCCCTTTTGCCTTCACCGGACGGGAATGTCCATATTGGCGCCGTCTGCCCAGACGGCCTCATCGAGACCGGCGAGACGGGCAAAGCGCTGCAGCTCTGCCTCAAGGCGCGATGCTCGGGCAGATGTCCAGAGGATGCCAGGCTCGGTCCAGAGTTTCTCGGCAATGAGCGTGCCGGAATTGCGGTCCGCCTTCGCGCTCAGGCGGCCGATCATCCGGTCTCCTTCGAGCAGCGGATAGACATAATAGCCCCAGACGCGTTTCTCGGCGGGGACGAAGATCTCGATCCGGTAATCGAAGCCGAAGAGGCGCTTCAGGCGCGCGCGGTCGCGGATGACGGGATCGAAGGGATTGAGGATGCGCAGGCGCGAGGTGGGCGCCTCGGCGGCGGCGAGGCGGGCTTCGATGTCAGCCGGTGCGAGGGCGCCAGACCAGCTGCCATCGGCGGCCTCGATGCGGACGGGCACCAGATGGCGCTGCGCTTTGGTCCAGGCTTTGACTTCGTCGAGATCAGCCGCGGCCCAGAAGCGCTGGATGTCGCCCTCGGTGCCGAAGGCAAGACGGCCGAGGGCCTCGCGGCAGAGCCAGTCGACTTGCGCTTTTGCCGGCGGCTCGCGGCCGGTGCGGTGCGCGTGAGGGATGACGCGTTCGGTGAGGTCGTAGAACTTGGTGAAGTTCTCGCGGTGCGACGTCGAGAGTTCCCCCGCATACCACATGTAATCGAGCGAAAGCTTGTGCGGCGGGCGGCGCCACATCTCGCGCTTTCCGACGATCTTGGTGTCGAAGGCGTGGGAGGAAAGCGGGCCTTCGGCGCGGATGCGCTCGCGGATGGCGGCGCGGCCTTCGGCGTCGTGCATGCCGCGGTGCCATTCCCAGCCGCGCACCTTTTCCTCGAGGCGGCGGAACTGGCGGCGCCAGTTGGGATAGAACTCCATCGGGATGACGGAGGCATCGTGCGTGAAGTGCTCGAAGACGGCGCGCTGGTCGCGCAGCAGTTTCACCAGCATCGGCTCGCGGTAGTTCTGGTTGCGGCTCCAGAGGATGTGATCGTGGGCGCGGGCGACGACGCGGATCGAGTCGAGCTGGACGAAGCCGAGCTTGCGGATGGTGGCGGCAAGATCGAGCGGGCCGGTGGGCGTGGCGGCGAGGCCCTGGGCATCGAGCCAGAGGCGCCGCGCATCGCGGTTGCGGATTTCAAGCGGCGCGCCGGTCATTCGAACAGGGCGAGCTGGCCGCCATCGAGATGCACGCCTTCGCGGGCGAGCAGCGCGGTCTTGGTGCGCCCGCCGCCGGGGGCAGAGAAGCCACCGAGCTTGCCGTCTGACGTCAGCACGCGGTGGCAGGGCACGATCAGCGGCCAGGGATTGCGCCCCATGACGGCGCCGACGGCGCGCGAGGCGCCGGTGTCCGCACCGATGCGGCGGGCAAGGTCGCCATAGGAGACGGTCTCGCCCCAGCGGACGGTGCGCAGGGCGGCGTAGAGCGACGCCTCGAAATCCGAGATGCCCTGCAGGTCGAGCGCGACCTCGTCGAAGGTCACGGGTGTGCCCGCAAGGAAGGCGCGCAGGCTGGCGATGATCGCCGTGATGTGGGCCGGCGCTTCGACCTCGGGCACGAGCGCCGCGCCCGGCTGCACGGCCTTCGCGGGGCTTTCCGCGAAGGGTCGCACGCGCGTCAGGCCAGCCTCGGTCCAGCCAAGACCGCAGAGGCCGGCGGGCGTGTTGAAGGTGGTGGCCGACTCGAACATTTGGGGAACATCTGCCAGATTTCCCCGCCTGTCCAGAGGGGGGGGTAAGGCGGACAGCAACTCGGTTTGAACCTTCCGCTGCTTCGCATGACCGCAACTGGCCTGAGCGCTGCCATTGCTCCATATGCGCGTCTCAGGCGGAAAACGCCGAGACGTGACGCTCACCCGATCAGTACAGAATAGCGACCCAATCGGTCGCAACTTCAGGGCAAACCCCGATACAAATTCACTGCATAGCTGGCTGGCAATCAATCAACATTTTTCGACTTTTTGCGCCTCTGATGAGCGACAACGATCGTTAGTGTTGTAGAGACGAGTATCTGCATGGCGAACGCAAACCCGACCGTTTCAGCAAAGGTAACTGGAGCCATTGCAGCACCCGAAGCTCTGCAAAAGAGGCTTTCGGTACAGAATATTCTTACCCCGCCAGACCAGAGCAGAAAGATGCTCCAAAGGAATCAGTAAAAATTTGCGTAAAGGAATACCTTCCATAATGTCTTTTCCTCGGAGTATTTGGATTTCTGGTCTCTCACGTTCTCAATCCACCCGTGGCGCAACACATGGAAGCGCTAGTCATACGGACCCTATGCGGGTCCATTAAGGTGTTCGCTGATCTATTCAGAACGATAAGCCTGAGTTCGCTCTGGGCCAAGTCAACCTCGATCGTGAGCAGGAGCGAACAGCAGGCTCGATCCAACCGCGCCGTCAGCTATCCTCACAGCTGTTAGGCCGAATTTCGCCGAAAGTTGCCCGTTGTCTTGGATGTACTTAAGCTTCGCTTGCGGGTCATTCTGCGGAAAGGAGTCAACCGGTGACTAGCTTGGTCAGGGCAGAAGAACCGCGTGATCGCGAGGCGATCTACGATCTAACCAGACGTGCCTTTGCGCCGATGCCCTTTGCGGCCGGTGATGAGCAAGACCTGATCAATGTTTTGCGCGATGCGGGCGCTCTCAGCCTTTCGCTTGTTGCTGAACAGAATGGAGAGATCGTTGGTCATATCGCTCTGTCGCCTGGCGCGCATGAGAGCGAAGACGGGGATTGGTTTGTTCTCGGGCCCATCTCGGTCGAGCCCGCGCTGCAGAAGAAAGGGGTCGGTGGCACGCTGATCGCACACGCCAAAGCTTGGATGAAAGCAAAGAAAGCGCGGGGTTGCATCCTCGTCGGCGATCCGAACTACTATCCGCGCCACGGGTTTCTTCCCGCACCCGGGAACTCACCGGAAAACGAGCCACCTGAATACTTCATGGTGTTTATGTTTGATGGGACTATTCCGGCAGGAAGGTTCAGCTTTCATCCGGCATTTCACGCATGATACTTTTCAAGTACACGAGCAACCGGCAGCAAGGCTGATCGTCTTGAACCGGCCAAGGGTGCTCCAAGCGTAGCGATTGACATCCGGCAGGGTCGCCTCAGTCCTGTCATTCGCGATCCTCTCCTAAACCAGGCCGGAGATCGCCGATAGTGGACACTTTGGTTTAGTCATCTTCGCCACGCCACCAGATGAATCCGGTCGTCTCATTGGCAGCGATGACGCCCACTTCAAATACAGCATCGGTCATTC
>VYLE01000902.1_pt1 | contig 10403 bp, 9 predicted proteins | sample 5114391 | NCBI WGS metagenome assembly VYLE01 (sample SAMN12291771, study PRJNA351875) | freshwater metagenome | isolation source: freshwater lake | place: USA: Michigan, Kent Lake | collected 2013-08-15
CGGGGCCGTCGCCGGCCGCCGATCCGGTCACGAAGCCGGCCGCGATGCCCGTCGCGCCGCCCGCGGCTGCACCGGTCGCCGCGCAGGCTCCGCTGCAATCCGAACTGCCGCAAGCCGAGGTCAGCGCCTTTGCCGAGATCGAACAACTGGCCGAGCGCCTGCGTCGTGCAGGGCCGGCGGCGAAGAAGGTCACCGTGCTGGGGACCGCGTCAAGCGAGGCCGTCACGCTGTCCGCGCTGACGCTCGCGCGGCATCTGGCCCGTGATGCCCGGGTCGTGGTGGTCGATCTGGCTGCGTCCTCGCCGACCATTGCCGCCGTGTCGGTCGATCCCAATGCGCCGGGTCTTGCCGAACTGATGCAGGGCGAGGCTTCGTTCGCGCAGATCATCACCCGCGACAAGCTCTCGCGGCTGCATCTGGTGATGCCCGGCCGTCCCGGCTTCGATCGCAGCCTGCTGCAGTCGCCGCGTGTGGCGCTCGCCATCGATGCGCTCCTGCGCGCCTACGACCACGTGCTGCTCGACGCCGGCAGCGCCGCCGATCTGCCGGCCGAACTGCTGACATCAGGCGCCCGCGCCGTCGTGGTGCCTGACATGTCGATGGAGCCGGAGGCCCGCACGCTGATGTGCGACCAGCTCAGGGCCGTCGGCTTCAGCGAGGTGACGATGCTGACGCGGCCCGTGCAGCCCTCGGACGGGATGGAGCCTCCGCGCGTCGTGGCGGCGTAGGAATCCTATTGCTATCCTTTGGGTAGTGAGCGGGCGACACGTCGCGCTTCAATGATGGTCGCAGTCAGATCAATTTGAGCTTCGGGGCGGCGGACGGCGCTCCAACGGCGGCTTCTATACGGCTTTCTATATGCCGCCGCAGTCGTCACGGTCCGGAAACTGTGGTTACGAGCGAGGATATTCACCCGACACGGCCAGTGGAGGCAACAATTCGACCGACCATCTCAAGATCGCGTCGAAGCTGAGCTCGCAGCTCGGCTTCTTCGCGACCACAAACTACGAGAATTTCTTCGACCAAACCGGCGGTGGCTTTGTAGCAGAATTCCCTTCGCACCTTTCGCTCTCTAGCGGCGTCGATCTGGGCTATATCAGGGACGTCTGGTCGATCTTGAATGACATTTTGCAGACGCCGACGTCGGCTCAATGGAACGCAACCGTTGTCTTTAATCATCGACGCCAGCGCCGCGCGGCCAAAGGAGAGCGGCAAACCCGCTCAGACAAAGCAGCCGCGTCGCAGGCTCGGGGACGGGCGTAACGCTGATCATATCGCCCGCCAGCGCGCGGTTGAAACTCTACGCGGAGGTTCGAAAAAAAAGAAAAGCTAGATCGCGTAAGCGCCCTGAGATGGTCTTACACCGAATATGTTGAGACGGAGGTCCATCCCGGAGTGGGTGGGTTGCTCCAACAACGGAGATGGTCCGCAGTAGTCGGTTTGAACCAAAATTCGAAACCCAGATGCCCGCAGGATCTCTAATATCTCCGGAAGCATCTGCTTGCGATGCGCGAACGAATGGTACTCGACGAATAGCTGCTCAACGTTGTGCAGAAGGTCTCGACAATCCAATATAATGTCTGTCTCAGCGCCTTCTACGTCGAGTTTCAACAGGCTCACCGGCTCTTGCAGCCAATCTCGCAGGCGGACAGTTTCGACTTGGACACCGCCCAGGCCCGCTTCCGACAGTCGGCCTCCGTCTGATCCATCGGGCATGAATGTCATCGTTCCCCTCTTGTCGGAAACGGCAGACCGCTTGATTTCAACGTTTTCGAGATTGAAGGATGCAACGTTCGAAGCCAAAACCTCGGCCACATTCGGGTCTGCTTCAAAGGCAATGATTTTGGCATCTGGCAGGGTACGTTTGAAGAAAATCGTGGCCATGCCGATGTTGGCGCCAGCATCGATTATCCGAGGAGATCGCCCCGACAGGCTTGTAGCGTAGATTTTCTTTTCGAACATGACAAGGTGCTGCAAGGCGCAGGATCGCCCATCGACAAACTTCAATTCTGGTCCAAGCAGATAGGTGGAGCCTGGCTGATGTCGGGGCAGAGTTAGAAGACGATGTGCTTCTCTGTATCGCGCATCCGTTGTCATCTTGCCGAGATGTCTGAGTTTGCTAAGCATTTTGGGTGCCGATTTCTTAGGGAGCGCTCTTCTTTGTCTTCTCGCGCTGTCCGAGAAGAATCTGATAATGGTCGCGATGAAAACGACTATCCACGCAACGCGAAATATTCTGTCGAATATATATTGCGTTAGCCTACTTTAGGTTGCAGCGGTCTTGCTAGGTCTTGACAAGCGAAAGTTGGGTGTATCGGGGGAGTTTCTGCTTGCGAGCAAAAGATGGACATGTCGAGAACTAGCCCGACGGCCGTTTCGGTTTAAGCGAATTTCCTATCGCTTGCGCAGCCAAAGTCCCCCACCGGGATGTGTCATGAAGATCGGTAGTGCCTGCCTCATAACGTCTGGATGTTTCTTGTAGAGATATTGGTTAAAGAGAATGATCTCGTAGGCGGTGTTGTGCATCAGAAAGGCACGAACCAAATAGAGCTCATTCCATGACCTGTTGCCCTCGAAGAACCACTCGGGCGGATACTCAAAGGGGAAGAACATGTCGTGGAAGTGAATGTATACGCCCGATTTTAGGCGAGGCAGGCAATTGAACATGTGAAAATTGACGTCGCTGCCACCCTTCGAGACATGTGTCGAGTCGATGAAAAGGACGTCGCCGGCTTCGAGTTCGTCGATTAGTGCTACGTCGATGTCCTGTGCCGCGCTTTCGATCAGTTGGAAGTTTGCTGGCTTCTGGTTTTCAAGTAGGCTCTTGATCCGCCACGGGTACGGGTCGATGAAAGTGCAGGCCATGTCGAGCCCGGCGGAGTCTCGGACATCAAGCGCGACACAGGACGAGTTACCTGCGCCGAACTCAAGGTAGCGCTTCGGCTTGAGATCGAGGAGCATGCAGCCAAGGGTGACGCCGTCGCCATAGCCGAAGTTGCCCGCCTTGTAAGTATACCTAATGCCGTCACGTTTTTCCTCTCCGAAAGGAAGACTGGCATAGTGCCGCTTTAGTCGATCCACCATAGCCAATTGACCGTCGGTGTTCAGGTCAATCCCTAAGGGATCATTGTCGTGGAAAACCGCGTCAAATCTGCGCTTGAGTTCCTCAGGATCGACGATCGGAGACATAAAATGCCCCGGTGGTTGCCACGTCTGCGGCGCGATTTTGTTGGCGACTTTCTGAACGAACTTCTCGGCAAGTTCTGGCAATCGCATAAAGCTAACTCCCATTCCTTGTAAGTCAACGACTTCACGTTGCGGCGTTCAACTAGCCCTCGACAGTGCCACAGTTCAGTTCACTCTGATCTAAGTTGGCGAGGCACATAGATCGTCCGAAGGCGGGTTTTCAAGAAATGCGCAAAGGAGTTTCGACGGCTAGCTTAAACGGGTTTTGGCGCCAAGAATTTAGTAAGCCAATGGTGGCAAAAGCCGATGATCATCATCGGCGATGTCGATCGTACATCACTCAGCCAAAAAACCTCGCCTCGATGAACAGTTCGAAATCGTAGTTGGCCATGGCGAAATCTTAGGCTCGTTTCCTTCTCAGGAGGCGTTGGATCATGAGGCTTAATGCGAACGACGAGTACGTCCGCACGGAGACTTCCTGTGGTAAGTAATGAAGCCAACGCTGCAAAAACCCAAAAGAATCATGGCCCATGTTGATTGCTCAGGGACTGCGGAAACTCCGTCCACTGTCACCTTCAAGGAGTTGGCCTTGAGATTATATTCAACGGTTCCGCCGCCATAACCCGTGGTGGCGTAGCTGTAGGTTGCGTACCCGGTAGCTAGGCCAGACGCCTTATACAAAGTGATGGGAGTAAGAATGTCCGCTGGAATTCGCGAATCGGTTGCGGTCATGCTGATTACAGGAGTTGGAAAAGCTACACCTCTGCCGAAGTAGAAGTCCGAAACGATTTGCGATGTGCTGCCTGCGGAAGCCGTGTTTGATGCGTAGTATGAGCCGGCCGAAATCCCGAGGCTTATAGAGCCTGACCCAACGCTCGGCGTGCTGTAACCATCGATGGCGAAGTTGGATAGGGAAGTCCGCGTGAAGTGATCTGGGTCGGCGAGCGTTGTGTCAAAATTGAATGTGAGGGTGAAAAATCCAGAGCCCAGTGAGCCGCCGCCGTCTCCATAGCCTGGTTCACCCGGAGGGTAATTGCCACCCCAGCCACCGGTGTACGTGCCCTGATATGCGACCTGGATCAGCGTGGCGGAAGCGGGAGAAAGAGCAAAAGAGATGAGAGCAGCGATTAATGGTACGAAACGCATAAGTCATCCTCAGGAAGATAATGTGAGATTTGATCGCTCCCGTGATGGTTGAGTCAATTACGGAACACGAAAAGAGTCCGTTTGACTCTTACAGGTTCGCTGATCGTTCGCAGTTCGCCAATGTAGCCCGATCTCCCGATTTCCCGATAGTTGGTAGCTGGTGGGTGAGGCATATCCCGCACTCTTGGAGGCTGTGGATGAAGCGTAGAGAAAAGTCGAGGCCCTGATGGCTCTCGCGAGAGTGCGCGATGCGACGGACAAGTTGGTTCAAAATGCAAGCGCCCAGTAGTTTGATGAGATTTGGTCGGACTTTTTGTCTGCGGCCAATCGAATTTACGTAAGGCTTAATCGAGGTGCTCCGGGAAGCAGTCGAAGTGAACAATGAGTCAGAAAGATACTGGAGAAGCGGAGGGATGATCCGTTACTTTTCTATCTGTACCGTGCACGAGATGCAGACGAACATGGATTCGATGATGTCGCCGTTTCTTGCTGCTACTGACCGAGTGGGCGAATATCCTGCTCCTCGCGAACGCCTCGGGCCCCATATCTTTGCCTACGAGGCTCGCTTTAAGTTATCTTGAGCGACTGGTTCGGCAGGCAGGGGAATTGTCTGAGAGTTGATTTTTAGAGTCCAATTCATCAGGGGAATCAGCTTGCTCCCTTCAAGAGAGCGACGCACGCTCAGATCATAAAAATAGGCCAAATCCGCCCTTCTCGCTTTTCTGAAAGGGGCTGTCCAAAATAGTGCGGAGAAACGGGATCGTCTGCTAACCGAACGCCTGCCGCAGCCGGCGCGCCAGGTCGAGCAGCATCTGGTTCTGCTTGACCAGCCGCTTGCCGTGGTTGAGCGAGGACATCGCGGCGGCGGCGAGCCTGCCGCGCGAGGTCAGGGGGACGAAGCTGTCGAAGATCGCTTCGTCCGATTTGCAAAACATCCGCTTGTAGTCGTCCGAGCCGATGCCGAGGTCGAGCGAATGGTAGCCGCGTTCGGCGTAGCGATCGATGATGTAACGCATCAGGATCAGCCCGGGGCTGTAGCGGGCATTCTCCGAGGTGGTGTAGGTGTTGAACATCATCGAGAAGCGCCGGCCGTCGGCAACGCCGGCGAACAGTGCGATCACCTCGTCGTCGCATTCGAGTGCGTGGATGTCGATGGTGCGGCTGTCGCCGCGCGGCGCGAGGCAGGCGCTGCGGATGAATTGTTCGACGCCCGGTTCGGCAAAGACGTTCGGCAGTTTCTGCTCGGCCATCCGGGCCGGTTTGACGCGGAAGAACCAGTCGAGCAGGCGCGCGATGTCCGCATCCGTGGTTGCGAGATGATAGCGGTAGCCGGGGAGCGACTGGAGTTTCTTTTCCTTGCTCTTGAGGCGGCGGCGGAATGAATTGCTGATGCGCGAGGCGGGCGGGCCGCCCGGCTCCATCACCAGGAGAGGGCAGCCGTTGATCGAACTCTGTCGCGGCAGCAGCGCGAACGGATTGGGGCGGTCGTGCCAGCGGGCGGGCTGCTGCTTCAGCGCCAGCACGTCGACATGGGCGCCGAGCGGCGCGAGCAGGACATCGAGATCGGAGGTGTCGGCCTGCGCCGCAAACGCTGAGTTCCACAAGCCCATGTTGAACGTGGTGTGCTTGCCGCCCATGAAGCTGGCCGTGCGCACACCATGGCTCTGGCGCTGCGTGAGCGGGAGCAGCACGAGCGGCGTGTGCTCGATGTCCCGGGCGATCACGATCAGGGGGCTTGCGCCGTCTGCGGCCAGGCGCTGCCAGGGACCGAGCAGGTCGAAGCGCTGATAGGGTGTCGCAAGGCAGCCGGGCTCTTCCAGGGCGCGCCAGACCGTCTCGGCTGCGGACAGGTCGGCGAGGATCTCGACATGCGCAATCCGGCTCGCTCCGGACCGCGCGGGCGCTATCGCCGTCGGGCCTTGCGTCGCCGCAGCCATGGTCATTGACGAACCTGTCGAGACAATCCGGGATTTGCGGGTGTGTTTCAACCCGTGGCCGACCTTTGCAAACAAATGTCAACAAAGAGTAATGACAATGGATGCGGGAACGGCTGCCCCGCAGGGGTGGAAGGTGGGGTCTTGGCATCTGGGGTCTTGGCATCGGAGAACAGATGGGCTGAGCGATTGCGCCTCGAACTGGCATGGTTCTGCGGCCAGCCTTTGCTGCGCAGCCGCGGCGTCGGCGCCATCCTCCGGTTCGAGCACGTTCGGCCGCGTCGGCGCGGCGCCTTCCAGCCGCTGCGCGACCGCGAGATCACGCCGCAATTCCTCGACCGTGCGATCCGCGCGCTCAAGCGATGGGACTATGAATTCATCGGCATGGACGAGGTCTGTCGCCGTGCCGTCACGCTGCCGGAGTCCAAGCGCTTCGTTGCGTTGACGTTTGACGGCGCCGGCAAGGACCTGATCGACTTCGCCTATCCGGTGCTGGCGCGGCATGCCGTGCCATTCACGCTCTACGTGCCGACCGCCTTTCCGGACGGCGTCGGCGAAGCCTGGTGGCTCGGCCTCGAGCAGGTCATCGCGCGCGAAAGCCGCATCAGCCTGATGATGGGCGAGAGGGAGCAGCGCTTCATCGTCACGAGCGCTTCGGAGAAGCAGGCCCTGTTCGACCTGCTGGCCGGCTGGCTGCGCTCGCTGCCGCCGGCCGATGTTTCCGTCGCCATCGCCGATCTCTGCACGCGCTACCGGGTCGATCTGGCCGCGCTGTCGCGCGCGGCGTCGATGAACTGGGAGGATCTGGCGCAACTGGCGGCCGATCCGCTGGTCACGATCGGCTGCGCGACGGTGAACTATCCGGTCCTCGCCAACATGAAGGATGCGGCGGCGCTGCGCGAGATGACGATGGGCAAGGCGGTGGGCGAAGCCGCCTTTCGCCGCGAGATGCGTCATTTCGCCTTTCCGTTCGGCGATCGCGCCGCGTTCCGGCGCGGCCATGTGGTGATGGCGGAGGAGGCCGGGTTCACCAGTGCGGTGTCGACGATATCAGGCATCGTCGATGCGGAGGGCCGGACCAATCTGCGGGCGCTTCCGCGCATCGCGTGGGACGGCCGGGTGCGCTCCCTGCGAATGATGCGTGTGCTGTTGTCGGGCGTGGCCTTCGCGCCGGTGAAACCGACGGCCGGCGTCACGAGCTAGATTTGGCGCGGTCCGGCCGCTGCATCCAGCTGACGATCGGCATGGCCGGCAGCACCCAGCCCATGCCGACGACGACATAATAGACGGCCTGGCGCCAGCCGGATTCGGCGATCCAGGGCATCTGCGCGAGCGCCATGCCGAGCAGGGCCCAGACGGTGGCCAGGATCAGCAGCAGGATGGTGCCGAGGAACTTGCGGGAGCGGATCGTCATGGTCGGAACTCGCGGTCTCTGGCTGTCTTGCGCTGCGGAAGCGGGGGACTATAAGGGGCACGCAGTCCGGTTCAAGCACCTGGTTTTGGCCTCGACATGACCACGATGAGCATCCCGTCCGAGCCGCATCGCGCCGTGCGCTGGTGGCTGATCTCCGTGGCCGCGTTGATCGCCCTGATGGTGCTGGTCGGCGGTGCGACGCGGCTGACCGAGTCCGGGCTCTCGATCGTGGAGTGGAAGCCGGTCACGGGCAGCCTCCCGCCGCTCTCGGATGCGCAATGGGCCGAAGCTTTCGAGGCCTACAAGAAGATCCCGCAATATCGCGAGCTCAATGCGGGCATGACCCTGTCCGAGTTCAAGGAGATCTTCTGGTGGGAATGGGGCCACAGGCTGCTCGGCCGCATCATCGGCGCGGCCTATCTGCTGCCGTTCCTGTTCTTCCTGTGGCGTGGCGGACTGCCCGGTGAGTTGAAGCGGCGGTTGTGGCTGCTGTTCGCGCTCGGCGGCCTGCAGGGCGCGGTCGGCTGGTGGATGGTGGCCTCGGGCCTGACCGGGCGTGTCGAGGTTTCGCAATATCGGCTCGCGGTGCACCTTTCGCTCGCCTTGCTGATCTTCTCCGGCATCGTCTGGACGGTACGGCGTCTGGCCGAGCGGCCGCAGTCTGCGCTTCCGGCGCGGCTGCGCGTCACCAGTGCGCTGCTGCTGGTGATGACCTTCCTGCAGATCTATTTCGGCGCGCTCGTCGCGGGTCTTCGCGCCGGGCGTGCCTACAACACCTGGCCCGAGATCGACGGCGCGTTGATCCCGTCGGCGGAACGGCTGTGGTTCGAGACGCCGTGGTGGCGCAACATGTTCGACAATGTTCTGACCGTGCAGTTCGAGCACCGGATGACCGCCTATGCGCTTTTCGCGCTGGCGGCATGGCATGCGTTCGACGCGGTCCGGTCGCGGGCGGGGGCCGCCGCAAGCGGTGCACTCTGGCTGTTCGCGGCGGTCGCCCTGCAGGCGGTGCTGGGCATCCTGACGCTGCTCAACCAGGTGCCGATCGGATTGGCGCTCGCGCACCAGGCGGTTGCGATCGTGGTGCTGGCGCTTGCGGTCATCCAGCTGGAGCGTCTGGCGGTGCGACAGGCTGCCGAGCCGCAGCCGCGCGCGGTCGCGCTGGGGCAGGCCGGCTGATCAGCAATAGCCGTACATGCCGCAGGCGTAGGGCAGGCGCCAGAAATAGTCGACCTGCTTCCCGCCGTAATACGAGCCCTGATAATCGTAATCCCAGGGCCGTCCGTAATAGCCGGGCAGGGTGTGCGAGCCGGGCAGCAGCGGCGTTCCCGGCAGATTGCGGATGTAGCTGCCGATGCCGTAGGCCGGCGAGATCAGGGCGTCGGGGTCGGTCTCGACATAGACCTTGGGCGGCTCGGCAGGAACGACGACAGCGCGGCGTTTCGCCACCGCCGGCAGGTCGGCGGCCAGCGCGCCCGAGGCCGTCAGCAACGCGGCAAGCAGAGGTCCCGTCCAGCGCAGCATGATCGGCTCCGAATCCACCAAAGGGTTCTCGAAGTCTATGTATGCGGCAGGCTTGGTTAATGATTGTTAACCGCGGTCGTCATTCCGGCGCGCGCGGGAGCGCGCACCGGACAACGGGGGTCCGGGTTCGGTGCTCCGCACCGCCCCGGAACGAGATCGAAAGATCAGGCCCCGAGCGCCTGCTCGAGGTCCGCGATCAAATCTTCCTTGTCCTCGATGCCGATCGAGAGCCGTACCACGTCGGGGCCGGCGCCCGACTTGATCTTGGCGGCATCGTCGAGCTGGCTATGCGTGGTCGAGGCCGGATGGATCACGAGCGAACGGGTGTCGCCGACATTGGCCAGATGCGAGAACAGCTGCAGCTTCGACACCAGATTGACGCCGGCGTCGTAACCGCCCTTCAGGCTGAAGGTGAACACCGCACCTGCGCCCTTCGGGGCGTATTTGCGCGCGAGCCGGTTGTATTTGTCGTCCGCAAGGCCGGCATAGCTGACCGAGGCCACCGCCGGATGCGAGGCGAGGAATTCGGCGACGGCTTTCGCGTTGTCGCAATGCTTCTGCATGCGCAGCGGCAGCGTCTCGATACCGGTCAGGATCATGAACGCGTTGAACGGCGACAGCGCAGGTCCCAGATCGCGCAGGCCGAGCACGCGGCAGGCGATCGCGAAGGCGAAATTGCCGAAGGTCTCCTGCAGGCGGATGCCGTGATATTCCGGACGCGGCTCCGACAGCATCGGATATTTGCCGCCGGTCGACCAGTCGAAGGTGCCGGCATCGACGATGATGCCGCCGAGCGAATTGCCATGGCCGCCGAGAAACTTGGTGAGCGAGTGCACGACGATGTCGGCGCCGTGGTCGATCGGGCGGATCAGGTAGGGCGAAGCGAGCGTGTTGTCGACGATCAGCGGCACGCCCGCCTTGCGCGCCACCGTCGAGATCGCCTCGATGTCGGTGATGCTGCCGGCCGGGTTGGCGATGGATTCGATGAAGATCGCCTTGGTGCGCGGCGTCACCGCGCGTTCGAAGCTGTCGATCTCGTCGGGATCGGCCCACACCACGTTCCAGCCGAAGCTCTTGAACGCATGCGTGAACTGGTTGATCGAGCCGCCATAGAGTTTTCGCGCGGCGATGAATTCGTCGCCGGGTTGCAGCAGCTGCTGCAGCACCACGAGCTGCGCGGCGTGGCCCGAGGCGACCGC
>VYLE01000904.1_pt1 | contig 10369 bp, 10 predicted proteins | sample 5114391 | NCBI WGS metagenome assembly VYLE01 (sample SAMN12291771, study PRJNA351875) | freshwater metagenome | isolation source: freshwater lake | place: USA: Michigan, Kent Lake | collected 2013-08-15
CGCCGGGGCTTGTAGACGCCACGCGCCGCCGAGGCCGTTTCGGGCATGCGCGCTCCGGGACCGAGGAGCGCCAAGCAGACGGCCGACTCGGCTGCTGACCGTCACCGTTCCGTTACGCGATGGGCTGTTTCGACGCACCGTCTGCGGTGTGAACAGCCGGGGAAATAGGTAACACGCCAAACCGGGGACATAAGTAACGCTTGGTGAAGGTGCCCGGTCATTCCCGGATGATGTAATCTCGCTCGTCGAGCTTCGCGAGCAGGACGTGGCCGAAGATGATCGACCAGACGCCGTCGGCCTCCTCGTCGAGGCCGATATGATAGCCGCGCAGCGCGTTCGCGATGAACAGGAGCTTCGACATGAACCGGAAGGTCCCGACGGTCGTGACGCGCTTCACCGTGTAATGCCCTGGGTATTCGAGTCGCGGGATGCGCGACGGATACTCACGCGGCGAGGCGTCGTGATGCGAGCCCGGTGGCCTGCCACCGTGATGCGTGTGCGGCCGCTCTTCGTTGTACTCCGTGCGCAAGGCGTCGAAGGCGCGCGGCCGCGAGCGCATCGTGGCCCGCGACGGGCGAATCGCCTCGCGCTTGAGGGTACGAGGTATCCGCTCGTGCGCCCCGTTCTCCGGCGGGCACGCGGGATGCGGCGTTCTCCCCGTCCTGAGGTCCAGACATTACGTGAGTCAGACCCCGGCCAGCGGGAGGACTCATGCGGAAATCGCGGTTCACGGACGTGCCGATCATTGGCGTACTGCGCGAAGCTGACAGCGGGGCAAAGCTGAAGACGGTGTGTCGTCGGCTCGGCATCACCGAGACCACGTACTACCGCTGGAAGTCGAAGTTCGGTGACATGCAGGTGCCGGAGGCGCGGCGCCACCGGGCGCTCGAGGAGGAAAACCGCCGGATCAAGCGCCTCGTCGCGGAACAGGCGCTGAACATCCAGGTCCTGAAGGATGTCGCGGGAAAAGACTGGTGACCGCCGAGCAGCGGCGCACTGCGGTCACCTATGCGCAGGAGAGCGCCGCCGTCCGTGAGCGTCGCGCATGCCGCTGGCTCGGCGTGCATCGGGCACCGGTGCGCTACGTCGCCACGCCACGGCGGGACGACGGCCCGTTGCGGGAGCGCCTCCAGCAGCTCGCCGGCGATCATCCACGGTGGGGTGTGCCCTTGCTCACGTGGCAACTCCGCCGCGAAGGCTGGCAGGACAATCACAAACGGATCGAGCGTGTCTACCGAAACGCCGGCGTGGCCGTCCGGAAACGTCGCTGGCGAAAGCTGACACGGCCTCGCGCGCCACACGAGGCCGCCGCCACGCCGAGCACACGGTGGTCAGTGGACTTCATGCGTGACACGCTGGCGCGCGGCCGACCCGGTCGGATCGTCTGTGACAACGGGCCAGAGTTCATTCGTCGGGCGCTCGCGGTCTGGGCGGCGGACTATGGCGTGACCCTGCACCACATTCAACCAGGCGAGCCGAATCAGAACGCGTTCGTGGAGAGCTTCAATAGCCGTGTGCGCGACGAGTGCCTGAATCGACACTGGTTTCTTTCGCTCGCGGACGCTCGGCGCACGATTGCGGCCTACCAACACGAGTTCTGCACCGCACGTCGGCACTGCGCGCTGGGGGATCGCCCCCGGCCGAATTTGCGGCATCATTCACCAACACGGATCACCCCATCCCATCGCTCACATGATTGCCGGACCTGAGATGGGGGGAACGCCGTCGCCACGTGGGCACACTGTTGATCTGGGTGTTTTTTTCGAGCGAAGCGTTGTGCGGCTTTCGCATCGAGGCAGCGTCTCTCAGCAGAGGGACATCTCGAGGGCCAAGGAATACTGGTATACTGTGTGCGTAGGATGAAATTCCTGCCAAAAAAGGAGAGATGATGTTGAAGTACCTGTACGGGGTACGGCCCACTCGAGCTGAATTGATCCTGACTAATCTTACGGCCATCGTCACCGGTATGGCCGCCATCTTCATGCTTCCTGCTCGCGAAGACATTGGGATCATGACGCAGTGCATAGTCTTTGCCATCGCACTGGATTTGGGAGGCGGCGTGGTCGCCAATGCGACTCGTTCAACCAACGATTGGTATTGCAGTGGACCGCTGTGGCTGCGCTTCGTTTTTCTTGCCCTCCACTTGACTCAGCCCCTGTTGATGGCGCTAACGGCGACTCTACCCTGGATGACGGTTGGATATCTGTATCTGTATCAGTTTTGCGCCGGCAGTGTCGTGATTGCCATTCGCGGAAGAGGTTTCCAGATGCCGCTGGCAGCGGCGCTCCTCACGTTGGGCTTACTCTTGTACATCACATTTTTTCTACCAGAGCCGGGAGTGGTCTGGTTCGGTGTCCTCTATCTGATCAAGCTCGTGATGATGTTTTCGGTGGATCATTATGCTGGGTTCTCCACCGCAAAACCAAATCCATTTCCCAACCCTGAATGACCGTGACGAAGAAATGCAATAACGCTCACTCAGTTTTGAGATTTCTGGCAAGCCACCCCCTGTGTCAGGTTGGTCGGCCCGCAGGCCGTGAGCGCCACGCAGTTGGCGAAGGCCGTGGGGGTACCGCACCCGACGCTCTCGCGGTGGGTCCGCGAACTCCGTAGCGTAGAGGCCATGCCACGACGCCCACACGCAGAACGGACCGGCGCGGACAAGCTCCGCGTCGTGCAGGAGGCCGCGGCCTTGGATGAGACGGCGCTGGGGGCGCTGCTGCGCCGCGAGGGCCTGCAGATGGCGGACCTCACGGCGTGGCGGCAGGCCGCTGAGCAGGCGCTCGAGGCGAAGCCGGCACGGCCCAAGCCCGGGGCCTCGGCGGAGGCCAAGCGCGTGCAGGAGCTGGAGCGCGAGTTGGCGCGCAAGGAGCGGGCGCTGGCCGAGGCGGCCGCGCTGCTGGTCCTGAAAAACAAAGCCCACGCGATCTGGGGGGACGCGGACGATATCACGCCCCCGAAGAGCGGGCGCTGATGCGGACGCTGATCGAAGAGGCCGTGGCGAGCGGCGCCCGGCGAATGCGCTCACCGCGGCCGAGCGGGCCACGCTCGTGGCCACGGTGAACAGCGCGGCGTTCTGCGACCTCTCGCCCCACCAGATCGTGCCCCGACTGGCCGATGCGGGGCAGTATCTGGCCTCGGAATCGACCATATCCCGCGTGCTGCGCGCCGAGCAGCAGCTGGCGCACCGTGGTCGCACGGCGGTCCCGCAGCGGCGCACGGCGCCATCGCACGAGGCCACCGGCCCCAACCCGGTGTGGAGCTGGGACATCACGTACCTCAAGCGCCCGGTGCGCGGCGTGTTCTGGTACCCATACCTGATCCTGGACAACTGGAGCCGCAAGATCGTTGGCTGGACGGTCGAGGCGACCGAACGCAGTGCGCACGCGGCCGCCCGCTTCCGCGCCACGTGTGCCGCCACCACCCACGCCCCAAACGGCATCGTCGTACACGCGGACACCGGCGGGCCGATGAAAGGCGCGACCATGCTGGCCACCTTGGAACGGCTCGGCGTGCTGGCGTGGTTCAGCCGACCCGGCGTGAGCACCGACAATCCCTCCTCGGCAGCGCTGTTCCGCACGGCCAGGTATCGCCCCGATTCTCCCCGGGAACCGTTCACGGACCTTGCGCTCGCGTCGGCCTGGGTGGCCGCCTTCGTCCAGTGGTGCAATCACGAGCATCGCCATAGTGCGATCCGTTTTGTCACCCCCGCCCAGCGCCACGACGGCCTCGACACCGCCATCCTCGCGCAGCGCGCCAGCGTCTACGCCGACGCGAAAGCGAAAGCGAAGCGGCCGGCGCGCTGGAGCGGCGCGACGCGCGACTGGTCACCCATCACCACCGTGGCGCTGAATCCGCAATATGCCGCCGATGCAGGTGTGGGTCGGCGACATCACATACATCCCGACCCGGGAGGGCTTCCTCTACCTCTCGACCGTGTTGGACCTCAGCTCGCGCCGCTGCGTCGGCTGGGCGATGCGGGAGACCATGGAGGTCGACCTGGTGACGAGCGCGCTGCGGATGGCGCGGGACGCGTGGACGCCGGCCCCCGGCGTGATCTTCGATTCGGATCGCGGCAGTCGAAACGCGTAGGCGGCGTACCGCGCCGAACTGGAGACCCACGGGATGCTGGCGAGCATGAGCGGCAAGGGCAATGGTTATGGCCACGCGGTCGCCGAGCGCTTCTTCGCGACCTTGGAGTTCGAGCTGATCATGAAGCACGACTGGCACACCCGCGCGGAGGCGAGGCGGGCGATCTTTCGCTACATCGAGATCTGGTACAACCGGAAACGGCGGCATGCCACCCTGGGCTACGTCAGCCCCGCCGAGTACGAAGCGCAGTTACCGCAGGCCGCGTAGTTCTTATCACGTACGCGTCCACTTTTTTTGGGGTAAGTCCACCTTGCTCGCATCGCCGCCGGCTGTGTGCTCCTCGACCCATCCAAGGCCTGTGGGGCAGGGCGGGCGACGTGGGAGCGTGCCACCGATGCCCCCACCCCGTGTTTCCTGCAGGGTGTCACCCGGGGAGCACACCGCCGCGCCCAGCTTCAACCACGAAGCGCCCGGCGGTCGACACGACGCCATCCGGTCGCGACACGTGGGACACCACGCGATACGCCACCTCGCACCGATCGCGGGTGAAGCGGCAGAGGCCATAACCGCGCTGCCCGTTGAAGAACCGCGCATGCGGGTTGTCGGCCAGGAGCCCCTGTCCCATGGGTGAGAACGCCTCCCCGTCCCCCCCGGAGCTGATCGAGGTGCCAACGAACTCCACGCCGATGGGCGGGGACGTCGGGTCCGTCAGATCGCGCGGGAGTTCCGCCACCCAGCTGACATGGACGTCACCTGTAAGGACGACCGGATTCGCCACGCGGGCGTCGCGGAGGTGGGCATGCACCCGTGCCCGCTGCGCCGCGTAGCCGTCCCACTTGTCCATGCTGTAGGCGGGGACGCCGTCGCCATTCCAGTCCTGCGCTCCCCGACGGCGCGTGATCGGCACGAAGGGGACCTGGTTAGCCAGCACGTTCCAGCATGCGGTACTTCGCGTCGTGCCCTCCAGGAGCCAGCGCTCCTGATCCGCCCCCAGGATGGTGCCGGCAGGATCAGCGGCCGCATCGCACCGTGAGACGAAGCCGTCGGCGCAGGGCTGGGGGGTGCGGTGCTGCCGGGTATCCAGGACGTGCAGCGTCACCAGCGCGCCCGCGTTGAGGCGTCGATACAACTGCAACGACGCCCCCAGCGGCATGGATGCACGGCGCAGCGGCAGGTGCTCGTAATACGCCTGATAGGCGGCCGCCCGACGCAACAGAAAGGCCTCGCGCGTGGCGCCGCGCTCCTCGTGGTCCCCGGCGTAGTTGTTGTCCACCTCGTGGTCGTCCCACGTGACCACCCACGGCGCCGCGGCGTGGGCCGCCTGCAGGTCGGGGTCCCCCTTGTACAGCGCGTAACGGTTCCGATACGCCTCGAGGGTGCGGATCTCCGGGGAGTTGTGCGGACGCACCGCCTCGCTGCCGACGCCCCCTTCGTAGATGTAATCACCCAGATGCAGCACCAGGTCGAGGTCCTCGGCGGCCAGGTGCCGGTGCGCCGCGTAGTACCCGCCCTGAAAGTTCTGACAAGACGCAAACGCCAAGCGGAACGCCTGCGGCATCGCCCCCTCGGCTGGCGCCGTACGCGTGCGCCCCACCGGGCTGGCCTCCCCCCCGGCCAGAAACCGATACCAGTAGCCGCGCCCCGCAAGAAGCCCCTCCAGCTCCACGTGCACGCTGTGCGCAGCTTCCGGATGGGCCGTCACCTCCCCACGGCGCACCACGCGGCGAAACCCCTCGTCATCGGCCAATTCCCATTGCACTGGAACCGGGACGGCGGGCATACCCCCGCCGATCAAGGGGTCCGGCGCCAGCCGCGTCCAGAGCACGACGCCGCCGGGGGTTGGATCCCCGGAGGCCACACCCAAGCGGAACGGGTATCCGGCCAAGCGCGGGCCGCGACCAGTGGCCCGCGCCGCCCAGAGGGCGGCGGGAGAGCCACCGACAGCAAGGAGCCCCGCCAGCCCGCCCATACGAAGCAGATCACGACGCGTGAGGCGCCCCTCCAGGAGGCGCCGCCGCAGGCCGCGGTCCTGCTCGATCCTGAAGGATCCCATATCAGAAGCCGTAACGGACGCCAAGCTGGATCTGGTACGGGGTGCCGCCCTTCCGGGTGACCCCCGCCGCCTCGTTGATCGCATAGCCGAACTGCTGGGTCGTGCGGTTGAAACCGGTGACCGTGTAGAGGTTCACGTTGCCGATGTCGTACGCGCCGCCCCACTCCCGGTTCACGAGGCTCGCCACGTTGAAGATCTCGGCGGTGATCTCCGCCGACTGTCCGCGCCACGTGTTGACGGTCTTGCTGACCTTGACGTCGATCCGCCCCGACCAGGGGGAGTCGCAGGCGTTCCGGTCGGCAATGCGCCCCAGCATGGCGCGCATGCAGGCAGCGGCGCGGTTGTCGGGGTTGTCCAGCACCTTGCGCATGGCGGTGGCCACGGCGGCGGGGGTGGCTGGGTCGTCCGGGTCGAAGACGAACGCGAGGTCGTTGGTCAGCACCCCGTCGCCGTTGACATCGGCATTCACCAGCAGCGAGTAGGGCGCCCCGCTCGACCCAACGTAGCGTCCGCTCACCTGGAAGCCCCAGACGGCCGGCAAGCTGCCGAACGCCACGAACTTTCGCCCCACATTCCACACGGAGGTCCCCCACGAGCCGGCAAGGTCGCGCGGGTCCCCTTTCACCGGGGTGTTGATGGACGTGCCGCTAAGGCAGCAGTTCCACGCGTTGTTGTCGCGCGCCTCGCTGGCGGTGTAGGACAGGGTGATGCTGGCGCGTCGCGGCAGGGTGATGAGCGCCTCGAGCACCGCCGCCGTCTGCTCGGCGGCAGCCGTGGAGGTGAGCTCGAACACTTCCGCCACCGCAGCGGTGCGCCGGTTGGCCACCGGGTTGACCACGCCGGTGGTGGGGATGCTGGCCGCAGGGACGTACACCGGGCGTCCCCCTTCGATGGTGAAGTACGGCTGTGCCACCAGGTTGCGGTTGACCATCGCGTAGTTGTCCTGCGTGCGGTTCCAGAGCAGGTTCGCACTCAGGGTGAGGCGTCGACCGACGCGCCGGCTGTACGCCGCGTTGGCCTTCCAGGTAAAGGGGTTCTGGAATTGAGGGTCGAGGAGCTCCACCTGTGCCGGAGCCGCCGTCACCCCCGCTGGGATGCCGGGAATGGTGGCCGGATCGGCGCGGTAGGCCGCGTAGTCAGGGATCGGGACGGCCGAACCGGTGACGTTGATATCCGCCAGCTGGGTACCATTGAACAGCATGGCGTTGTAGTACGGGGCCCCGTGCGGGAGGGCGGTGAATCCGCCGCCCCCAACCTTGATCACGTCGCGCTGGTCGCCGCCGATATCCCAGGTGAGCTGCACCCGGGGGAGCACGTTGTTCCCATCGACGGGCATCCGGTCGGTGCGAACCCCCAGAGTGCTGTCCACCACTCGGTTGTAGCCAGGGGTGTCCATCACACGGGTCACGTCGTAGCGGAGCCCCAGCACCGCCGTGAGGTGGGGGTGCGGGCGTAGCTCCACCTGGCCAAAGAGCGCCGCATCGAGGGAGGTCTGGTTGGCGACGGGGAACGTGGTACGAAGCGGGACCTGTCGAACGAAGCGGGCTGGCCGCCGCGCTTCCAGCTCGGCGAGGCTGTTGAACTCGAAGCGCCCCAGCTGTTCCTGCGCGACGAACTCGTCGCGGTAGCGGGTAAGCAGGTTGTCGGTGCCGACGGTGACGGTGGCGCCTCCCAGGTCCCACGTGGTCTTGTTGACCAGCTGCAGCTGTTGCTCCGGGAGATTGGCGGGCATGTTGCGGTTGCCGCCAAACTGCAGCTGCCGGTTGGTGGCGGTGCCATCGGCAAGGGTGGAGCGCACCCGTACGAGCCCCACCGGCAGGTAGCCGGCGTTGGGGGTGCGAGTGAATTCGACGTCGGTGAACTGGAACGTGAAATCGTTGAGCAGCGATGCGCCGAGGGTAGAGCGGACCGCCAGTGCCGTGGTCAGCGTGCGCTGACGTTCGGTCCCCTTCGCCTCGAAGATGCCGGGACCGGGGCCAGTGAGGTTCCCGCCGCCAAAGGCCACGTAGTTGCCGCGCAGCGTGACGCGGTGACTTGGGTGGGGCTGCCAGTCGAGGCGGGTGAAGAGCATGTCGTTCACCACCGGCAGGGAGAACTGTCCCACCTGGGGCACGGTGCGGTCCGTCCCGTACACGCGCCCCACGATGTCGAGGAATCGCGCCAGCGAATCGCGGGAGAGCTGGCTGGCCTTTTCGTCCTCGAGGTTTCGGAGGTCGAAGAGGAAGGCGGGGGACTGCTGGGCGCGTCGCTCGGCGGCCAGGAAGAAGTGAAGCCGGTCGCGAATCATCGGCCCGCCGAGGCTTGCGCCATACTGCCACTGGGTGAAGTCGTCGGGGGTGCGCCCGACGTAGTTCGCGGTGGTGAGTTGATCGTTGCGCAGGTAGGAGAACGCCGAGCCGGTAACGCGGTTGGTACCGAACTTGGTGGCGGCGGTTATGGCCCCGCCCCCCTGGCGCCCCTGGGCCACATCGTATTCGTTGGTGGCCACCTCGAACTCGCGAATGGCTTCGATGCTCATGATGGCGCCGCCGCCGGCGTCGGACTCGCCTAGGCGGTTCTGGCGGACCGAGGCGCCGTCGATCTGGAAGGCGGTCGACGTGCCCCGCATTCCCATCAGATTGTTACCGTTGGCGAGGGGGGTGATGGCGGTGAGGTTGCCGAAGTTGCGGTTGAGAACTGGCAGGGTGCGGATGTCCTCGGCGGTCACCAGCGTGCTGGCCCCCAAGCGGCGGGTGCGCACATTGGCCTGGTCGGCGGCCACGACCACCGGTGCCAGATCGGTGGCGGCGCGAGCGAGACGAAAGGTGAGTACCACGCGATCGTTCAGGGCCAGAGTGATCCCCGTACGCTGCTCGGCGCGGTGGCCGAGGGCGCGGACCGTGAGCGTATAAGGCCCGCCCAAGGGGAGCTGGCGAAGGACAAACACGCCGGCCGCGTTGGTGCGAGTAGTGGCCTCGAAGCCGGTGGCGGTGTGGCGGGAGACCACCGTCACGCCGTCAAGGGGGCCAAGATCGTCACTCCGGACCGTACCTTCGATCGTGGCGGTGGCGGCCTGCGCGGCAAGCAGGCGGGGGACGGTCACGACGGCGAGCGGGCCGAAGCGGACGGAGATGGCCAAGGCGCCGACGATGGCGCGGAGGGTACGGACGTGCTGAAGGCGCATAGGTTTCGGGGGGGAAGAAGGCCACCATCGTCAGGACCAAGGCCTCCCGACCATTTAGCTGGCGCCGGGAACGTGCGCCCCTCGGGTCACGTTTCGATGACCGTCGAGCCCGTCGCCGTCACGGACGTGCGAAGAGGGGGCAACACCCACCCCGTCCCCCGCACGCCGTCCCCCGGGTGGGATTCCCGATCCAGCAGTCGGCGTTCCGGGTGATTCCGCCGAGCGCGCGCCCCGTTTCCAGGGTGCCGACGCACCGCGGGCGCAGCCTGTGGTGGGCCCACGCGGGGCTCCCGGCAGGGCGCCGGCCGGCGCTCATCCTCGACACTGGTGTCCGTGATGCGGAAACCTGAGAAACCCGGAGGGGGGTGTCGCGCCGTCATCCGGGCCACCGTGCGTCCTGAACGCGCCGTCGACCGGTCGATCGAGCCAGCCGTGGCCCATCTGGGTCCGCCGGACGCCAGCGTCGCCGACGTGGCGAGCTGGCTCGGACAGTTCTCGCGCGTGTTGCGGACCTGCCGCCTTTACGACGGGCACAACCGCACGGCCGTCAAGTTCCGCGCCGAGCTGGGCACCGCGTTGGGGGCCCTGCTCGCCGCCCGCGGGGCGTTGCGGCTGGAGTGCTCCGCGCACCAGATTCACTGCGACGGGCACCCGGTGATGGTCTCGCGGCCCGGCGACGACCAGTTCGTCATGCCGTTCTACCGCAACGGCCTCCGCACCCTGACGTTCCACCCGGGGGCCACCGCCGGAGAACTGGAGGTGATCGTGGACGTGCTCCTGCGCGTGACCCGTCGCGTGGACACCGGCAGCGACGACCTGGTCACGCTGCGCTGGGCGGTGAATCTACTGCACATCGACATGACCTATGTCGACGCCGAGACCGATGTGGACCTGGGCGATGAGCGCGACGACGGCTCGCTGGGCGGGCCCGGGCCGGCGAACCGCCAGATGCTGCCGTGGCCCGGCAGCGGGGGGGCGGCGCGGCGGCCACGCCGATCGACGCATCCGCCGGCGGGACGGCTTCGCGTGCTTCGGCGGCGGCCGAGGGTGATCCGTCGGAC
>VYLE01001087.1_pt1 | contig 10355 bp, 7 predicted proteins | sample 5114391 | NCBI WGS metagenome assembly VYLE01 (sample SAMN12291771, study PRJNA351875) | freshwater metagenome | isolation source: freshwater lake | place: USA: Michigan, Kent Lake | collected 2013-08-15
AGCCCGTGCGCGTGCGCGTTTGCTCGGCTTCCCAAGTGTGCGTGCCAGCCTGGCCCGCTGGGCACGTCGCGCTGGCGTCCACCCATTGCGTATCGGTTTGCGGGAAGGGCGCCGGACAGTTCACGCACGTGTTGACCTGGGCACGCGTGGCGCCCGTGTCGGTCCAGGCGGACCACCCGCCGATGGTCGCCGGCGGCAACGTCGTGGTGCCGGCGGGGCAGTTGTAGGACACGCTGCGGCTGCGCGCCTGTTCGCGTTCCCAGCTGCGCGTGCCGTATTGCGCGGCCGCGCACGCGCTGGGCGTGGCCAGCCATTGCGTTTCGGACTGCGTCGACGGCGCGGGGCAGTTCACGCACGTGCTACCGGTGACGGTCCACGCGCTCCAGGGGCTCACCGTTTCCACGGGCGCGTCCCAGGCTTCGGGGCACGCGTAGGTGTGCGACGCCGTGCGGCCTTCGGTCACCGTGCCGTGCTGGCCCGCCGCGCACGCGGCGCTGCGGCTTTCGCTTTGCGTCCACGACGGCGGGACGACGCACGCGGCCACCGTGGTGGGCGGCGTGACCGGTGGCGGTGTGACGCTGGGCGGTGTCGTGGTGGTCACGCTCGACGGCGGGGGCGTTGGCGGCAGAAACGACGGAGGCGGGGCCACGGGGGGCGCCGTCAGCACCGGAGCCACCGGCCCCGCCGGGCCCACGGGATCGGCAGGGCCCACCGGGCCACCGGTCGGCGGCGAGGTTGGAGGCGTCACCGAGGGCGGCGCCGGTGGGAGTTGAAGGGGGGAAGCGGCCACGGCCGTGCCGGCCACCAGGCCGGAGTGATACACAAACTCCATCGTGGCCGTGTCGGCCTGGCCGCATGCAGCAGCCGCTGCGCTGGGGTTGAGCTGCCCACCGTCGTAGACGCTCACCCCTTCGACGCGAATGTCATAGGCGTCGCGCGAGACGGCGGCCGCCAGGCGGGGGCACACGTCAGCAGGGGCGAACGGATACACGACCACGAACCCATCCGCCGCGGCTTTGACCGCGTGGGGTGCGATGGTCACCGACGTGCCCCAGGAGGTGCGGAGCGTGTCGCCTTCGACCATGCGGGTCGGCGCCAATCCGTCCTCAACCACCCGAGACGCGCTCACGCCCTGGAAACTGCCAAGCAGGCCAAACGACTGGTCCACGGCCGTGGACAGGTCACGCAGATTGTCCTGCTCGCGCTTGGCCTGGGCGGCGGCCGAGGCCGGAGAGAGAACCAGATAGATGCCCAGGGAGAGCGCGGACAGCGCGCCCAGGGTCAGCAGGGTTTCAACGAGGCCGAAGCCGTTGGCGCGGCGCTTGTGCTTGTTCTTCATGGGAGCCTCGGGGGAATGCGCTCGGACCAGTCCATCCAGTCCGCGACTTCTTGAGCCGCGGCCTGGTAGGTCGCATGGGTGCGGGTCACCGACAGATGACCGTTGGGGAAGTAGAGGCGCACGACGTAGACCAATGCGCCGTCCACAGCCAGGGCTTCGTCCACCACGGCGCGGCGGAAGCCGTCGGCATGTGGTGGAACGCGCCTCATTGTTTCGCCGCCTTTCGAGAGGCCGCACGGGCTTCTAGGTGGTCAAGGCCCTTGCGTCGCAGCCGGTCGCGGCCTTGCGGTTGTTGTGCGAGTTGTTCGGAAACGGCCAGCAGCGCGCCGACGATTTCCGCCTCGTTCCACTCGTCCACACCTGCAGCGATGACGAGGCCACCCAGCTCAATCTTGCGGTGCGCGTCGGCGCGCCTATCGGCTTCGCGTTGCTTGAGTTCGGCGCGGCGGCGTTTCCGCTTCGCGTTCGGCCAGGAGCAGTTTGGCTTGCTCCTTCGCCACCGCTTCAATCATGCGATCCAGTTTTAGCTTTCGCTTCTCAACATCTGACACGACCCACGCTCACAAAAGCCTTGATAAACCATGCAAGCAGAAATCGCGCGGAGCGCAAGGGGGGCAACGCCCCAATCGATGGCGCGAGCGGATAGCGAGCGCCGCTCTTGCTTTGGCTAAAAAGTTGACAGCTTTTGCGTGCATGGGAACCTGAAACGGGGGGCCAGCGAGCGCAGCGAGCAGCCCCGGTTCTCTGCGGTTCGAAGGGGCGATTTTCGCCCCGAAGAAAACAGCAAGAGCGCACTTATGGTTTCGCTTCGCGAAACCGTGCGGTCAGGGGCTACGCCCCCGACACCCCGGCGCGCTTCGCACGCCTGCCCCCCAATGCTCGCCCCCAGAGGGGGCTGCGCTTCCGTCGTTGTTGGGGTTTTCAGGTAGTGGCGATTTACTCGGTCCAGGTGAAAAGTCTTAGCCGTGGGAAGGGCGACAGCGCGACCGCTGCCGCTGCTTACCGCGCTGGCCTGTGCTTGGACGACCCCAGCGGCGCGCGCCACGACTACAGCAAGAAAGGCGGTGTTCTGTCGGTGGACATGCTGGCACCCGATGGCGCGCCCGCGTGGGCCACGGATCCGCGGCAGCTTTGGGCCAAGGTCGAAGGCCACGAGACGCGGAAGAACGCGCGCGTTGCGCGTGAGGTGCTGGTGGCCTTGCCGCACGAACTGGACCCCGAGCAGCGGCGCGGCCTGGCTAAAGACCTGGGGCAATTGCTGGTCGAACGCTACGGCGTTGCCGCCCAGGTCGCGCTCCACGCACCCGACAAAGGCGGAGACAACCGCAACTTTCACGCGCACATACTCATCACCCCGCGCCAGGTGGGCCCGGATGGCTTCGGCAACAGTGCGGCGAAAGTCCTGGACGAATTCAAGGCAGGGGCGCAGGAACTGAAAGACCTACGGGCCGCCATCGGCGCGCGTATCAATGCCGCCCTAACCGCCGCTGGCGTTGCCTCGCGCGTGGACCACCGGCGCCTTGTGGACCAGAAAGCCGAGGCAGCCCAACGCGGCGATTTCGGCGCGGTCGCCCAATTGGACCGCGTGCCGACTAAACACGAGGGCAAGGCCGTCACCCAGGCCCGCCGCCGGGGCGAACGCCTGCCCAGGGCAAAGCGCAACGACCGAGCAAGAACGGCCAGTGAGCGCCGCTTCAACCAGCACACCCGCAGATTTGAAGACCTCAAGGCCAAGGCGGCCGCCGACGGCCGCTTGCAGCTGGTGGACGAGCAAGCCCTACACGCGCGCGCCTTGTTGGAGCGACGCAAGGAGGGCGCCCAGCGGCTGCGAACTGCCGCCATGGCCCAGGCCACCCCTAACAGCCCCACGCCAAAGGCCGCCGTCCTGGCGCGTGCAAAGCGTCCCGCTTCGCACAAGGCCGGGGCATCCATGCCCCGGCGGGCGGCTGGCGCCGCTGGTCAGCAGGGGAAGGGGTCGGCAGCCGTCGAGCGCGCAGCCCGAGGGAAAGATCGTGTCCAGGTGGAGAACGTCGTGGTGCAAGAAGCCGCCAAGCAGCTTGAAGAATTGATTGCCGAAATGCTGGCCCGCGCCAGGCGAGCCCTCCAGCAGCCAGAAGCAACCCCATGGCAGCGGGCCACCGCGCGCACCCTGCTTGAAACCCATGACGCCGCAGGCGAGGCCCGGGAGGCATGGCGCCGAACGGTCGAGGAGCGAAAGCAAGCGCGGGAAGCGGTTCGCCGTGCCCGTGCCGACCGGGGGCACTACGGGCCGCCGGCAGATGACCCCTTCAGCCGAATGCGCAGAGCCCTGGGCCATCCCACGGCGCACGACCGCCAGGCCTTGGACGCCGCTGAAACCGTGAAGCGGGCGAAGGTTGCCGAGGCCCAGGCCAAGGCGGATCGCGATGCCGCCAGCCGGCAGCGTCAGCAAGCAGAAGCCGTTGCCGAAAAGGCGCGGGCCCAGTTCGCCCAGGCCTTTGGCATGCCCGTGCCCCGCTTCGACGCGAAACCCCCGCAGCAACCCGAGCCCGCGCCCACGTTGGCCCCGGGCGTGGAGCCGACACCTGGGCGGACGTCCCTCCAGGAACGACAAAGGCCGCGCATGCGCTAGGGGTATGCAAGGGCGGCGGCGCTGAATAGGATCCGGCCATGGCCGAGACCGACTTTAGCGACTTCATCCGCGCGAACTACGAGCTCCACGAATGGCGGCACGCTGTCGCCATCCTCAAGTCGGACTTCCCAGACGAGTGGGCCGATATCCTGCGAATGCTGGAGGACTTCAGGCTCTATAAGGGCTGGATTGAGGTGGGCGGTGGCAACCGCTCTAACCTCGCCGCATGGGTTGACCACACGTTGGGCGAGCGGGGATGGGTAGAGACGAAGTTCAACACGCAGATCAAGGTTGATGAGATCACCAGGGACAGCCCAACCCACAAAGTGGATTGCTTCCGAAATCGGGTAGCGCTTGAGGTCGAATGGAACAACAAGGATCCGTTCTACGACCGTGACCTCAACAACTTTCGCCTGTTGTTTGACTTGGGCGTGGTCAGTGTCGGGGTTATCTTCACCCGGGCCGACGAGCTGCAAGAGGTGTTCGACGCGATGGGTCGCGGCTCTTCTTACGGGAACAGCACCACCCACATGGGCAAGCTGCTGCCGCGCGTGGAGGGTGGCAGCGGGGGCGGCTGCCCCCTGCTGGTCATCGGTATCAAGAAGTCCCTTTTGACCGACGCCGAGCCGCCCGCTGTGCCGAAGAAAGCGAAGGCGAAGAAGAAGCCCGCACCGGCTCCCCTTTTGGAGCCGCAGCGCGCGGACTAACCGACGGGCTCCGGTCTGCCTGCGAGTGATTGGCGTAGGTGTTCCAGGTCGGCGCGTAGTCGTCCGACTGGTTGCCCCACACGCTCCAGCCCTTGCGCGGGCCACGCGCGAACATCTCCAGGAATGGGCCAGGGCTACACGCCTCAATCAGCGGGTATTGCTCATCGGGCTTGCGGGAGTGCTCGCGCTTCTGCGTTGCTAGGAAGTTCACCTGCGTGCGGCCCGGGTCCAGCGTGCGCGCGTTCTTGCCCCGCACCCCGAACAACAGCAGTTCGGTGACGTTGCGGAAGTAGAAGCCCACCCCCCGGCCGTCTGGCCCGCCGTCCTTTCGGATCTTGTGCCACACGATGTTGGACTTGTAAGAGAACCCCCACGCCTTCATCACTTCCAGGCCTTCGGGTAGCAGCGCGTTGGGCACCCACAGATACAGGTGCGCGGTGTCGGCCACGATTTCGGACACCGGCAGGGCCATGATTTCCGGCAGGTCCATGGTGCCGTAGCGGCTCAAGCGCTTGTGCTCCGGGGCCATCTTCCCCGTGCGGTTCTGGAAGCGCCACGGCGGATCCGCCATCACGGTCTTAAAGCCCTTCGACGGGGCCAAGGCCTTGAGTTCTTGGGCCGCCTGCTGGGCGAGGTTTTTCTTGGACACTGGCGGGGGCATTGAGGGAGCAAAAAGATCCTCAATGGTCGCTGGCTGGAGTGCCAAAGGCAAGGGCAATGAGCGCGTCATGACTAAAGACTAGGAGGGCGCGCTCGCACCGGCTGCGACTGAAAAGAGAACGCCCCGGCCACCTTGACGAATGACCGGGGCGAGCTACTTTGAGGGGAAGGCCCCCGGGTGAGTGAAGCCCGGAGGCGAGCTAGGCAGGTGATGACTGCCGAGCCCAGGCGCGGCCCCTAGGGTCACGATAACAAGCCAGGGCCCGACCGCAACCCCCCCTTCCCTCGTCTCCTCTCACTGCCTTGGTGCCCTAGGTAGCCGTAGCACGGTGCCCGGGTGAAACCGGGCCGCGCACAAGGAACGGGCGCCCCATTGAGGGGCTTGGGCTGACCACCACCGGAGTGAGCGGGCTTTGAAGCAGGGGGACAATAGGCGCTGTCTGGCCTTGCAACCTGCGCCTACCCAGGTAGTTCAAGCGTCGCAGAGGCGCGGGGAGTGCTCAATCTGGCCCCGCTCGTGTGCCCTGTCGCGATCCGACTGCCAAGGGGTTGTGGCCCAAGGAAGGAAGCTAGGATGACATTCCCCAGCGACGGCTGGGGAGCGGGCGAGCCCACTGGAGAGACGCCAGGCGAGAGCTTGGTGACAGGACCCAGAGCCGGCGCGGTTGGACCGCGTGAACCTGTCGTAGCGGTGTAGTCCATCTATCACCGTGCCCGACTGTCGGGCCACCTTCGAGGTGGTAACCAGCAGGGGCTAAGTCGCCCCGGCCGCCCTTAAGGCGGAGGTCCCGGGGAGACTTTGCCCTTCATCGTCGGGGGAGCGAAGCGGACCCGGCGATGAAGGGCAAAGCAGGGGGCGCTTTCGTTCTCCGTATCCCTGTTGCAGTTGCAGACACCAGACCAATGCAACCGCAATACCTGGCTTTTCCTTGCTCAAGAAAAGCCTTTGCATGCTCTGGAAAAGCAAACGGGCGAAATTTTTCGACGGCCCCTCTCCTACCGCTTGCGCTTCGTAGCCGCCACCCCTTTCAGTGCCCCCGCGAACTGCCCAGGCGTGTAAGCCGGCAGCGTCACCGGCGGCGAGAACTTCGCGAGCGTTGCCACCCGGTCCGGAAGCGTGCTGCGGTGGATGTAGTGCTTCTCCAGCACGGTCTGCCCCGCCGCGTGTCCCGTCAATGCGCCGATGGCAGCAGCGGACGCGCCGGCCGCGTCTAGACGGTCAGCGAGGGTGTGGCGGAAGCCGTGGAACCCCTGCCCCTTCTCTTCAATGCCCAGGCCCTTGATGTAGGCCGAGAACTGGCGCGACAACTGCCGGCCAAAGCCCAGCCCGGTGGAGTTCGGCAGGTTGGGGAACAACTGCGCATGACCGGCGGCCTTGGCCTCATCGACATACGTCAAAAACCCAGCAGCAACCACCGGCTGGGCCAAGGGCACAAAGCGGCGGCTGTTCCTGTTTTTGACGCTCTGGCCCTTCGCTGCGGCCCGAATGTAGAAGCCAGGCACGCCATCGACCGTTTCCACGTCCTCCACGCGGAGCTGGGCCACCTCATTGACCCGCGCACCAGAGAACAGCCCCAGCATGGAGCCGAACCAGCGATGCGGGTATTTCGATGCCCAGGGCACGAACGCGGGGCCGAAGATGGCCCGCAGTTCATCATCCGAAAACGGCGCGCCGCGGTCCTCGTTGTCGGGCGTGGCGACGGCGCGCACTCCCGCCAGGGGGTTGGTGGCCAAGTCTCCGGAAGCCACCAGCGACACGAAGAACACGGACAAGCGCTGTCGGTGTTTCGCAATGGTCCACGCAGCTGGCGCGGGTTCGCCGTTCTTCTTCGCCAACTCGAAGACCTCAAGCACCGGAAGATCCCGATACTCGGGGCGCTTGGACGCGTTCGAAGGCCACCAGCGCACGGCGGCGAAGAAGGCGCGCACGTGCTCCTGTGTGAGTTCGGCCACCGGCGTGGATGCGCCTACCACTTCGGAGAACAGGCGCAGGGTGTGGCGGCTTTCCAGGATCGTCTTGGCATGTAGCCGAGCGCCCTCCAGGTCGCCCAGGTGTGCCGCGATTGCCATGGACAGGCGCAAGCGACGGCCGGCAGCGGCGGCGGCAATGCGGGCGCTGCTGGCGCTCACTTGAGCGCGGCGCTGCTCAGCCAGAGCCGAGAGCATCGCAACATCTTCGGCCGTGTCCAGCCGAGCGCGATCGATTTTCGTCCCGTCGGAGAAAGTGAGACCTTCCAGGATGAGATCCTTCCGGCCTGCCGCCTGTGCCGCTTCCAATGCCTTCTTCCAATCCACGGTCTGCCCCCTGCGCAGTGCGTCGAATGCATGAGAGAGTGCCACGGCCATGCATGCGGCGACCAGTCGCGCCGCGTCCCCTGGAGGTAGATAGAGAGGGCGAACCAGGAACCGAGAGCCCACCACTGGACGCAAATCGGCAGGCACGAAAAAGCGGGCGTAGAGCCCGCTTCGTCGAGATAGCAAAAGAGCTTTTGGCATTGCGGTGATACCTCAAACGATACCCTGGGAAGGTCGTTTGAGGGACCGCTTTCTTGCTGAAAACCCTTGCACTTTCAACAACTTAGTGCTAAGATTTTCGGCGAGTGGAGCGGGTGATGGGAATCGAACCCACGCTAGCAGCTTGGGAAGCTGCAGTTCTACCATTGAACTACACCCGCACGATGGCGCGAGTCTATGCCGCGACGCGCGGCAAGGCAATGCGGCGCCGGGTCATGGCGCCGCATCGCCGACGTGCATCAGAAGCCGCCGCTCAAGGTCATGAACGCCGTGGTGTTGGTGCCACCCGCCTGGTTGACCGTGGTGGTGACGCCGAGATTGGCATCGAGCCCGAACAACTGGGTGCGCGCACCGAGCAGCAAGGTGCCGTAGCTGTCATCGGTATCGAGACCGGGCACCGCATACGGCGCCGTTCCCGGCATCGACAGCGACTGGGCGAAGACCTCCGCCGCAGGATCCTCGAACTCGCGATCCACGGTCAGGCGTGCGTATGGCTGCAGGTGGTCGTTGATCGCGTAGCTGACCTGCCAACCGGCGCTGCCGATCAGCGAATCAAAGTCCTGGTCCGCATACGCCAGCGCCGTCGAATTGACGTTGCTCTCGCTGTAGCCGTCCATCTCGATGGTCTGCGACACCAAGCTGACCACGGGACCATGACGGAACGCGCCATCGCCGAACTCGTAACCCGCGCTCGCACCGACCGTCAGGTTGGTGCCTTCCGGCGAGCCGCTGTGGCGGCGCGTGACGCCTCCCAGCTGCACTTCGCGGTCGACGTCGTACGAGATCCAGCTGTAGCTGACCTGCGCGTTCGCCCAGAGCTTGTCGCCATACCAGCCGGCGAAACCGCCGAGCGTGGCGTCGGACTCGTCGAAACTGCCGCGCCGCAGGCCGAAGTCGTACTTGGCGCGGCCATAGCCCGCGAACGCACCGTAGACCCACGAACCACGCGACCAGTCCACGCCGAACGTGCCCGTCGGGCCGACGCCATCGTAGACGTCGCCATCGCCGTAGCGGAGGAAGTCGCCCCGCACGTCGCCCCACCAGCGCATGCCATCGGCCTCGGGCTTGCCGGCCACGTGCGAAGCCACGCGATCGGCGCGCGCGCGTCCGTGCACCGACGCGGTGTACGGCAGCAGCGCGATCTGGCGTGGCCCTTCCAACATGGACTGCGCGTACTGCGCCAGGATGCCGTGCGCCTTCGACGAAGGATGCACGCCATCGGCGAACGCATAGACGTCCGCCGCATTCGGCGTCGCATAGTTGAGCGGGCTGCAGGTGACCGACGAGGCGGTGATCTGCGGGTTGCAGGCGGTGCCCGTCACGTTGCCGAAGCCGTACTCGGCAGGACTGGCCACGATCTCGCGCAGCAGCGTGAACGTATCCAGCGGGATCACGCGCAGGCCGGCCGTATTGAGGGCGCCGAACAGCGCGGTGTTGTAGGTCGTGGCCAGCTGCGTGCCGGTGGCCTGCGCGGTCGCGCCGCCCGCACGGAACTGCGGCGTCACGCCGAGGTCGGGAATCGTCGGCACCAGGATGTAGCGTGCGCCAGCGCTCTGCAGCGTACCGATGATGCCGACCTGCGCGGTGACGGCACCCCCGATCGTGGCCTGGGCCGGCGCGCCGCCGACGACCGCGAACAGGTCGTTGGCGCCGCCCCAGACGGTGTACAGGGCATTGGGATCGGCGCGACCGCCATTGGCGGTGAGGTAGCTGTTCAACTGCGTGGTCATGGACGGGATCGGACCCAGCGCGCCCGAGGTGTTGGTGCCCACGCGGGCGCCGCCGACGGCGTAGTTGGTGCCGCCCTGGTTGGCGCTGACCGCACTGGTCCCGTAGTACTCGGCCAGGTACTCGGACCAGACCTGGCCCGGATTGGTGGTGAAACGGCCGAGGATGGCGCCGTTCGGGCCGACGGCCTGGATCAGGGCCGGGCGGAAGTGGCCGGAGTCGGTAAGGCTGTCGCCGAGGAACACGGTCTGCGAATACGGGCTGTCGCCCGCCAGCGCGGGGGCGGCCGCGACGGCCAGCGCGACGGCGAGCAGGGAACGGACGGGCGGGAAGGAACGCTTCATGGAGTCTCCGGGGCAAAAGAAAGGTCGGCTGCGCGCCGGCTCTGCCGTACGGCTGCGCATGGCGGCATCGTTCCACCAAGGCCGCTGGCGCACACGCTGCAATGCGGCAAGCCGCCGGACCATCGGCGACAATGGCGGCATGGATATCCAGTTGAACGGGCAGCCGCAGGCGCTGCCGGACCAGAGCACGGTCGCCACCCTCCTCCACCAGCAGGGTCTGGCCGAGCGCCGCGTGGCTGTCGAGGTCAATGGCGAGATCATCCCGCGCAGTCAGCATGCATCGCGGGTACTGCAGGCCGGCGACCGCATCGAGATCGTGCACGCGCTCGGTGGCGGCTGATCCCGCGGATCACCGTTTGGCGGGACGCATCGGCGCGACATGGGCGATAATCGCCGCATGTCCAACACTGCCCCCCATGACCCGCTGGTGATCGCGGGCAAGACCTACCGTT
>VYLE01000905.1_pt1 | contig 10348 bp, 8 predicted proteins | sample 5114391 | NCBI WGS metagenome assembly VYLE01 (sample SAMN12291771, study PRJNA351875) | freshwater metagenome | isolation source: freshwater lake | place: USA: Michigan, Kent Lake | collected 2013-08-15
GGCAGCGCGCCGCATCGCGTGTGGCGCTGGTCAGCACGGCGGCGGGGGATAGTCCAGCGTCCACCATCATTTCCATCTCCATCAACTCGAAGTACCCCTGAAAGCGTCCGACCGGCCCCGTGTCGGTGCCCATGGCAATCGGCACACCGGCGGCGGCCAGTGTGGCCAGATTCTGCATGGCCACCGGTAACTGCGCCTTGTAGCGCTGCGCGCTCGCGCTGCGCCGTGTCGCGGCCATGCGGGTGGGGTCGGTGACGGTCGCCATCCAGGCGCGATCGGCGTGGGCCCGGAACTGCGAGTCGGCGAAGAAGGCCGGTACGGTGTCGTACACGAACGTGGAGACTTCGCGCATAAGCGTGGGGGAGTAGCACACTCCGCTGCGCTTGAGCGCATTCACGAAGCCCGCATCCACGAGGTGATCCCGCACGCTGTGCGCGATGTAGTCGGCACCGGCGGCCAGCAGGGCGCGCGCATCCTCGAGATAGTACACGTGTACCGCCACCCGCTGCCCACGCGCATGCGCTTCCGTGATCACCGCGCGATACACCTCGGGGGTCATCTTCGTCGCGGTGCCCAGATTGTCATCCACGCGAATCTTGATGATGTCCACGCCGCGGGCTACCGCCGCACTCACCTGCGCGCGCGCCTCGTCGGGGGTGGCGGGAGCAAGCACCGGGCCCGCCAGATACACCCGGGCATGCGCCGGAGACGCCCGCCGCTGCGCCTCGCGTGCCGCAAACACCTCGGGGCCTTCGTCGCCCAGAGAGTACACCGTGGTCACCCCGTACGCGGCGTACGTGGCCAGATTCGCCGCCGTGGAGGCATGACCATGTGCGTTGATGAGCCCCGGAATGATGACCTTGCCATCGAGCGGGACCCGGGCGGCTCCGGCGGGCACGGCGATGCGTTCACCGGCACCGGCGGCCACTACCTTCCCCTCGCGCACGACCAGTGTGGCGTTGCGCACCGGAGCGCGGCCGGTGCCGTCGATGAGCGTGGCGCCGGTGAACGCCGTGACCGTGGCGGCTGGCTGCGCGGACAGCCCACGCGCGAGCGCCAGGCCAGCGACGGCCATGCCCCGCACAAGGAGGCGGTGGCCGGAGCGGCGGGGCGCGGATGATCGGAGCAGTCGTGTCATGGGGAGAACATGCCGCGCCGACGGGACGTGCGATAGCGAGCAGCGCCGCCGCGCGTCAGGGGGCGGGCGGGATTGCCCACTGCCACCATCCGCCCGGTCTCGGCAATATGTAGCCATGCCGCCTCTGTCCGTGCTCACCGATCTGACCCTCGTGCTGGGGCCGCCGCTCCACAACGGCACGAGTTTCCTCGATTTTCAGGTGGCCGCGCGGGCGGGGAGCGCGGCGTCGGCGCTCGCTGATCACGAATGGGTGCGGCACGAGCACGCCGCCGTGGAGGCGCTTACCGCGCGCGAGGGTCCGCTGACCGCTCGGACACTGCTCGAGACCATGATCGGCGGCGTGCTGCACGTGGACGTGACCATCGCCGATGCCGATCGCTGCTGGGTGCGGCACGCCGATGACCAGCTCTATGCCGCCGTGCGGATCAACACCGCCGACGTGCGCCCGCGCGCGGCTGCCCTGGCACTGCAGCAGGTGGAAGCCGTCGAAGCACTCAACGCCGTTGCCACTTCGCTGGCCACGCTCGATGGACGGCACTGGTTGGCGTGGAGCAGCCACAGCGAAGCCGACGACGGCGGCGACGAGCAGACGCAACGGGTCGTGAAGGTCGTGGCCGACATGGCCGCGGCCGTGCTGGGAGAGGCGACCGCTCCACCACCGCACCCCGTGCATGGGGACGAGCCCCCGCTCGACCTGCTCGCGGAACTGCTGCGGGCCATCGACGCCGGCGCGCAGCACGCACAGCAGCCGCAGCTGCCGCTGTCAGCCGAACTGCGGGCGCTCCGCCATCGCGAACCGCTCTGTCACGAGTGGCAGCGTGTGGCCATGGACGCCGTCTTCCTCGCGGCGCAGTCCCCCGAGCGGGTACGGGCGCAGGTGGCCGAGGCCGACGCCGCGGCGCTGGCGTACCTCTTCGTGGGCAAGGAGCGCACCGATCGGCTCAAGGCCGATCCGTTCGTGTCACCGCGCTTTCGCCGTGAACTTGCTGCCCGCGCCTTCATGACGGCGTACGCCCTGCAGCGCCTCGCGCCCACGGTGTTCACCGCCCTGCGCACGCACATGACGGCGGTACGCGGTTGACCCGGCGCTGACCTGCCGGCGGTGCGAAGACGAGGCATCGTCGCTCGCGCGGAGCATCGGCACGCTACCAGCGCAATTCCAGCCCACTACCAGCCCACTACCAGCCCACTACCAGCCCACTACCAGCCCACTACCAGCGCACGCGCGTGACGGTGCCGGCGCGCGCTGCCGACCAGCGGTGGCCAATGAACGGCGTGATGCGCCGCACGAGTGCCTCGGCATTGGTGCCGCGGACCACGCGTTCCTCCTTGTCGGAGGAGCGGAAGAAATCGTCCCAGTGCCCCAGCAAAACGTGCTGTGGCTCGAGGTGCGCCAGCAGCACGTCGGGATAGGCGTTGGCCTGATCGAAATTGGCCGCGGTGATGATCACCACCGTCGCGTGCGCTGCCGGCAAGGCGGCGATCACCTCGGCGGCCCGTCGCTGCACATCGGCATCGGCGGCGGCGTCGTGATAGACCACACGCACCGCCACGGCCGATGCCGGATCGGGGGTTCGCCGTACGTCCACGACCCACGCGTAGGGGGTGCCCATCTGCCAGCCGTGCACGGTGCGCGGCAGTGTGCGCCGCGGCGTGCCTTGGTGGCCGGGGGCAATGGTGATTGACCCGATGTTGGGCGCGTGGGCCCACGTAATGGCCCGCAGCGCGATGAGCTCACTCACGACAATCGACTGCCCGGTGCGTGCCCCGTTCAAGGCAGCCAATGTGTCCACCGCCACACGCATCGAGTCGGAAAGTGTGCCAACGGGTGCCAGCAGGTTCCGCACGGTCTCGCTGCCGTACACGCGCGCTCGCGGCATGCGTGGCACCAGCGGCGGCAGGTCGAGCAGATGATCGTAATGCCCATGGCCCACCAGCACGGCCTGCACGCGGCCGAGACGCTCGGCGTTGGCCGCCGGCATGGCGGCGAGGCGCTTCGAGATCTGCGCCGTATCGGGGCGCGTGCCGAACAGCAGGTCACCGAACACGAGCCACGGCACGGTGGGGTTGGTGAACATCGGCGGGGCGAGCACGAGTCGTGTGGTATCCTGCCACGGCACGACCAGAAACCCGGCCACCCCCATGGCCACGATATCGAGCGAATCGGTGCACGCCGGCGCGCAGGCATCCACGTACTGCACCGCGTTGGATGGCGCCGGATGCAGCGGGGGGGGCGAGCCGGTGGCGATCCAGCGGCAGGCGGAGAGCGACAGCAACGCCAGGAGCGCGACCGATGCGCGCAAGGGTCGGATTCGGGTTGCCCACGGTATCGCCATGGTGCAACGCTGAACCCGACCCTCGTTTCGCACAAGCGGAATCACCGCGCTACCGTGTGAGTCCCGCGTGAGTTCCTCACAAACTCCCTCGGCATGCGGCACGGGGCACCCCTGAGCGGCGCCCCGTGCCGAAGGGATTTCATCACGATGACCGCCACGTTACCGAGCTTCACGAAACGCAGCCCCCGTTCGGCGAACATGTTCCGGGAAAGGTCCCATCCCCGTCCGACCGGCACCCACCAGGGCCAGCCGGCGCCAGCGTGGGACGGGACCAGGGCGGCGCTTGGCGCGGCGCCATGAAACGCCGAATCGCCCCCCGACGTACGTTGAGTATTCGCGCGCATCCCACCCATCTTTAACGCCATGACCCTCTCCCTGACGCTCCTGTCTCGTGGCCGTGCCGGTATGGCGCTGGCCGCGCTGGCACTCGCCGCCTGCGGCCGTGCCCCCAAGCCCAGTACGGCTCCTTCGCCCGCCACCGATCCGCGCAACACGCTCAAGGCCGGCCTCTTCGACGCCGGTGAACTCGCTTCCAACATGCGTGTGCTTGCCAAGGTCCCGAGTCCCAAGGGATTCCTGGGTGAGACCAATTCCGATCTGGCGTTCACGGGCAACTACGTCATTCAGGGCAACTACAACGGCCCCGTGGTGTGGGACATCAGCAATCCTGCCCAGCCGAAACTCGTCGTGGCTTACGAGTGCCCGGCGTCGCAGAACGACGTCTCGGTATACAAGAACCTCATGTTCATGTCTGCCGAAGCGATGAACGGCCGCGTGGATTGCAAGCCGGGTGGCGTGCGCGAAGCGGTGAGCAAGGAGCGTGTGCGCGGCGTGCGCATCTTCGACATCAGCAACATCCGTGAACCCAAGCTCGTCGCCAATGTGCAGACGTGCCGTGGGTCGCACACCCACACGGTGCTAGAGGATCCGAAGGACAAGGAGAACATCTACATCTACGTGTCGGGCTCCTCGGCGATCCGTCCCAAGGGTGAGCTCGAGGCGTGCAGCAACATCGCGGCCGACGATCCCAACTCCTCGCGCCTGCGCATCGAGATCATCAAGGTGCCGCTCGCCGATCCCGCCAAGGCGGCCGTCGTGAATCGGGCGAACATCTTCTCGGGGCTCACGGCGCCCAAGAATCACGGGCCGTCGGACGCCGATCGTGAGGCCATGGAAGCGGCCAAGCGTCGCGGCGCCTTCGTGGCGTTCATCCCGAGCATCGGCGTGGAGTTCGAACTGCCGCCGCAGATGGTGAAGCCGGTCATCGACAGCATCATGAAGGCGCGTGGTGCCACGACGCCCTCGGCCGCTGACACGGCCGCGGCCCGTCCGGTGGTGGATACGTTCGTGAAGCGCATGCTCGCGATGCAGGGTATGGGCGAGAACACGACCGGCAAGGTCAGCGAAACGTCGCAGTGTCACGACATCACCGTCTACCCGTCGCTCGGCCTGGCCGGCGGCGCGTGCGAAGGTCATGGCCTGCTGCTCGACATCAGCAACCCGGTGAACCCGGTGCGTCTCGATGCCGTGGCGGACTCGAACTTCGCCTATTGGCACTCGGCCACGTTCAACAACGATGGCACCGCGATGCTCTTCAGCGACGAGTGGGGTGGCGGTGGCGGCCCGAAGTGCCGCCCGGGTGACAAGCCGGAGTGGGGCGCCAACGCGATCTTCGACATCGTCACCGATCCCGCCAGCGGCCGCAAGTCGCTCAAGTTCCGCAGCTACTACAAGATTCCCACGTACCAGACGTCGAACGAAAACTGCGTGGCGCACAATGGGTCGCTCATCCCGGTGCCGGGGCGCGACATCATGGTGCAGAGCTGGTATCAGGGTGGCATCTCGGTGTTCGACTGGAGCGATCCGGCGAAGCCGTTCGAGATTGCCAGCTTCGACCGCGGCCCGGTTGACGGCACCCGCATGGAGATGGGCGGCTCGTGGTCGGTGTACTGGTACAACGGCCACATCGTGAGCTCGGAGATTGCGCGCGGTCTCGATGTTGCCGAGCTGGTGCCCAGCCGGTTCCTCACGCAGAACGAGATCGACGCGGCCAACACGGTGAAGTGGAACGAGCTCAACGCGCAGGGGCAGCCGAAGATTTCGTGGCCGCCCAGCTTCCCGCTGGCCAAGGCGTTCACCGACCAGCTGGAGCGCAAGGGGTGTGCGGCGGGCGCGGTGAGCGCACTGCGTACGCAGATCGCGGCGGCCGAGAAGGCGAGCGGCGCCGCGCGCAACAGTGCGCTCGACGCAGCCGTGTCGGCCGCCGAAGGGGCGCGTGGTTGCGACGGCAAGAAGACGGACCTGCTCAAGAAGGCGCTGCAGGATCTCCGCTCGCCGGCCATGTGAGGTACAGGACGAGGGCGGCCCGATGAATGACATGCCGGACGGGCCGCGCCTCGTCACGCGTCGTACCCAACGTACGGCCCGCTACGCCGTGCTCGGCGTTCCCGTTGAGTCGGCGCAGTGTATCTGGTTCGTGTTGCACGGGTATGGCCAACTGGCCACCCGATTCATCCGCAAGTTCGCCGGGGCTATCCCGGCGAACACGTGCGTGGTGGCGCCCGAGGCACTGTCGCGGTTCTACGCCGAGATGCCACGCGTGGACGGGGGGCATCTGCAGCGAGTGGGCGCCACCTGGATGACCCGGGAAGCGCGCGAGGACGACATTGCCGACACCCTCTCGTGGCTCGACCTGGTGTATCGCGATGTCACGTCGCAGGCGTCGCCGGCGGTTCGCGTGGGGGTGCTGGGCTTCTCGCAGGGGGTGGCCATCGCGACCCGCTGGATTGCCAGCGGCGCGGTGCGCCCCACGGCCTTCGTGGCGTGGGCCGGCCGCCCGGCGCACGATGTGCCCGATGCGCTTCTCGCGGCGGCGCTGGCGAACGCCGTGGTCACGTTTGCCTGTGGTGATGCCGACGAGTTCCTGAACGCCCAGCAGCAACGGGACGTCGTCGACATGCTGCAGCGGGTGCAGCCGCACGCGACCATGGCGTCGTTCACCGGTGGCCATCAGCTCGATGGCCCGCTGCTGTCGAGCTTGCTGACGCTGCCCGAGCGCGAGGTGCCGGGGGACTCGCCGGAAGGGTAGCCCGCAGGATAGCTTCGCGGCATGTCGCTCTCCACGCTCCCGCCTGCGCGCACCACGTCCGGACGACTGCGCGCCTTGCTGCTCCCTGCCGCAGCCGCTGCCAGTGTCGTCTTCCAGGCCTGTGCCACCGGACGCGAGCAACTCGCCGACAGCACCGCCTCCGCTGCGCTGACAGATACGCTCGCCTGGTCGGAGGGAATGATCGATGTCCCGGGTGGCCGCGTGTGGTACCGGCGCATCGGCAGTGGACCCGGGACGCCGTTGCTCGCCCTGCACGGGGGGCCAGGTGGGACCTCCTGCCGCTTCGAAGCGCTCGCCCCGCTGGCTCGCCAGCGTCCGGTGATCTTCTACGACCAGCTCGGCTCCGGCCGCTCCGATCACCCCAGCGACACCTCCCTCTGGCACATGGCGCGCTTCGTGGCGGAGTTGGACGCCGTGCGGCGGGCGCTGGGTCTCGAACAAGTGCACCTGTTGGGGCATTCGTGGGGCGGAGCCCTCGCGGCCGAGTACATGGCGGCCGCCAAGCCGACCGGTGTGGTGAGCGTGATCTTCAGCAGTCCGCTCATCGACACGCCGCGGTGGATTGCCGACGCCGATTCCCTGCGGGCCCAGCTGCCGACGGCAATTCGCACCGTACTCGACGAGGAGGAGCGCAAGGGCACGCTCGACTCGCCGGCGTATCGGGCGGCCACCGATTCGTTCTATGCGCGCCATGTGCGTCGCCTGCCGGTGGCCGACGAGCCGCGGTGCGCCGGCGTGGTGAGCAACGACACCATCTATCGTCAGATGTGGGGGCCTACCGAATTCCTGAGCACGGGGAGTCTGCGGCAGTGGAGCCGCGCCGCCGATCTCGCCGACATCACCCAGCCCACGCTGTTCGTGGCGGGAGAATTCGACGAAGCGCGCCCCTCCACGTTGGAGGAGTTCCGACGCACGATGCGTGATGCGCAGCTGGTGGTGATTCCCGGGGCCGCGCACGCGGCCATGCGCGAACGCCCGGCGGAGTATGTGGCGGCGCTCGACGCGTTCCTCGCGCGGGTGGAGCGGCGGCCGGCCCCGTGACGGATACGGTGCCGACGAATCTGACGCGGCTCACCTTGCCCGCCCTGGTGGCGCAGTGGGCGCGCATTGTGGACTATGTGGCGCGCCATGATGTGGCAACGCACGATCTGGCGGCCGACCTGCAGGTGCGACACGAGATCGCGCAGCGGCTGCGGGCGAAGCCCACGACGCTGGAAACGCGCGAGCTGCTGGCCGAGCTGGACGAGCACTTTCGCGCGGCCACGACGGAGTCCGCCGACTGCGTGCTGGGGGCGGACCATGCTGCGGCGTCGGGGTGGAGCGCGGGGCGGGAGTGGTATATGTGGCGGCGTGTGGCGGGGCGGGGGGATCACAAAGCTGCTCTCGGCGGATGACCTTGTGAAACTTTTCACAAATGGCGAGCGTACGGGTACCGTACCCATCCCGGAGCCGTCATGCCGCACCGCACCACCAATCGCCCTGCTGATACCATCGCCGTGGACGGCGGAAGCGCGACGCGTGGCATTCACCATTCGCTGACCGCCACCGGCACGCATCGCACCGACCCGCGGCCGCACGTGGTCATCATTGGCGGGGGATTCGCTGGCCTGTCGGCGGCGCGCGCGCTCGCCAATGCACCGGTGCGCATCACGCTGCTCGACCGCACCAACCACCACCTCTTTCAGCCGCTGCTGTACCAGGTGGCCACGGCGGTGCTCAATCCGGCCGACATCAGCGTGCCCATTCGCTGGCTGTTGCGCAACCAGCAGAACGCCACGGTGGTCATGGCGGAGGTCGATCGGATCGATCCGCAGGCCCGGACGGTGTCACTCGACAGCGACACCGTGCGGCTGTCCTTCGACTACCTCGTGGTGGCTGCCGGCGCCCGTCACGCCTACTTCGGGCACCCCGACTGGGAGGCGCATGCGCCGGGGCTCAAGAGCGTCGAGGACGCCCTCGAAATGCGGCGGCGCTTCCTGCTGTCGTTCGAGGCCGCCGAGCGGGCGAGCGCGGCCGGGGAGCGCGACGCGCTGCTTACCTTCGTCATCGTGGGGGGCGGGCCCACCGGCGTGGAGCTGGCCGGGATGATTCCCGAAGTCACGCATCATGCCCTCACCGGCGAATTCCGGCGTATCGACCCGCGGCAGGCACGGGTGCTGCTGCTGGAGGGGGGGCCGCGCATTCTGCCGGCCTTCCCCGAGGAACTCTCCGCGCAGGCGCAGCGTGATCTCGAGTCGCTGGGGGTCGAAGTGCGCACCCGCTGCGTGGTCACGCAGGTGGACAGTGACGGCGTAGTGGCCGGCGGTGAGCGCATCGACGCGCACACGGTGTTCTGGGGAGCCGGAAACCAGGCGTCACCACTGGCGCGTCAGCTGGGCGTGGCGCTCGACCGTGCGGGCCGGGTGGTAGTCAATCCCGACCTCAGCGTGCCGGGACGTCCGGAAATCTTCTGCGTCGGAGACATGGCGGCGACCACCACCGCTGACGGCGCGCCGGTGCCGGCCGTCGCGCCCGCCGCGAATCAGATGGGTGAGCTGGCCGGGCGCAACATTGCGCGTCACGTCGCCGGCAGCGCCACGTCGCCGTTCCGCTACGTCAACAAGGGAGACCTCGCCACCATCGGCCGGCACAAGGCGGTTGCCGTGATCGGAGGTGTCCGCTTGCGCGGGACGTTCGCGTGGCTCACCTGGCTATTCGTGCACGTGTTGTATCTGGTGGGCGTGCGCAACCGCGTCAGCGTGGTCGTGCAGTGGGCGTATCAGTACTTCACGTTCCAGCGCGGCGTGCGCCTCATCACCGGCACCACCGTGCATCGCCTGCTGAAGGCCAGCCGCGCCGCGCACGAGAAACGCCGGGTGGCCTGAGGCATCGCGCCCGCACGGACGAAACTGTCGCGTCTGCGGTCGCGTACGGACAACATGATCTTCCTCGTCAACCTGCTCTGGTTCGTTTGCGGTGGCTTTCTCGCGTGGCTGGGATGGATGCTCGCGGGGGCGGCGCTGGCCATCACGGTGGTCGGGCTGCCGTGGGCGTTCGCGGCGTTCCGCATCGCGCCGTTTGCCGCCTGGCCGTTCGGCCGTACGCTCGTGGATGCCCGCGAGGTGGGCGAGGGGCGCATCGTGGGCACGGGCATCGCCAACGTGCTCTGGATCATCTTCGCCGGCTTCTGGCTCACGCTCGCGCACATCGTGGCCGGCATCTCCCTCTGCCTCACCATCATCGGCATTCCCTTCGGCCTCGCGCACTTCAAGCTTGCCGAGGTGAGTTGGGCGCCGCTGGGCAAGCGCATCGTCGACCGCTGAACCGCGCCGGGGACCGCTCACTGTCGAGCGATCCCCGGCTGCTGGTGACGCGATGCCGCTTACGCGATGCCGCTTACGGGATGATCGTCCGTGCGGGGAGCGCAATGGCGCCCAGCTTCAGCTGACTCGCGGCGGCGTTGAGTGCCGGAATGTCCTTGTTGAGGATCTCGGTCCACTGCGCGCGCAGCACCGCCCAGCGGGCGTTGAGCTCCTGCAGCCGTTCCCCGGCGCCACGTGTGGGCTTCCCGTCCACGCCGCCATTGATGTAGCCGTTGGTGCCGGTGAGGTTGCCGTACAGCTCCGCCCACTGGTTGTCCAGCATGCCGGCAAAGCGAATCGGATCCTGGCCGCTCTTGCTCCGGACCTGCGTGAGCTGCACTTCGAGCTGCGTCAGCTTGCGCGCGAGTGAGTCGGCGAGGGCCGCGAGCGCCGCCTCGCTCCCCGCGCGCGTGGCGGCGGCCAT
>VYLE01001011.1_pt1 | contig 10337 bp, 10 predicted proteins | sample 5114391 | NCBI WGS metagenome assembly VYLE01 (sample SAMN12291771, study PRJNA351875) | freshwater metagenome | isolation source: freshwater lake | place: USA: Michigan, Kent Lake | collected 2013-08-15
CCCGCGTACAGGCGCGGGAACTCGCGCGGCCGCGCGATCGCGCCGCTGCGCACGAACCAGGCGCCGACCAGGAACATGCCGAAGACGATGAAACCGAACATGGTGATGTTGCTGAGCGCCATGCCCGTGCTTTTCAGGCGTTGCAGCGTGGCCTCGGTGTAGGTACCACTGCCGTAGGCGGCACGCTCGCTCTCGATCAGTGTCTGCATCTGCACACCGATCTGGCCCATCGCCTTGTCCCAGCCGTCGGTGCCACCCAGCAGCGAGCCCATCGCCCCCATCAGGTACATGAAACCGATCGGCATGACGTAGGCCACCAGCCCCATTCCCACGTACCAGCGATATGGCAGCGTGCGGAACGCCAGCAACAGGAACGAGCACAACGCGTACATCATCAGGATGTCGCCCGCCCAGATGAAGAGCGCATGGATCACGCCGATGGCGAGCAGCACCAAGCCACGGCGCCAGTACACGCCGGCGAACGGGCGGCGCGCCTGCTCGGCGCGCTCCGACATCACCGCGAACCCCATGCCGAACAGCAGCGAGAACAGCGTGTAGAACTTGCCCTGCACCAGCACATAGACCAGCAGGTCGACGGTGCGGTCCATGCCGGCGAGCGCCGGATCCAACCCGCTGCCGGACGCCATCACCGGTCCCACGAAGCCTTCCAGGTTCATCAACAGGATGCCCAGCAGCGCAAAGCCGCGGAGGATGTCCATCGCCTCGATGCGCTCGGCCACCGCGATCGGTGCCAGGTTCTCCGTGATCGTCGCCGTCATTCCCTTCCCCTTGTTGGTCTACCCGATTAGACCATGGGCGCTGTCGATGCCTGCGTGCCAAAAGAAACGGCCCGCTTGCGCGGGCCGTCCGGATCACACGATGTCGCGCGGCTCAGTGGTGGTGGCCACCATCGCCGTGCACATGGCCGTGTTCGATCTCTTCGGCGCTGGCCTCGCGGACTTCCACGATCTCCACGTCGAAGTGCAGGTCCTTGCCGGCCATCGGGTGGTTGAGGTCCACGTCGACCACGCTCATGCCGACCTTCTGGATGGTCACGGCGCGCGGACCGAAGTTGGTCTGCAGCACGACCTGCTGGCCGGGGATCAGGCGCTGGTTGCCGAAATGCTTCTTGGGCACGCGCTGGCTCAGGCCATCGCGGCGTTCGCCGTAGGCATCGGCCGCCGCCACGTCCACGCCGAAGCTCTCGCCGGCCTCACGGTCCTGCATGGCGTTCTCGAGGCCCGGGATGATGTTGCCGTGGCCGATCAGGATCGCCAGCGGCTCACGGTCCTTCGAGCTTTCGATCGGCTCCTGGCCGGCTTCGGACACGGTGTAGTGGAAACGGACGACGCTGTCTTTTGCGATTTTCATGCGGGACTCTGGACGGGGCCTGCCAGGCGGCAGGACAGGCGCGGCTTGTCGGCCGCAAGGGAATGCGGCGAAGATGCGCCGCGATGAAGGCCCGACATTATCCCGGCTTGCCCGCGCCCGCGCCACTTCGGCCCTGGCACCTGTCCCTGCTGTGCGCCGGGCTGCTGGCGCTTGCCGGCTGTGGAGGCTCCAAGCCGCAGACCCACAAACCCTCGCCCCCACCGGCACAGCGTACGTGGCCTGTGGTCGAAGCCGACGATCCTGCGGCGGCGACGTCCGTGCTGATGCGCGCCATCGGTCTGGTCGGCACGCCCTACCGCTACGGCGGCAACACGCCCGAATCGGGTTTCGACTGCAGCGGCTTGGTGACCTACGTCTACCGGGACATGCTGGACCTGCGCCTGCCGCGGACGTCGCGGGAATTGGCGCAGGTGCAGGGACCGAAGATCGAACCACGCCAGTTGGCGCCGGCCGACCTGGTGTTCTTCGGTAGCAAGGGCAACGTGACCCATGTGGGCATCTACGTAGGGGAAGGCCGGTTCGTGCATGCCCCGAGTACCGGGGGGACGGTCCGGCTGGACTACCTGGACGGTCCGTACTGGCGGGATCATTACAGCGGGGCGAAACGCGTCCTTCGTTAGGATTCGGTCAAGTCTGTGACGACGAACGTTCACACTTAACGAATAAATAACGATTTATGAACCAAATCGGGCCGATCAGCCGGCATTATCGCCCCTGACTTGTTAAATTCCTTCCGCGCGTGACGACCGACGACCTGCCGACAGGCCAGCCAGCCGCCACCCACCGCCTGCCGCGGAGGGTTTCCCGACTCTTCATCAGCCTTGGCCTGTGCGCCATGGCGTCCGTTGCGCAGGCACAGACTGCGCCGGCCGACGTCGACGCTGCGTCAAGCCCGGCTTCCGCCGACGTCGTGACGGTGCCAGCGGCTCCGGCCAGCAAGTCCGTCACCGCGAGCGTGAAGGAAAAGGCCGCCGAGGCCGCCACCGCGACGCTCTCCGCCCTGCTCCCGCGCCTGGCCGCCAGCGACACGCTGCCGCTGGTCGACCGCTCGGCCATGGTCGCCGGCGACATCAGCAAGCTGCTGGCCGCCTACGACCTGAGCAAGGAAGGCGTGGTCGCGCAGGAACAACAGGGCGGCAAGGTCCAGGTGGTCCTGCAGCGCGCGCTTGCGCTGATGGGCACGCCGTACCGCTGGGGCGGCACGTCGCCGGACAGCGGCTTCGACTGCAGCGGCCTGGTCGGTTACGTCTTCCGCACCGCGCTGGGCATTGAACTGCCGCGCGTCTCGCGCGACATGGCCACCAAGGCGGACGCCGAGAGCATCGGCACGCGCGAGGAACTGCGCCAGGGCGATCTGGTGTTCTTCGGGCTGAAGGGCCGCATCAACCATGTCGGCATCTACGTCGGCGAAGGCCGCTTCCTGCATTCGCCGAGCAGCGGCAAGGACGTGCGCGTGGACAGCCTGATCACCGGCTACTGGGCCAACCGCTACCTGAGCGCCCGCCGCGTCGCGATGTAACGCGCGCCACGACCTGTCAACCTGTTCGGAAGGCCGCCTCGTGCGGCCTTCGTGCTTTCCGGCGATCGCGGTGCGCCGCAGCTTGCGCCGCATGACGGATTGCGGCCATCCTCCGGCAGCGCGCCACTCGTCGCGCACCACCTGACCGTTGCGAAGGGGAGTCGTACGCGATGCAGGCATCACTGCTGACCAATCTGCTGTTGCCGCTGGCACTGGGCATCATCATGCTCGGGCTGGGACTTGGACTGACGCTCGACGACTTCCGCAGGGTCGCGCGCTATCCGCGCGCCGTGCTGATCGGCCTCGCGTTGCAGACGCTGGTGTTGCCGTGGGTCGCCTTCGGCCTGGCGATCGGATTCGGCCTGCCTGCCGAGCTCGCGGTGGGCCTCATGTTGCTGGCCGCCTCGCCCGGCGGCGCCACCGCCAACATCTACAGCCATCTCGCCCGCGGCGACGTGGCGCTGAACATCACGCTGACCGCGATCAACAGCCTGCTCTGCCTGCTGACGCTGCCCGTGATCCTCAACCTGTCGCTGGAATACTTCCTCGGCGCTGGCCAGTACGTGCCGCCACCGACCAAGAAGGTGGTCGAAGTCGCCGCGATCATCCTGCTGCCGGTGGCCATCGGCATGCTGCTGCGCGCGAAGGCGCCCGGCTTCGCCGCGCGTGCCGAGAAGCCGATCCGCCTGCTCTCGGTACTGGTGCTCGCGCTGCTCGTGGTCGCCGCCGTGGCGCAGGAGTGGAAGACGCTGACCAGCTACTTCGCCATCGTCGGCCTGGCCTGCCTGCTGTTCAACCTCGCCAGCATGGGCGCGGGCTACGCGACACCGCTGGCGTTGCGGCTACCGAAGAAGCAGGCCATCGCCATCGCGATGGAAATCGGCATCCACAACGGCACGCTGGCGATCTTCATCGCGCTCAACGTGTTGCAGAACCCGACGGTCTCGGTGCCGGCGGCGGTCTACAGCCTGTTGATGTTCATCACGGCGGCGGTGTTCGCCTGGTGGGTGTCGCGCGGCACGCGCGACGCCGCCATCTAATCGCGAGAGTCTGGTCCTGGCGCGACATACGCCATGCTGATAGAGGCGGGCGCGGTGTCGGCGAAACCGAACTGCGCGTACAGGTGCCTGGCGTCTCCGTCCGCGATCAGCATGACGTAGGCCGAAGCGGGCGCGTTGGCGCGAAGCCACGCATCCAGCGCCGCCATGATGCGCTTGCCCAGTCCCTGCCCCTGGTAATCGCGCTGCACGGCGATGTCGACGACAGCGAACACGGTGCCGTTGTCGCCGATCACGCGTCCCATGCCGATCACCTCACCTGCTTTCACCAGACTGACGCCATAGAGGGTGTTCGACAGGCCGCGTTCGGCGGCTTCCTGCGATTTGGGCGACAGGCCGGTCTCGACACGGAGACGGCGGTAGACAGACGCGTCGGGGAACGACTCGACCAGCGCGATCGTCCCGTCGTCGCTCATGGCGTCGGTGCGGTCTCATCCGCAAGACCCACGTTGCTGGACGCACGCTCGTACACCTCGCGATCCAGCAGGCCGGTTTCCTTGGCCACCAGCACCGGCACCAGCATCTGGCCGGTGACGTTGGTCATCGTGCGCATCATGTCGAGGATGCGGTCGATCGCCACCAGCAGGCCGATGCCTTCCAGCGGCAGGTTGTCCGCGCTCAGCACCACGGTGACCATCACCGTCGCCGTCCCCGGCACGCCCGCCGTGCCGAAGCTGCCCCGCACCGAGGCCAGCAGGATCAGGAAGTACTGGTTGACCGACAGGTCCAGGCCAAAGTACTGCGCCACGAAGATCGACGTCAGCGCCGGATAGATCGCGCCGCAGCCGTCCATCTTGATGCTGGCGCCCAGCGGCACGGCGAACGCGGCGTAATCCTTGTCCACGCCCAGGTTGTGGGTGACGCTGCGCAGCGCCACCGGCATCGACGCGAAACTGGACGAACTGGCGAACGCCACCTGCATGCCGGGCGCGGCGCCGCGGAAGAACTTCCACGGGTTCAGGCCATGCGCCAGCAGCAGGCTGCCGTAGACCACGACGATGTGCAGTACGCAGGCGACGTACAGCGCGCCGATGTAACTGCCCAGCGGCAGCAACTTTTCGAATCCATACGTGCCGACCAGGCTGCCGATCAGGCCGAAGGTGCCGATCGGGGTCATCTCCAGCACGAAGCGCGTGACCTGCACCATCGTGTCGCTGGCCTCACCGGCCAGCTTGCGCAGGCCCGCGCTGCGCTCACCCAGCTTGACCAGCGCGAAGCCGAGCAAGCCGGCGAAGAAGATGACCTGCAGGATCTTGCCGTCGGTCAGCGCCTTGAACGGGTTGGCCGGCACGATGTCCAGCAGCACCTGTACCGGCGTGGGCACGTCGCGCTGCTGGTAGTCCGGCGCCATCATCAGTCCCGTGAGCCCCTTGCCGGGCTGCACGGTCCAGCCCACCGCCAGGCCCACGCAGACGGCCAACGCGGCGGTGATGGCAAACCATAGGAAGGTGCGTCCGCCCAGCGCCGCCACCGACTTCTGTCCATGCAGGCTGGATACGGCATTTATCACCGCGAAGAACACCAGCGGCACCGCGATCATCTTGATCAGCGTGACGTAGAGATCGCCCAACGGCTTGAGCCAGACGCCCGCGGCCGGCCCCATCAGCCAGCCCGCGAGCGCACCCAGCACGAAGCCGGCGACGACGCGCTGCCAGAACGGGATCTTCAACCAGGCCGAGACCAGCTTCATCCAGACGACTCACATAAGCGGAGGCGACACCTTAGCCCAAGCCCCTGCGGGCAGCGACCCTGCGCGCGGGATGCCGGGTGTCATGAACAGGACACTGCGCGGACGTCATAATGATGCGTCCGTCCTGCCCCGGTTTGCCATGCTCCTGCGCTCTTTCTTCCCGCCGCTCGCCGGCATGACCCTCCTGACTGCACTGGCCGGCTGCGCCAGTACTTCGCCCTCCCCTTCGGCGCACCGCACCTCCGACCTGCATGTCGACGTGCCTGCCGTCGCGCACCCGCAAGGCGAAACGCCGCAGTGGTGGTATCGGAATGGTGCGGCAAGGGCCGCTGCCAACGGCGCGATGCAGGGACGCGCGAAGAACGTCATCGTCTTCCTCGGCGACGGCATGAGCCTGACCACCGTCGCCGCGGCGCGCATCTTCGAAGGCCAGCGCAAGGGCACGCCCGGCGAAGAGAACCTGCTGAGCTGGGAGCGCTTCCCGCACACTGCCTTCAGCAAGACCTACAACACCGACTCGCAGACGCCCGACTCCGCCGGCACGATGACCGCGGTCGCCACCGGCGTGAAGTCGCACATGGGCGCCATCGGCGTGTCGGCCGGCCGCAAGGGCGAATGCACGCCCGACGGCAGCAAGGACCTGCTCAGCTGGCTGACGCTCGCCGACAGTGCGGGCCTGTCTACCGGCATCGTCACCACCGCGCGCATCACCCACGCCACGCCCGCGGCGACGTATGCGCACGTCTCGCATCGCGACTGGGAAAACGATACCGACCTGCCGCCGGAAGCGATCGAGGCCGGCTGCAAGGACATCGCACAACAGTTGTTGTCGGCCGCACGCTTCGGACGCGGTCCCACCGTCGCGCTGGGCGGTGGTCGTGGCGAGTTCCTGCCGATCGACGTGCGTGATCCCGAAGAGGACGACAAGGTCGGCCAGCGTCTCGACGGCCGCAACCTCGTCGCCGAATGGCAACAGGCGCATCCGCAGGGTGCCTACGTATGGAACACGCAGCAGCTGGAGGGGGCGGCCAACGCACCGCAGCTGCTGGGCCTGTTCGAATACGACCATATGCAGTTCGAGCACGATCGCCGCAAGGACGCCCAGGGTGAGCCGTCGCTGGCCGAACTGACGCGCGTCGCCATCCGCAACCTGTCGCACAACAAGGAAGGCTTCGTGCTGCTGGTGGAAGGCGCGCGCATCGACCACGCCAACCACTACGGCAACGCCTACCGCGCGCTCGACGAGACGGTCGCGATGTCGGACGCCGTGCAGGCCGCCGTCGATGCGACCTCGCGCGACGACACGCTGATCCTGGTCACCGCCGATCACTCGCACACGCTCAACTTCGTCGGCTACCCGGTGCGCGGCAACCCCATCCTCGGCAAGGTCCGTGGCCAGGGCGGCGAAGACGACACGCCGGGCGATCTCGCCCGCGACCAGAACGGCCAGACCTTCACCACGCTCAGCTACGCCAACGGCCCCGGCTACACCGGCGCCAGCAACCGCCAGCCGGCGGGACCGAAGCATTTCCTGCACGCGCCCAGCAGCGTCGAGCCGTCGGAAGGCCGTCCGGACCTGACCCATGTCGACACCGAGCACCCCGACTATCTGCAGGAAGCGCTGGTGCCGCTGAAGTCGGAATCGCACGGGGGCGAAGACGTCGGCATCTGGGCCATCGGCCCGGGCAGCGACGCCGTGCGCGGCACGGTGGAGCAGAACACGATCTACCACTTCGTGGTGCAGGCGACGCCGGCGCTGCGCGCACGGCTGTGCGCCGCGGGAACGTGCGACGCGAACGGCGTGCCGGTCGAGTTGCCGAAGCCGGTGGACTTCGAGAAGAAGTAAGGGAAACGCTGCTCCGGCCGACGCCGGAGCGCGTGGCTCAGAACGGCTTCGCCAACACCAGCCAGATGATCGCGATCAACGCGAACAGCGGCAGTTCGTTTAACCACTTCAGCGCCGTGGGCGAAGGCAGCGACTTGCCCTTCGCCGCGCCCTTCAGCCAGCGGCCGGTGACGATGAAGTGCGCCAGGATCAGTGCGACCAGCGTCAGCTTGGCGTGCAGCCAGCCGCCGCTGATGCCGAAGTGCAACCACAGCACCGCGCCCAGGATCACCGCGATGCCGAACATGCTGTGGCCGAAGCCGTACAGTCTGCGCCCCATCAGCAGCAGGCGGGCCTGCACGTCGGCCTGCCCCGTCGTCTCGGCCAGGTTGACCAGGATGCGCGGCAGGTAGAACACCGTTGCCATCCAGGCGATGACGAAGACGAGGTGGAAGGTCTTGACCCACAGGTACATGCGGCTGGCTCCGTCTGGCTGCGCAGGATGGCGTGCGGTGCATAGGATAACGCGCCGCATCGCGTAAGCTTCCCGCCTTTCCGCACGCCGGGCACGCGCATGACCAAGCAGTACGACGCCGACTACTTCCAGCGCTGGTACCGCGACGGCGACATCGGCGGCGCGCCCCGCCTCGCGCGCAAGGTAGCGCTGGCGGTCGCGGTGGCCGAGTACCACCTGGAGCGTCCGATCCGTACGGTGCTGGACATCGGCTGCGGCGAAGGCGCGTGGCGCGCGCCGCTGCTGAAGCTGCGGCCTAAGCTGCAGTACCTCGGCTTCGATGCCAGCGAGTACGCCATCCGCCGCTATGGCCGTACGCGCAACCTGCACTACGCGCGCTTCGAGGACTTCCAGTGCCTGCGCCCCTGCGAACCCGCCGACCTGCTGGTGTGTTCCGACGTGCTGCACTACGTGCCGACGCGTGAACTGAAACGCGGCCTGCCCGGCCTGGCGGCGCTGTGCGGCGGCGTGGCCTTCCTGGAGACGTTCGCGAAGGAGGACGCGTTCGAGGGCGACCACGACGGCTTCCAGCCGCGCAAGGCGGCTTGGTACCGGCAAGCCTTCAACGGCGAGGGCTTCCAGTCCATCGGCAACCACTGCTGGCTGGGCCCGCGGCTGGCCGGCGACGTGGCGGTACTGGAGGCGGCGGATTATCGGCCGATAACCTGAACAGGCCACGCGCGGCGACCCCGGCTTTCCGGTATGCTGCGGCGCAGCACCGCGCACCAAAAGTGGGATTCCCGACCGCTATGACCCTGTACCAACTGCATGAACTCGGACGCGCATGGATGGCGCCGCTGGCCTATATGGCCGAAGCGAACGCACGCATCTTTTCCGCCCCGACCAGTTGGTTGTCCAACGTGCCGGGCGCCGAGCGCATCGCCGCCGGCAACGAACTGATCTACCGCATCGGCAAGGACTACGAAAAGCCCGCGTGGGAGATCCACGAGGTCGACGTGGACGGCCACACCGTGCCCGTGGTGGAACAGGAGATCGTCAAGAAGCCGTTCTGCCGCCTGCTGCGCTTCAAGCGCTACACCGACGACGCCGGCACCATCACCGCGCTGAAGGACGACCCCGCCGTGCTGGTCGTGGCGCCGCTGTCCGGTCACCACGCCACCCTGCTGCGCGACACCGTGCGCACGCTGCTGCGCGACCACAAGGTCTACGTCACCGACTGGGTGGATGCACGCATGGTGCCCGAGTCTGAAGGCAGCTTCAGCCTCGACGACTACGTGGCGTACGTGGAGGAATTCATCCGCCACATCGGCGCCGCCGACCGAAGTGAACAGCCTGGCCACGCGCAATCCGCTCTCGTGGTTCGAGAACAACGTCATCCACACGGTGCCGATGCCCTACCCCGGCGAAGGCCGCCGCGTGTACCCCGGCTTCCTGCAGCACGCCGGCTTCATCGCGATGAACCCGAGCCGCCACTTCATGTCGCACTGGGACTTCTACGCCGACCTGGTGAAGGGCGACCAGCAGGATGCGGAATCGCACCGCAAGTGCTACGACGAATACAACGCCGTGCTCGACATGCCGGCCGAGTACTACCTGGACATCGAGGGCGAACTCGACGATATTTCCGGCCAGGGCCAGACCGCGGCGGCGCACGACCTGTGCACCGGCATCGCGAAGGCGCACCACACGCACCTGACCGTCGAGGGCGCCGGCCACTACGGCATCTTCAGCGGCCGCCGCTGGCGCGACCAGGTGTATCCGCAGGTACGCGACTTCATCGCGAAGTACGCAGGCTGACGCGGTCACTCCGGTGGGAGCGACGTCAGTCGCGATGCCTTACCTGCACCGCCGCATGCTCGCCGGCGCAATGAAAAGGCCGCCCTCGCAGGCGGCCTTTTCGTTCGCGACTGACGTCGCTCCCACACCTGACGTCACACCACCGGCGTGCGCACCAGCAGGTGCTTGGCCAGCCAGCCATGGAACAGGCCGACTGCGCGCGCCAGATGCAGGGTGGCGAACAGCAGGATGAAACCGAACACGGACAGCAGCGGCAGCAACCATGGCGCTTCGGTCACCAGGTTCCAGTCACCGAAGTTCATCACGTAGCCGTAGGGCAGGAAGAACGCCACCGGTGCCGCGATGAAACCCAGCGACAGGGCTAGCAGCGTAATGGCCACCGAGAAGTACAGGATGCCCAGCGGGTGCATCAGCAGCAGGTACAGCATCGCTGTCCAGGTACGGCCATCGGTGAACAGTTCCTTCAACCGGGTCATCCACGGCTTGTCGCGCTGCGTGTACAGCGGGCGGCGCGGCATGCGCTCGCCGAGCAGGACTTCGACCATGCGCCCCTCGACCAGCGACAGCAGGCGCACCGACAT
>VYLE01000906.1_pt1 | contig 10333 bp, 11 predicted proteins | sample 5114391 | NCBI WGS metagenome assembly VYLE01 (sample SAMN12291771, study PRJNA351875) | freshwater metagenome | isolation source: freshwater lake | place: USA: Michigan, Kent Lake | collected 2013-08-15
TGGCACCCGCGGTCCCCGTGCGCGATTGGCACAGAAGACGGGATGCACGGCGGCATACAGGAGCAGCCGGGACATCCCGGCCTTCCCTGCGCAGTGGTTTGACGGCTTATGTCGCGCTCTCCCCGGGGAGCGATGCACTCTTGCCCCCGTCGCCTTGCAGCCTTGTTCGACACGAAGGCCCGGTTGGACCTCACGCATCACCGCAACGGCTTGGCGCCAGCAACCGGACGCCAGGACCACACGATTTTGCCGTACGCCGGTCTCACCGCTCGTTGTGCGCGAGGGCTCCGCTCACGGCTCAGCCGCCCTGCAGGACCAAAGATCGCGCCGATGAAACCCGCGTCCACCGCCATCCGGCCCGCGTTCGTGACGATCGCGATACGCCCCTCTTCCTTGGGCCGGAGTGGGACGACACATACGACAATTCCGAATTTCGGTAAAGCGGAATATTTTTGCTGGCCGGCGTTGACCCAGTCTTCGGGTGTGTTGCCCGACGGGCAACGCAAGATATGGTGGATCGAGCGAGGCTTCAGTTCGCCAGGCGCTCGATCACCAGATCGAGCAGCGCGCGCAGGCGCGCCAATCGCTTGAGATCCCGATGATAGCCGACGAAGGTATCGCGCCCGGGAGGCGTCACGCCGACGTCGAGTGCGACAAGTCGGCGATCGCGGTCGCCGAGAGGCCGCGGCAGCACCGCGAGCCCGCCACCGCTGGCACAGAGCTCGGCCTGCGCCTGCCTGTTGTTGCTGCGCGAGGCGATTTCGGCTTTCGGAAGCAGCTGCTTCAGCCAGACGGCATCGGGCATGTCCGCAAACTCGGTGTTCATCGTCACGACACGCGTGCCGCTCCCATCGCCAGGCTGCGGTGGCTTGCTGCCCTTCCTGCCGTAGAGAGCATAGGGAATGTGCATCAGCCGTCTGGAGACGACTTCGGGCTCATCGAACGGCTTGATGCGGAACACGAGATCGGCCTCGCGGCGCGGCAGGCTGTAGAGGCGCGCATCGGTCAGCAATTCGACGGTCACTTTCGGATGACGCTTGCCGAACGCGGCAATGACCGGCGACAGCATCACCGCGCCGAACCAGTCCGACGACGACAGCCGGAGCATCCCGTCGAGCTGGGTCTTTGCACCTGACGCGCGCCGTTCCAGTGCGATCGCCTCCGCCTCGATCCGCTCGGCATGCGTCAGCACCGCGGTGCCCTCGTCGGTCAGCACGAAGCCGTCGGCGGTGCGCTGAAACAAGGTCTGCCCCAGCGCGGCCTCGAGCGCGCGCAGCCGCCGTCCCATCGTCGGCTGGGTTTGACCGATCTTGCGGCCGGCCGCACCGAGCGTTCCTTCGCGCGCGATCGCGAGAAAGATGCGCAGATCGCTCCAGTCCACCGCGGCGCCTCCATACAAATTTGAATGGGTATCGTACATCGATGATGCTATCCATGCAAAATCTTATGGGCCTATGGTCGGTGCTCCAGGAGCAACACGATCATGACAACACCATCGACCATGCGCGCGGCCATCCTCGAGACACACGGCGCGCCATTGCGCATCACGACGATCTCCACGCCCGCCATCGGGCCCGGCGAGGTGCTCGTGCGCGTCCGGGCCAGCGGCATCAACCCGCTGGACACCAAGATTCACGCCGGCGCCGCGCCACATGCACGACATCCCCTTCCCGCCATTCTCGGCCTCGATCTCGCAGGCGTGGTCGAACGGACCGGCCGTGACGTCACTCGCTTCAAGCCGGGTGACGAGGTCTATGGCATGACCGGCGGCGTCGGCGGGGTGCCGGGTTCGCTCGCAGAATTCGCCGCCGTCGATGCCGATCTGCTGGCGATCAAGCCCGCGAATATCGCCATGCGGGAAGCGGCCGCCCTGCCCCTGATCTTCATCACCGCCTGGGAAGGACTGATCGATCGCGCCGGATTGACGAGCGAACGACATGTTCTGATCCATGGGGGCGCAGGCGGAATCGGCCATGTCGCGATCCAGATCGCGCGCGCCATCGGCGCAGACGTGTTCGCGACCGGCTCGGAGTCGCAGCGTGCCACGATCGAGAGTTTTGGTGCCGTCTTCATCGACCGCGAAAGAACCGTCGAGGACTACGTCGCAGAACATGCCGGCGGCCGGGGGTTCGACGTCGTCTACGACACCGTCGGCGGAGCAGTGCTCGATGCCTCCTTCGCGGCGGTCCGCCGTTTCGGCCACGTCGTCAGCGCGCTCGGCTGGGGCACGCACGCGCTTGCCCCCCTGTCGTTTCGCGCCGCAACCTATTCCGGCGTGTTCACGCTGCTGCCGCTGTTGTCGGGTGAGGGCCGCGCCCATCACGGGGAGATCATGGCGGAGGCAACGCGCCTCGTGGAGGCCGGCAAACTGCTGCCGCTGCTCGATCCCCGGCACGTCGCACTGGACACGGTCGGTGACGCCTACGCCCTGATCAGAGATCGCGCCGGCAAGGGAAAACTCGTCGTCGACGTCTGACGTCGGTGATCGGCGCGCCCGCCGTCAGTCCTTGTTCGACGCGGCGAATGGATTGTGCAGATAGGCCTGGGACAACAGGAAGAACAAGGCGCGCTCGCCCTGATATTTGGCTGAAGGCCGCGTGCGCTCGAAGCCATCGGCAAACACCTTGCCGGACTGATCGCAGACCTGCCAGCGCCAGCCGAACCGCTTGCGCCTCGTGAGTATCACTTCGTACATGCCGACGGGCTTGGCCCCCTGCTCCCTGCCGGTCCCGCGAGGCATCCTGCCCGCTCCGGCCTCCCCCGTTCAGGGGAGGCCCGACATATAGCGCAGCGCGCGGGAAAGAGAATTAAATTGATCATCGAAAATCAGTGGCAGCCCAGTCCGTAACCAAATCGGCCATACGCCGGAATAAGCAGATGCGTCCGGTGTTTTGGTGCCTTTCGCCCGTCCGGGCGCCCGGCTCGCAGCCCGGGCGACGATCTGTGCACGGGTGCACACAACGCCCCGCGCGAATCGTGCGCGCGATGAGAATCGCGCTGCGCCGAGGCGGTGCGCGAATGCGAGGCGACGGACAAATTCCGCAACGCGAATTCGTCGGCCGTTCGGGCAGGCCCTCGCAGCAAGGCGCCGCGCGGCCGTCCGCGGGGTCACCCTAGCGGGCGACGACCTCGACTTCGCCATCGACGCCGTTGACCACGTTGAACCCGCGCTCGTAGACCTTGCCCTCGTTCTTGGCGATGGCCCTGTACTCGCCTTCCGACAGCACGACGCGCGGGAAGGCGCCGATCGATTCCTTGATGACGTCGCCGCCCGGCGTCAGCACCGACCAGGCGGTGTTGGCGAGCGCCTCGCCGCCCCTGTCGCTGACGAGCTTGAGGGTGATGACGGCGGCGCGATGGGTGATGGTGACGTCGGTGAGCTTGCCGGCCTGCACGCGAATGTCGGAGCGCACCACCGAATTGGCGTCGCCATAGTTGGAGATGATGTAGTAGGTCCCCTCCGGCAGCAGCACGACGTCGCTGGCGGCGACGTTCGGCACCAGCGAGGCGCGCTCGCCGGATTCGAACTGGCTGCCCTTGTAGATCGCGAACGAAATCTGGTTCTGCGGGATCCGGCTGGTGCCGACCCGGCCCTCGATGCGCAGCCCGCCGGCCGGCAGCACGAAGGATTCGCGGTCGGTCTCGGCCTTCAGGCTGACGGTGCGCACCGCGCTGACGAGGCCGAAGGCGACGTGGACGACGTAGTTGCCGGGCGGCAGCACGATGTTCGGCGTGGCGTTGCGATCCTCGCGGATCAGCTTGAAGGTGCCGTTCTCGTCGGGACGGTCGGCGAACACGCGCCAGACCAGGCCGCTGGTGATCGCAGGCGCATCCTTGCCGTATTTCGCGCTCAGCGACAGCACGGCCTGTCCCGGCACGGCCGCATTGAGCGGCGCGGCCGGCGGCACGGTGGTGACGGCGGGCGGCGGCATGCTGGGGGTGACCGGCTGGGTCAGCGTCGGCGGCAGGCCCGGTGGCCCAACGCCCGATCCGGAGGGCGGCGCCAGGCTGATCGCCCCGCCCGGATCGGGCACCGAGGCGGGTGGCACGGGAGGCGGACGGTCGGAGAAAAGCTGCGCGCGCGCAGGAGTTTGCCAGGAGAGCACGAGGCACACGGCCGCGACCAGCGCAGGCCAAGGCCCAGCGCCGCGCCGCCAATTGACGATGCCGTCACCCCCGCGGTTCATGGTCCCTGCTTTTCACTGAAAACGCGGCAAATTCAAGCCTCGGAAACCCCGTGACATCCCCAACAATACGGATGGAGGGAACCGGTGACAGCTGCGTGATCGCGGAGGCAAGGCCCGGATTGCCATACTCCTGCCCGCTGCCCTGCCCAAAGCGGCATAAACCATGCTTCGTCCCTGATATGGCGAAGCCCGGAACGGGTGCCTAGTCTGAATCAGGGGCTGGCCCGGAGTGTGGAGAGTTTCGGTGCTGGAAATGTTGAAGGGTCGGACCGCGAACGGCGAAAAAGTGGGTCTTGGCAGCATCCGCCGGCCGGTGATCGGCCTTGCACTCGGCGGCGGCGCCGCGCGCGGGTTTGCCCATATCGGCATCCTGAAGACCCTGCTTGCCAACGGGATCGTCCCCGACGTCGTGGTCGGCACCTCGATCGGTGCCGTGGTCGGCGGCGCCTATGCGGCCGGGCACCTCGACACGTTCGAGGAGTGGGGACGCAGCCTGCAGGGCGTGCGCAACATCCTCGGCTATCTCGACATCCGCCTCAACGGGTCCGGGCTGATCGGCGGCGAGAAGCTCGCCAGCCGGCTGGAGGAGTCGATCGGCGCGACCCTGATCGAGGATCTCCCCATCAAATTCGCAACCGTCGCGACCGAGGTCCGCACCGGCCACGAGATCTGGCTGACCCGCGGCCGGGTGGTCGACGCCATGCGCGCCTCCTATGCGCTGCCCGGCATCTTCTCGCCCGTCCTGATCGGCGATCGCTGGCTGGTCGACGGCGCGCTGGTCAATCCGGTACCGGTCTCCGCGGCGCGTGCGCTCGGCGCCGAAATCGTCATTGCCGCAAACCTTTCCAGCGACATCTTCACCCATTCGACGACGATCTATTCGCACGGCGCGATGCCGCCGCCGGCCGCCCCTGAAGCCGAAGAGCCGACCACGGCCAAGCGGCGCTTCCAGCGGCTGTTCTCGGCCGAGAAGACGATGAAGCGCGAGTTCTTCGGCAGCGCCGGACGGCCCGGCATCTCCTCGGTGATGGTGGACGCCTTCAACATCATGCAGGACCGCATCACCCGCGCGCGGCTGGCGGGCGATCCGCCGGACCTCTTGATCACGCCGCGGGTCGGCCAGTTCGGCTGGTTCGACTTCCACCGCGCCGAAGACCTGATCACGTTCGGCGCCCGCGCGGCCGAGCGCGCGCTGGACTCGATCCAGGAGGCGATCGAGGTGCTGGCCCCGGCGCCGGCCGGCCATGCGCCAAAGATGAGCGAGAAGGCGAGCGATAAACCGGAGGCGTGAACCAGCTCACGCCGTCTTGATGTAGTCGCGCAGGGCCGCCTGTTCGGACTCGTATTCCTGGACGCGGCGCTTGACGACGTCGCCGATCGAGATCAGGCCGACCACCCGGCCGTTGTCCACGACGGGCAGATGCCGGAACTTGCCCGAGGTCATCATCTCCATCAGTTCGGCGACCGTGTCGGTCTCCTTGCAGGTCACGACCTTGCGGGTCATGACCTCCGACACCGGCTGCTCCAGCGCGCCGGCGCCGTGCTCGCCGAGCATGCGCACGATGTCGCGCTCCGAGAGGATGCCTTCGAGCCGGCTCTGGTTCATCACCAGCACCGCACCGATCTTTCGCTCGCCGAGCAGCTTGGCTGCCGCCGACAGCTTCGTGTCGGGCGCGACGCTCGTGACCTGATGGCCCTTGGTATTGAGGATGGAACGTACCGTCATTGTCGCCTCCCTGAAAAGGACCCGGCCGCGTTGTGCGGTCCGGACTTGTTCCTAGAGTCTTCGACTAACAGTCCCGGCGCCGGTTTCACCCGCGGCGCCTTGCAAGGCCCGTTCGCCTCGCACGATCATTGAGGAGATGATGAATGAATTGGAGCCGCGCCGCAAGCGCCGCTTCAGATGCGGGTTGAAATGTCCTGTGATGACGCATCCGCAGCATCGCTTCGCACGCGCGGCACGGGATCGAACAGGGCGAACAGCAACAGCCCGGCGACGAAGCCGCCGATATGAGCCTGCCAGGCGACGCTCGCGCCCTCCGTGCCGACGCCGATCGCGCCGACGCCGAAGACGATGTTGACGCCGAACCACACCGCGAGGAAGCCGAGCACCCGCCCGTCGCGCAGCGCGCGCGACAAGGGCAGCGCCGGAACCCGCGCCGCCGTATCGGCGTCCGACCGGCTGAACGACAGGAAGCTGCCGCGCGCGAAGGCGAAGCGGATCGCCGCCGCCATCGCGCCCGACACCGAGGCCGACGCGCCGATCATCGGCGCCACCGCATGCTCATGGGTCACGAGATGGGCGAGCGCCCCGGCCGCCGCGGTCACCGCCATGAAGACGAAAAACCTGACGGCCCCGAAACGCCGCGCCAGCGCGCTGCCGAACGGCAGCAGCCACAGCACGTTGAAGCCGAGATGGGTCAGGTTGGCGTGCAGCAGCGAATAGGTGACGAAGCTCCACACCTTGGCCCCGCTGCCGCCGGGAATCTGGAGGTTGAGCAGCGAGGAATCGTAGCGTTTCGGAATGAAGCCGAAGACGTCGATGGTCCAGTTCTCGTATTCGGGCGGCAAGAGGACGCGCAGATGGATCAGCGCGAGCAGCGCCACATAGGCGGTGAGCGCCCCCGGCAGCGTCAGGATCGGCTCGCGCGGCGGCGCTTCGAGCGAGGCCGGCAGATCCGGCGGAGCATCCTGCGGTGGAGAATGGGGCTGGGAATCCAAGGCAGCTCGCTTTCAGGCGCGATCGGGGCGATCTCCCTTGGAGATAGTCGCCCTTGCCTATCTTGTGCAAGTGCACAAAAGGAAAAGGCAGGGCCCTGGGAAAGCCCTGCCTGTCCGTGTCGGTCTTCCGGTAGCCGGAGAGATAAGGAGCATCCCCACCCCTCCCCGCGGCCCGTGACCAAACTGTTTGACGCCTGTGTACAGACCCCGCCGAGAACCTGGAAAACCGGCGAGGCTTGCGACCGCGATCACCATAGCAGGCGCGCGGCCGGTGCAAAGTTCATCGTTAATTTAACGTTAACGACGCAAAGACGTCTGCCAGACGACCGAAAACGCCTCCCCGGCATGGACGCTGCAAATCCCCTCCTGCACAACACAGAAGGGATCGCGGGTGCCTTGAAGCGGGACAGTCTTGTCCCATGCGAGGCGACCCCGGGGTAAGCGTCAGTCATGAAACATCCGTCGAGCCGCGAGTTCTTCGCGTACTGGAACAAGAGGCGCGGCGCGGCACGGGCCCCCGACCGGGCCGATGTCGATCCGTCGGCGGTTCGCGGCCTGCTCGGCGACATCTTCGTTCTGTCCTGCGAGCCCACTCTCGGCTTCCCGTTCCGTGTCGCCGGAACCCGCGTCTGCGCGCTTGCAGGACGCGACCTCAAGGACACCAGCTTCTCGGCGCTGTTCAGCGATGCCAGCCGCGGCGAGATCGAGGAGATCGCCACCGTCGTTGCCGACGAAACGCTGGGCGCGATCGCCGGCGTCACCGCCATGCGCGAGGACGGCAGCAAGGCGCATTTCGAATTGCTGCTGCTGCCCTTTAACGCCCGCCCGCATACGCCGGTGAGCGTCACCGGCGTGCTGGCGCCGTTCACCGACCAGTGCGGCGCGATCGGCCCCCTCACCCTCGCCTCCTGGCGCTATCTCCACCAGCCGGAGAAACTGCTGCCGCGCGCGATCCGCAAACTGCAGATCGCACGCGGCCTGATGGTCTATGAGGGACTGCGATAGCCTCGCCTACCGGACGCGCGGCAGCTTACAGCGCCACTGCGTCCGGGGCACGAGACCGTCACGGCATCGCGAGGTGCCAGGCGCCGTTGAGAAACCCGTCGCCCGTGACATCGCCCGGCTTCTGGTCCTTGGCGAAGGTGTAGAGCGGCTTGCCCTTGTAGGCCCATTGCCTGGAGCCATCGTCGCGCGTGATGACGGTGTAGCCGTCGCCGGGCGCATCGCCGGCTTCGGCCTTCAGCACCGGCCAGTTCGTCGCGCACGGTCCGTTGCAGGCCGACTTGCCGTCGGCGTCCTTGTCGAAAGTATAGAGCGTCATGCCCTTGGCATCGGTCAGCACGGTCCCCTTGTCGGTCTTGCCGGTCTTGGTCGGCGGTGCGGCGAAGGCGGCGGGAACAATCGCGAGCGCGACGGCCAGCGTGAATGCGAGGCGGATCGGGGTGGTGATCATGGGGTCTCCTGTCATGCCATGGACTTGCATGAGGTGAGACGCCGCGCGCGATCTCCTATTCCCGCTCCGGCCGCCACGATATTTTTCGCTGCGCGCGCCTCTGCGACGGAATAAAACCGACCGATGACACGGAACGAGACGAGCAAGCCGCATTGGCGTCCCGCGCACGAGGCCGACCTGTCGGCGATCGTCGCGATCGCGGCGCGCATCCATCCCGATCTGCCCGAGCGCCCCGAGGTGTTTGCGGAGAAGATGCGGCTCTGCCCGGACGGATGCCGCGTGCTGATCGCGAACGGTGCGATCGTCGGCTATGGGCTCGCACATCCCTGGATGCAGCACCGGATTCCGCCGCTCGACGCCTTTCTCCATCGACTGCCCGAGCCTGCCGATTGCCTCTATGTGCACGACGTCGCCGTGCTGCCCGACCATCGCGGCGGCATCGCGCGCGCCTATCTCGACGACATCGGGAGGCTGGCGCAGAGCGCGCGCATCGCGATGCTGGCGCTGGTCTCGGTCTATGCCACGCGACCGCTATGGGAGCGTCTCGGCTTTCGTGCGGTCAACGCCGACGCGGAACTGCGCGGCAAGCTCGCCTCCTATGGCGACAGCGCGACCTATATGCTGCGCGACGTAGCCGCGACGTACCGTCCGGCCCGCTTCCGTCTCACGCGGCCGTGAAGGCCCCCGCTCGAACCGGCATCGATCAGCCCCCGTCGAAGGTGGGTGCGAGCCGTTTCGGTCTCGCCGGAACCGAGACTGGAGAATGTCCATGAAGCTCACATTATCGAAAGCTGCCTTGATTGCCTTCGTTGCGACGACCGCGTTCACCGCCGCTACCAGTGCCAATGCGGCGCAGTACCGGACGTATGGCTGCGACACCCCGTTCTTCGACAGCTGCGGTGTCCTGATCGAGACGCCGACCTCGGCTGGCAGAGGCCGCCCCAGCGTCATCCATCACGACACCTCGCCCACCTACATGAAGCAGAGCGATCCGCGCTACAGCTCGTCGATGCGTGATGCCGGCGGTGGTGGTGGTGGCGGCGGAGGTGGTGGTGGCGGCGGTGGCCGCTGACACCTGACCATCCGAATGTGGCCGCCGGAATGATCCGGCGGCTTCACTCGACTTCCGGACGACCCATCAGCCGCGATGCTTCTTCTTGTTCTTCTTTGCCGCGGCGCCCTTCACGGGCCACGGCGTGACCGCCGGCGCCTGCCCGGCGTGTGCGGGCTTGTGCTTCTTTTTCTTCGCGAAGGCCGGCGCATCCTCGAACTTCGGCGGACGATCGCCATGCGGCTTGCTTCCATGAGGCTTGTCGTTGTGCGGCTTGCCGCTGTGGGGCTTGCTGCGCGGCCTGAATTCACCCGGACCGCGCGGGCGGTCGTCGCGTCGTTCACGATCGCCGTCGCCGCTCTCGCGGCGGGGCGGCTTTGACCGCTCATCCGAAGGCGACTGCCGCTGCGGCGCATCCGCCATCGGCTCGAGGCGGATATTGTCTTCCTTGTCCGGACGCTTGATCCTGGCGGCAAAGGACTCCGCGACGCGCTCGGAGATCTCGAACTCGGTCGTGGTGTCCATGATCCTGATGGCGCCGATGTCGCCCTTGTCGATGCCGCCACGACGGCAGATCATCGGCAGGAGCCAGCGCGCTTCAGCATTCTTCTTCCGTCCAATGTTGGCGCGGAACCAGACGCTGCCTTCACCCATGCCGTGCTTCGCCGACGACTTTCCGGACTTGGGCCGGGACCGCTCGGCCCGATCGTCGCCGCCGGAGGCGCGGAAACTGTCGCGGCCGCGCTCCTCGCGCGGCCGTGCCGTCCGCTCGCCGGGATCGATGATGTCCTCGGGCGACGGCAGCCGCGCGCGATAGAGCCGCGCCAGCGCGGCGGCGATGTCCTCGGCCGGACGTTCGGCGAGCAGCTGCTGCGCCAGCGCCAGATCGTCGGCGGTGGTCTCCTCGGTGAAAAGCACGTC
>VYLE01001276.1_pt1 | contig 10327 bp, 8 predicted proteins | sample 5114391 | NCBI WGS metagenome assembly VYLE01 (sample SAMN12291771, study PRJNA351875) | freshwater metagenome | isolation source: freshwater lake | place: USA: Michigan, Kent Lake | collected 2013-08-15
GAGCCGCGCGGGGGGTGTTCGGATGGGCCGCCGCCACGCCTGCGCGGGGCCCGTTTCGGAGGTCGATCAGGTGGCCCGAAGGCCACGGCGGCGTCAGTTGACCTCTTCGCAGTTGATGATGTGGCTGTCCAAAGTGGGCTCGTCGAAGTCACCGGAACGCGCGTGCGTGCATCGCCATCCGGTCCCCCCTCTCGACGGGGCGGACCGTGACTCTCCGAAGGAGAGCACCCGCTCCATTCACACAACTCTGCCCCTACGGCTCGCTCGCAGACGTCAGAGCTTTCGTGAGAGATTCCACTGCCGCATCAACGGCCTTCCCGGCTCGCTCCGACTTCGAGCGCTCCTCGTTGGAGGAGATCGCCGCGCCGATCTGCGACCGAATCAGCGGTTCGAGTGCCCTTGTAAAGCTCTTGGCTGCATCTGGGAACTCATGGAGGAACCGGGTCATCGCCGTCGTCAACAGTTCTCGAGACTCCACGGAGGTCCGTTCGTCAGCGAGTTTGCGATTGGCCTCGATCCACGTGCGACTCGCGGCGTTGCCGTGGGTGCCGACGCCATGTCCCTCCAACGCGGCGAACCAGAAGTGGAGTCGAAGGAGCGCAGCATCCTCTGGATCGAGGAGTTCCTCGAGCGAGCTCAGTGTGGCGAGCTGCGCGTCGCGCCACGCGCTGTGGGCGGCATAACGCTCCTTCGCCAAGCTGACCTGATCGCGCGCCGCCTCGCCACCCGGAGAGATCACCACCCTGTCGTCAACGACCGCCAAGGTCTTGAGGCGATCGCGCTGCATCCGACGCGCTTGGGAGACAACTCGATCGAGGAGTTGCTCCCGCGGCTCCAGCCGAGCGGAAGCGATCGAAGGCCATGCTGCGCAGCAGACAGATCGCCAAGTGGGTAGGTGCTCCTCGTCGTCGCATCGCAGCAGCCGCGTCCAGTCAACAGCTTCCTCGGGGAAGTAGAGCGGACATGTTCGCAACTGTCTCTCCAAGCGGTCGAGTCGCATCAACTCCCATGCGGGGATGGCCGACGGAGGAAGAGCTGCCGTGATGCCTGTCTCTGCGTCTCGGAGGATTGAACGCTGACGATCCGCAAAGGGCGCGAGCTCCGTCTCGCGCGCGGCCATCTCCCGTGCCCGTTCGATGCTTCCATCCTCGGCTTCGCCGATGGCAATGTCTCGCTTCCGAAGAAGAGGGGCGGCCTCCTCGGCAAGAGCACGAATCCTCGCACGGTGTAGCTCGACGATCTCGTTCAGCTCGCGTGCCAGAGCATCGTCGGCTCCGACTCGAACGAGAAGGGTCGCGACCTCCTCATTCGAGATATCGAGCACGAATGGTTTCTCCACTCCGGCGCACCACGGCCCATCGATTTCCTGTGGTGGAGTCGCGGCGGTCGCAACACAAGCGCATACGAGTAACGAAGCGAGCCCCGTCAACATAAGACCTCCAATACGGTACGGTCGCAGTAGTCGAAGATGGCCTGTGTACCGTCTCGTCTGTCAATCCGTCCGTGCACAACCCGTCGACCGCTGTCGGTTGCATGTCGTTTCGCACGCCACGCCTTGACGCCGCATGAATAGCGAGTCATGAGGGCTCCGGTTGTTTAGCCGCAACAGGGAGACCCAACCAGCTTCTCATGGTGGACCCGCCTCGAACAGTCTAACGATTCGACCTTCCTCCAGAGCCTGCTCGACCTCGTCGGAGAGCCCATCCGTGAAGGGGCACCGAAGCCATGTCACAGGCATTCGCCGACCTTCCCGACGTCATCACCCGCGCCGGACCCATCGAGCTGCGAGTGCCGAAGGCACGCGGCATCGAGTTCTATCCGCAGTCGCTCGAGAAGGGCGTCCGCAGCGAGAAGGTCCTCAAGATCGCCATCCCATCCTGAAGTTGGGAAATGTATGTCCAGGGCGTCTCCACGCGGAAGGTCCGCGAGATCCCATCCTCGGAGGGGAAGCCCTGTGCGGCACCGACATCACCCGCGCCCAGGTGAGTCGGGCCGCGAAGCTGCTCGACGTCGAGCTTGAGGCGTGGCGCAACCGTCCACTCGGGACCGTCCCGTATGTCATTCTCGACGCACGCTACGAGAAGGTCCGCCACGGCGGATCGCCCTCTTTGGAAATGGGTCGTCGACTGCGCGGTCCTCGTCGCCATCGGCGTCGGCAACGACGGAAAACGCAGCGTCCTGGGAGTATCGAGCGCCCTGAGCGAGGCCGAGCCGCCCATCCTGAGGTTGGGGCGCTCGTTCCTCCAGTCGCTCCTCGCACGCGGGCTCCGCGCGGCGCGAGAGGCCGTCTTCGCAAGCATTCCCCGGTCGGAGGGGGCAACGCTGCCAGTTCCACCTCATCCGCAACGCGTTCGCGCACATCCCGAAGCAGTCCATGCGATCCGAGGCCGCACGCGACATCCGAACCATCCTCGACGCGCCGGATCCGGGCGAGGCGAAGCGGCGGACCGAGATCGCCTTCGCGAAGTACCAGAAGACCGCGCCGAGCCTCGCGAACTGGATCGACGCCAATGTCGCCGAAGCCCTCACCGTCCTCACGCTGCCGCCCGAGCACCGACGCCGGCTCAGGACCAGCAACGCGATCGAGCGGGTCAACCCAACTTCGGAGCGGGAAATCAAGCGCAGGACCCGCGTCGGAACCCTCTTCCCCAACGCCGAATCGCTCCTGCGACTCGTGAGCGCCGTGCTCGCGGAGATCGACCCTCATTCGCTGGGGAGGAGTGGACCTCCGGCCGCATCTATCTCGACCTCGCCAAGACGCCTGACTGAACCTCACGCCCAACCCCGCCCCGTGACCCGCCGTTCGGCGACGTCATGCAGACCGACCGCTACCCGTGCCCCTCAAAGAAGCAACCGTCATATCCGTCTGGCCCGCCGTCCGCGGCGGTCTCGGCGAATGTACAGACGGGGTGTTGCTTTCTCTCGCTCAAGGTCGATCGAACCGTGCCTCCACAACACAAACACCCCCCGTCGCGGCGAGCCGCGCGGGGGGTGTTCGGATGGGCCGCCGCCACGCCTGCGCGGGGCCCGTTTCGGAGGTCGATCAGGTGGCCCGAGTTCACGATCGTGCCGAAGCCGATCGCGATGTCGAAGCCGGCGCCGCCGTCGATGAAGGGCGTGGCAGCCTGCGGGCCGTCGACGATGAGCTTGAGGACATCGTTGCCAGCGCCGCCGAGGAGCTGCGGGGTGCCGGTGATGAGCCCCTTGCCGAACCAGTCGATGGTGTCGGAGCCGCCGTTGCCGTTGAGGGTGAGGTTCATCGAGCCGGGGGCTTCCGAGAAGAACTTCAGCGTGTCGCCGCCGTTGCCGCCGTCGATGTTGCCGAAGAAGGAGCTCGAGCCGCCGCGCTGGACATTGCCGAGTTCGAAGATGTCAAGGCCGTCGCCGAGCGAGGCGAAGCTGAGCATGTTGAGGTTGCCGGTCGTGAGGGCGTCGTTGAAGACGAACACCGAGTCGTTGCCGCCACCGAGGAAGGGATTCACGGTGAGATCGACCGCGGCCGCGTCGGAGACGACCGAGAGGTCGAGCTTGTCGACGCCGGTGCCGCCACGCATGTTGAAGGCGATGGCGAGGAGGTCGGTCACATCGGGCGACTGGACGATGCCGAAGGCCTCGTTGTTGCCGCCGCCGGCCTGGACGGACCAGCTTGCGATGAGGCTCGGAGCGCCCGAGAGGACCTCAAAGGTCGTCTTGTCGTTGTTGTTGGCGCCGATGTGGGTGACATTGGTGACGACCGTGGTGGCCGCCGACGACGGGTCGTAGATGACCTTGACATCGGAGTTGCCGGTGCCGGTCTCGATAGTCACGGCCGGGAGGGTCGGGGCGAACATGCGGAACTCGATCGCGTCCTGCGCCGGGCCGCTCTTCAGCGAGATCGAGGTGACACCGGTGAAGGTGGTCTGGGTCGCGCCAATGACGCCGCTCAGCGTCACGCTTCCGACGACCGGGCCGACGACGACCTCGATCTGCTGGTCGGTGTTGAAGGCGGTGGTGTTGATGCTCAGCACGCCGTTGGTGATGGTGGCGGAGCCGAGGGCGTTGGCGGCGCAGGCGAGGGCAAGCGCGACCGAGGCGGGACGAACGAGCGACTGGGGCTGACGGGAGAACATGGCGGAACCTTTCGAGCGTGTGTCTGTGTCTCTGATCCGGTGCCGGGTCCAAACGAAGAATCCCGGACCTGTGTGTCTCACCAACCGATTCGGCTGGCTTCACACGCATGTCCGGGATCCCGCGGCCGCTGATACCTCGCGGCGTGAAAATCTGGAACCCTCTTCCGCGATCAGCCCCACGCCCCGAGGAGGAGCGAGAGGTCGGCGGCGGATCGCCGATGTCCTTTGGCCATCCACGACCTCCGCGTCACTTCGCCGTCCACCCTCCCAGCACCACTGCGAGGTCGTAGGGTCCGATCGTTCCGTCGCGATCGAGATCGCTTGCAGCGACAGACGCGTCCGACCGCTGTCCCCAATTCTCGATAACCAGCATGAGGTCGCTCCGTCCGACGGCACAGTCGAAGTCGACGTCTCCCGGCGGCTTCAGCGAGCGGACGAAGAAAGTGGATGCGCCGCCCGAGCCGCTTTCCACAACCATCTCGCCGTAGTCGTTGATGGCAGTGCCGCCTATCGTGACCGAGAGTCCGTATTGCTCAAGGGCGATGGCCAGCACATCGATCAATGCACCGTGGCGCCACAGTACGGCACGGTTCTTGAACCATGGGAAGCAAGGTACGCCGTCGCACATGCAGACGCCGCTTGACTGACATCGCGATGTTCCGAGCGCATGCCCCTGATCGTTCACATCTCGGAAGTCGATTCCATCGTTGATCGGGATCGGATCAAGGATGAGGACCCCCGTGGGCGTCTGCTCGAGCGTTCGGTACCGCGTGGTGATCTGGCCTTGGAATTCGGCGACCGTCTCGCAGCGACCGAAGATTCGACCATCTGGTGTCGCCGCAATGCCTTCAGCCCGGAAGTGCGGAAGCTCGACTTCGAGAATCACGACCTCACCGGTCGTGACATCCCAGCGAAAGGCCGCAAAGTTCCCCCATCCTGGGATCGTTGCAGGAACCGCGATTTGCCCCACGATGTAGCCAGGGTGACCGCCCCGACCTCTGCTCGCGCCGCGCGGAATCACATCGACCTTGGTCAGCACCTCCGGCACAGGGAGGAACGCGCCGTCCTTCCACAGGAAAGGCCGTACCCACGGGTACTCACTCTCGTAGTAATGGCCGAAGACGGTGTCGTCTTCGAGCACGCCGGTCGCGTCGAGTTCGCTGTTCGGAGGCCTTGGAATGACGGTGTAGACACCGTTCTTCAGGATCCATCCGTCGGAGGGGTGTCCGCCGCCCTGCGGCCATCCCCGACCGACGATTGTTCCCTTCTCATTGATGCCCTGCGCTTTCGACTCGGGCAGCGGGATCGGCAGGGTGGTCAGGCCACCAGCGAAGCTCCACTTTACGGCTTTCTGTGCGCCTGCGTTGCAGCCCACATTCGATCCGATGGCGATCCCACTGTTGTTGATCGCCGATAGAAATGCCGGGCCGTGATCGCATCCCGGCAACAGCACCGGCGAGAACTCGAAGCCGCACTGTGCCTCAGCCGACGAGGGTGCGAGGATCGCCGCGGCGATCGCGCTCGCGAAAGCACACGCGATGTTGGTCTTTCGCGTCACAGTGCACCTCCAAGGAAGCCAAAGAGCACGGAGGAACGCTCCTCCGCGCTGAGTGTTCCGAGCCACCCGGCGAAGTCCTCGGTGCTCGAGAATCCGAGGAGCTCAGCGAGCGCAGCAGGGTCGTCGACGAGTCCGCCCGACATCGAAGACCCGCTTTCCCCGCCGCCCCCGATCGAGGAGGAGTCACCGGTGCCGCACGAGCCCCAGGCTCCGAGCAGCACGGCCAAGTCGGTGGCGTTGACATCGCCGTCGCAGTCAAGGTCGGCAGCACAGGTCGAGCCGGAGCAGGTTCCCCACGCCCCGAGCAGGATCGCGAGGTCGGATGCATCGATGTCGCCGTCGTAGTCGACATCGGCTGCGCAAGCGCTCTCGAACGCCCCCATGTCGACCCGGCAGTGGATGATTCGCTCTGAACGATCGTGATCGGGCAGGGGTTCCGTCGTGTTCAGATCGTAATCGGCGTCGTAGGTATCGATCGGCAACACCGCAGCCGATGTCGTCCCCTTGTCGATACAGGGCGATGTCCGGAGCAGTCTGTAGTTGCCCAGAGCCGCGTCGACGAAACCCGGCGCGGTCGCCCCGATGTTCCCAGTTCCGAGCTGCGACGCCGACGGAGTGGCTCCGGGATCGGTTATGTTCGCGATGCAGGAGTGGTTCACGACGAAGGCGAGTGTTCCGGCGCTGCCTTCGCCATTGATCTGAGCGGCGTAATCGCCAATGGTCGCGCCACTGATGTTGTTCGTGACGATCGAACTTTCGATGACCACCGTATCTTCGTTCTCGGCCTCCGCGATGTGCACTCCGGCGCCAAGGCCACCGAGTTCGTCGGAGTTCTCGTTGAAGGCGATGGTGCAATTCACGATCGTGGCCGCCGGAATGCCCCCGCTCGGCACAATCGGGCGCTCGACCTCGATGCCGCCGGCGAAGAAGTCGCAGTAGTTCTCGACGATGACGCAGCCAGCGGCCTCGGGAGCCGCTTCGATCCAGTGCATGCCGCCTCCACCCTTCCACGAGACGTTGTCACGCACCAGCGTGGTTCGGATCGAGGGCCGGGCAACTGGGAACGACCCAGTTGTTCCGCTCGGCTTGTCGCCATCGACAACCAGCCCGCCGCCGTATCTGCCTTCATTGAGGCGGATCGTCGAGTTCTGAAGGACACCCCGGCATGCGCTTCCGCTCGCGGCCCAGTCGTGCGTCATGTAGACGCCGCCGCCGCGCTGCTCAGAGGACTGCGTTGAGCCGCCGTTTGCCGCAGCATTGCCCGCTTGAACAACGAACCCGTCGAGCAAGATCGACGGCTCTGCCCCGATGAACGAGACGACATGAAACGCGTTCTCATCCGTCCCGATCGTTGCGTCGTCCAAGGCGAGGTCGCCGGAGAGAATGGTCTCGTAGGCTGACGGATCCTGTGCGACCGCTCCCGTCGGACTCGCTGGATAGCCGCCTCGAAGGGTTCTCGACGCCCCGCCTAGCCGAAATGTCTTCGATCGGTTGGAACTGCCGAGCTGATTCGTCGGGAGGTACACGCCTGCACCAACCCGAATCGTGTCGCCAACGCCCGCCACATTGATCGCCTTCTGGACGGTAGCGAACGCTGAGCCCCACGTGCTACCCGGATTCAAGTCGTTGCCCCCGACGCGCACATACCAGTCGGCCGCGCTGAGGGGCGCACTACAGGTCGCTGCGATCAAGATCGCGGGCACGAAGCACCCGCGTCGAAAAGCGCCGTCACGAGAGAGAGAGAGAGAGAGTCGCATGCCCGGAAACTCCTGTTTCATGAGAGGAACTCACACACTCGCGTGAGCAAACTTCTCGCTCGTGCGGTATCTCGGAAATTCGCGAACAGTGCGGCGCGACATGTTCGCGGCAGGCAAGGAGCGGCGACGCCGCCCGAGGCGAACAGGGTCGCCGCAATGGAAGCGAATTTCCGAAACTCCAAACTAGTATCGCCCTGAGCGAGGCTCCCGCAAGAGTTCGACCGAGAATTTGTTCGTTCTTTCGACTTCTGTTGGCACCGGGATTTGCACAGCCAGCCGAGCCAGACCCGCGGAGGCCGTACCACCAGCCGATGAAGAAGGGCAGACTCATGTACCTCGTCTACTCTGGGCTTTCCTTCATGTTTTCTTCTCCAAAGGAAAACAAGGGCGCGGGGCGCATCCCGACCTCCGAGCGTTCCGGGGCGACTTGCCACATGATCGGCGGCCAATTCCAGTCCGATCAGCCCCACGCCCCGAGGAGGAGCGAGAGGTCGGCGGCGCCGACCGTGCCGTCGCCGTCGAGGTCGGCCGCACAGGCCTTGCATGAGCCCCAGGCGCCGAGCAGGATCGCGAGGTCAGCGCTGTTCACGCTGCCGTCCTGATTGAGATCCTCCGGCAGGAATGCCGGAATCGCCTGCATCGCCGCGCCGATGTCGATGCGGCCGAATCCGAGCTTGCCGACATAGTTCGGGTTGAGCGCATCGAGCGGCTCGACCGTCGCGATGAGCGCGGCGAGCCCAGCGCTCGCGCTCTCGGCTCGAGCGATCGCGAGGGTGACCGCTCCGCTCACGAGCGCCGCCGACATGCTCGTACCGCTCCACGAACCGTACTGCGGACCGGATTGGCCGCCCGGAATCGGTCCGACGATCGCGTCGCCCGGCGCGCAGAGGTCAAGCGTCTCGCCGTAGCTGCTGAACGCGCTCTTGATGTCGCTGATCGCCGTCGAACCGATCGAGAAAACGCCGGGCAGCGACGCCGGATACTGCATCGTCTCGTTGCCGAAGTTGCCGGCGCTCGCGACGACGATCCGCCCCTGGGCGACGGCGAGGGCGACGATGTCGTCGAGAATGCCGGCGGTCGACTCGGTCGCGATGCTCACATTGATGACATCGGCGCCGGCCGTGATCGCCGCGGCGATCCCCTGCGACAGCATGAAGACATTGGTCAGTCCGTCGCTGTCGAGCACGCGGATCGGCAGGATCGCGGCGTCGGGCGCCATCTTCGCGATCACGCCGGTGAGGTGCGTGCCGTGGCCGACCGACTCGTCGGTCACGCCGTCGTTGTCATTGTCGATGCCGTCGCCCGCGTCGAGCGGCCCTCCCTCGAGGAAGGACAGTCCCGGCAGGATCGTTGCGTTCGCGAAGACCGGATGCGAGGCGTCGATGCCCGAATCGACGATCGCGACGGTCGTTCCGGCGCCGCGGCCGAGCTGGTGGGCGATCGGAAGGCCGATGTGATCCCACACCGGCTGATTCGAGAACGCACTCTCGATCGAAATGAAATAGAAGCTCTGCGTCTGCCCTTCGCTTGACTCCTCGATCGCGTTGAGCGTGATCTCGAGGATGCGCGGATCGTCCTCGAGCACATCGACGACCTCGCTTTCGCAGAGCGGTTCGGGCACGGCGATCTGCCACGCCCGAATCGCCGGAATCGACGCGATCACCGACAGGCCGGGAAACTGCGCCTGCGCATCGGCCAGGACCGCCGCGATCGAAGCGCCCGGAGCAAGCCGCAGAACGACCTGATCCTCGACCGCACGGGCGTCGCCCAGACAATCGCCCGCGGAGGCAAGGCCCGTCGCGGCCAGCGGCAGGGCGAGCGCCGCGAGGACCCCGGCGCGCGATGCTGCGCTCGACCGTGCGGCGAAGGGGCGTCGATTGCTACGAAGTGCGTTCCGATTCATGGTGCGTTCCTCTCGTTCGGTCTTGTCCCATGCGGCGCGGCGTCGCGCGCCGGTCCGTAGATCATGAAGGGCGCCCAGAGCGCCGGATGCTCGTCCCGGTCGATCTCCTCGCGCATCGCATCGGTGAGCGCGGCGGCGAGACCGCTGCCCGCCCGCACGCGCTCGGCGACGCCGGCCATCATCCGCCGCGTGTGGCGATCGCTCGCCGCCCATTCGCTGACGACGATCTCGGCTGCGCCCGCGGCAAGAAACGCCCGCACGAGTCCGCCCGATTCGTCGCCCCCGAGGCGGACGAGTCGCCCGCTCTCACAGGCGGCGACGACGACGCTCGCGCCGCGCAGGTCCGCTCGCTCGATCTCCCGCGCCGTCCACCATCCGTCGGCGAGACGAAGCCCAGCCGATCGCGGACTTCCCGCAGGAAAACGGCCGTGGGCCGCGATGTGCACCGTCGATGCCTCGGCAACCGCAGCCATGACCGCGTCGCGCGTCGCGGCCGCGCCGCGCAGGACGCGGGCATCGGGCCAGACCTCGGCGATGCGATCGATCTCTTCCTCGATGGCCGGCGCACGAGCGTCGGAGACGCCGACGATCAGCCGCGGTCCCTTGCGGGCGGCCCGATCTCCCAAGGCGACGAGACCGCTTGCCGACGGCGCGAAGCCGACGGTGGTGCGCTCGATCGCGAAGCGGGCGCCGTCATGCAGCGCCTGAAAGGGCACGCCGAGCAATGCGCCCGCCGGAATGTGCCTGACATCCTGCACCGCATGCAGCGCCTCACCCAGCGGTGCGAGCAGCATCGCGTGGAGCCGGCCGAGCGAGCGGATCGCATCGCTGCGGAATCGTTCGGCAAATCGCGAGCTCTCGCCAGCCATGATCCGCCGGGCGATCTGGAAGCGCGCGGCTTCGACGGCGTCGGCCAGCTCGCTCGCGGTCGCGGAGAGCCGCACGCAGGTCGCGTGGTCGCGACGCACGACGATCGCGGCGATCCGCCCGCCGGCGACGA
>VYLE01000909.1_pt1 | contig 10302 bp, 12 predicted proteins | sample 5114391 | NCBI WGS metagenome assembly VYLE01 (sample SAMN12291771, study PRJNA351875) | freshwater metagenome | isolation source: freshwater lake | place: USA: Michigan, Kent Lake | collected 2013-08-15
GGTCGACGCCCTGGGTCGAACCCTCTATCAGGGCGAAGTCGTCGTCACGGGCGGAAACACGGGGTCCGTGCGGGTCTGGCGCGGCGCCCAGGCCACGGAAATGGCGTGTGCGTCGTCGTGCGCGCCGTCGGTGCGCAACGCCGGGGCGGCCGCCGCCCCGACCCCCTGACGGCCAGCCGGATGGCCCTCAGCTTTCGCACCCCTGGCCTATCGCGGCGCCGCCCCCGGCGAGAGGGGGCTGCGGCGGTCGAATTCGGCATCGTCGCCCTGCCCTTCTTCTTCGTGATCTTCGCCGTGCTCGAGCTGGGGATCATCTTCCTGATCGACTCCATGCTGGAGTCCGCGATCCAGCAGGCCACTCGTCTGGTCCGGACCGGCCAGGCTCAGGGCAGCGCCATTACACAGGCGCAGTTCCGATCGGCCCTGTGCGATGCGATGAACGTCTTCGAGGGCGACTGCATGGATCGGACCGTCGTCGACGTCCGGCGCATTCCCCAGTTCCGCAACCCCAATCCGCCGAACCCCATCGTCGATGGGGTCATGGACCCGAGCCGCACCCAGTTCGACCCGGGCGGGGCCGGGGATCTGATGCTGGTCCGGGTGTGGTACGAACAGCCGGTCATCACGCCCATGCTGTCACGCAGCCTGACCCGGCTGAACTCCGGCAGCGCCGTGATCTCGGTCACCACCGCCTTCCGCAACGAGCCGTTCTGATGACCGGCGTGGAACTCCATCCCCTGAAGGCGCTGGCGGCTCGATTCGGAGCCGACATCCGCGGCGTGGCGGCGGTGGAGTTCGCCCTGGTCGTGCCCGTGCTGATCGTCTGCTACTTCGGCCTGGCGGAGTTCTGCCAGGCCTACATGGCCCAGAAGCGGGCCCAGCACACGACCTCGCAGGTCGCCGACATGATCGCCCGCGCCCCCACCACGAGCCGCGCGGAGATCGAGGCCGTCTTCGACATCGGCTCCCTGATCATGCAGCCCTTCCCCGCAGCCCCGCTGAGACTGCGCGTCACCCACATCACGCGCGGGAACGACGGGATCGCCCGGGTCAACTGGAGCCGGGCCCGCGGCATGACGGCCCTGTCCGGCATCCAGACGGTCCCGGCCGGTCTGATCGACAACGGCGAGACCATCATTCTGGGCGAGAGCGAATACGCCTACGATTCCCCGCTGGACAATCTGCTGCCCGGCGTGACCCGCTTCGGCGGCCGCCATTACCTCCGGCCCAGACTGACCAACGCCATTCCCTGCTCGGACTGCTAGCCGGTCAGGGCCCCGCGGATCGCGGCGATCTTGGCTTCCGTCTCGTCGAACTCGGCCTCAGGGTCGCTGCCGGCGGTGATGCCGGCGCCGGCCTGAGTGCGAAATCTCCAGCGACCACCTTCGAGCCAGAGCGCGACCGTGCGGATCAGCACCGAGGCGGTCGCCTTGCCCGACGGCTCGACGTGCACCAGGCTGCCGCACCAAGCGCCGCGCGGCGGCTCGTGCCGGGCGATCACCTTCATGGCCTGGTGCTTGGGCGCCCCGGTGATGGAACCCGGCGGGAAAGTGGCCGCGAGAATGTCGCCCAGGTCGACGTCCGGTCGGGCATGAGCCGTGATCGTCGAGACGAGATGATGCACCGTGGCGTAGCTTTCCAGCGCGAACAGCCGATCGACCGCAACACTTCCCGTCAGGGAGACCCGCGCCAGGTCGTTGCGCATCAGGTCGACGATCATCAGATTCTCGGCCCGGTCCTTTGGGCTGGCCGACAGTTCCAAGGCGCTGGCGGCGTCGTCGTCGGAGCCGGGACGACGCCGCCGCGTCCCCTTGATCGGGCGGGTCTCGATGCGCCGGGTTTGCGGGTCGAAGGCCAGGAAGAGCTCGGGCGAGTTCGAGACCAGGGCCCGATCCCCCAGGCGCCAGAAGGCTCCATAGGGCGCCGGGCCGGACGCCAGTCTGACGAAGAGATCGAAGGGATCGGCGTCGTCTGTCAGCTTCCCCGTCCATTCGCGCGCGATGTTGGCCTGAAACAGTTCGCCCTCGCCGATGCGGGCGACGACCTCGGCCACCGCGGACCTGTACCCGTCGTCCGCCTCCGCGCTATCGAAGGTCTCCGCCGGACCCCCTGAGGCGCCCGGCGTGCGTGCTCGCTCAAGCCACCCCCGGGCGACGGCCGGGTCGCCCACGGCGTGGACCTTCCGCTCGACGTGATCGAACCGAAGCACGGTGCGATAGGCGCTGGTCATCAGATCCGGCCAGACCGGCGGACGCGGGCCGGTCGCGGGCCGGGCGCCCCAATCGTAGGAAATCAGGCCCAGGCCGTGACAGTCGGCCGGGAAATGGAATGCGTCGCCCAGGCCTTCGGGAGCGACGGGCTGGACGCGGACGTCGCAGGGCTCGCAGGCGACGAAGGAGTGGCGCCCGGCCGGCCCTCCGTCCGACAGCAGGCACATCAGGCCGTCGCGATCGCGCAGCCCGGCCGCCACCTCCAGCGGTTCGATCCAGGGCCAGCCTTCGGGCGCGTGGCCGGTCACGCCGACAGACGCTCCGCGATACGCTTGCGAAGGCGCGCGTCGACGCCCAGGGCCTGCGTCAGGTAGCCGTCGACCGAGCCGTGCCTCGCGGTCATGGCGTCAAAGGCGGCGCGTAGGTAATCGGGCTCCACGCCCATGAAGGCGACCACCGCGTCGTGCGACGCCGTGCGCCCGGTGAAAGCCTTCAACTGGGCCGCGATGTCGGGCGCACGAGCGTGGAGGTCGACCGCCGTATTGGTCAGCAGGTAATCCTCCATCAGCTCGTCGTCCGACACGCCGAGCAGATGATGGGTCAGGGCGGCCAGCATGCCGGTCCGGTCCTTGCCCGCCGCGCAATGGATCAGCACCGGACGGTCGATCTCGGCCAGGGCGGCGAAGTATCTCGAGAAGAGATCGAGATGCGCCGGCGCGAACGGCAGTTCGCGATAGGTCTGGGTCATGAAGCGCCGGCCGCTGTCCGGCGTCAGGTCGGCGGTCTTTAAAAAGGTGATGTGGGGCGCCTCGCCCGCCTCGTCCAGGTCGCTTTCTATGACCTGGCCCGAGAAGTTCGCCGCGCGTCGGGAGGGCTGCCGGCGTCGCTCGATCGGGCGACGCAGGTCGATGACGGCGCCGAAATCGAGGGTTGCCAGCCGCTCGAGGTCCGCCTCGCTGACCGCGGCATGGTGCGCCGAGCGATAGAGGCGCCCCTTGCGAAGACGCCGACCCGCCGCCGTCGCGTAATCCCCATAGTCCCGAAAATTGTCGAGGGCGTCGAAGGCGAGGATGCGGCCGGTCATGGCCGCCTCTATACGGGGCCGCCGCCCGCCCGGCGAGGGGGACCGATCAGCGCGGCTGGACCAGTCCCGCCATGGCGTCCAGATAGGCGACGAAGGCCTTTCGCCCCGCGTCGGTCATCGCCGCCTCGGTCAGGGGCTTGCGTCCGACGAACCGCTTCGTGACGGTGACGAACCCCGCTTCCTCCAGCTTTCGCAGATGGACGGACAGGTTTCCGTCGGTGGCCTGGAGGCGGGCCTTCAGCGTCGCGAAGTCGGCGGTTTCGACGCCCGACAGGGTCGCCATGATGCCCAGCCGCATGCGCCCGTGGATCACATCGTCGATGCGGCCGATGTCGAAATCGTCCGCCATGGTCAGGCCTTCGCCGCTCGCATGATCAGGAACCCCGGCAGGGCCATCAGGCCGAACAGCGCCCCGGTGTAGGCGAGGTACTGCAAGCTGGTGCCCGACAGGAGCGCGAGCAGCGGCGCGGCGGCGAAGGAGGCCAGCGCCAGGAGCCAGAGCGGGCGGGACCGGACCATCGTGGCCGACACGGCCCAGCCAACACCGTAGAAGGCCATGATGATCGACGGGATCACCAGCGACCAGTCCGCCATGTCCGACCGGCCCGCGCGCGCCAGGTCGCCGGCGATCAGCGACAGGAACAGGCTGAAGATGCCCCAGCCGAGCGCCGCCCAGACGATGCCGAAGGCGCGGTTCGCCGCCGTCTCCACGCCGCCCTGACGCTTCAGCCGCCCGATCAGCACGACGAGGGTGACCAGGAAGACCAGAGCGGTCACACCCCAGACGGCGCCATAGACACCGGGATCGACGACAAGGATTTGCGCCGCGATCAGCCAGTGGACCAGGCTGCCCGTCCCGAAGATCAGACCGGCGGCGCAGAGAATGGAGGCGCCCCGGATCGGCGCCTTGGCGCCCTCTTCGGCCAGGCCTCTCAGCCAGGCGATGTCCGTCAGGTCGTCTTGTTTGCTCACGATAGTCTCTCCTTGATCACTGCGGCCGGGCCGACACCAGGATCAGGCCGGGCGTCAGCGCGAAGGCGTAGAGCGACAGGCCATAGGCCAGGTACTGGGCCGGCGTGCCCAATGTGACGGCGATCCCCACGCTGGCGGCGAAGCAGCCCGCCGCCAGCGCGGCGGGCCACACGGCGCGGGTCCGCACGGCGGCGACGACCCAGGCCACGCCGTAAAGCGCCATTCCCACAGCCGACATGGCGCGCATGATGGTCCAGTCCTGAAAGACCAGCGACAGCGCGAGCAGGACCAGGGCGCCGGCGATCTGGCCGGCGACCGTGAAGCGCGACCACGCCGCGGCCCGGCGAACGGTCGAAAAGGGGGATCGGCGCAGGCGGAAGAGGACGGTGAAGAAGACACCCAGCGCCAGCGGCCAGCTCAGGCCGAGAGACGCCGGATGCAGGTGCAGCAACCCGCTGGTCACGCCGAACTGGAAGAGGTTCGCAGTTCCGAACACCGCCCCGGCGAGGACCAGGAAACGGCCGGCGGCTGCCGCCAGGCTGGGCTCGGTGGACGTCTGGGGCGTCAGGCGCAGGGCTGCGGCGGTCATGGACGATCTCCTCGATGACCCACTGCATAGGCAATGCGCTTTATTGTGTAAAGCACTTTCTCTGCTTCGAGCGCTGATGCGCCGCTACAACCACCGGATGGCTCCAGATTACCATCACATCGCCTATGTCGGCCTGGACATCGCCAACCCGGTGACCCTCGGTTCCGTTCTGTCCCTGGCCGGTCGCAGCGGTCTGTCAAATGGCGTGAAGGTGCTCGACGTCGGCGCCGGGACGGGCGGCGTGGCGACGGCGCTGGCGCGACGGTTCGGTTATCAGGTGCACGCGATCGAACGCGACCCGGTCATGGTCGACCACATCCGCCGGCGCGTTCGCCACGAAGGCCTGGAGGATCGCGTCAACCCCGTCCAGGGCACGGCCCCGGGCATTCTCGACCTGCTCGCGCCCGCGGATATGATCGTGGCCCTCGGCAGCACCCGCATCGGCGGCCCGGAGGCGACGACGGCTGACGAGGTCTTCCGTCTGCTGGCCGCGAGACTTTCCGCCAACGGGTGCATCCTCTGGGGCGACCTGACCTGGATCGAAGAGCCGCCTCAGCCGCTGCGCCAGGTTGTCGACCTCGCGGGCGTCTACGCCAGCGACGAGGGCTGGAGATCGGCGGCCCGTAACGCGGGCATGGAGTGCATCGCCGGAGAGATGTCGGAGCAGGCGGTGTTCGACGACTTCTTCTCGCAGGCGGACCGCCGCGTTCGCGACTGGCTGGACGCGCACCCCGACGCAGAAGGGGCGGACACGTTGAGGTTGCGAGCCGATCAGGTTCGAGCGATGATCGAGTTCGGTCGCCCGTATCTGGGCTTCGGGCTTTATCTCTTCAGGAGAGCGTAGGCCGTCGCGAGACGCGCATCGGACGCGGTCGGCCAAGGCGACACAACCGTCGGTCGTCAAAGTGGCGCCTTTTGTGCACGGTGTCGAACAGAGGGGACCAAGTGTCCCGTCCAGGAACTCCGAGATGCCGTTTTCCGTCAGACCTGTTCAGAAATCGGACGCGCCGGCGCTAAACGCGCTCCACGCCTCCGTCGGCTGGCCCCTGCGCAGCATGGCCGGTTGGCGGTGGCTGATCGATCATCCCGCCCGGCTCGCGGCCGACGCCCCGGCCGGCTGGCTCTTGGTCGACGATCAAGGCGCGCCCCGGGGTTACACCGGAAACTTCGTCCAGAGGTTCTGGCGCGGCGACGACGTCCTGTACGGAACCAGCGGCTACTCGATCGTGGTGCAGCCGGCCGCGCGGGGACACAGCCGCATGCTCCTGCGCGCTTTCGCCGAACAGCCCGGCATGTTCGCCCGGTACACCCTGAACGCAAATCCGAAGTCCAGTCCCCTGTTTCCACGCTACGGCCTGCAGCCGTGGCCGACGACGACGCACGCGCTGAAACTGTCCTGGCGGCTCGACACCCTGACCTGCGCGGCGGGGCGGTTGTGGCGCGAGATCGATCGCCGCGCGCCACAGCTTGTGAACCCGCGGCACGAACGCTTTCTGAATCCCCGGCTGGTCGAACGCGGCCCGCTTTCGCTTCCGCCCGGCGTGTCCGTCCTGAGCGACCTCAACGACCGATCGCGCTTCGCCGACTTCTGGACGGCGCTGCGACAGGAAGGCCGCATCGTCGCCGATCGGAGTCCGGCCACGTTGCGCTGGCGATTGTTCGACCCGGACAGGACGATCCAGCCGATCCTGCTCAGCTACAACCGGGGCAAGGCGATCACGGGCTATGCGATGGCCATGATGGCCAAGGCCAGCGTCATTGAACCCCCGGTCCTGGAAATCCTGGACCTTGTCGCCCTGCGCGACGAAACGCGCGCCATCCCGGCGCTCATGCAGACGCTTCTGGCCAACGCACGGGCGTTCGGCGCGGCCAAGGTGCGGATACAGGTCGTCAACGAGGTGCTGTTGCGCCAGCTGGGTCCGCTGGCGGCCGCGGCGCGACGCGAGGGCGGCTGGGGACATTGCCATGTCCGGTTCGATCCATCGGGCGAGGGGCTCGATACCTGGGCGCCGACGCCGTTCGACGGCGACTATCAGGTCTGCCTGAGGCCGATCCCGGTCGGGGCCGCCGGGCTGGAGAAGGCGGCCTAGACCCGAGGCCGAGCTTTCAACTCGTCCCGGATTTCCGCCAGCAAGGTCTCCGTCGGCGTGGGCGCGGCCGGCGCGGGGTCCGGCTTGGCGGCCTCGGCCCGGCGCAGCCTGTTGATGGCCTTGACCATCAGGAAGACCACGAAGGCCACGATCACGAACTGGATCACGGTGTTGATGAAGGCGCCGTACTGGATTGCGACTTCCTCGACGGCTTCCGTCGCAGGGTCTTCCGGCGACAGGACCCATTTGAGATTGGAGAAGTCCACCCGGCCGAGCACCAGGCCGATCGGCGGCATGACGACCTGTTCGACCAGGCTGGTGACGATCTTGCCGAAGGCCGCGCCGATGATGACGCCGACCGCCAGATCGACGACATTGCCGCGCGCGGCGAACTCCTTGAACTCCGACAGCAAGCTCATCGGGTCTTCCCGGTCATCGGCGGGCAGCGCCTTGGCGCCGCCATCACGCGTCGTCGCCCGCGTTCAGCCGCTCGCGCAACTCCTTGCCGCTCTTGAAGAAGGGCACGGACTTGGCGGGGACGTCGACGGTCTCTCCGGTTCGCGGATTGCGGCCCGTGCGCGCCGGTCGGGATCGCACCGAGAAGGCGCCGAATCCGCGCAGCTCCACTCGACCGCCCTCCTCCATGGCGCTGGTCATGCGGCCCAGGACCACATTCACGACCCGCTCCACCTCGGCATGGGTGAGGTGGGTGTTCTCCGCCGCGAGCAACTCAATCAACTCGGATTTGATCATGTCAGGCCCCCGCCCTTCCCGCTCCGAGGAGCAAATACGGGTGCAACCCCTACTCGGCTGCCGCGTCACCCTAGCCTTCGCTCGCGAAGCGAAAAAGGCCTGATCGGCGCTCACCCGTCCCTAAAGTGCGTTAATCGACACAAACCGCACACGGACTCCGGGGCCAAAAAAGAGAGGCGGCCGGATCGCTCCGGCCGCCTCGATGTCCGTTATCGGATCATCGACCTGACAGGTCGAGCCGTCCGGGTCAGTCCTTGCCGGCCTTCTCGCGCAGCGCAGCGCCCAGGATGTCGCCCAGAGACGCACCCGAGTCCGACGAGCCGAACTGCTCGATGGCCTCCTGCTCGTCCTTCATTTCCAGCGCCTTGATCGACACCGAGATGCGGCGCGTGGCCTTGTCCACGGCGGTGATCATGGCGTCGACGCGATCACCGACCGAGAAGCGCTCGGTGCGCTGCTCGTTCCTGTCGCGCGACAGGTCGGACTTGCGGATGAAGCTGGTGACCGGGGCCGTGTCGTCGCCGAACTTGACCTCGACGCCGCCGCTCTCGATGGCGGTCACGGTCACGGTGACGATCTGGCCCTTCTTGTAGGTGTCGCCCTCGCCGATCGGATCGCCGCCCAGCTGCTTGATGCCGAGCGAGACGCGCTCCTTCTCGACGTCGACGTCCAGCACCTTGGCCTTGACCATCTCGCCCTTGCGATAGCGCTGGATGGCCTCTTCGCCCGAGACGTTCCAGTCGAGGTCCGAAAGGTGCACCATGCCGTCGATGTCGTTGTCCAGGCCGATGAACAGGCCGAACTCGGTGGCGTTCTTGACCTCGCCCTCGACGGTCGAACCGATCGGATGAGCGGCCACGAAGGCGTCCCACGGATTGTCCTGGGCCTGTTTCAGACCCAGCGAGATGCGCCGCTTGGAGGCGTCGACGTCCAGCACGACCACGTCCACTTCCTGCGAGGTGGAGACGATCTTGCCCGGATGGACGTTCTTCTTGGTCCAGGACATTTCCGAGACGTGGACCAGGCCCTCGACCCCGGCTTCCAGCTCCACGAAGGCGCCGTAGTCGGTGATGTTGGTGATGCGGCCGGTGTACTTGGCGCCCGGCGGGTACTTGGCTTCGACGCCGTCCCACGGGTCCGTCTGCAGCTGCTTCATGCCCAGGCTGATGCGCTGGGTGTCCGGGTTGATCTTGACGATCTGCACCTTGACGGTGTCGCCCACGGCCAGGACCTGCGACGGGTGCGACACGCGCTTCCAGCTCATGTCGGTGACGTGCAGCAGGCCGTCGATGCCGCCCAGATCCACGAACGCGCCGTAGTCGGTGATGTTCTTGACGACGCCGTCGCGGACTTCGCCTTCCTGCAGCTGGCCGACCAGTTCGGTGCGCTGTTCGGCGCGAGCCTCTTCCAGGATGGCGCGGCGGGAGACGACGATGTTGCCGCGCGGACGGTCCATCTTGAGGATGGCGAAGGGCTGTTCCTTGCCCATCAGCGGGCCGACGTCGCGGACCGGACGGATGTCGACCTGCGAGCCCGGCAGGAAGGCCGAGGCGCCGCCCAGATCGACGGTGAAGCCGCCCTTGACGCGGCCGACGATGGTGCCGTTGACCGGCTGGCCGTCGGCGAACACGACTTCCAGACGGGTCCAGGCTTCCTCGCGGCGGGCCTTGTCGCGGCTGATGACCGCTTCGCCGAGCGCGTTCTCGACCCGCTCCAGATAGACTTCGACGTCATCGCCGACCTTGGGGATCACGGCGCCTTCGCCGATCCCGAACTCGCGGGCCGGGATGCGGCCTTCGGTCTTCAGACCGACGTCGATGATGATGATGTCCTTCTCGACGCCGACGACGCGGCCGTGAACGACCTGGCCTTCGCCGAGATCGCGGCCGCCGAGGGTTTCGTCGAGAAGCGACGCGAAGTCGTCGCGGGTGGGAGACAGGGTGTCGGTCATGAAGCTCTGGGGTTGGAGGAAAGGCTCAAGGCGCACGACCGTTCGGCCCTGCGCGAGGTGGATGTTCGTTGAAGGGTCGTCGGATCGAGGCGAGGCGACAGCTGTCCCAGAACGCCCGCGGCTGACGAGGGGTAGCGCGTTGGAATTGCTCTAGCGAGCGCGCGCGGCCTCGACGATACGGCGGGCCGCATCGAAGGCGGCCTCTATATCCATCTCGGTGGTGTCGAGCAAGACCGCGTCCGGCGCCTGCATCATCGGCGCGGCCCCGCGTCCGGCGTCGCGCTCGTCGCGGCGCAGGATGTCGGCCAGCATGGCCTCATAGGTGATGACGTCGCCGCGCTCGTTCAGCTGCTTCCAGCGTCGCCGCGCGCGCACCTCGGGCGAGGCCGTCACGAACAGCTTGGCGGTGGCGTCGGGCGCGATCACCGTGCCGATGTCGCGCCCGTCCAGCACCGCCCCGCCCGGCTGTCGCGCGAAGGCCTGCTGCAGTTCCAGAAGCGCGGCCCGCACGCCGGGAATGCCGGCCACGCGGCTGGCCGCCTCGCCGGCGTCGCCGGTCGTCAGGGCGGCGTCGTCCGACAAACGATCCGGCGTCAGAGCCCGCGCCGCCGCTTCCGCCGCCAAGGCATCGGACAGATCGCGCCCCCCGCTCA
>VYLE01001455.1_pt1 | contig 10278 bp, 8 predicted proteins | sample 5114391 | NCBI WGS metagenome assembly VYLE01 (sample SAMN12291771, study PRJNA351875) | freshwater metagenome | isolation source: freshwater lake | place: USA: Michigan, Kent Lake | collected 2013-08-15
AGCGTGCGCGTGCGCTGGTCGAGGAAGAACTCGGTCGCCCCATCCACGAGGCGTTCGAACAGTTCGACACCACGCCGCTGGCCTCCGCGTCGATCGCGCAGGTGCACGCGGCCACGCTGCCCGGCGGGCGCGAGGTGGTGGTCAAGGTGCTGCGCCCGGACATCCGCAAGCAGATCGCCGGCGACATCGCGCTGCTGGAGAGCGTCGCCGCCATCGTCGAGCGTGCGCACCCCAACGCTGACAAGATCCGCCCGCGCGAAGTCGTCGCCGAGATCGAGAACACGCTGGCCGCCGAACTCGACCTGCAGCGCGAGGCCGGCAACGCCAGCCTGCTGCGGCGCAACTGGGCCGATTCGCCCGACCTGTACGTGCCCGAGGTGATCTGGTCGCACACCGCCGAACGCGCGATGACGATGGAGCGCGTGCGCGGCATCCCGTCCGACGACATCGCCGCCCTCGACGCCGCCGGCATCGACCGCAGGGCGCTCGCGGCCAAGGGCGTGCGGGTGTTCTACCAGCAGGTGTTCCGCGACAACTTCTTCCATGCCGACGCGCATGCCGGCAACATCTGGGTCGATCCGGAGCGGAAGACCGATCCGCGCTTCATCGCGCTGGACTTCGGCATCATGGGCCAGCTCTCGCGCGACGACCAGTACTGGCTCGCCGAGAACTTCATGGCGATCTTCAACCGCGACTACCGCCGCATCGCCGAGCTGCACGTGCAGGCCGGCTGGATGCCGTCGCACATCCGCATCGACGAACTGGAAGCCGCCGCACGCGCGGTCTGCGAGCCGTACTTCACCCGCCCGCTCAGCGAAATCTCGCTGGCCGAAGTGCTGGCCAAACTGTTCCGCACCGCGCAGCGCTACGAGCTGACGTTGCAGCCGCAGCTGATCCTGCTGCAGAAGACGCTGCTCAACATCGAAGGCGTGGGCCGCCAGCTCGATCCGCAGATCGACATCTGGGCGGTGGCGCGGCCGGTGCTGGAACGCATCCTGCTCGAGCGCTACAGCCCGCAGCGCGCCGCGCAGGAATTCCGCAAGCGCCTGCCGGAAATCATGACGCACGCGCCGGACATGCCGCGGCTGGTGCATGCGTGGTTGAGCCAGCAGGTCGAAGGCCGGCACGAACTCGCCCTGCGCTCGAAGGACCTCGCCGACCTGGCGTTGACGATGAAGGGCATGCAGCGTCGCGTCGTCGCCGCGATCCTCGGCGTCGGCCTGCTGATCGTCGCGGCCGTGCTGTACGCGCTGGAAGCGGGCGGCCCCAGCCTGTTCGACATTCCCGCCGCCGCGTGGATCGCCGGCATCGGCGGCCTGTGGGCGCTGCTCGCGGCGTGGCCGCGACGCTGATCCGTTCGGGCGCGCTCAGGCGCGCCTGCGACCCCAGACCAGCCACCAGCCCAGCCACACCTGCAACGGCAACGTCAGCAGGCAGGCGAGACTGAACCAGCGCGGGAAGTCGTCCCACGCCAGCACGGTCACGTAGACGTCCAGTACCAGATAGATCACGAAGATCGCCCACGCGTGCGCGGTCTTCGCCACGGCGGCCACGCCGACCACCAGCGCACTGCCCGCCAGTCCGGCCAGGAATACCCACAGCAGGTCGTAGCCCAGTCGCGTATCGCCGCCGGGTGGCAGTCCGAGCAGCGCAGCCACTTCGCTGCCGGCGAGGTTCACCAGGGGGATCGCGATGATCGCCAGCGCCAGGGCCAGCACGCTGCGCAGCACGACGGTCGCGCGGTTCGGCATGACGCCGTCTCCCAGGGACAGAGGGCCATTGAAGCATGCGTGCGGTCCCGCGTTGACGCGGCGGCAACGATTCTTTCGCGCGCCGTGTGCGCGGCGGGGACTACGGTGGCCCCTCCCTCGAACAGGAGTTCCCCCATGAGCCACCTGACCGGAAAGCGCGTCGCGATCCTCGCCACCGACGGCTTCGAGCAGTCCGAACTGACGGAGCCGCTGCGCGCGTTGAAGGAGCACGCGGCCGACGTCGACGTCGTCTCGCTGGAAAGCGGCCGCATCCAGGGTTTCACGCATTTCGACAAGGGCGACCAGGTCGAGGTCGACCAGGTGCTGTCCGAGGTCAGTGCGCAGGACTACGACGCGCTGGTCATCCCCGGCGGCCTGTTCAATCCGGACAAGCTGCGCGTGGACGACCAGGCGCTCGCCTTCACCCGCGGCTTCTTCGAGGCCGGCAAGCCGGTCGGTGCGATCTGCCATGGCCCGTGGGTGCTCGCCAACGCCGACGTGCTGAAGGGCCGCACGATCACGTCGGTGCCGAACATCCGCAAGGATCTCGAGAACGCGGGCGCCACCTGGAAGGACGATGAAGTCGTCGTCGACAAGGGACTGGTCACCAGCCGCACGCCGAAGGACCTGCCTGCGTTCTGCGCGAAGCTGGTGGAAGAGATCGCTGAAGGCAAGCACGGCGGGCAACGCCGTTCGGCCTGATCCGCCGCGACACCGCGGCCGTCAGCGCCGCGGTGTCTCCTCGGGTGTCTCGACAGCAGGCGTGCAACGAGGTAGCGGCAACGGTCCGTACACCTTGGTCGTGCCGGCGAAGCCGCCTTGCTCGATGACGTAAACCGCGCGGGCGGCGGCCTCGATGTGCAGGAACTGCTGGTAGCCATCGGCGATGTGGCCCATGTCCGACAGCGGCGAACCCATCGTGTTGAGCAGCTCCGGCGGCGGCGAGGCCATCACCGGCCAGGCCTGCTGGATGCCGTAGGGACTGACGAAGGGTTTCAGTCGCCGGGCGACGCAGTCCGCGGTGGCATCGGCGTCGGGGACAACACGCGGTGCTTCGTCACCGGAGGCGAGCGTCAGCGCCATCAGCAGGAGCGAAGCGTGCAACGGCATGGCGATCTCTCCCTGAGGCGTGGCGGTCATGCGCGCGGCCTATACTGCGGCCGGTTCCGGCAGGCGAGGTGCGCATGAAGAGGATGGCACGCGGCATGGCATGGCTGGCGTTGATCATGGCGCTCGGCTTCAGTACCGGTTTATCCGCCGCGGGCAACGGCACGCTGTCGGTGATGAGCTTCAACATCCGCCTGCCCGCCGAGAGCGATGGCGTCGACTACTGGGAGACGCGCAAGCCGCTGGCGGTGCGCATGCTGCAGGAGCAGCAGCCCGACGTGATCGGCCTGCAGGAACTGGTGAAGACGCAGGCCGATTGCCTCGCGCGCGAGCTGCCGCAGTACGCCTGGTTCGGTCGCGGGCGCGAGGCCGATGGCGGCGGCGAGCACATGGGCGTGTTCTACCGGAAGGACCGCTTGAAGGTCATCGCGTCCGGCGATTTCTGGCTGTCGGATACGCCTGACGTGCCAGGCAGCATCACCTGGAACCACCTGCATCCGCGCATGGTGACGTGGGCGTTGTTCGAGCACCGCCGCGATGGCAAGCGCTTCTACTTCTTCAATACCCACCTGCCGTACCGCGACCAGGATGAAGCGGCGCGCGTCAAAGGCGCGAACGCGATCGCCGCGCATCTGGCCACGCTGCCGGCCGGCGTGCCGGTGGTGCTGACCGGCGACTTCAACACCACGCCCGAGAGCGAGGTGCATGCCGTGCTCGCGCGCACGCTGCAGGATGCGTGGACGACTGCGCCGCGCGTCGAGGGCAGCGATGCGACGTTCCACGGTTTCACGGGCAACGCCGACAAGCGCATCGACTGGATCTTCGTGAAGGGCGTGCAGCCCGAGTCGATCACGTCGGTGACGACGCGCTGGAACCGCCGCTATCCGTCCGACCACTTCCCGCTGCTGCTGACGCTGCGCTTGCCGTAGCGCCGGCACCGGGAGATCGCGTTCCGAGCCCCATCGATCGGGCTCGGAATGCCGCGTGCCGGGCGAAAAGTGCCATCGATGGCACTCGACGAGCCATCGATGGGATTCCGAGGGCGATGGGGTGGCATTCGGAAAGCGATCGATGGGTTCCGGAAAGCGATCGATCGCTTTCGGCGAGCCATCGATGGGTCTGGATGTGCCATCGATGGCTTTCAATGTGCCATCGATGGGTCTTTGAAACCCATCGATGGCACGGAAGCGCACCATCGATGGCTTTTCTTGCCCGATCGTTGGGATTCCGCGCTCGATCTGCGGTGCTGCGCGCCTTGCGCTTACGGCGAAATGTGAGATGGACGGACCGCGCTGCGTGCCGTTACCTGCCAGAGGCGGGGCGAAGGGACCCTCCGCGAGCGCGACGCGAACGAAAACGGCCCCTTGCGGGGCCGTTGTTGCATGTCGTGAGGTCCCGCCTGCACGGTCAGCGCGCAGGCGGCCCGAACTTGCGCTCCGCGATGAACCACATCGCGCCGCCCCAGATCAGGCCGCCGATGGGAAAGCCGATCAGGGCCGCCGTCAGCAGCGGCAGGAAGGGCCTGTCGGTGAACACCGTCATCAGGCCGCACCACAGCACGGCGGTGGTGACGCCCCAGCCGAGCATGCCGCGGAGCAGGATGAAACGCAGTGGTCCCTGGTCGCGGATCTTCTGCCAGCGGGCCAGCGCGGCGGCCTGCTTCGCATCGGTGTCCTGGCTCATGGCGTACCTTCCGACGTGGTCGCTGCACCCGTCGCCTTCTTCGCGAAGTCGCCCGCGACGAACACGCTCAGCGCGTCCGGCTTCAGGTACTTGCGGACCGCGGCGTTGACCTGCTCGCGCGTCAGCGCGGCGTACTTCGCATCCAGGTCGCTGGTGAACTGCATGGTGCGGCCGAAGTACAGCTGGTCGGTGAGCATGCCGGCGATGGTGCCGTCCTCGGCGCGCGCCTGCTGGCGCTCGGTCAGCGTGCCGGCCACCGCGTCCTTCAGTTCCTCGGCGGTGATGCCGTCCTTCAGCAGCGTGTCCAGTTCCTCGCGCACCAGCGCTTCCACCTTGGCCATGTTCTCCGGCGCGGCGATCGCCTGCACGGTGAAGCTGCCGGCATCGTCGTTGCCGCTGCGGCTGTCGTCGGCGCGGATGCCGCTGGAGACGCCGTAGCTGAGGCCTTCCTTCTGGCGGATGCGGTCGCCCAGGCGCGACTTCAGCGCGCCACCGCCGAAGATGCGGTTGGCCACGATCATCGCGGGGTAGTCGGCGTCGGTCACGCGCAGCGACAGGTTCTGCCGCGCCAGCAGCACGGCGTTCGGCTTGTCCGGCGTCTCGAAGCGCTCGCGCTTGGCGGCGACGTCGGTGTAGCGCGTGTCGATGGACGCATACGGCTTGCCCGCCTGCCAGCCGGCGAACAGCTGCTCCAGCTGCGCGCGCACGGCAGCCGGATCGAAGTCGCCGACGATGGCGATCTCGCCTTCCGACGTGCCGTAGACGTCGCGGTGGAAGGCGCGCACGTCGTCCAGCTTCAGCGCCTTCATCATCGCCAGCGACTCGTCCAGCGTCAGGCTGTGCAGCGGATGGCCGGCCGGCCACGGATCGAAGTACTGGCCCAGGGCGCGGCCGGCGATGGCGCCCGGCTCCTGGCGCGAGGCCTCCATGCCGGTCAGCGCCTGCACGCGCAGCTGCTCGAACTCCGTTTCCGGGAAGGCCGGGTTGCGCAGCACGTCGGCGGCCAGCGCCAGCGCATCGGCCAGGTACTCGCGACGCGTCTGCAGGCCGATGGCGGCGCCCTGCAGGCTGCCGCTGATGTTGCCCTGCGTCTTCAGCTGGTCCATGCGCTGGTCGATCTGCTGGCGCGTCAGCGTCTTGCTGCCGCGCATCAGCATCGCACCGGCCATGCCGGCGGCGCCTTCGCGGCCCTTGAGTGCCGCTTCATCGGCGAAGCGGAAGTTGGCGTCGACGATCACCGTGCCGCCGCGCGTCTTCTTCGGCAGCAGCGACACGCGCAAGGCCTTGCCCAGGGTGAAGGTCTGCGTGCGCGCTTCGATGTTCTGCGGCGAGGGATCGAACTGCTCGCCTGCCGTGACGGCGGCGCGGCCGGTGTAGCCGTCCACCAGCGTGGCGACGGCGGGCGCGGCGGGAATCTCCACACGGTCCGGCGTCTCGCTGGGAATGAAGCGGCCCAGCGTGCGGTTGCTGGATTTCAGGTAGGCGGCGGCGACGCGGTTGACGTCGGCGGCGGTGACCTTCTCGATCGCATCGCGGCTGGTGAACAGCAGGCGCCAGTCGCCGGCCGACTGGAATTCCGACAGGCCCATGCCGACCGCATTGACGTCGGTGAAGTACAGGTCGTAGGCGTTGCCGATGCGCTGCTTGGCCTCGTCGACTTCCTGCTGCGTGACCGGGTGCGCGGCGATCTGTTCGACCTGCTTCAGCAGCTCGGCTTCGGTCTTCTTCGCGTCGCCGTCGTTCGGGATCACGGCCACGGCGGTCAGCAGGCCGGGATCGCGCATCGACTCGCTGTTGGCGCCGCTGCCGGCGGCGAGTTTGCCCTCGACCAGCGCCTTGTGCAGGCGGCCGCCCGGCGTGTGGCCCAGCACGTTCGCCAGCACGCTCAGCGGCGCGTTGTCGGCATGCGCGACGGCGGGCACGTGGTAGGCGGCGGCGACCAGGCGCAGGTTGCCGACGCGGCGCACGGTGACCTCGCGCTCGCCATCCTGCGCGGGCTCGGTGGTGTAGAAGCGCGGCAGCGGGCGGGTGGGCTTCTTCAGCGGGCCGAAGTGGCGGGCGACGCGCGCCAGCACGTCGGTCAGCGTGGCGTTGTCCGGCTGGTACCACTGGCGGTAGAACGCCTGCAGCTTGTCGATCGGCACGCCTTCCACGTCGCTGCGCGCGCCGATGGTGGTGTTGCCGTAGTTGTGCCACAGGAACGCGGTGGAGCGGATGCGCTGGAACAGCACGCCGCCGGGGCTGTTCTCGCCGGCTTCCAGCTCGTTGCGCACCACCGTCATCTCGCTGTCGAGGTCCTTCTTCGCGACGTTGGAGTGGACCATGCGGTCGGCCTCCATCTTCAGCACCCACTCCAGGGTGTCGGTGTTGGCCGGGAACGAGGCGAAGTAGTTGGTGCGGTCCAGGCCGGTGGTGGCATTGAAGTCGATGCCGCGCTTCTTCATCTCGCCGCTGATGTCGGACTGCGTGGGCGTGCCCTTGAACAGCAGGTGTTCCAGCAGGTGCGCCATGCCGGTCTCACCGTAGTTCTCGTGCACCGAGCCGACGTTGTAGACCAGGTTGACGGTCACGGTGGGCTTGGTGGCATCGGGGAACAGCAGCACGCGCAGGCCGTTGCCCAGGGTGTACTCGCTGATGCCCTCGATGCTGGGGCCGGCGGTGATGCCTTTCGGCAGCGCGGTCTGCGCCTGCAGCGCGACGGGGTGACCCAGGGCCAGCGTGACGGCCAGTCCGAGTGCGACAATGAAACGGGGTGACTTCATCCACAATCCTCCAGCGGGGCCGCGGGCGTCCATCGCGTGCGGCGAATCCCGAGTTTCGCAGATTTGCAAGAAAGGTTGATCCATGGACCACGCTGAGACCCTCACCGACGACGCTGCATTGCCGGTGCTGTACGCCGACGCGCAGATCGCGGTGGTCAACAAGCCCGCCGGCGTGATGGCGCACGACAGCAAGCTGGCGCGCGGCGAGACGGACTTCGTCGCCGACCGCCTGCGCGTGCAGTTCGGCAAGCCGATCTTCCTGATCCACCGGCTCGACCGCGCCACCAGCGGCTGCCTGCTGGTCGCCTTCGACCGCGACAGCGCGTCGACGCTGGGCAAGGTGTTGATGTCGCGCGAGGTGGAGAAGGATTACCTGGCCGTCTGCCGCGGCTGGCCGGAGCCGGACTTCATCGTCGACCACGCCATCGACGGCGGCCCGGGCAAGCCGGAGAAGAAGCCGGCGCTGACGCGCTTCGTGCGGCTGGCGACGGGCGAGCTGCCGCTGCCGTCGGGCGAGTTCGAGACCTCACGCTATGCGCTGCTGCGCTGCCAGCCGGAGACCGGGCGCTTCCGCCAGATCCGCCGGCACCTCAAGCACGCGTTCCATCACCTGATCGGCGACACCAGCCATGGCGATGGCCGCCACAACCGGAATTTCCGCATGCAGGGCGTGCACCGCATGCTGCTGCACGCGGTGCGGCTGTCGTTCCCGCATCCGTCGACCGGCGAACGCATCGACGTGGTGGCGCCGCTGGATGCGGAGTTCATGAAGGCGTTTGCGCTGTTCGGGTGGGAAGGGGATCTGCGCTGAGCGCGCAGCGATCACGCTGATCGGAGAAGCAGGGGTAGTCGGTGTGGGAGCGACGTCAGTCGCGATGGGTTACCGGTAAAGCTTCATCGCGACTTACGTCGCTCCCACACCCAAATCCACATCGACACCGGGAAGGCTGGACTCAGGTGACCCGCATCGCCGCCAGCACCATCAGCGCCACCGCGCACAGCATGCCGACCAGCCAGACCAGGCTGCGCAGCGAATGCTTGTCGGCCAGGTAGAAGGCGCCGTGCAGCACGCGCGCGACGACGAAGGCGATGGCCAGCGGGGTGATGGTCTCCGCCGGCACGCCGGCCAGTTGCGCCATCAGCACGCCGGCGACGAACGCCGGGAAGGCCTCGAAGCCGTTGAGGTGCGCGGCGTTGGCGCGCTGCACCTTGTAGTTGCCTTCCTGCTTGGCCATCCACGCGCGTGGGTTGCGGTTGTTGAAGCGCTCGCCCGAACGCTTGGCGATGAAGACCCACAGGTACGGCAGCAATGCGGTGATCAGGATGCACCAGTAAGCGATGGCCATGCGTATTCCCTCCGAGGATGGCGCAGGGTAGTGCGCGTGCGGGGTGGGCGTCCATGCTCTGGCCCCCTCTCCCCCGGCACGGGGGAGAAAGTTGGGGTGAGGGGCGATGGAAGGATGGGCGTGGGAGCGACGTCAGTCGCGATGAGGCTTTACCGGTGGCCCATCGCGACTTACGTCGCTCCCACAGGGAAGGGGGTCGCTCGATCGCGGGGCCAGAAGCAAAAGAAAACGGCGCCTTGCGGCGCCGTCTTCGTATCGCATCGGAACCGCCGGCTTACTGCTTCGCCGGCTCCGCCTTCATCATCGCGTCGCGCGCGGCCTTGAAGGGGTTGCCGTCGTACCAGGTCGGCCAAGTGTCCTCGACCGCCAGGTCCTTGCCGACGCCGTACAGCGCCTGCAGGTCCTGCACCACGCCGTCGAGCTTCCAGCCGTCGTGCACTTCGTCGCTGGCCTGGTGGTAGCGCTTGGCGTATTCCTCGCTCGCCGCCTTGCCGGCGTCCACGCCGCCTTCCAGCAGGTCGTTGCCGCCCTTGGCGTACAGCGCCGGCACGCCGGCCTTGGCGAAGTTGAAGTGGTCGCTGCGGAAGTAGTAGCCGCCGGCCGGGTTGCCTTCCTCGGCGAGCACGCGGCCCTGCTGGTCGGCGTAGACCTTCAGCATGTCTTCCAGCTGCGAGTTGCCCTTGCCGGTGACGACGAAGTCGCGCGACTTGCCGCCCACGCTCATCGCGTCGAGGTTGATCACGCCGGCGATCTTGTTGAGCGGGAAGGTCGGGTGCGCGACGTAGTACTTGGAGCCGAGCAGGCCGGATTCCTCCAGCGTCACCGCCACGAACACCACCGAGCGCGCCGGCTTCGGTTCCTGGTGGGCGAAGGCTTCGGCGATCTCCAGGATGCCGGCCACGCCGGTCGCGTTGTCGACGGCACCGTTGTAGATGTTGTCGCCTTCCTCGCCCTCATGCTTGCCCAGGTGGTCCCAGTGCGCCATGTACAGCACGGCCTCGTCGGGCTTGCTGGCGCCCGGCAGCAAGCCGATGACGTTGCGCGAGGTCTTCTCGGTGATGCTGCTCTTCAACGCGGCGGACGCCTGCGCTTTCAGCGACACCGGCTTGAAGCCGCGCTTGCCGGCATTGGCGTAGGCGGCGTCCAGGTCGAGGCCGGCGTCGGCGAACAGCTGCTTGGCCGCCTCGGCACTCAGCCAGCCCTGCAGCGGGATGCGCTTCTCCGGATCGTCCTTGGCCGGCAGGTCGTACTGCGCGCCGGACCAGGAATTCTTCACCACGTCCCAGCCATAGCTGGCACCGGCGGTGTCGTGCACGATCAGCGCGGCGGCGGCGCCCTTGCGCGCGGCCTCTTCGAACTTGTACGTCCAGCGGCCGTAGTAGGTCATGCGGTTGCCGCCGAACAGGGTCTCGTCCTTGGCGTGGAAGCCCGGGTCGTTGACGAGGATCACGACGGTCTTGCCGGTCCAGTCCTGGCCGGCGTAGTCGTTCCACTTCTGCTCCGGCGCATCGACGCCGTAGCCGACGAACACCAGGTCGCTGGCGTCCAGCTTGACGTCGGTCTGGCCGGTGCGGGTGCCGATCACGTAGTCGGTGCCGAACTTCAGGTCGCGCTTGCCGGTCGAGGTGG
>VYLE01000911.1_pt1 | contig 10272 bp, 10 predicted proteins | sample 5114391 | NCBI WGS metagenome assembly VYLE01 (sample SAMN12291771, study PRJNA351875) | freshwater metagenome | isolation source: freshwater lake | place: USA: Michigan, Kent Lake | collected 2013-08-15
CTGCGACGCATAGCTGGCGCGATCTGATGCCGAGGTTGGCGGAGCGATTCACGGTGGTGGCGCCGGACCTGCCGGGGCACGGCTTCACCGCCATGCCGAGGGACAATCGGCAGTCGCTGTGGGACATGGCGAGGCGAACGACGGCGCTGATCGAGACGCTGGACGTGCGGCCCCAGCTGGTCGTGGCCCATTCGGCGGGGGCGGCGATCGCGCTGCGGATGTCGCTGGACGGGCGGTTCGGGGAGGCGCCGATCGTGGCGATCAACGGGGCGCTTCAGCCTTTCGCGGGGCCGGTGGCGCCGCTGTTCCGGGGGCTGGCGATGGGGTTGTTCGTCAATCCGCTGGCGGTCGGCCTGTTCGCCCAGGCCGCGCGCGATCCGGGCCGGGTGGCGCGGCTGATCCGGGGGACGGGGTCGGTGATCGATGATTGGGGGGTGGAGCTCTATGGGCGGCTGCTCAGGAAGCCCGGCCATGTCGCGGGGACGCTGGGGATGATGGGCAGCTGGGACATCTCCGATGTGCTGCGCAGTCTGCCGCAGCTGATCGCCGAGCTGACGCTCGTGGTGGGGACGCGCGATCAGGCGGTGCCGCCTTCGGTGGCGGAGGAGGTTCGTGCATCCTTGCCCGCCGTGCGGATCGTAACTCTGGCCGGGCTGGGCCATCTGGCGCACGAGGAACGGCCAGACCTGGTCGCGGCGGTGATCGAGGAGGTCGCGACGCGGCATGGGCTGATCGAGGAGGCGACCGCATGACCGGAACCCAGGTTTTCATCGTCGAGATGGTGCTGGTCTTCGGCCTGATCCTGGCCTGGGCCGTGTGGGAGCTGTTCTCGACCCGGAGCGCGCTCAAGCGCGACCGCGACGCCTCAGCGGAGCGAGCGCGGCATGCGGAAGGGCAGCATGGCGCGGACGATGGGGGATCTCAGCCGCCCCAGTGACAGGCTCTCGTGCACGGCCTGGCAGGGCTCGCCCAGCAGGTGGGTCGACAGGGTCGAGCGGGAATAGAAGGGCGTGTCCTCCCACGTCGTCTCGACATGGACCGGCCGGCCGGCGTCGGCCCGTGTGTGGCGTGGCATGCGCCAGACCGTGGGGGGCAGCAGCGCATGCGGCGGGGGCTCGACCGTCTCGGGCACGGCGTCCTTGTCGAAGCGCAGAGCGAGGCTCAGCGCCGTGCCGTCCTTGCGCTTGAGGTCATAGAGGACGGCGCTGTCCTGACGCAGATGAGCGCGGGACCAGTCCCAGACCTGAAAGGCGTCTTCCATCGGCTCGGACCCGGCGTTGGTGTCCAGATAGCCCTCGCCGGTCCAGGACAGGGCGGGGTCGTCCAGCGTGACCTCCACGCGGGACCGCGGCGCGATGGGGCGCCAGACGTGCTTGCCCTCGTCGTCCAGCGGGAAGGCGATGGTGTTGATGGCGCGGGGGCGGACGCGGACCGTGCCGCGCATACGCCTGGGGATCATCGGCATGGGCGGGACCGGGGCGGTGGTCTCGTCGAAGCGGATGACCAGGTCGTCGCCGTCCCAGCGGACGGAGCTGGGGCCCAGCTGCAGGGTCTCGGCGTCGCGGAAGACCTGGGTGGCCGGGCGTTCGGTCATGGACCACCGCTCGCAGCCCGGACCATAGAGGGCGACGTTGAGGGCGCAGTGGTTCTCTGGCGATCCGCGCCCCGACCAGGCGTACCAGGGCGAGAAGACGCTGCCGACGAAGGCGATGATGGTCAGGCCGAAACGGCCGTCGTCACTGAGGGCGTCGACATACCACCAGGCGTAGCCGCCGCGGCCGACCGGCGCATCGAAGCGCGGTCCGCCATGACGGCCAGGGCGGCCTGCCGTCCCGACAGGGCCGCGATCGGGACGCCCGCCCCAGGGTGAGTCGCCCCGCCGCAGAGATAGAGTCCCGGCATCCGCGTACGGGCTCCGGGCCGTCGAAAGGCCCCGTCCCAGCCGTGACCCGCGCGGCCATAGAGGGCTCCACCCGTCCCCGGAAAGCGCTTCTCGAAGCAGTCGGGCGTCGTGACCGCCATCGTCGGGAGGTGAGGGCGCAAGTCGACCCCCGAGGCTCGGATCGAGGCGAAGGCGCGCGAGCGACATAAGTCGATCTCCTCTGGCGACCAGGTGTGGACGTCGCCATTCGGCGGCGCATTGGTGATGGCGAAGAACCGTTCCGGCCCCTCGCAGCGGGGCGGACCGTCGTCGTCGGCCCGGTCCTGGGCGCAGACGTAGACGGTGGGGATGGTGGGGGCGCGGCCCGCGTGGAGGTCGTCGAACTCGGCGACGTAGTCGGGCGAAAAGTAGAGGTTGTGGCGGACCAGCGGGATGTCCCGCGCCTCGGCCGTGAAGGCGAAGGTGACGGCCGACAGCGACCGGGCGCGGGGCGGGGTGGCGGAGACCGCCCGGGCGGCCGCCGTGCCGAAGCGGCCTTGTGCGACGGCGGACGGGTCGGCGTTGACGATGATGGTGCGCGCCTCGATCCGTTCGCCGGAGGACAGGACGACTCCGGACGCCCGGCCCCGCTCGGTCAGGATCTCGGTGCAGGGCTCGCCAGTGCGGACGGTTCCGCCGAGCGACCGGATCAGGCCGGTCAGAGCCTCGGGGATGCGCTGCATGCCGCCGTCGACCAGCCAGACGCCCTGCTGCTCGACATGGGCGATCAGCATGAGGGTGGCGGGCGACTTGAACGGCGAGCAGCCGGCGTAGGTGGCGTAGCGGCCGAACAACTGGCGAAGGCGCGGGTCGCGGAAGTAGCTCCCGAGCTCGGCCCACAGCGAGCGGTAGGGCATGATCGACCACTGATCCAGCGGGCGGTGCAGGCCGATGTCGAGCGTCAGGCCGGCGATGGTGGGCTTGGGCCGCTGGATGAAGGGGCGTTCCAGCACCTGATAGATCTTCGCCGCCCGGGCGGCGAAGGCGCGAAAGCGGCGGGCTTCGTCGGCGCCGGACAGGTCGCCGACGGCCTCGGCGGAGCGGTCGAGGTCGGCGTGGAGGTCGAAGGTCGAGCCGTCGGGCCAGCTGTGGCGGGCGAGGGTCTCGGCGCGGCGGACGGTGAGATGGCGGTCGAGCGAGGCGCCCGCGCGCTCGAACAGGGCGTCGAAGACCCAGCGCATGGTGAAGACGGTCGGGCCCGAATCGATGCCGCGTCCGTCGACCGACTGTTCCGACAGCTTTCCGCCCGCGGTGGCGGCTTTTTCGACGACGGTGACGTCCAGGCCCTGGGCGCACAGGTCCACCGCGGCGGCGAGACCGCCGATGCCGGCTCCGACGATGACGACCCGGTCGCGGGACATGACCCGCCTTTCGTGTCTTGCGAGGGATACACTAAAGGTGTCCAGTTGGATTGACACAAGCAAAATCCTCCCCCGTCGGGGGAGGGGGACCGCGAAGCGGTGGAGGGGGCCGCCCGCCCATGCCGGAGTCTGTGGTGAGCCCCCTTCGTCGCTCCGCTTCGCTGCGCGCCCATCGGAGCGATCGTATACGATCGCCCGATACGCCCGACAGGGGAGGATTGAGAGACCGCTGGCGCGACTGGCGGAACGGGCTGATTGGTTCGCCCGGGTTCCAGCGATGGGCGGCGCGGTTTCCGCTGACGCTGCCTGTCGCGCGGCGGCGGGCGGCGGCGCTGTTCGATGTGACGGCGGGGTTCGTCTATTCGCAGATCGCCTATGCGGCGGTGACGTCGGGACTGCTGGAGCGGTTGGCCGAAGGGCCGATGACCACCGAGGCGGTGCAGGCGGCCGTCGACCTGGATCGGGATGGGGCTCTGAGGTTGCTGCGGGCGGCGGCGGCGCTGAAACTGGCCGAGCCTGCGGGCGAGGATCGCTGGGGGCTCGGGGTCGAGGGAGCCTCCTTGCTGGGCGCGCCGGGCGTGGCCGCGATGATCCGGCATCATGCGCTGCTTTATGCTGATCTGGCCGATCCGATGGCGTTGCTGAGGCGCGGCGGCGGAGGTGGGGCGCTGGCGGCCTACTGGACCTATGCGGAAGGCGGGCCGCCGGACGCGGTTGAGGCCGAGGCCTATTCGCGCCTGATGAGCGAAAGCCAGGCGATGGTGGCGGCTCAGGTGCTGGATGCGTATCCGGTCGCGCGGCATCGGGAGCTGCTGGATGTCGGGGGCGGGGAGGGGACCTTCCTGCGCGCGGTGGCAGAGCGGGCGCCCGGCGTGGAGCGGATGCTGTTCGATCTGCCTGCCGTTGCCGAGCGGGCGCGGGCGCGGTTCGCGGCCGAGGGGCTGGCGCTTGAGGCGACGGGCGGGGACGTGTTCCGGGAGGCCCTGCCGACCGGGGCGGACGTCATCAGCCTGATCCGGGTGCTGCATGATCACGACGATGGACCGGCGCTGGCGATTCTGAAGGCGGCGCAGGCGGCGCTGCCGCCCGGCGGGACGCTGCTGATCGGCGAGCCGATGGCCGAGGAGCGGGGCGCGGAGCGGGTCGGGGACGCCTATTTCGGGATGTATCTGCTGGCCATGGGCTCGGGCCGGCCTCGCCCCGCGCGGGAAATAATCGCCATGTGTCGGGAAGCGGGCTTTTCCAGCGCCTGCCGCGTTCGGACGGCCATGCCGGTGATCGCGAGCGTCGTTGTCGCGCGGAATTGACAGAACAAAGTGTAATGAAAGTTTGACAACTCTCACTGTCAATCTAAGCTGACACTTGGGAGGCTGCCTATCTTGGCTCGGCCTGCCCGAGGCGCTGAGATGGACACATTGGCCGTCGTGATGGAGGAGCCCCGCCGCCTGGCGATGCGGCGGCTCGTTCTGACCCCGGCCGGCCCCGACGACGTGGTGGTCGAGGTGGACGTCAGCGGAATCTCGACCGGCACGGAGCGCCTGCTGTGGGACGGGCGGATGCCCCACTTCCCCGGCCTGGGCTATCCCCTGGTCCCCGGTTACGAATCGATTGGACGGGTGGTGGACGCAGGGAGCGCAGCGCGCGACCGCATCGGCCAGCGGGTGTTCGTGCCCGGATCGTCGAACTTCATCGATGCGCGTGGCCTTTTCGGCGGGGCGGCGCGGACGCTGATCTCGCCGGTTTCGCGAACCGTTCCGTTGCCGGACGGCGTCGGCGACGAGGGCGTCCTGCTATCCTTGGCGGCGACGGCCTATCACGCCATCGCGGGCGGGACGGCGCCGGATCTGATCGTCGGGCACGGAACGCTGGGGCGGCTGCTGCTTCGGATCGCCGAGGCGCTGGGGCATGACCGACCGACCGTGTGGGAGACCAATGCCGCGCGTCGGCACGGCGTGGCCGTCCATCCCGACGCGGACGACCGGCGCGACTATCGCTCGATCTATGACGCCTCGGGCGCTGAGGACCTGATGGATTTCCTGGTCGCGCGGCTGGCGCGGGGCGGGGAGATCGTGCTGGCGGGTTTCTACGAGGCGCGGGTGTCCTTCGCCTTCCCGGCGGCCTTCATGCGCGAAGCCAAGTTCCGCATCGCCGCCGAGTTCCGGCCCGACGACGTGGCAGCCGTGACCGCCCTGATCGAGGCGGGCCGGCTGAGCCTGGACGGCCTGATCACCCATCGCATGGCCGCGAGCCAGGCCAACGACGCCTATCCGACCGCCTTCGGCGATCCCGGCTGTCTGAAGATGATCCTCGACTGGAGGGACTGCGCATGACCGTGACGCTGATCACCCACAAGCACCTGCGCGAAGAGGCCAAGCAGGAGCCGCCGCCCGTCCACACCGGCGAGGTCACCAAAGAAACCCAGATCATCGCCATCTACGGCAAGGGCGGCTCGGGCAAATCCTTCGCCCTGTCGAACCTCAGCTACATGATGGCCCAGCAGGGCAAGCGGGTACTGCTGATCGGCTGCGATCCCAAGTCCGACACCACCTCCCTGCTGTTCGGCGGAAAGTCCTGCCCGACCATCATCGCCACCTCCTCGGCCAAGAAGCTGACGGGGGAAGAGGTCAGGATCGAGGACGTCTGCTTCCAGCGCGACGGGGTCTTCGCCATGGAGCTGGGCGGGCCCGAGGTCGGTCGCGGTTGCGGCGGTCGCGGCATCATCCACGGCTTCGAGCTGTTGGAGAAGCTGGGCTTCCACGACTGGGGCTTCGACTACGTCCTCTTGGACTTCCTGGGCGACGTGGTGTGCGGCGGCTTCGGCCTGCCGATCGCTCGCGACATGTGCCAGAAGGTCATCGTCGTCGGCTCGAACGACCTGCAGAGCCTGTACGTCGCCAACAACGTCTGCTCGGCGGTGGAATACTTCCGCAAGATGGGCGGCAACGTCGGCGTGGCCGGCATGATCATCAACAAGGACGACGGCACCGGCGAGGCCGCGGCCTTCGCCAAGGCGGTCGACATCCCCGTCCTGGCCTCGATCCCGGCTAATGAGGATATCCGCAGGAAGTCGGCCAACTATCAGATCATCGGCACGCCGGACGGCGAATGGGGCAGCCTGTTCGCAGGGCTGGCCCAGGCCGTGACCGACAGCCTGCCGCAGCATCCCAAGCCCCTGACGCAGGACGGCCTGTTGGGTCTGTTCAGCCCCGATCAGGTCGGTGGCGAGGTCAAGCTGGTCCCCGCCAGCCAGAGCGACATGCGCGGCGTGAACTACGTGCCCAAGGCCTCGCTCGAAGTCATTTACGACGAGGCGGTGTAGTCGATGGCCGACGGTCCCGCCCGCATGGACAGCGTGACGCCCGAGCCGGTCTCGGTCGACGGCGGCTGCCACGGCGGCAAGGCCGAACTGCAGGCTGCGGCTGCCCGCGCGGGCAAGTCGGAGATCCTGGCCAAGTACGCCGCCGACTATCCGGTCGGGCCGCATGACCAGCCCCAAAGCATGTGCCCGGCGTTCGGGTCTTTGCGTGTCGGCCTGAGAATGCGGCGCACGGCGACGATCCTGTCGGGGTCGGCCTGCTGCGTCTATGGCCTGACCTTCACCAGCCACTTTTACGGCGCGCGCCGCTCGGTCGGATACGTGCCGTTCAACTCCGAGAGCCTGGTCACCGGCAAGCTGTTCGAGGACATCCGCGACGCGGTCCACGAGATGGCCGATCCGGCGCTGTACGACTCCATCGTGGTGACGAATCTGTGCGTGCCGACGGCGTCGGGCGTCCCGCTGCAGCTGCTGCCCAAGGAGATCAACGGGGTCCGCATCGTCGGCATCGACGTGCCGGGCTTCGGCATCCCGACGCACGCCGAGGCCAAGGACGTGCTGGCCGGCGCCATGCTCAACTACGCCCGCAAGGAGGTCGAAGCCGGCCCCGTCGCCGCGCCCAAGACCCGAGCCGACAAGCCGACCGTCACCCTGCTGGGCGAGATGTTCCCCGCCGATCCCATGATCATCGGCCGCATGCTGGACCCGATGGGCCTGGCCCCCGGACCCGTGGTTCCGACGCGCGAATGGCGCGAGCTGTACGCCGCGCTGGACTGCGCCGTCGTCGCCGCCATCCACCCTTTCTACACCGCCAGCGTGCGCGAGTTCGAAGCCGCCGGCCGCAAGGTCGTGGGCTCGGCTCCGGTCGGGCGCGACGGCACCGCCGCCTGGCTGCAGGCGATCGGTGAGGCCTGCAACGTGCCGCAGGACAGGATCGACTCGGTGAAGAACGCCATGCTCGGCGCCATCGGCGCGGCCTTGGCCTCGACCCCGATCAAGGGACGGATCACCGTCTCGGGCTACGAGGGCTCCGAGCTGCTGGTGGCCCGCCTGCTGATCGAAAGCGGGGCCGAGGTCGACTATGTCGGGACAGCCTGTCCGCAGACCAAGTGGTCCGATCCCGACCGCGAATGGCTCGAGGCCAAGGGAGTCACGGTCAACTACCGAGCCTCGCTGGAACAGGACCTGTCGGCGGTCGACGCCATCAAGCCGGACCTGGCCATCGGCACGACGCCGGTGGTGCAGCACGCCAAGGCGATGTCGATCCCGGCGCTCTACTTCACCAACCTGATCTCGGCCCGGCCCCTGATGGGACCGGCCGGCGCGGGGTCGCTGGCCCAGGTCATCAACGCCGCCATCGCCAACAAGGCCCGGTTCGACAAGATGACCGCCTTCTTCGACGGCGTCGGCTCAGGCGACACCTCGGGCATCTGGTCCGAGACGCCGGTCGCGCGGCCCGAATTCAAGGCGCGCTACGCCAAGCAGATGGCGGCCGCGGCCAAGGCCGAGGAGCACGTCGGGACATGACGCTGATCCTCGATCACGACCGGGCCGGTGGGTACTGGGGCGCGGTCTACGCCTTCACCGCCATCAAGGGGCTGCAGGTCATCATCGACGGGCCGGTCGGGTGCGAGAACCTGCCGGTGACTTCGGTGCTGCATTACACCGACGGCCTGCCGCCGCACGAGCTGCCCATCGTCGTCACGGGTCTGGGCGAGGAGGAGCTGGGTCGGCACGGCACCGAAGGGGCGATGAAGCGGGCGTGGAAGACGCTCGACAAGGATCTGCCCAGCGTCGTCGTCACCGGCTCCATCGCCGAGATGATCGGCGGCGGCGTGACGCCGGAAGGCACAAATATCCAGCGCTTCCTGCCGCGCACCATCGACGAGGATCAGTGGCAGTCGGCCGACCGCGCCCTGACCTGGCTGTGGACTCAGTTCGGGCCCAAGAAGATGCCTCGCCCGCGCGACCGCGCCGAGGGCGACAAGCCGCGCGTCAACCTGATCGGCCCGATGTACGGCGTGTTCAACATGCCCTCGGATGTGGCCGAGATCCGGCGCCTCGTCGAGGGGATCGGGGCAGAGGTCAACATGACCTTCCCGCTCGGCAGCCATCTGGCCGACGTGCGCAATCTGGCGGACGCCGAGGTCAACATCTGCCTGTATCGCGAGTTCGGACGCGGGCTCTGCGAGGCGCTGGAGAAGCCCTATCTGCAGGCCCCGATCGGGCTGGAGTCGACGACCCTGTTCCTGCGGCGGCTGGGCGAGCTGACGGGGCTGGACCCCGAGCCCTTCATCGAGCGCGAGAAGCACACCACGATCAAGCCGCTCTGGGACCTGTGGCGCTCGGTGACGCAGGACTTCTTCGGCACGGCGAGCTTCGCCATCGTCGCCAACGAGACCTACACGCGCGGCGTCCGCAAATTCCTGGAGGACGACCTCGGCCTGCCCTGTCAGTTCGCGATCTCGCGCGTGGCCGGGACCAAGACCGACAACGCGGCCATCCGCGACCTCGTGCGGGACACCAAGCCGCTGGTGCTGTTCGGCAGCATCAACGAGCGGATCTATCTCGCGGAAGCCGGCGGCGGCGCACATGGACCCCAGGGCGTGTGGGTGCCGGCGAGCTTCCCGGGCGCGGCGATCCGCAGGCACACGGGCACGCCCTTCATGGGCTACGCGGGCTGCACGTTCCTGATCCAGGAAGTCTGCAACGCCCTGTTCGACGCCCTGTTCGCGATCCTGCCGCTGGCGTCTCAGCTGGACGCGGTCGAGGCCACGCCGGCGCGGCCGCACGCCGAGATCGTCTGGGAAGACGCGGCCTCCGACGAGCTCGAGAAGCTGGTCGCGTCGCAGCCCGTCATCGTTCGCATTTCTGCGGCCAAACGCCTGAGGGACGCCGCCGAGCGCGCCGCCCGTCAGGCCGGAGAGGACCGGGTCACGCTCGACCGCCTCGCGGCCGCCAACACCATAGTCCTGAGCGGGAGGGCCGCATGACGCGCGCCGTCCCTATGGCTCGGATCCCCGTTCCGACGTTCGGCTTGCCGGGCGGCGGAAACGGCTGCGGGACTTCCCCGCAGCTGAAGACCCGCTCCAACGAAAGGAGGAGAGATGTCTCATCTACCTGAAACGTCGGGGTCCCTCACGGGACTCACGCCGGAAGCGGCCAAGGAATTCCACGGCCTCTTCATGACCAGCTTCATCGGTTTCACGGTCATCGCGATCGTGGCCCATGTGCTGGTCTGGTACTGGCGTCCCTGGTTGGGGGCCTAGGTCTCCACTTTACTTGTCGATGGGTCGATCCTGACCCATCGTCGCCAACAAAGCCGTTCAACGGCTATGGAGGAATACAGTCATGTGGAGAATTTGGCTCCTATTCGATCCCCGGAGGGCGCTCGTGGCGCTCGCCGTCTTCCTGTTCACCCTGGCTCTGCTGATCCACTTCATCCTGCTCAGCTCGCCTCGGTACAACTGGATCGACGGCGCAGAACGCGCAGCGGCGGCGGCTACGGCCACCCCCTGACGGGAACCGCGCACGCGGCGCGCGGGCGGGCCGGAGCGATCCGACCCGTCCGTCGCGACCCCAGATAATTTCAGCCCAGGCCGCCGGTGAGCGGAAACGGGCGAGGAGACGGTCATGGCCTTGCTGAGTTTTGAGCGAAAATACCGCATCAGGGG
>VYLE01001500.1_pt1 | contig 10254 bp, 4 predicted proteins | sample 5114391 | NCBI WGS metagenome assembly VYLE01 (sample SAMN12291771, study PRJNA351875) | freshwater metagenome | isolation source: freshwater lake | place: USA: Michigan, Kent Lake | collected 2013-08-15
GCAGTCACGAATTCTTGCCACCAGTGTCGACTGAAGGCCTCTTGCACTCGTTGCCTCGCTGACCAGTGTTGCAACTCAGCCATTTCAGTTTCAATTGGACCACTTGGCCAGGCATCACTCAAAGAGAGTGGATTGCCAATCGTAAACGCTTCGAGCATGTACGATCGACGAACTTTCCACGCAATCTGCGACGAACGATCTTGGTTAATCTGTGACGCGAGCCACCGATCCCTGCCATTGTATTGCGCTGCTAAAGCTATCTCGAAAAGTTGTTTGTCAGTATTGCAATTGCTCAAAGAAAGCAAGTCGAGTCGTAGCGCCTCAACCTGCGGTGAATCCGAAACGCGAAAAACGATATGCAAGAGCTCGCACACTTTAGCTGCGCCCGTGTAGCGTGCTTGCAGTACTTCACTTAGGGCTTTCCACAGACGGCAACCTATTTCAGGATTCGACTGAAGCAAACTCTCGCATAGCGACAAGAAAAACATCTCAGCGCGTTGCACACGTCTGCAAAAGTCACTTGACCGAAGGTCCATTCCCTCAAGCAGGTTAAGTTCAAACTCTGGATCGATTAAAAGGCAGTCATCGATGTCACGCGGATCGATCGGAGACAGCAGAAGATCGCCTCCTTTTTTCTGTGCTTCATGAATGTAATCGCGGAACCGCTCGTTGGTTTCTCGTCTTCGCACATTCACGCTGGCAATCATCTGGTGCGTCAGAGTGCCAGAAAAGTCTGGGAGTTCATTTCCGTAGTCAAGTCGCAGGTTGACTGTTAGATTCTGTTCTTGTGGCATTTCAACATCAAAGTGAAGTTCGAACTCTCCGAGTGTCGGAGAGGTGTTGAAAATCGATTGGAGTATTGACGTACCAAGCGAAATTTCAGCGGGCTTCGAACCCCGGAATCTTATTGCGTACAGTAACAGCCCTGGAGTGATTCTTGAAGCAACAGCTTCGAATGGCTCTAAAACGGTTCCGTGGATCAAAGCAAGCGACCCATACTGTGATTCATACGCAGGAAACGCTCTCTGCCACTTCCAATTTGATTCCCATAATCGCTTTCCAAAGTATTCGGGCGACAGTCCTGCGAGAACTAAAAAAGCAAGGTTTCTATTCTTCTCAGGACCACCTACTGCTTCCCTGAAGACCCAATCAAAAACGACGATCGAAGTGTTGACCGCAGCGAATGAAAACAAAACTAACAGATGGAGACGCACCTTCTCATCCCGATCGCCAAACTCCTTAACGAGTTCATACAAAATCGTTCAGCAAACCATCGAGATCAGATTGGAGGAGTGCTGAGCATTGGTCTAGTGCATTTTGCGAGAAGAGCTGATGGAAAAGTAAGTGCGATTGGGTCAGCCATCGATCCTGGCCATCAAATGATAAGGCAATCTGCAGCAGTTGTTTGTATGAGATCATGCTATCATCAATTGCAATGAAACACTGCACTGATCGCATTACTCTCCAGTAAAGTGTCTTGTCGTGAGAATTATTGACATCCCCTATGCGCTTGCCGACAAGCAACTGAAGTGAAGCTGGCGTCACTGCCGCGATTGCAGGTAATGAAACATCGAACACATGATCCGATTCTGTTTGCCAAAGTCCAGAATCAACGTGTGTGGTCTCCAATGCACTTACTTCGTTAGCAAGTTCCTCAGTAAATGACGCCGGATATTGCATCGTCGGGTCGACAAAGAATTCCTGGGCACGGCATAGTCGTCCGAATATCTGCGATGTCGTGTCACTGAGTGCGTCGTTCACATGACGACGCTCAAGTGCAAATAGGCTCTTAAGTGGATTTGACAAGTAATCGGATTCGTAGTTCCAGACTCGCCCCAATGCTGGTCTAATCCGCTCGGCCTCTTCAGCATCCGCTTGCTCAGTGCTCAGCCAAAGTAGCGTCGAAGCGCACTTCGCAGGCAAATCGTTGTTAACCCCAGCCTCAGGAGTGCGAAAGAGCGTGTCTTGTGCAAGCTCACGGAGCATCGCATTCGTTCGTGCGTGGTCATGTTCATTTAACAGACAAATCCAATCCAACTGGCGAAATATTCGATCCTGCGGAACAATCGAATGAATGACTACAAACCTCTCGAAGAGACGTTTGCAGAGTTGGCGAGGGATGTTTTGGATGAGCTGGACAGCAATCTCCATTCGTGAGCTGTTGTCGTCATCGGTCAACTCGAAGTCTAGGCCCAGTATTTTCCGGGTACCTGGGAAGGCTGGACCTATCCGCAATTCAAGCTCACTGCGATGTCTAGCTTCGAATCGCTCGTTCGAGGCACGACGCGATTTCAAGTCCAGTGGAATGACCTCGAACCACGACACTATTCTGTCAAGGATCAGTTGCTGAATGGGCCCTCCAGAAATGATCGCTCGTTGTAGCGCGGCAAGTGAAAGAAACGATGCCCTCTCCTGGACGGGACTATTCTCGCGTTCGATGTAATTCAGAAGTGATGGACACAGTGGTAAAGCCAACGACAGTACATCTTCTGCGTGGCTGTCAGGGAAGTTTTGGCACTGTAACCACTCGCTGACCAGAAACGTCCTAGTTTCATCGGTAATGCTTGGTGTGCAAATCGAGATGTTTACCGCTGCCCTGAGAATATCGGCAAATACATCTAACCCGGATATCGGTTCAAGAAACTTCTGAATGGCTTCAGCTCCGTCTCCGTTGGTGACACCAGCAAAACGGGAGAGCTCCGAGACAAGTTGTAGGCCAAGGGCATGTTCGACAATCGCCGCATCGAGATGGACATTCCCTTGATCGTCCGACTCTGCAAATTGTCCATCAATTACTTCGCTAAGTCGTTGGTAGACTTCATGTTGATCGAGCGATGGTCTATTGACCGACTCTTCTATAGACGCCCGCGAAGTAAGCGAGAATCCGGATCGATAGTCCCTAGCAACTCGCTTGAGCCATTCACTCCATTCTGTAGGGCTAAATGCTCTGCCGGAGCGCGTCGCGATCTCGTCTCGCCCGTATTCCCATAAAACCCGGTGAACAGTAACGTCAGTGAGTCCATTCAGCGAAGACCGCAGACGGATAACCAGCGAGAGAAGCCTTGCGTTACAACAGATATCAATCAGCTGCGAGCTAAAGTCGCTGCGAGATACTCCATGAATCTCTAGAAGTTGATCGAGTTCACCACCCTCAGCCTTGTCGAACGGGCGGACTTCGATGGTTGCCATATGCGGGTGGCAAATGCGACCGCTCCTTAGGTCGTTGAAAAAGTGGTCGGGTCTTGTGCTAATGACTAGCCGGATTCGGTCGCACAAGGCAGTTTCTTGAATAGCCTGTACCAGCCTGAACCATTTCACGGTACGACGCTCATTGAGGCCGTCAAGATAAAGCAAAATCCTTGGACCACTGTCCACAGGACTTGCGAGAAATCTCTTCACTCTTTCTTTCCAAAACTCTAAGTTGCGCACCTCGCTCAATTTAAGAAACTGGTCAGCAATAAGCTCAACTACATCCAGCTCGTTCGATTCGCGTATACCATGGGCAAAAGATGCATTAACGAGAAGAACGATTGGAAGGTCGTGTAGATTGTTAGCCAACCAGTCAACGCATGCCCAAGTCTTTCCCGTGCCTTCCCTTCCAACAACGGCTACAGCCGTGGGTGTATCGGATTGTTCCCACCAAGCGCTGAGTGCGGCATAGGAGGCTTCACGCCGAATTCGTAGTCGGCCCGAGCTTCCGCCAGACATGTTCTGACCCGTTCTCCCATAAGAAAATTTCTCGTCAGTCCAGATTTTTTGAAGGTACTGATGAGATGCACGCTGGAGGTTGACGTAGCCCAGGCACCACGACCGCATCTCTGACCTGAGACGCTCAAGAAATGGATTTGCTATATCCACCAGCTTCTCAACAAGAGCTTGGGCCGCTGGAGAAATGATTTCGCCGACTTTGACAGGGTCGATAGTGCATAAAGCAGCTAATCTAGGGAATTCGTGCGACTGCCAGTCAACGATGATAACCGGAAGGCCAAGCCTATTGCCAGCAAGAGATAAACTGGTGTCGAGTTGCTCGGTAGCGTTTCTAGTTGTCACCAGCACCCATGCCTCCAAGAACGAATTGCGCTGGTGTGCTTGTTCAATCTGTCCAAGAAGTTCACGTTCGCTCAAGTCGGTGTTGTCAGAATAACGCTTGCACTCGAAGCGGATGTTTACACCTGCAGAAGTTGCGGTCCCAGCATCGGCTCCAAACTGAAATCCTGACTTTGATACAAAGACGTTGCAGTCAAGCAGGACTCCGAAGAGGGCTGCAACGAGCTTCTCAAACTCCTTCTCCCCCGCAGTTTGAAGCAGATTCTTGAGCTGATTCAGTGTGGCATCATGACTCATTGAGTTGCCTTTCAATCGTCATTCGTCGCAGCTCAGAGAGCACATCAGGGCAATTTGAGTAGCTGGCTTGTATTGAGGCCTCAACTAACCCAACGAAATCGACAAGCTGCAATTTCTTTCGAATGGTATTCTTCACGTTCGGCCGTTTCTCAATCTCTGACGAGAAATATGACGTCGAGAAAAGCGCAACGCAGGAACCGAGGGCCTCGCCATCCGCGACTCCTAGAATTCCGTCGATTTTGTCGGGTGGCGTACTTCTCTTAGGCGAGTAAGCCTTTACCTCGATCAAGAACCTGCGGCCGTTCCAGGCATCACGTTCCAGGATCACATCCCTGCCTTGGTCTCTCGTTGCACGTGTCAGAATCACTCGATCAAAGTAGCCAGTACTGGAATAGATCGCCGCGACTAGCATCTCCATCTGGCGAGGCTTAAGCGTACGGACCCGTTCAAAATTGAGACTTAGCGTTTCTGAAATCTCACGCAGTTTGTCTGGATCGACTTCTACCAGCTCGCCGTCTGAATGGCGTGCAAGGACTCGCAACAGCTCCTTGGGAAAGGTAAAGTGTGAGGTTAGATCAAATGGTTCCTTCATTCTGATTCGCTGCAAGTTCTTAAGCTCACAGAACGTTCTCCATACTTTGAGCCACCAATCATCCGCATGCTCCCGTTTAATCTCGAGCTGGACACATTTATGCGTTACTGATGTGTATCCGCGTGGTCGGAATTTTTCACGAGATCTGTACGCTTGGTAGGCATCTGATATTTTTCGCTGCGCTTCTTCACTCAGATTGTGATTTCCACAATGGAGGTCGAAGAGCATGGAAGCTCGAGTACGCGATACCCAAGCGAGATATTGGAAAGAGCGCCCTTTGATGATGTGGGTGATTCGCTGCTTGCCATTGCTGGTTGACTTGCAAGCCTGAGAAAAGTTGACATCCGGAACTACGTCCGAGACCTGATGATTGTTGATTGTTTTTCGTGGCATTTCGAAGTCAACTCCGATTAGTTCAGTTTGTTACGTTGGCGAAGTCAAATCGCGTATTGCAAGACCGTAGAGACGGGAACAATGCCTCAAGCTCCGACGTGATAACGGCAGTAAAACCTCGCAGGTCTGGCTGAAGTTTCTTTGCATCCCAAAGAATGCCTAATACGAGTTGATGCAAGGAAATGCTTCTTGGGAAGTCTTTTAAGTTGCTGATGCCAGTCTCGATGGAATCGAGGCATTCAGTTACATACGGTAATCTGTCGTCGAAATTTCTCGGCCACGCTCTCGATGCCTGCATCAACGCGTAAAGGTTCTCACTAAAGCGGCTCCAACTGCTTGGTACTGACTCCTCGGGGAACGCTTTCGCCGTATTGAGCGTGTGAAACTTCTCGTGAATTGCTTTGAGATAATCCGTTTCCGGCCAAGGGGATTCGATAACGGGAGAGGCCGCTGTCTCAAATGAAACGATAAGCTGATCAAGCTGCTCGACCATTGCTTTTATCTGCGCCGCAACCCTCTTGCGTTTCCAGTCTATTTCGTCAGTTTTATAGGTGAGCCCATGCATCGACACCGACCAAGCATGTTCAAATGCTGAGCGGATTTGGACTTCGAAACTGAGCGACGTCAGGGCAGGATGAGGAGCTGTACCTGTGTCGAAAACCAGCGTTCCGATGAAACGGGTCGCGTCAAAACGGAAGGAGTCTGGAGACTTTCTTGTTTTACCTCGAGCACGGAGTTCGACGCATTTAAACCTCGCATGCAGGTACTCGAGAACTGTCTTTTCTCTTTCAAGATTGGGAACAACGATAGTACATCCGAACAAGTCATCAACATCGCTCCATCCATTGTACCTGCCTGACTCTAGTTTTTCGCTCAGTGAGTCAAGGTTCTTCCTTCTACCAACATAAGCATATCCCTCTCGCTCGCAATAACTAAGTACAATGTCACGTACCCGTTGTTCAATCTGCGTAACATAGGTTTCGCTAAACTCAAAAGCTCTCCTGATGTCGCTGGGTACAATCATGCTAAATCAGGCTCCTGTCCCCGGATAATCGCAGCCAGAATCTTGATTCGTATATTTCGAGGGCCGACATCGTTTGACGCAGATCGCGCTGCATCAAAATAGGCCAATGCAGCTTTTGACTGCGCTCGACGAGTCGTGTCTTCAACGATTTCAATGAATTCAGAAATGCGACCAGACATTTCATCGTTCGCGAGTTGATCGGTCGACGGATCTGAAAGTACTGCGAATAGAGAGAAAAAATCAGCTTGGTTTTTGAGCCTCGTGCGATTCAATTCATGTCCAGCAGAAACGACAGCTTCTACTCTACTGATAGTTGCGCGAAAACGATCTTCAATGTCGAGCTTGCTCTCCCAGCTTTCATCGCGGTCACTAAAGGCCTTGTCGAGGTCGGCCTGAGAATAGCTTTTTACTCCCTCTTCAAGGTAAAGCATCAATTGGGCAACAACTTCAACGTCTTTCATCTGGCGTTTCGAGCGTTCTTGTAAGTTGGGAAAACCTTGCGGTAATTTTGCCAACATCCATTTGGTCATTTCTTCGACTGATGTGATGAATAACCCGTCAAATCGTGCGTGTCGAAGTTCCTGAGGAGAAAGCTTGGCGACATTGCGGTTGATACGATCGAAAATGTCATTGATCTTGGTTTCTTCGGTATCTGGCAAGTACTCCACCAAAAACTCATAAGCCCAAAACCTCTTCTTTAAGTCGCTGTCAATTTGCTCCCAATACTTACCTCGGAGGCTTGAGATTTGTGCTTTCTCACCTACGGGAAATTTTCCCTCTAGGAATTCGAAAAGCGTCGTGAGCCGCTGTTTACCATCGACGACGCGGTAAATCACTTCGCCCGAAAGCGAGAACTCCTCGTAAAGGAAAATGGCTGCCGTTGGGTAGCCGAGCAATACAGTGTCGATGAAGTAATCTTTGAATGATTGATTCCAAACGCTTCGTCGTTGATAAGGCGGCTCTAGGTCAAGTTTTTCACGCTTGTACAGATCGCGAAACCAGGCGATGGTCTGGAAGTTGTGTCGTGGTCGGTTATTTGACATTTTTTGCAACTCTTGCTTGTCAATGTGGTGGATATGGTTCAATCGGGATTAACGACCGACAAGTTCGATTTTCTAACATCATCAACGTCACGCGGTGGATGAATCACGCTCGCGTACTGGCGATGGATTTCGTCGGTCCAGTCGGCGTAGGGGATGAAGTTGCCGTTGGCGTCGGTGGGTGGGCCGGGAGGCGGGTTGAGGGGTGATTGGTAGCTTCGGAGGAGCGGGCGGAGTTCTGGTCGTAGATTTCGAGGATGACTTGCTTGGTGCGGTACTCGCCGTACTTGGCTTCGTCCTTGCGTCGGACGATCGGAAATGTGTCCATGATGTAGCTGACCGCATCGCCCGTAGTCTGGAACATTTCGAGTAGAGTCTCGTTCACACCTTCACTTTTGTCTTTGCCGTTCGCCAATCCCCATTCGCTGTTTGATCCCAAATAGAGATGGAAGTAAGCGGCGTCGAGCTCACATCGAATCTGAAAGCGACGATCTTCATCCCAACGAAATGGTGGACCGTCGTAACCGCAGTCCAGTGCAAATGCCTCCAAATCCCAAGCTGTGAACGTGAGCTCACTGGCACGGCCAAGAACAAAATCCCGCAAGTTAAACAGCTTATTCCAGTTGCAGATTATAGAACAAAAATCGCGAGGTATTACGGGAAGCTGTCGAACAATAAAGAAGCTCAAGTTAAGTCCACCCATCTTCTGACGGACGATGAAGTCGAACATAAAAGTACATAAGTTTGAAAGTAGACAACAACAATCGACTGCGTCATCCCTACATTCGAATACAAAGATGGAGTCTCCAAGTGCTACACGCGGCAGTACATGCGCAACGAAAGTCCGATCGTTCGTTGCATGTGAAATCCTCCGAAAGGCAAGGCTCCACTCTCTCTTTGGTACTTCATCGGCGGAAACCCAATAGCGAGGAACTACTTGATAAAACGGATCAGCATGTTGAACACAGTCGGGGGTATCTAACGCTGTGGCCTCACGACCCTCTGCACGATTTGCGTAAGTTCCGTAACGGTGATCAAAGTGCCACGCCATTTTAGCCTCGTAAAGTGGCAGATAAGAATTCGCATTTAGACTTGCCTGTGTAGCTGGTCCTTGCGATTTCTCTTCACTCAGCTGTTTTGCAGTTTTGAACCGAAAGGAATCCGTTGACATGTTGAACATTGAGCCTAATTCAACATTCCATGATCTCGCACCACTAATTTCATTTATCAGAATTGGTAAGTCTTTGTAAACTTTCAATGTAAGTTGAGCCTCACGCTGCGACCTGAAAATCGGACACGTTTTTGTGTTTGGATTTAGTGTTGAAATATCCTTCGGTGATAAAGTGATGACTCTCTCTATATCTGAAAGATCGTCAGTATTCCAAAGCTGGAACCCAAACGCGGCAACTTCGGCCTTCCCAAGGGTAATGACACTAAATTTCATTCGTCCATGACCAACACGAGGAAACAAGTTCTCTCGATTTTCAAAGTCGTAGAGGCACGCAATATTGGAAGTTTCAATGAGATGCGAAAAGAATGCTTTCGTTGTGTCGTCAGTAGCAAGTCCAGACGGAACAATGAATCCAGCGCGTCCCTCGGATGATCGTATGAGATATGAGGTTTCCGCAAAAATCGAGTAGGTATTAATTTTCCCTACGGCACACAATGGTGTTCGTTTCGACTCACGAATGAAATGACGAATTCTCTCCGCAAACTGCAAGTCGATCTCATAACTGGCAAAAAGACGCGGATCTTTCTCTCGAAGGTCGGCGATCATTTTTCTTCGAATACTTGCATTTTTCGCTTTTGCAATTTCTATATCTTTCTCTTGAAACCATTCTTTTTCTCGAAACTCAAGTGTCTCCCATGGTGGATTGCCCAACACTATGTCGAAGCCGCGACTCCAGCCCGTTTGCTCGTTCTCTGCAGCTCCTGTTCCCTCTGGTAGAATAAAAACATCCGGGAATGCTAAGTGCCAATGATGAAACTGGAATTGCGCCGATAGTTTCTGGACTTCTGACCGAATCATCGGTGACGCACAGTGCGGATTTCGTTCGATCTCACGAAACTTACGCTCGGTAGGGCATAGACGCCCTAGGTCCGTGTCTTCTTTTTTCCAGACAAATGCGGCGCACCATGTATCTGCCCAGAAGCGGGCATTTAGGTACGGTGTTCCTTTGATTAACTCTTCGTATTGCTTTTGCTTATCGGCAATAGCATTCAGTGACTCGTCATCTGCAGCGGATAATTTTGCGAATCGATCGGCCATGTTTCCAAGCTTGTAGAAGGGCTCGAACAAGTACCCTTGACCAGACTTGTACTCAGTGCGCTCTCGCCTGTTGTCTTTCTTGAGTTGTGCACAAACGGCTTTGTCGTCACCCTCGATATAATTAAGAGCTTCGTCAGGAATCCCCTCGTTTAACAAGCGGGGCGTTGCTCCTACTAAGCTGTTTCCACACTTGATGTGATTCTCCAAAAACGAAAATGGTTTGCCTGGTTCCAAGGCTTCCATCCAGAGACTGACCTTGCAAAGCTCAACCGCCATCTCGTTGATGTCGACGCCATAGATGCAACGACCGATAATCTGTCGTTTGGCGTGCTGGATCTGAAGTGTTGTGGGCTCGGTGTCTTGGGTCTCAAGTCGAGCCAAGTGCAAAGCCATGCGGTTTGCAGCAGCAATCAAGAAGTGTCCAGAACCGCAAGCGGGATCACAGACCTTTAGATTCAGAAGGCGGCGTTTTGCTTCCTCACGGTCGGGAACATCAATAGCTTGATTTACTACGGGATCAAGCGCGGAGTCGAGCAGGCAGTTGATTAATGATGTCGGCGTGTAATAGCTGCCGCTGGTTTTGCGTTCGTTA
>VYLE01000916.1_pt1 | contig 10253 bp, 3 predicted proteins | sample 5114391 | NCBI WGS metagenome assembly VYLE01 (sample SAMN12291771, study PRJNA351875) | freshwater metagenome | isolation source: freshwater lake | place: USA: Michigan, Kent Lake | collected 2013-08-15
CGTCACGCTTGGCCGCCGCGTCGGCGGTGGCGCCGGTGCTCAGTACCTGCCCGTCGCGCGAGCCGTCACGGTACACGGTCACACCCTTGCACTTCATATCGTACGCCAGCTCGTAAATGGCCCGCACATCCTCCACGCTGGCCGTGTGCGCGAAGTTGGTGGTCTTGGAAATGGCCGAGTCGCAGTACTGCTGGAACGCCGCCTGCATGCGGATGTGGTATTCCGGCGAGATGTTGTTCGCCGTGTTGAACACCTTCTGCCAGCGTACCGGCACTTCCGCGTGGTTCACACTGCCCGTCTTGGCAATGCGCTCCATGAGCTGGTCGCTATACCAGCCTTCGCCCTTCGCGATAGCCACGAAGTCTTCGTTCACGTCGGGCATCATCACGCCTGCCTGGTTGCGCATGAACGCCACCGCGAACAGCGGCTCGAGCCCCGAGCTGCAGCCGGCAATGATGGAGATGGTACCCGTGGGCGCCACCGTGGTCACGTTGCAGTTGCGGAGCAGCTGCATGGGGCGAATGCGCTGCCCGTTGGCATCACGCGCACACGTTTCGTCGGGGCCCCAGATGGACCGCGCCCACTCGGGGAACGCGCCACGATCCTTGGCCAGCCGCTCGCTTTCCTTCTTGCCCTCGACGTCGAGGAACTCCATGACCTTGCGCCCCATCTCCACACCCTCGGGGCTGTCGTACGGAATACCCAGCCGCACCAGCATGTCGGCGAAGCCCATCACACCCAGGCCGATGCGGCGGATGCGCTTGCTCAGCGCGTCGATCTCCGGGAGCGGGTACTTGTTGACGTCGATGATGTTGTCGAGGAAGTGCGTGCTGAGCGCGATGTCGCGCCGCATGGCGTCCCAGTCCACCACGCCGTTCTGCACGTAGTGTCCGACATTCACGCTGCCAAGATTGCAGACGTCGTACGCCAAAAGCGGCTGCTCACCACAGTTATGCACCACGAACCCGTTGCCAATGAACGAGTGCGTGAGCGGCTCGGTGAGGTCGTACACCATCTCCTCGCCCGCCGCCTCGAGACGCACGAAACGCGCGGTGAACGTCTCGCGGTACGGACCGCGACCCGCGTAGCTGGCGAGGCGCTTGATGAGGGCACTGTTCTTGGCCTGTGTAAGGAATCCGATCTCTTCCGCAAAGCGGAGCACGTTGTCGCGCCCAATCACCAGGTCGTGATCGGCTTGGCACTCAGACACCACTCCCTTGAACTCCACCGTGCGGGCCGCATGACGTTCCCGATAGAGGCGGGAGGCGATCCCGAAGTTGAGGAGCATGCGCTGCACGTCCTGGAGGAGTGAGAGCGAGACGCTGGTGAGGCGCACACTGACACCCTTGTCCGGTGTGCCACTTACATGACCATCGGCCGTGAACAGTGCCTGCAGGAAGCCCTGCTGCATGCTTTCGCAGCCCGCCAGCACCGCCGCCGGCACCCGATCGAGCTTGGTGTCCGCGGTGACGCCGAAGCGTTCGGCTACCATGGCACGCAAACGGGTACTGCTCACCGTCGCCAGATCGCGCGCGGGGATATCCACCACGCCACCTGCACGCCCCGTGCCGTCACCCACCCCGAGCATGTCGTTCACAGCGCGTGCGAACGCTGGCGCCACCTCGCGATCGTTCCCCCAGAAACCAAGCACGGCACCGTGGCCGCTGTCACCAGTGATGTGCCCGTCAGCAATGAGCCACCCCAGCACCCGCCCCTCTTCGCAGGTGCCATGTGTACCGAAACCGCCCATGGTGTTCTGGATGTGCAGCGCGTCACCTTCGCGCAGATGCTGCGCCTCCACCCAGCCACGCGCGGTCATGAACCGGTGGTCGGCGGTCACGCGAATCTCGTAGCCTTCCCGCGTGACCACCTTGAACACCTGTTTCACGCCGCTCTGGAACGGCACACCGGCCGGGCCCACTTTCCCGGCGCTGAAGCGCGCGTCGAGCGTGACAGGCGTGGCTTCGCCACTCTCGCACAGCTGCGCGATGGGTACCAGCCCCCGCGTGGTGCTCACGAGCGTATCACCCGTGACACACGGGTTGGTCGCCTCGTACTGCCCTAGGTGCGGCACCGGGTTGTAGCGGTTCGCCTCATCGACGAAGAACACGCCGGGCTCACCGGTGCGCCACGCGCCGAGGATCATCTTGTCCCACACGTCGCGCGCGCGCAGCTGGCCACACACCTGACCGTTGGCCGGATCCACGAGGTCGTAGTCCGTGTCGGCCTTCACCGCCTCCATGAACTTCGTGGTGATCCCCACCGAGATGTTGAAGTTGGTGATCTTGGTGAGGTCCTCCTTGGCCTTGATGAACTCCAACACATCGGGGTGATCGACACGCAGGATGCCCATGTTGGCGCCGCGCCGCGTACCACCCTGCTTCACGGCGTTGGTGCTGCCGTCGTACAGCTCCATGAAGCTCACCGGCCCGCTGGCCACGCCGGTGGTGCTGCGCACCATGCTCCCCTTGGCGCGCAGGCGCGAGAAGCTGAAGCCCGTACCACCGCCGCTCTGGTGAACGAGGGCCATGCTGCGCAGCGTGTCGTAAATGCCGCTCTGCCCGTTGCTCAGCGCGTCGTCCACCGGCAGTACGAAGCAGGCACTCAGCTGCCCCAGCGGGCGCCCAGCGTTCATGAGCGTGGGCGAGTTCGGCTCGAACCGCCGCTGCGTCATGAGGAAGTAGAACTCCTCGGCCAGCGCCTGCACCGCCCCGTCACTCGCCCCGTAGCGGCGGTCAGCCTCGGCCGCCACCGTCGCCACACGCCAGAACATGTCCTCCGGCCGCTCCACCGGCGTGCCGGACTTGGCCTTTACGAGATAGCGCTTTTCGAGCACCGTCCGCGCATTCGCGGACAGCGTGACCAATCCTTCCGGGGGCGTGGCGGAAAACGACATGCGGCGGACACCTGGGGTGGACGGTGACGACGGTTCAGCGGAAGCACGACGGTTGAATCCGCACACGCGCGGAGGGCAATGGGGGCACGGTCAGGCCGTCGGCGGGGCGGTATGGTGCCTCTGTTCGTGAGGCCGCGCAAGTCGCGCGCTAACGTCATGACAGAGCAAGACTTCCATTCGAGAGATCACTTTTGTGCGACACGTGGTCAGTTCTCCACCGAGCACAGGTTTGCGCGGGCTTTCGCCGCCCTCTCCCGTGCCCGGCAGAGAGCGTTACGTCACCGGACCGTCGCGACAGTGCCGCAGCGGCGTGGCAAGTGACTCTGCTGTAGGCACTTGGAGTTTGCCCATGAGCCTGTCGCGCTGCAGTACGGCGTCAGCATGCCGCCAATGACATTTGTGATGCGATTTAACGCGTTCCCCTGAAAAGACGGGGTCGCTTGCCTGCATTCACGCTCAGCGAAAGTGTTTGCTTCCTTTCGCGATCGCCGCCGAATGCCGTGGCGGTGATCTTTCTCACTCTGGGCCATGCTGTCGCGGGACCTGCCCCGCCCGATGCGCCTGGGCCAGCTGTACGTACCGCGCCGCATTGTCGAGAATGCGGGCGCGGGTCGAGGCATCGAGCACCTTCACCACCTTGCCCGGCACCCCCAGCACCAGCGAACCCGGCGGTACCACGGTGTTCTCGGTGACCACCGCGCCCGCGCCAATGATGCTGCCCGTGCCCACGTGCACGCCGTTAAGCAGAATGGCCCCCATGCCAACGAGCACGCAGTCCTCGAGCACGCTGCCGTGCACCACGGCGCGGTGCCCGATGACGACGTCTTCCCCGACAAGGGTGGGCTTGCCAGGGTCGGCATGAATGACCGCGCCGTCCTGCACATTGCTGCGCGCACCAATCACGATGCGCTCCACATCGCCGCGAATGACGGCAGTGGGCCAGACGCTGGTGTCCTCGGCCAGGACCACATCGCCAACCACGACGGCGGTGGCGTGAATGAAGGGAGGGTTGGGCATGAATCAGCGACGACGGGGATCGAACACCGGGATGTTGCCAAGATGGTAGCGGGTCCACACCACCAGCACCCCACAATCGTCCTGGTCGGTGAATTCGGCGGGCCGCTGCATGGGGCGCACATAGACCTCCATGGCCGCCACATCCTGCGGTGCCACGATCTCATCCAGTGACAAGCCGTTGGCCACGAAGCGGAACCCGTCGAGGAAGATGATGGGAATGCACTCGCCACCGATGCCGCGGAAGTAGACGGTGTTGCCGAACCCGTTGCGCATGCCCAATCGCACCCCCGGCACGGCGAACAGCGCGTTGGTGATGTAGTTGCTCGCACGCTGTCGCACCGTGGCGGCGTCGAGGATGACGCCCTGCCCCGCACGCCAGCGCCGCTCGATCGCCACCACGTCGGGTGGCAGCTTGCGGCCCGCGAACACTCGCACGGTATCCAGCAGTACGCGTGCGCGATCCACGGTGAAGCTCATGGCCAGTGGCTCACCGGGCACCAGCGTGACCTGTCGCCGCTGCTGCTCGTACCCCAGCGCGCGCACCTCCACCATCTGCGTACCGGCGGCCGCGTCGGCAATCCGGAACGTCCCCGAACTGTCGGTGCGCACCATGGTGCCACTCCGCAGGACACGGGCCATGGCATTGGCGAAGGGCTTGCCGTCGGGCGCCTGCACCACACCGCGCACACTCCCGGCGCGTGCGCCGGACCGGTCCAGCAGGAAATCGGTGACCGCGTAGTTGGCCGCCGGTATGGCGAGTTCCACCACGCCGGTCGTGTCCGCATCGCGGTACGCCAACGCGCGCACCGTGGTTCCCTGCGGCACCCCGCAGAGAATGAACTGTCCCGTGCTGTCGGTGCGCGCCACGCGGGTCACATCCTCGCGCCCCATCTGCCGCTTCGCGAACACCCACTCCGGCCAGGTGGCCCGCACGGTGGCGCCGGACAGCGCGCGACGTGTCGCGGCATCGCGCACATCGCCCACTACGACAGCCGTGCTGTCATCAGGCCGTTCACCACACAGGGCACGCGCCAGCGAGGCGCCGCTGGGCACCGCGAGCGTCACGTCGATGTCGCCCGCCTCCACCACTTCCACGCGCGCAACGGGCGCGTCCAGGCGCAGCGAATCGAGCCGCGGGTGCAGGAACGACACCAGCCACGTGCCCGGCCGCACCCCCGGCAACACGAACCGCCCGGCCGTGTCGGTGCGCAGATCCACCCCCTCGGCCGCGTTATCGCCGCGGAACACCCGCACCGCCGCGTGCGCCAGCGGCGCCGCCGCCACACTGTCGAACACCACCCCGCGCAGACGGGCCACCGGCTGCGCCTGCAGCTCGGCGACCAGCAGTGGCCCCAGTGCAACCGTCAGCATCAATCGCGCACAGCGCATACCCCCCCTGCTGATGAACGCGGTGAACCGCGCGTCGTTGCCGACGCCCGGTTAGAAGTACCCCCCCAACGTCACGTACACCGTCCCGCCCCGCGCCACCCCCGGCGGCGCCGCATAGGGCGCGGCCGCGCCCACCCGCACACGGTACGGCACGTCGTACTGGACCGCCAGATCAATCACCAGCTCGCCACCGGCCGTGGCAATCCAGCCGCCCTGCACACCACGTGGCAGACAGATCGCCGTATTGCTGCGCAGCCCGGCCGGACACCACGCGCGCGCCGCATCGCTGAACAGCAGCACGCTGAGCCGGTCACTGTATATGGCGAGCGGACTGGGCAGCCGCTGGAACATGAGCAGCGGCGCACGATACTCCACCGTGCCGCCCAGTGCCCGTGATCCGCGCTGCACCCCGGGCTCGGCACCGCGCACGGGAAACGCGCGCGCCGGGTCGCCCACCGTGACCCCCGGCAGCAGCTCGCTGCGCACGCCGCTGGTGCCCCCCACGCTGAATTCGCTTTGCGTGCGGTTGTCGGTGGCGGCGGCGGCGCCGCGCACGGCCAGGACATGCCGCGCGTAGCCAGGCAGCGGCAGCGGCGCGTACGCGCGCCCCGTAACGAGCGTGCGCCACGAGCCCGTTGCATCGGCGCCCTCACGCCAGCGATAGGCGGTGCTTTGCGAGAGGGTCACCCCTTCCTCCACGCTCACGCCGCGCAGCGCCAGACGCGCCGTGCTGAAGCTGCTGTTCACGAACACACTCGGGTAGCGCGTGCCGGTACGCAGCAGGGAGTTGGCGGGGCCAAGCACCGAGTCGGCCTCGGCCGCGAAATCGCGCAGCTCGTACTGCGCCCCCACCGTGCTGCTCAGCGACCAGCGCACGCGCGGCACCACCGCCGTGGCACTCGCCGTGAGGAACCGGCGTCGGCGCGCCACGGTGCCAAGGGTGGCCCCCGCCGGGTTCACCACCCGGAAGGTACCGTCCCATTCCTGCGAGAAGCTGGCGTTGAACACCGGCACCCCCACTCCCGCATAGCGGTACGCCGAGAACACATCGGTCTCGCGCGTGGTGGGCGACATGAGCACGTTGGCCTCCCAGGCGTGTCGCTCGAGAATGTCCACGCCACTCGTACTGGCACCGAAGATGGCTTCTCCCTGTCGCCCTTCTCCTACCAGCGGCAGCCAATAGCGCGGCCACAGCTGACGCAGCGGCGCGTAGCGACGGCTGCGAGCCGTCATGAGGCGCAGCGAATCGGCCGCCGGGAGCGGTGCAATGGTGTCGGCCACCTGCGCGGCATACCAGCCGCCGCGTACCGCCGGGCCGGTGGTATCGAGCGCGGCTACCGCCACGTGGAATCCGTCGCCACGCTGCAGGAGCGCCACGACCCGGCGCCCGTCGGGCGACACGCTGGGTTCGTACACCGCCGTGCCGGTGGCCCCGACCACCGTGGCGCGGGTCCCGGTGCGCCACGAGGTGGTATCAACCACCGCCACGTCGCCACGCGGCGCGGTTTCCACCTGCATGCGCCCGCTGCGATCGCTGGCCCACACCACCCGGTCGCCGCGGGGCGTGAACGACGGACTCGCAAAGACCCCCCGTCCGCCGGCCAGCACACGCCGCATGGTGCCATCGCGGTCCAGCACCACCACCCGCTGCACACCTCCCGGCACCAGCTGGACCGCCACGATCTCCTCGCCGCTGACACTCCAGCGCGGCTCGGCCCACCGCTCGCCCGCCCGCCGCGGCATGAGCGGCGTAATGTCCATGATGCGGGCGCCGTCCGTGCGCACCCGCACCAGCACACTGGTGTTCGCGTCGTACTGCACGGCCACCACGGTGCCATCGTGGCGCACGTCGGGCTGCGTCAGTCGTGCGCCCACCGTGAGCCGGCGATCACGCCCACCGTCGCGCATGTACAGGTCGCTGCGCAGCACGAAGGGATCACGCCGCTCGAGCTGCGCGAACACCATGGCCGTGAGCGAGGAGTCGCGCGGCACGTTCACGTCGAGGGCATTGCGCCACGCCACGCGGCGCGCGGCGCCCCCTGCTGCGGGAGCCGCATACAGGCCGGTCACTTCACGCCCCGTGCTTGCGCTCCACACCAGCGAATCGTTGCCCAGCCACCGCGGCGCGGCCACATACCATCCGTCACGACTCACCTCGCGCCACGGCGCATCCAACGGCGCAGCCAGCGCCGCATTGGCCACCCGTGGCGCCACCGCCGCGTTGAGCGAGTCCACATACTGCCGCCAGAGTGCGGAGAACGAAGCGCCGAAGCCCACCCGCGCGTTCCGGTCGAGCCGCAGGGGGTCCCAGTGGCGCGACGACACCTCCACGAACCGCGACATGCCGCGGGTGGTATCGGCCTGCGCGGCCGCATGATCCACCGCACGCTGCATGAGCGTGGCCCCGTACCCATAGGCCACCTGGCCGCGGGGCCAGCGCGTGGTACTCAGACTCCAGCGACCAAGCGGCGCCACGACGCCATCCACCGCCGCCGCGTGCAGCATGACCGGAAACTCCGTGGCCACCAGCCGCCCGCTCGCCGTGAGTGCACTCTCGTAGTGCACCGCCAGCCCCTCCTTGAGCCAGCTTGGCGTGAACGCGTTGGGAAAGAAGAGCGGGTTACGACCGAACAGCCAGCGCCCCACCCGCCACCCGCCGCGCGCGCGATCGAGGTGAAACACATGCGCCAGTTCGTGCGTGATGACGAGCCGCAGCCAGTCGTCGTGAAAGCGCAGCTCGCGACTGGCAATGGGCGGCACGGCGTACACCACCACGCGATTGCTGGGAAAGAGCTGCGCGAAGCCGTTGCTCACGTCGGTGTTGTCCGCCAGCAGCAGGTCGATCACCCCGCGCGGCGGCACGAGCTCGCGCGACAGCTGCCCGTACGCCCGTTCGGCGAGCACCGCAGACACGCGCGCGAGGGAGTCGAGGTGTGGGGGGTAATGCACGCGCAAGTGAGGCGTGGCAATGGTGCGCACACGACCACGCGGGTCCACCTGCGCCGCCACCGGCGTCGCCAGCCCCATCGTCAATGCCAGCCCCAGCGCCATCACGGCCGACAGCGAGCGCCACCACCGGCCGCACTCGCGAACGCCACCGCCACGGGGACCGTAACCTCCCACGCAACTCACCGCGTCGTCTCGGCGCGCAGCCACCGGAAGTAGTTCTCCAGCCCCGCGAGCAACCCCTCGGCATACTTCCGCTGAAACGCCGGGTTGCGCATGGCGGCTTCCTGCTCCGGAATCATGAGAAACACCCCCTCGGCCAGCGCGCTGGGAAACCAGCTGGGGCGCGCCACCGCGAGGTTCTGGTAATGCACCCCCAAATCGCGCAGCCCGAAACGCGCCTGCAGCGAGCGCTGCACCTCACGCGCCAGCGGTTCGCTGGCGTTGTGGTAGAAGAGCGTACTGGTACCATTGGCGGTGAAGGGGTTCACGCCGTCGGGGAGCGCGTTGAGGTGCACGGAGATGAACGCATGCGCCTGCTCGCGGCGTGCCAGCACACCGCGTTCGCCAAGCCCCACTGGCGCCAGGCTCGTACGGGTGATCACGGGCCGGGCCCCCCGTTCCCGCAGCATCTCCACCAGCAGCTGGCCCACCGGAAATACGGCGTCGCCCTCGTACAGCCCCGTGGGCCCGGTGGAGCCCGCCGGCGGATGCCCCGGGTCGACCGCAATGGTGAGGCCGGCCAGGGGACGGGCGGCGTCAATGACCGGAGCGCGCCGCACCCGCAGCACGAAGGCGCGGCGTTGCTCGTCCCACAGCGAGAGCCACCCGTACGCGGGCTGGGTGAGCTGCACCGTGAGGCGCACCCGCTGACTCGTGACCTGCTCCCACACGATGCGCCGAACGAGCGAGTCGCTCCCCAGGAGCGGCGAAATCTCGGGGTTGGCCTGTACGCCGTACAACGTGAGCGTAAGCGTGCGCCCCTCCGCCTCCACATGATGCGCCGGCCGTTCGCCGGTGGCGATGCGCACGTCCGTGTAGTCCGTATTGGGCGTCACACGAAAACCACCCGTGACGCGGCGCGGCAGCGGCGTTCCCTCAGGGAGCAGTGCGATCTCGTCGCTGTCCACCCACACGTCCAGCTGCTCGTCCAGCCGCACCCGTGTGAAGCCGCTCTGCCGCGCCGTGACCTCCAGCACCGTCTGCGGCAGCAGCTGCCACTTGTACGTCCCGTTCACGATAGTGCGCGCGCTCACCGCGGCATCGGTGTCCGACGCCACCCGGTTGCCGCTGCGCAGGCTCCCCAGCACGCGGGTCTCGCGCGACAGGGCGCGCACCGTGGGGACCGCGAGGCGCAGGGAATCGCGGTTCCGGGTCACCAGCAGTTGTGCGGGGCGCGCGCTATCGCCCAGCCACGCGGCGGGCACCTCGGTGGCAAAGTGTACGCCCACGTCGGCCGTGGGATCGACCGACGGCTCCAACACCGCCTCTCCCGCCTCGCCCACCATGGCGCGCAGCGGCCGTGGTGACCCGTTGGGGCCGATGAGATGCACGGCGGCATTGCGCGGCGCTCGCACGCTTACGCGCAAGAGTTCGTCGGCCAACGCCCACGAACCGCGCGCCGGCAGCACCGAACCGCTGTCCACGATCAGCGTGCCGCTCGCCGGCAGTGAACGACGCGCCGCATAGCGAACCGGAAGCGTACGCCGAACCGTGTCGACCCCGCGCACGGCGATCAGCTCGTACCGCGGCAACGGCGCCGCCGGCAGCGGGAGCCACGCCAGAAAGGCCCCGTTCGGCGCCACCGGCACCGGCGTCCCGTTGATCATGAGCTGGACATCACCCGAGCCCACGCTACCGAGCAGGAAGTTCGAGTCCCGGGCAGTAATGAGCTGGTTGGGCGAGGGATAACGCACCGACAGGGCCACCGGCGCGCCACGGGTTTCCGGAATGGGAGGGAGCCCCGGCACCAGCGGCACCGCGCCCGGCGGCAGCGGCGACGTCG
>VYLE01000918.1_pt1 | contig 10245 bp, 8 predicted proteins | sample 5114391 | NCBI WGS metagenome assembly VYLE01 (sample SAMN12291771, study PRJNA351875) | freshwater metagenome | isolation source: freshwater lake | place: USA: Michigan, Kent Lake | collected 2013-08-15
TATCTTGACGAGTTCCCATTCACATTGATCCGAACCCGAAGGCTCGAACCGATATTCATGGTGTCTTCAAGAGACCGCATTTTGTCGACGTCGAGATGAGCTGGTTAAGCTCATTGCCAGAACGTCGCCGCCTGCGTTTCTCTTTCCAAATCTACAATGTCAAAGACCCAGACCAGAACTTCCGGCCCCACCGTTTAACGCCCGGTGGCGGCGAAGAGCGGCGTATCTAGTTGCCGGCCTCTTCCGTGTCAACCGATTGTTCCGTCAGCCTTCGAATTTTATTGGAAACCGAAGTCCCCTTTTCGGAGGCCGAACCGATCCGCCGGGGACTGTCTTTCGACACCCCCGCAAGCGGGCCTAACGATCCAGCTGATCCGCTTCGAACACTGTGCCCTCCGAAAGCCTCAACCCCTTGGGGCGTCGGCGTTTCCGGCTGGCGGCATGTCCGCGGCGGAGGCGGGTATCTAGGGGTAGGGCCGGCGAGTCGCAAGCGCTTTTTCAAGACAATCGACCACAAGCTTGCGTCCCCGGTCGCCAGCCCCCAAAACGCTGGAAGAAAGGTTCCCTCCCCGCATGCTCTCAAGCAAGGCCCGTTACGCCCTCCGCGCCCTCGTCGAACTGGCCCGCGATCCCGGCCAGGTGACCGCCGGCGAACTGGCCCTGCGCGCCGACGCGCCGCGCAAGTTCCTGGAGGCCATTCTGCTGGAGCTGGCTCGCCGCCACATCGTCACCTCGCGGCGCGGAAAGTTCGGCGGCTATGTATTGTCGCGGCCCGCGACCGAGATCACCTTCGCCGAGGTCATCCGCGCCATCGATGGTCCGCTGGCTCTGGCCCCCTGCGTCAGCGTCACTGCCTTCAGGAAGTGTGATGACTGTCCGGATCTGGAAACCTGCCCTCTAAGAGAGAGCCTGCGCCGCACGCGCGATGCGACGGCCGAAGTGCTGGAGGGCTACACGCTGGCTGAGGCCGCAGCCCAGCCGGCGGCTATCTAGCAGAACCGGGCGACGCCGGCGCCCCTTGTATACAAGCCGCTCCGGCTCGACCCCCGATCAGGCTCAACCCCTGCCAGTCCGGCCAAAGGCGACCTGCCGTTCCTCATCAACCCCGGCGGAGCGGAACAGGGACTCAACCCGCCGAAATATAGGCCCTCAGCCCATCGGCCTCCGCCGTCACTTCCGAGATCTTGTGCTTCACCAGGTCGCCGATCGAGACGATCCCGGCCAGCCGCCCGTCGCGCAGCACCGGCAAATGCCGGATCCGCCGATCGGTCATGCGCTCCAGAAGCTGGTCCACCGTCTCCCCGGGATCGGCGAACACCACATCGGCCGTCATGCAGATAGAGACAGGCTTCAGCAGCCCCCCGGCCCCCTCTCGCGCCACCACGGTGACGACGTCGCGTTCGGAAACAATGCCCGCCACGCCCCCGTCTTCGTTGACAAGGATCATCGCGCCCACCCGGCGGCTGTGCAGCAGCGCAGCGACAGAGCCGACCGTGTCCGACGGCGAGGCCGTGAACACCATATCGCCCTTGTCCTTGAGAATCTGGGATACCAGCACCGGGTCGTCCTCCCTCGGTTATCTCTAGACATATTGAGGGTCGCTCAATTGCACCCCCAGATCAACAGCGCTGATGTTCATGCGCCCTGCGCCAGTTCGCGACGAAACACTTAACCAAATCGCCAGACCTCCAGCCCAAGGATGCGCCCGTCCCGTTCTGGCACGCCGATTGCATGGTTAACGGCGACGTATGCGGGGAAGCGTGGAGCATCCGATGGCCAAGGTTTCGATCATCATCCTGGGAACGGCGGCGGCCAGCCTCGCTGTCGCGCCCGCCCTGGCCCAGAGCAACACCGGTTCGGCCAACTACAACGCCGGCTACGGCCGCGTGTCGGGCCAGGAAAACCGCATGGTCGATTATTCGACCCGCGACGCCAACGGCAACCGGGTCATCGTCGACGGCGTCATGCTGACCGGTGACGACCAGTCCACCTTCACCCGCGCCGGCGGCTCGCTCGACAGCTACAGCGGCGTCGGCAGCCAGGGCGGCAGCTCAACCGCCATCGGCAACAATCTCGTGGTGATCACCCAGGGCTCCTACAATGTGGTTATCGTCGACAGCACCCAGATCAACAACGGCAACGTGACCGCCAACGCGGGGAACGGCGATGATGATTAAGCCTGTGTCGCGCGCCGCCGCGCTCCTTTCCATCGCCGCCCTCGGGCTGACCGGCTGCGTGACCCCCGTCGCGCAGCCCAATGGTCTCTACGCCAAGCCGATCGGCACGGCGCCGGTCACCGCCAACCCCAGCCCCTATTCGGCGGCGCTTGTCTGCATCGGCCAGTACGCCCGCCAGAACAAGCTGGGCGCCCCGCGCATCGCTGTCGGCCGCATCAGCGACTACACCGGCAAGAGCGAAGCTGACGGTTCGGGCCGCAAGGTCACGCAAGGCGCCTCGCTGATGGCCATGACCGCCTTCGCCAAGGCCGGCATGCCCCTGGTCGAACGCTTCGACACCTCGATCAGCGAGCTCGACCTCAAATACTCGAACAACAAGCTGATCAGCGACAACCCCAAGGGCCCTGGCGGCGGCGCCGGACCGACCGACAGCCGCAAGATCTACGAAGGCCAGATGGCCGGCGTCGACTTCTACCTGGTCGGCGGCATCACCGAGCTGAACTACAACATCTATTCGGTCGGGGCCGATGCCTATGCCGGCGACAAGGACACCACCGGACTGAAGGGCAACGCCCGCAACAGCATCTATGTGATGAACGTCGCCATCGACCTGCGCCTGGTCAACGTCCGCACCACCGAAGTCGTCGACGTCATCAGCTACCAGAAGCAGATCGTCGGCCGCGAGGTCGGCATCGGCCTGTTCAGCTTTCTGAACGGCAACATCTTCGACGTCTCGGCCGGGGCCGGGGCGCAGGAGCCGCTGCAGCTGGCCGTGCGCTCGCTGATCGAGCGGGCCACCGTCGAGATGACCGCCAACCTCTACGGCATGCCGGGACCGCAATCCTGCCTGACCGCCGACCCGCTGGCCGGGGGCACGACGGGCATGACCGGCGGCTTCACGCCCGCCTACGACAATCTGGGAACCAACAATGCGCAAACTCGCGAAGACCCCAATCGCTGGAACGACAAGCGCGATGGTGATGCTGGTCGCGCTCTGCGGGGCCGCTACTAGCGCTTCCGCGCAGAGCCCGGTCGTCAACAACCAGGTCCAGAACGGCGATATCTTCGCTCAAGGCACGCTGAACATCGTCACCGTCGAGGAGGGCGCCCAGCAGTCCACCACGGCGACGGGCAACTCGGTCCAGGCCTACGGCGACCGCACCGACATGGCGGTGACCTCGAACCAGACCATGGTCGGGTCGGTGATCGCCCAGACCGTCGTCAACGTCGACGCCAGCCTTGGCGCAGACACGGCCGTGTCGACCATGGCGCTCGGCAACACCGCCGACGTCGGGATCAACCAGGCGACGATGACCGGCGTCCTCACCCAGACCGCCACCTTCACCGACAACATCACCGCCCGCACCCAGATCGAGGGCGATCTGGCCCAGGCCGGCGATATCACCGCCGCCACCACCGCCATCTCCAACAACGCTACCCTCGGCCTGACCAACGGCGCGGCCGGCGTGCGGGTGAACCAGAACAGCAACGCCGATGTCCTGGCCGACGGCGGCGCGGTGATGCAGTACGTCAGCGGGACCAGCGCCATCAGCGGCGTCGCGGTCGGCAACAACATCAGCTCGGTCGGCGACACCGCCTCGGCTCAACGGCTGGCCCTCGGCCAGACCAACGGCGGCGCCCTGGTCCAGGCCAGCAAGTTCACCGCCTACGGCAACGTCCAGTCGGCCATCACCAGCACCATCGCGGTCGGCAACAGCGCCAACGTCTTCAACGAAGGCCCCCTGCTGGATGTCACCAGCCAGCAGGTCAACAATGCCTACGTACGCAGCCAGGCGGAAAGTTCTGCCTATCAGTTCGGCTCGGCCGCGGTGAACGCCTACGGGGCCGGCAACACCGCTGTCGCCGGCAACAGCGGCGAGGCCCTGGTGCTCGACAACACCCAGTGGAACGGAACCGCCGGCGTCGAGGTCATCGCCACCTTCACCGGCACGGACGGCTACGACAGCTACACCCAGGCCGTCGCCGTCGGCAACGACGTCACCGGCTATGCCTGCAGCGACTGCACCGGCACGATGGACGTCAACAACCGCCAGACCAACAACGGCGACGTCTCGAGCGCGGCGACCAATTCGGTTGGCAATCAGGGCGGTCGCAGCGTCGTCGGCGTCTCGACCGCGACCGGCAACAACGCCAGCTTCTACGTCACCCGCCCGGGGAATTGATCGGGTTTAGAGATCACCTCTCCCAGAGGGAGAGGTCGGTCCCGCACAGCGGGACCGGGTGAGGGGTTACGCTGTCCAAAGGCCGAGCGCCAAACGGACAACCTTCCAACATCATAACCCCTCACCCTCCCAACCGCTGCGCGGTCGGGCCCCTCCCTCTCCCTCTGGAAGAGGGGTTCAGAACCCCACAAACCCCTTCACCAACCCCACCAGCGCGCACCCCACGATCACCAGCATCACGTTCACATGGAACCTGATCAGCGCCACGCCCGCCGCTACGGCCAGCACCAGCGCCCAGAGATCGAAACTCCCCCAGACCGGCACGCTCATCCGTCCGCCCCAGGGTGTCGCCACCATCGCCGCCCCGGTGAACACCACGTGCAGCGCGAACCACAGCGCCAGACTGCCGATCACCCCCAGCACCGCGGCCGTCACCGCCCGCAACAGGCCCGTCGCCGCCGGGCTCTGGCGCAACCGCTCAGCGTAGGGCCCGCCGGCGAAGATGTAGAGAAACGACGGTGCGAAGGTCTGCCATAGCGCCATCCCGGCGCCGGCCAGCCCCCAGAGCCAGCCGCCGTTCTTCCAGCCGGCCATGAAGCCGACAAAGCCGTTGACCAGCACCAGCGGCCCCGGCGTGGTCTCGGCCAGGCCCAGGCCGTCGATCATCTGCGCCGTGGTCAACCAGCCCTGCACCTCGACCGCCTGTTGCTGCAGCCAGGCCAGCATGGCGTAGGCGCCGCCGAAGGTGACCGCCGCCAGGGCCGCGAACACCTCCCCTACCCGGCTGAGCCAGTGGCCATGACCCAGCGTCAGCACCACGGCGACCAGCGGCGTCAACCAGATCAACAGCCACAGGGCCGCTGTCCCCAACGTCTGGGTGAGCGGCACGGGCGTCTGCGGGGCGGCCGAAGGCCTGGCGACGCCGCGACTGCCGATCAGCCCGACCAGCGCCGCCGCCAGGATCACCAGGGGAAACGGCGCGCTGAACACCGCCAGCGCCACAAAGGCCAGGATGGCGACGATCAGATCGGAACGGCCCTTCAGCGCCCGCTTGCCGACCCGCTGAAGCGCCTCGGCGACCAGCGCCAGCACCGCCGCCTTTACGCCCCAGAAGGCCGCAGCGAGCCACGGCTGGTCCCCCTGCGCCGCATAGAGCCAGGCCAGCCCGGTCACCAGCACCGCGCCGGGCAGAACGAACAGCAGCCCCGCCGCCAGCCCGCCCCGCACCCCGTGCAGCAGCCAGCCGATATAGGTAGCCAGTTGCTGGGCCTCCGGCCCCGGCAACAGGGTGCAGTAGCTCAAGGCGTGCAGGTAGCGCGGCTCGTCGATCCACCGCTTATGGTCCACCCATTCCCTGTGCATCAGGGCGATCTGCCCGGCCGGCCCGCCGAACCCCAGGCAACCTACCTTCAGGCTGGAGAGGACGAAATCGCGGAAGCTCGGGGCGATGGTCTGGTTGTCAGTCAAGGAACGGTCTCCGCACGGCTCAAGGCCCGGTGCTTGGGCGACTGCCTGACCGGGGGACCGCTCACCCCGGATGAGCAGACCCTGGCGCTCCGTTTTCTTCGCCGCAATCTGGGCCGACACAACAAACAATCGCGCTGACCGACCACTGCGGCCGGACGTGGGATAATGGTCCTGCCGCTTCGATAGGCGGCTCTCCTTGCTCCGCCCACCGACCGTCGGTCTACTGCAGGCGCCCTCAATGCTCCCCCAAAGTCTACCCGAAGGCCACCAAAGGTCCACCGCGGGGCCACCGCCGTTTTCCCACAACCCAATGAATTTACGAGATAACTTGCCGCACAACCTGCGTCACCCTTGCATCACGCCTTCCACGCGCCCGCCACACCGGCGCCTTGCCATGGCCGCGAGGCGCGGCGAAGGTGCTCTTCAAACAAGAAATCCGAGTGCTCTGGACTTGCCCCAATTGAATCGTTTCGCCCGCGCGGCCATCGTCGCCGCGTCGGTCGCCGCCCTTGCCGCCTGCGCCCAGGTCAAGAGCTTCCTCCCCGGCCAGAAGCCCGACGCGGTCGCCACCGCACCTGCGGGGCCGCCGAAAGACCAGAAGTCGCCCCGGGCCCGGCCGGCCGTCGACAATCCGCTTGTCCTGCCCGCCGGTCAGTGGCCGCAGGCCTCGACCGACGTCGAGCCCGATCCGCAGATCCGCTTCGGCTCGCTGCCGAATGGCATGCGCTACGCGCTGATGAAGAATGCGACCCCGCCGGGCGAGGCGGCGCTGCGCCTGCATTTCCGCGCCGGTTCGCTGAACGAGGCTGACGACCAGCAGGGCCTCGCCCACTTCCTCGAACACATGGCCTTCAACGGCTCCCGGGCCATTCCGGAAGGCGAGATGGTCAAGATCCTCGAGCGCCATGGCCTGGCCTTCGGCGCCGACACCAATGCCTCGACCAGCTTCGAAGAGACCATCTACCAGCTGAACCTGCCGAAAACCGACGAGGAGACCGTCGACATCTCCCTGCAGATGATGCGGGAAACCGCCAGCGAACTGCTGATCGAAGAGGGCGCCATCGACCGCGAGCGCGGTGTCGTGCTGTCGGAGGAACGGGCTCGCGACACCCCCGGCTGGCAGGTCTACAAGAAGCGTCTGGAATTCCAGATGCCCGGCCAGCTGCCGCCAAAGCGCTATGCCATCGGCCAGGTCGAGATTCTGAAGACCGCCAGGCGCGACCGCCTCGTCGCCTTCTACGACGGCTTCTACCGCCCGGAGCGCGCCACCCTGGTGATGGTCGGCGACTTCGACCTCGACGCCATGGAAGGCAAGATCAAGGCGCGCTTCAGCGACTGGACGGCCCGCGGCCCTGACGGCGGCGAGCCCGACCTCGGGACCGTCGCCCCCCGCAAGCCCTCGGCCCTCGTCGCCGTGCAGCCGGGCTCGCCCACCGCCCTGCAGATCACCTGGATGAATCCCCCGAAGCTTCGCAAGGACAGCCTCGCCAAGCGCCGCGACGACGTCATCCAGCTGCTGGGCCTCTCCGTTCTCAATCGCCGCTTCAACGCCCTGATGCGCGGGACTGAGCCGCCCTTCATCAGCGCCGGCGCCTTCAAGGGCGACCTGCTGCATGCGGCCGAGGCGACCACCATCTCGGTCACCAGCCGTCCCGGCGAATGGCGGCTGGCCCTGACCGCAGCCATGACCGAACAGCGCCGCGCCGTGCAGTTCGGGGTGCTGCAGTCGGAACTCGACCGCGAGATCGAGGAGTTCCGCACCGTCTTCAAGACCCGCGTCGCCGGCGCCGCCACCCGCCGCACGCCCGGCCTCGCCGCCGAGATCGTCGGCAGCATCGGCGACGCCGAAGTCGTCACCAACCCGGCCCAGAACCTCGAACTGTTCGAGGCCGTCGTGAAGGATCTGAAGGCAGACACCGTCTCGGCCGTCCTGAAGACCGCCTTTAGGGGTGAGGGCCCGCTGATCTTCCTGGCGACCCCGACCGCTGTGAACGGCGCGGAAGTGGCGGTGATGGAGGCCTATGAGGCGTCGCTGAAGGGCGAAGTCCTGGCCCCGACCGCCGCGGCCCAGGGCTCCTGGCCGTACGAAAGCTTTGGCGCACCGGGCAAGGTCATCGAGGAAAAGGACGTCATTGACCTCGACGCCACCCTGGTCCGGTTCGAAAATGGCGTCCGCCTCACCGTCAAGCCGACGAAGTTCCGCGATGACCAGGTGCTGGTCCGGGTCCGGGTCGGCGGCGGCCTCCTCAGCCTGCCGTCCGACAAGCAAAGTACGGCCTGGGCTGCGCCGGCGATCATCGAGGGCGGCCTCGGCAAGATCACCACCCAGGACATGGAGCGGGTTCTGGCCTCCCGGGTCTACAGCGCCAGCTACGGCGTCCAGGACGAGGCCTTCCTGCTGGCCGGCTATACCCGGCCCGAGGACGCCGAGCTGCAGATGCAGGTGCTGGCCGCCTATGTGACCGATGCCGCCTGGCGCCCGGCCGCATTCCAGCGCATTCGCAACGTCGCGGCCACCTATGACGAGCAGTACCAGGCCACCACCAGCGGCATGCTGTCCCGCGACCTGGCCGGTCTGATGCATAACGGCGACCGCCGCTGGACCTGGCCGACCCCGGCCGAGATCCGGGCGACCGAGCTGGACCAGGTGAAGGCGAATGTTGCGCCGGCCCTGGCCAACGGTCCGATCGAGGTGATCATCGTCGGCGACATCACGGTCGACCGCGCCATCGAGATCACCGCCGCCACCTTCGGCGCCCTGCCCAAACGTCCCGAGGCCGCGCCGCTGCCCGCGAGTGCGCGACAGGTGGGTTTCCCGACCGCCAACGTCACGCCGCAGCGCCTGTTCCACAACGGCCGGGCCGACCAGTCGGCGGCCCTGGTGTTCTGGCGCACCGACGACTTCTTCAGCAACGTCCAGAAGGCCCGCAACATCAACATCCTGGCCGAGGTTCTCGGCCTGCGCCTGACCGACGAACTGCGGGAAAAACAGGGCGCGACCTACTCGCCCAACGCCTCTGCCGTGGCCAGCACCGAGTGGACCGACTGGGGCTACGTCATGGCCAGTGTCGAGGTGCCGCCGAACCTGGCCGACGGCTTCTTCCGCGATGTCGACAAGATCGTCGCCGACCTTGTCGCCACCCCGCCGACCGAGGATGAGATGACCCGGGCCAGGAAGCCCTATCTCGAGCGCCTGACCAAGAGTCGGCAGACCAACGAGTCCTGGGCCTCGCAGCTGGAGAACGCACAGACCGACGGCCGCCGTCTCGACTCCCTGCGCTCCCAGTTGGCCGGGGTGGAGCGCGTCTCCGCCGCCGACGTCCAGGCGGCGGCCCGGGAGTTCCTGGTCAGGGACAAGGCCTGGCGGCTGGTCGTGGTCCCAAAGGAGAAGTGATGAAAGCCCTCACCCTGGCCCTCGGGCTCGTCCTGATCACCGGCCCTGTCCTCGCGGCAGAGCCGGACGAAGACATGCTGTATCACTGGGGCGAATGCGCCGTGGTCGGCGGTATCTACGAGGCGGCGATTGAGCGCGGCTCAGACGACCCGCGTATTCTGTCGGCCAAGACCGATTTCGACAGTCTCACCCCGCAGATGGAAGCCCACGCCAATGACCTGGCGACCAGGCTGGGTGAAGAGCGGGCCAGCGCTGTGCGAGAAAGGCTGTTTGCCGATTACGAGGGCCACATGACCGGGTGGGTGTCCTCCGATGACCCGGAAGGCTTCCTGGTTGCGACCTTGGGAAAAACAATGGACCGCTGCCTCAAGGAAGCAGCGGTCCTGCCGGTTCCGGGAAGACCCGTGACCTAGTCTAGTAGACGGCGCCGCCGACCCCGCCGTCGAGGCTCATGGTGAAGCTCGACGAGGATTCTTCGCGGACCGTTTCCTCGCGGTAGGCGGTGTAGGTTTCGACTTCGGTGATGGTGATCACCTTCACGCCGGCGCCGAAGCGGCGCAGCAGTGAGCGTTCATTGCAGTCGCGGGCGGGGCGTTGCGGACGGCAGGCCACGCGGCCGGCGCGGACGCCGCCCTCGACGGCTCCACCATTCGGGCCGCCGGCCAGATCCTGTTCATAGTAGAGGCTTTCGTTCTTGTTGCAGAAGAAACTCTTTCCGCCCTCGTTGCTGGCGCGCATGTCCCACTCGACAACGGTCCACTGCATGCGGGTTCCGGCGATGCAGCGGTACAGTTCGCCGGCGTAGCCGTCAGCGACCTCTTCGCCGGCGAACACCTGGCTGGCGGGGTGCGGCGTGTCGCGGTCATCGACGCAGTAGGCGCGGATGACGACTTTGCGGGTGCGGGTGCGCTTGGCCTCGTAGGCAACCTGTTTCTTCTTCAGGGCGCCTTGGACGTTGAGGCCCTGGATGACGCCGACGGACCCGGGACCGACGTAGCCGCCCCCCCCGCCGCCGCCGCCGCCA
>VYLE01000919.1_pt1 | contig 10244 bp, 10 predicted proteins | sample 5114391 | NCBI WGS metagenome assembly VYLE01 (sample SAMN12291771, study PRJNA351875) | freshwater metagenome | isolation source: freshwater lake | place: USA: Michigan, Kent Lake | collected 2013-08-15
AGGATCAGGATCAGCGGCGCGCACTGCGCCGCGCTATCTCCCATCATGGCGGGCATGCGCTCGGAGGCCGGCATGCTCATGAACTCCATCGCGGCGAACACGCCAGCCGCGACCAGCACGACGCCCAGCGCCACCAGCGGCCCGACGATCCGCGCTCCCGGCCGGCCCAGCCGATCCAGCAGCCAGAAGCCGACGACGCCCAGCGCCGCCGTATAGGCCGCCTTCATCCAGAAGTTCGGCCCCATCATCGCCGCGCCGAGATCCTCGCGGAACCCCAGCCACAGCCCCACGCCCAGGACGATCAACAGCCCTCCGGCGGCCAGCGCCAGCAGCAGTCGCCGCTCCACATGGCGGGGTCCGGCGGCGGGCAGGTCGGCGGCCAGCGCCTCGATCAGGTCGTCAGTCTTCATCTTCGGCTCCGTCGGTGGACGCGGGCGCGAAGCGGGCGTTCAGGGATTTCATGGATCGGTGGATGGACACCTTGGCGGCGGTCAGAGTGTAACCGTGGTTCTCTGCGGCCTCGGCCACGGTTAGGCCCTTCAGCCGCACGTCCTCGATCAGGCGGCGCTGGCGCGGCGGCAGGTGGGCCAGCACCCGGGTCAGGTCGGCCCGCGTGGCGCCGTCCTCGACGGTGTGGTCGGCGAACAGCTCCCCGGCCTCCTCCATCGGATGCTGCGGGCGGCGGCCTTGGCGGCGCAGATGGTCGATCAGCTTGTGGCGCGCGATGGCGAAGGCCCAGGCGGTGAAGGGCTGTTGACGGTCCCAGGTGGCCCGCTTGGCGTGGATGGCGATCAGGGTCTCCTGCACCAGATCCTCCGCGTCTGCCCCGCCGTCGAACAGGCGGCGCCGGAAAAAGGGACGCAGATGCGCCCCCATGTCGGAAAGCAGCAACCGCCAGGCGGCGGCGTCGCCCTCCAGTCCGCGGAGCATCAGGGCTTTGAGTTGGGCTTCGCGGTCGGTCACGTGGGGCCCGTTACGCGAGGTGAGGGGCGAAGGTTACACGCTGAGTTTACAGGGTATGGCCGCCGTCCACGACCAGCGCCGCGCCCGTCATCGAGCGGGCCGCCGGCGACAGCAGGAAGGCGATCTGGCCCGCGATCTCCTCGGGCTTTGCGTAACAGCCGAGCGGCGTGCCGTGGGCGGCGATGGCGTCGAAGGCCGCCCGCTCGGACCCCAGCTCGGCGACCATGTCCCGGAAGAAGTCCATCTCGCTCCACATCGGCGTCTCCACCCCACCGGGCAGGACGGCGTTGACCCGCACGCCGCGCCGCGCGCCTTCCTTCGCCGCGACCTTGGCCAGCTGGATGACGGCCGCCTTGGACGCTGCATAAGCTGCGATCCCCGCCTCGGCCTTCACGCCTGAGGCTGAGGATACGACTACAGCGGCCCCGCCATCGCGTAAAAGCCGCATTCCGGTCCGCAGCGTCAGGAAGGCCCCGTCCAGATTGACCGACATCACCCGTCGCCAAGCCTCGAGCGACAGTTCGGCGATCGGCCCGCTGTCCGAAACGCCTGCGTTCGCCACGACGCCGTCCAGACCCTTCCACCGGTCCCGGACGCCGTTCTCGACGCGGGACCAGGCCTCCTCGTCGACCACATCCTGGGGACACAGCATCAACTCCAGTCCTGGCTGGTCCAGCGCGCCCTGCAGGGCATTGAGGCCGCTCTCGTCGCGATCCACCAGCACCACGGCGCGCGCCCCGTCATCGGCCAGCCGTCGAGCCGTCGCCGCCCCGATGCCCGATGCGGCCCCCGTCACCAGAACGACGCCAGGAAAAGAAGCGGCCATCGTACGTCTCTCGCTCCTCAGCGCGCCGGCAACAGCGCCATCAGAGCGTGGGTGAAGCCCCTCGGCGCGACCGTAAGGTGATCCTCGTCCTCCAGCACAATCGACCGGACGGTCAGGCTAGGATAGCTTCGACCCTTCAGCGCCGCCTCGAAGGCCCGGACGTCGCCGACCATGTCGACGTCGTCGGCGTTGCGGGGGCTGGGGCCGGGAACCTCGAAATCCCCGATATAGAGGAAGACGTCGGCTCGAAGATCATCATGCTCGCTCGCATAGTCCGCCTCCATGCGGAAGGCGTGACGCCGGTCGAACCACAGCGACGGACTGCCCAGCCCATAGCCGCTGAACAAGGCCGGGTCGGTGAACAGGATTTGCGCTCCCAGCAGACCGCCGTACGAGTGACCCAGCAGGATGCGCCGCGCCGGGTCGGCCCTGAATCGCGCCTCGACGAAGGGCAGAACCTCGGCCTTCAGATAGGCTTGATAGGCCGGGCCTTCGCCGTGCGCCGTTGACGAGGCGCGGCGCGGCCCATTCCGCGTCGGCGTGTAGTCGCGGTTGCGGCTGACGGTTCCGTCGTCGCCCTTGGCGTAGGACAGGCCGACCAGGATGTGCTCCTCCACGACCGGTCCGTCCAGGTTCACCCGCCGCCCGATCTGGCGAAGGATCGGAAAGGCGTAGTCGGCGTCGGTGACATAAAGCACTGGATACCGCCGCCGCGGCTCGCGTTCGTAGGAAGGCGGCAGATGGACGAACACCTGATACCCGCGCCCCGATACCGGGTCGGGCACATCCCAGACCTGCGACCCCAGGATTTCATACGGCGCTCCACCCCCGCGCTGGACGGCCGGATTGGGCGAGGCCTGCGCCGGCTGAGCCGACGCCCCGCCCTCCGAGCAGGCCGGGATAAGGAGCCCGCACGCCATAGCGGCGATGGTGACCGTTCTCAGCAAAGGCGCCCCCCGATTCCGTCTTGGCCAGCTTGGCTGCGAATGTGGCGGCGAGTGGGCTCAGGCATAGTTGAAGCTCACCGAAATCCGCTCCGTCTTGGCCGCGTTCGCCGGCACCTCGTGGCGCAGCCAGCTCTCCCACATCAGCACCGTCCCCGCCTGCGGAGCCAGATAGACGAACGGCTGCTCGGCTTCGGGCGCGTCCGGCCGAACGCTCGGCCGGGCCATCATCATGGCCAGGCGCGGGTCCTCCAGCTTTAACGCCGAGGCCCCGTCGGGCACTTCGATATAGATGGTCCCCGACAGGAAGGCATGGGGGTGGATATGTCCGCTGTGCGATCCGCCGGGCTTGAGGATGTTGACCCACAGCGTGTCCAGCCGAGGCTTGCGTCCTAGGTCGAAGTTCAGCGCCTTGGCGTAGGCGACGGCGTGCCGATCCAGATGCCGCTTCAACTCGGCGAACTCGGGCAGGCGCTGGGGCAGGTCGTTCAGCGAGCCGTATGACGTATAGCCGCGATACCCATGCGCCCGGCTCCAGGCGCGCCCGGCCGCGTCCTCGACGGCCAGAATGCGGCAGGCGTCAGCCAGGGCGGCGTTAAAGGCGGGAAAGCCGGGCGTCCCGGCGAGGCTCGCCTCGTAGATCTGGGTCACGAACAGGGGGCGAAGCATGGATCGGCTCTCGTGTTCCAGGTTCAAGGTCGAGGCCGGGATGAGCGGAAAACAGACTCAAGATGCAACCCCTGCGACCGCAACTGACGCAGGTGTCGCCGATAATCCGCGCTGCGGACGTGTGGGATGCGGGCAGGACAGGCCAATGACGGCTGGATTTCAGACGATTCAGACTTTTCGCACACTGTTTTCACCACTCCAGCGCCGCCGCCCCCGTCAGGATCGCTTCCGCCTTCTCCGGGTGCTTGGTCCCGGACCGATCGTGCAGCACCAGGGCCGGCAGCAATCGCAACGGCGCCCGTCCGCCCCGGATCGCCTGCACCAGCACGCGCTTGGCCGGCTCGTCCGCGAACGGCTGGACCGGCCGGATGACGAAGGACCCGCACTTCGCCCCGAGCAGCGTCAGCAGGTCCGCCAGCCGGTCCGCGCGGTGGATAACGACGACCCGTCCACCGTCCTTGATCGCGTCCGTCAGGAAAGCGACCCAGGCCGCCAGCCCGTCGTCGGCGATCCACGCCCCGCGCTTGGCCGGGGAGGGGGCTCTCAACGCGCCCTCGTCGTCGAAGAACGGCGGGTTGGACACGGCCCAGTCGGCGCGGGCCAGGCCCAGCGCCTTGAACCCGGCTCCGATGTCGCCCTCGACGACCGTCATCTGGTCGGCCAGGCCATTCAGTTCCGCGTTGCGCCGCGCCAATGCTGCCGCGAGCCGGTCGCGCTCCACCCCGACCAGTCTCACGCTCGGCCGCCGCGCTGCGACCTGCATCAGCACCGCGCCCGCCCCGCACCCCGCTTCCAGCACCGTCTCGCCGGGCTTCGCCGCCACCGCCGCAGCAAGCAGGGCCGCGTCCATGCCGGCGCGATAGCCGCGCGCAGGCTGCAACAGGCGAACCCTTCCGCCCAGCAGGGCGTTCTCGGTCGGTTCGTCCTCTCGAACCTCGCCCTCGGGCGGGGGGGATGCGACGGTCACGCGGCTTGACCCTTCATGGCGGGGTCACCATTGTCCGGCGTGACGCCGCCCTGCAAGGACGGATGATCGTGCGGCGCGTCTCCCCTCGCGCCGCGAGGCCTGAAAGAGAGTTTCCTTGGACGCCGTCGTTCTGACCGCCACCCGCCCCAGAGGCGACGTCGAGACCCTGGCCCGCCTGGCCAAGGCCGACATGGCGGCGGTCGACGCCCTGATCCTGGACCGCATGCAGTCCCAGGTGCCGGTGATCCCGCTCCTGGCCGAGCACATCGTGTCTGCGGGCGGCAAGCGCCTGCGTCCGCTGCTGACCCTTGCCGCCGCCCGCGCCGTCGGGGCCGACCCGATCGACAATGCGCTTAAGCTGGCGGCATCGGTCGAGTTCATCCACACCGCCACCCTGCTGCACGACGACGTCGTCGACGGCTCCGAGCGCCGCCGGGGCAAGGTCGCCGCCCACCTGATCTGGGGCTCGGCCACCAGCGTTCTGGTCGGAGACTTCCTGTTTGCCCGCGCCTTCGAGCTGATGGTGGAGACCGGCGCCATTCGCGCGCTCGGCATCCTGGCCCAGGCGTCCGGCGTCATCGCCCAGGGCGAGGTGCTGCAGCTCACCCGCGCTCACGACCTGAACCTGGATCAGGAAACCTACCTGCGCATCATCTCGGCCAAGACCGCCGAACTGTTCGCCGCCGCCGCCGAGGCCGGCGCGGTCGGCGTCGGGGCCGATGAGAAGACCACCGACGCGCTTCGGTCCTACGGCCTCAACTTGGGCCTCGCCTTCCAGCTGGCCGACGACGCGCTGGACTACGGTGGTTCGTCCGAGGCCTTGGGCAAGAACGCCGGCGACGACTTCCGCGAGGGCAAGGTCACCTTGCCGCTCCTTCTGGCCGTCGCCCGAACGCGTGGCCGCGAGGACGCCTTCTGGGACCGCACCATCAATCGCAACGAGCGCTCTGACGAGGACTTCCGCCGCGCCCGCGAGCTGATCCTGGGCACCGGCGCGGTCTCGGCCACGCTAGACGCCGCCGGCGACTACGCCGACGCCGCCAAGGCCGCGCTCAAGGTGCTTCCGCGCAGCGACTGGCGCAAGGCGCTCGAAAGCCTCGCCGACTTCGCCGTCAGCCGGGCGAGCTAGCGCAGCGACGCAGCGAACCGCTGGATGCGCGCGCAGGCGTCCTCCAGCACGCCTTCCGACGTCGCATAGCTGATGCGGAAGTAGGGGCTCAGCCCGAACGCCGTCCCATGCACCACCGACACGCCCTCGGCCTCGAGCAGAGCGGTCGCGAAGGCCTCGTCGCTGTCGATCACCGTCCCGTCGGGCGCCGTCTTGCCGATCAGCCCCTCGATAGACGGATAGACGTAGAAGGCTCCCTCCGGCGTCGGGCAGCGGATGCCGCTCGCCTGGTTCAGCATCGACACAACCAGATCGCGCCGCCGCTCGAAGGCTGCTCCCCGCTCGGGCAAGAAGTCCTGCGGCCCGTTCAGCGCCTCGACCGCCGCCCACTGGCTGATGGAGGCCGGGTTCGACGTCGTCTGGCTGGCGACCTTGCGCATCAGATCGATCAGCGGCTTGGGCCCGCCCGCATAGCCGATCCGCCAGCCGGTCATGGCATAGGCCTTGGACACGCCGTTCACCGTCAGGGTGCGGTCGTACAGGTCCGGCGCGACCTGGGCGATGGTCGTGTACTCAAACCCGCCGTAGGTCAGGTGCTCGTACATGTCGTCCGTCAGGATCCAGACGTGCGGGTGACGCCGCAGCACCTCGGCCAACGCCTCCAGCTCTGCCCGCGTATAGGCCGCGCCCGTGGGGTTCGACGGGCTGTTCAGGATCAGCCACCGGGTGCGCGGCGTGATCGCCCCTTCCAGAACCTCGGGCCGCAGCTTGAAGCCGTCGGCCTCCTCGCCGGTGACGAACACCGGATCGCCGCCTGCCAGCAGCACCATGTCCGGATAGCTGACCCAATAGGGGGCGGGCACGATGACCTGATCGCCCGCGTTCAGCGTCGCCACCAGCGCATTGTAGATCACCGGCTTGCCGCCCGGCGCGACGTGAATCTGCGCCGGCGTGTAGGTCAGGCCGTTCTCGCGCGCGAACTTGGCCACGATGGCCGCCTTCAGTTCCGGCAGGCCGTCGACGTCGGTGTACTTGGTCTCGCCGCGCTGGATGGCGGCGATGGCTGCGGCCTTGATGTTTTCGGGCGTGTCGAAGTCCGGCTCGCCGGCGCCGAGGCTGATCACGTTACGCCCCTGGCGCTTCAGTTCGCGCGCCTTGGCCGTGGCGGCCAAGGTCGCGGACGGCGCCACGCGGGCGAGGGCGGAGGACTGCAGGTCGGACATCGGCGAGTCTCGTTCGGGGAGGACGGCTGTTTACGAGCCGGGGCGCGCCCGTGCAAATGAAGCGCCCTGTGACCGGGCTTGTGGAGTCGCCTCATGCTGATCGCCTTGCTCGGAGCCGCCGTGATCGCGGGTCAGGCCGCCAACGCGCCGGATCGGACGTGCCTGGACAACGACGGCCGTGACGTCTGCGCTCAGGCCGTGCGTGCCGATCTGCTCCAGCGCCTCGGATTGCCGTCCGCCGAGGCCGAGGCGGGGGACGGCGTCGAATCCTATCGCGTCTTTTTCGTGGACGGCTATGGCCGCGACCTTCCGGCGTTCGTCTTCGAACGTAGGCCGGGTTCAGGCCCCCGGTCCGTGGTCTACGGTCAGGGGGGCGCGCGCCTGGAGGCCCCGGCGAGCCTCGAGATCTGGAGAGAGGTCGTCGCTCGGGCGGAGTTCGCGGATCGCGAGCTCGTCCCCTCCGTGGTTGGCCGGGAAGAGGTGGCGATCTGCCTGCACGGCTGGACCTCGACGGTAGAGATGACCAACAGTCCGGTCGGCCGTGGGCGGGTCGCGCCGGTCAGGCGGCGGACCGAGAACGCTTGCGACGGCGCGCTCACGACACGCTACGCCTTCTTCGTGGCCGAACAGACCTTGAAAGCTCAACCTCAGTGTCAGGGACTGGACCCGGATCTGCAAAGAAACACCGCCACGCTGATCGCGACGTGTGTCGCATTGAAGGGCGATCGCATCGCCGCCGGGTCCGTACACGACCAGATCCGCGACGGTCGCCCGCGGAACGGACTTGATCAAACAAGCCCGCTAGCCTGGCAGACATACATGGGGATCAATGGTTCGCCCCGTCTCGATTGGGCAGGACAGGTGATGACGACCGAACGGGGCGTCGACCGGGCAGTCGCGGAGTTCATCGTCGCCCGCCTCGCCGAGCGTCCCGGCTTGCGCTTCGAACTGGCAAGCTACGAGGGCGTCGACTCCCGGCGCGTGAAGGTGACCGGCCACGCGCGCTACGCCGAAGAAACCACCGACGGGCAGGAACGCGAATTTCAAGCGCCCTTCACCCAGACCTGGGTGTGGGACCCGAACCTGTCCCAATGGATGCTGTCTGACTGGACGGTGCAGCCTTTTTCGCCCAGCCCCTGAACCATGCGTCGCATCCTCGATTTCATCCTCAACATGGAGGCGCGCCGCTGGCGCACGGCCCTGGCGGCGGCGTTGCTGCTGGGGGCCACCCTGGGCCTGCTGGCGCTCGGCAAGACCCAGTTCGCGCTCGATGCCGAAGAGAACCTGGAGGCCTGGCTCCAAGGCTATCGCGGCAGTCCGTGGGCCTTCGCCATAACCATCGCTCTGTTCGTCGCCGCCGCATTCGTGGGCGCGCCGCAATTCATCCTGATCGCGGCCTGCGTGGTCGCCTTCGGACCCTCGCTGGGCTTCTTCTACAGCTGGGCGGCGACTGTGGTGTCGGCGGGCGTGACCTATTGGCTCGGGCGGGGCCCGACCGCGCGCCTGATAGACCGGCTGGACAGTCGCACCCTGGAGCGACTGAAGCGGTTCGTGGGCCGCAACGCCTTCTATGCAAGCTTCATGATCAGAAACGTTCCGTCCGCCCCGTTCATCGTCGTCAACATGGCGTTCGGGGCCACGCGCGCTTCCTATTTCGCCTTCCTTTCGGGATGCGCGCTCGGCGTTCTGCCCAAAACCGCGCTCGTCGCCTTCTTCGGCGGGGCGGTGGTTTCGGCGGTCAGCGGGGACGGTGTCTGGACCTCCGTGATCCTGGTCGCAGTGGCCGTGGTCTGGCTCGCCATCATGTTGGGCGTCCGGGAGTTGGTTCGACGACGAGAAACAGGCGCCGGCAACGCCTGATCGCGCTGCTCGGTAGGTTATTCCGCGTACCGTTTCGTTAGCTATGCCTTATCGACGTCGTCATACTCCTGTCATGGTCAGGAGACCGCTATGCTCACCCAGAGCCTTCGGAATGATCACGATCGTGTTCTTCGCCAGGCCAGCGCCATTGCCGGACTCGCCCGGGGCCGGATGACCCGGGACGTCGCCGAGGAAGCGCGATCCGCGATCCTCGGCCTTGATCAATTGCTGGTCGAGCACCTGACCCATGAAGATCAGTGGATGTATCCGTTGCTGATGGCAGCGGACGACGCTGGCGTCCGTGGGGCCGCGGCTGCGTGCTTCGAGGACATGGGCGGCGTTCACGGGGCATGGAACGCCTGCAGGGACCTCTGGAGCGCCGAGGCGATCTTCGCCGATCCTCGACGCTTCCGGGCCGCCACCGATGGATTGATCGGGGCCTTGGCGCTGCGGGTAGAACGTGAAAACGTCGAACTTTATCCTCTCGTGGACCGAGTCGTGGAGGCTGGCGGAGACGTCGGCCGCGCCGCGTGATCCGTATGCCAAGCGCGGCCGTAACCGGGTCGTGATCGGCCGAGCGCCGCTATCCCGGATGAGGGCTTGTCATCGCCTGTCGCAGCGGGCAAAGGGCGCTCAGTCCGTCAGGCGAGGACGATCAGGAGACTGAGGGCGTATGGGGATGCGCACCGGTCAGGGGCGTCGCCGAAACGGGCTGGATCAGAACCGCCTCAGACGGCCCCAACCCGAACGGTAACCGACCCCCATGAGCTTCTCCCTCTTCGGCGCGATCTCCAACGACATCGCGATGGACCTGGGCACCGCCAACACCCTGATCTACATGAAGGGCAAGGGCATCGTGCTGAACGAGCCGTCCGTCGTGGCGCTGAGAAACGTCGGTGGACGGAAGATCGTCCACGCCGTGGGCATCGAGGCCAAGCAGATGCTGGGCCGCACGCCGGGCCACATGGAAGCCATCCGCCCGATGCGCGACGGGGTCATCGCCGACTTCGAGGTCGCCGAGGAGATGATCAAGCACTTCATCCGCAAGGTTCACAACCGCAAGGGCTTCGTGAACCCCAAGATCATCGTCTGCGTGCCCTCGGGTGCCACGGCGGTGGAGCGTCGCGCCATCAACGACAGCTGCCTGAACGCCTCCGCCCGCCGCGTGGGCCTGATCGACGAGCCGATGGCCGCTGCGATCGGCGCCGGCCTGCCGATCCATGAACCGACCGGCTCCATGGTCGTCGACATCGGCGGCGGCACGACCGAGGTGGCCGTGCTGTCGCTTTCCGGCATCGTCTATTCGCGATCGGTCCGCGTCGGTGGCGACAAGATGGACGACAGCATCATCAGCTACATGCGCCGCAACCATAACCTCCTGATCGGCGAGACCACGGCCGAGCGCATCAAGAAAGACATCGGCACCGCCCGTATCCCTGCCGACGGCGAAGGACTGTCGATCGAGGTCAAGGGCCGCGACCTGATGCAGGGCGTGCCGCGCGAGGTCCGAATCTCCGAACGTCAGGCGGCGGAAGCTCTCGCGGAACCTGTCAGCCAGATCATCGACGCCGTGAAAGTGGCCCTGGAAGCCACGCCGCCGGAACTGGCCGCCGACATCGCCGACAAGGGCATCATGCTGACCGGCGGCGGCGCCTTGCTGCGCGGCCTGGACGCCGAAATCCGC